>SL_3KL_010_SEDDRAFT_10000540_pt1 | contig 31255 bp, 22 predicted proteins | sample SodLakKL_010_SED_2_FD_10381 | JGI IMG/M metagenome (IMG submission 10381)
TGGAAGCGGAACGGCGGGTCGATGAAGGGGGCTGGACCTTTCGCGTGGATGGACCTCCCGACCTTCCCTATGCGGACGGCGACGTGGAGGAAGGGAGCACCTATGCGTATCGACTACGGGTATGCTGGAACCAGGGCGGATGCTCGGCCTGGGTCTTATCTGACCCCGAGTCCATAACGGTGGCAGCTGAAGAAGAAGGCCAACCGGAAGCGCTGTCACCCCCAGGGAGTGGCCTTCGGGACACCCCTTGGTGATGCGAAGCCCAACCGGAAACTGAATTGACAAGAGCACTTGAAGAGAAGCTTTTATGAACCTTGGAATCGAAGATCGCGTCGCACTGGTTGCCGCCTCCAGCCGGGGGCTGGGTAGAGCCGTCGCCGAAGAGTTGGCCGCGGAAGGGGTCCGTCTGGTCATGTGCGCCAGGGGAGAAGAGACTCTGAACCAGGCGGCCGATGAGATCCGGGAGGCCCATGGGGTTCCGGTGGAGGCCATTGCCACCGATCTGTCCACCCCGGATGGTGTGACCTACCTGGTGGAAGGGGCCCAGGACCGCTTCGGGACGGTGGATATCCTCTTCACCAACACGGGTGGCCCCCCCAGCGGGCCTTTCCAGGATCATGATCTGGACACCTGGCGGCACGCGGTGAAACAGAATCTGGAGAGCGTCCTCCTCCTGATTCAGGGTGTGCTTCCGGGGATGCAGGCCCAGGGCTGGGGCCGGATCGTGAACTGCACCTCAGTGGCGGTGAAGCAGCCGGTGGATGGCCTGATCCTCTCCAACAGTGTCCGGGCCGCCGTGACGGGCATGGCTCGCACCCTGGCCAACGAGGTGGCCGCGGACGGAGTAACGGTGAACAACGTCCTTCCCGGCTTCACCCGGACAGAGCGTCTTCAAGATCTGGCCCGCTCCATCTCAGAACGGGAGGGCATCACCGAAGATGCTGCCCGTTCGGCCTGGGAAGAGGCCACACCCATGGGGCGCCTGGGCGAGCCCTCCGAGTTCGCTGCCATGGTGGCCTTCCTCTGCTCGGAGAGGGCCGCGTACGTCACCGGGACCTCCATTCCCGTGGACGGAGGCTGGGTCCGGGGTCTCCTCTGACACCCAGGAAGTCCGCTCCAGGGGAGTGGGACTTTCGAGGGCTGTGGAGGGAGTCGGGGCCTGGTCCCCCCCTTCCTTGCGCAGGGCCTGACTGCGCGCCAGATTGACCCATTCAGAACAACCATGAGGTTGAACCAGGCGGGGAGGACTCCGCGCTGGATCATTCCTCGTGGAAGGTCGCTGTTTCCCAGGACGTTCCACGTCCTCCCATGCACGGAGCAACTCGTATGAAGCGTATTCTCCAGACTCTCACCGCAGGGGCGGCCTTCATGGGCGTCATGGCCCTTGCCCCAGGTCTTCAAGGCCAGACGGTGGCAGATCTCCAGGTGACCCCGTCGCCCATTGAAGTGCCCCAGGGCGAGACGGTCTCCTTCGACGTGCAGGCCCTGGATGCCCAGGGGAATCCGGTCTCGGACGTGGATCTGCGCATTGCCGGGGCCGGCCAGGGCTTCCAGATCGACCAGGCTGCTCGAACCATCACTGGGACCCAGGGCGGAAGTTCGGGTATGCTGATCGTCTCGGTCATCCTTCCAGCTGGTGTCGATGAACAGCCTGCGGCCACCCGAATTCCTGTAGAGGTGGGATTCCCCTCAGTGGCGCGGGCAGACATCCAAGCTCCTGAGGCCGTGTACGCCCACACTGCTACTGAGCTGACCTTCGCGGCCTACCACGGGGACGACTCGGAGCGACCCGATGCCCAGCCCCGCTGGAACAGCTCCGACCCGTCTGTGGCTTCGGTCAATCGTTTCGGGGAGCTCACGGCGCACCGGACCGGTTCCGTCATCATCTCTGCGGACTATCAGGGCGTAGAAGCGGTCCAGGAGATCCGGATCCAGGACTTCCCCGGAGCCAGCGCTCAGATTGTCGGTGCACCGGAGCAGGCCCGGACCGGCGACGTCGTGCACCTGGAGATCGAGGTGGCCGATGAAGCTGGTCAGTCATTGGCAGGCGTCCCGGTGGACTGGGGCTACTCCTTCCGATCCGTGGATGGTCAGCGTCAGCCCGGGGCCACCGCGTTGGTGGACAACGGGCGTTTCGTGGCCGAGGAGCCCGGCGTCTACACCCTCATCGCTTCAGCTGGACCTCTCACTGCCCGGCATACTGTCGAGGTCGAGGAGCGCCAGGTGGTGCAGCGCGTAGAGCTCCAGGGGCAGGGACGGGTGGACGACGTCCACACCTCGGACTTCTGGGTCTTCGAAGGGAACGATGGTCGAGACTACGCCATTTCCGGCACCTGGGGGGCAAATGGATATGCCTACATGTGGGACGTCACCGACCGGGCGAACATGGTGAAGACCGATTCCATCCAGGTGGATGCACGGACTGTGAACGACGTGAAGGTGTCTCCCGACGCCCGCTACGCCACCATGACCCGCGAGGGAGCTTCCAATCGGCGGAACGGCCTGGTTCTTCTGGACCTGGCCGACCCGGCCCACCCGGTCATTGCCTCCATCTATGAGGAGGGACTCACCGGTGGGGTGCACAATGCCTTCCCCATGGAAGACTACGTCTACACCCTCTCGGCCGGTGAGAAGTACGTCATCATCGACGTGTCGGACATCTACAATCCCCAGACGGTCGGCGAGGTCCAGCACGAGAACTGTCGCATCCACGATGTCTGGGTGGAGGACGGACTGGCCTACTCNGCCCAGTGGGCCTGCGGTGTCCTGATCTATGATGTGGGGAATGGACAGTGGGGTGGCACCCCCGAGAATCCGGTCTTCGTATCTCAGCTCACGACTCCAGGGGGACGCACCCACGCCGTCTTCCCCTATTACCAGGAGTCCACTGGGCGTCACCTGGTCTTTGCCGGTGATGAGATCATGAACCGTCGGGGCATGGCCCTGGAAGGTGGTTTGAGCCGGGACCCCTATGATCCGGAGACGGGTGAAGGTGGTCGCCCATCCAACACCTCCGGGTACACCCATATCCTGGACTTCACCGATATGGAGAACCCCAAGAAGATCGCCCGCTACAAGGTGCCCGAGTACGGGACCCACAACATGTGGGTAGAGGACGACGTCCTCTATCAGGGATACTACGAGGGCGGCATGCGGATGGTGGATATCTCCGGGGAGCTCATGGGGAACCTGGCAACCCAGGGGCGGGAAATCGCCGTCTTCAAGTCCAACGACCCTGTGGGATACATTGCAAACGCTCCCATGGTCTGGGGCGGGATGCCCTTCAAGGGAGAGATCTTCTTCTCGGACTGGAACAGCGGAATGTGGACCATCCAGTTGGAGCCCCGAGAGCCGCTGACCATGGAAGAAGAGGAGAACTGAGCCTCCGCCCACGTCCTGTCTGGGTAGATCGCGCCCTGGGTCAGGGTCGGTCTGCCCGGGGACGGAGTTGGAAGAAGAGTTTGAGGTGAGAATCAGATGGGCCCGGGGGCTTTTCCCCGGGCCCATCTCGTATTGAACGTCAGCGGACGCCCATGATCCCCCGGGTGGCCTGGATCAGCGCTTCTGCGTCATAGCCGATCCCGTCCTTGAAGACCGTCACCACATTCCGGATCTCTTCCGGGCGCTCCACCGGGTTGCCTGCGATGACGGCCAGGTCGGCAACCTTCCCCTGTTCCACGGAACCCAGCTCATCGTCGTTCCCCAGGATCCGGGCCCCGTTCAAGGTCAGGATCTGAATGGACTCCACCGGGGTGAAGCCGGCCTCGATGAGAAGCTCGTGGTTCCGCTGATCTCCGAATCCAGGAAGTGCGCCCCCGTTTCCGGTGGGATCCACCCCTGCTGCCAGGAGACCGCCTGCCCGGACAAAGGCCACCTCGAATTCCTGGGACTTCTGGAAGACCTGGGGCATGATGGATTGATCGGCGTTCTCCTGGATGCGCTGGCGGGTCGCCAGATATTCCTGGAAGGCCTCCGGAGCCAGGATCTCCTCGAAGCGATCTTCCAGCGGTGGCCGGCCGGGAACGGTGAGCTCGTAGACGGCCAGCGTCGAGGTCATCCCCACCCCATTGTCTACCATGTCCCGAATGGTTGCCTGGACCTCCTCCGAATCGAGGTCGATCTCCACCAGGTCACTCCGCAGGCTGGACGGACATTCATCCGGTTCCCGCTCCGAGTAGTCCGAGTTGGTGAAGAGGCCGTGCTCCAGGTTGTCGATCCCCAGAGCCACGGCTTCCCGGTAGGAGACGGAGCAGAGGTGGCCCGTGAACTTGAGCCCTCGGCTGTGGGCCTCCTGGATGGCGGCCCCCAGGGCGTCATTGGAGATACGCGTGTAGGCCTTGAACCAGGTGGCACCCTCCTCAGCCCAGTAGGCGACGACCCGGCGGGCTTCCTCTTCCGAGTCCACCGTCAGCATGTGGCCACCGGCACCGGGCCCGGTGATGTAGGGTCCGGTGATATGCATGCGGGGGCCAGGGATTCGACCATCGTCGATCCCACGCATCATGTTGATTTCGCTGTAGGGCGATGCGGCACCGGTGGTCCGGATCGTGGTGACCCCACTCCCCAGATAGAGCCGGGGCGCCGAGTAATCCAACTGGACGCTCCGCCCGGAGGTGGTATAGAAGGTGTGGTTGTGCATCCCGATGAGCCCTGGAATCACGGTGTGTCCCGGCAGCTCATGGATCTGTGCGCCGTCTGGAACCTCAACGGAGGCGGCGGCGCCCACAGCCTCGATGCGCCCATCGCGAATCAGGACCGTCTGGTCCTCGGCAGGCTGGGCTCCCGTACCGTCCACCACCGTCACACCCACCAAGGCGATGACGGGAGCGTCGGTAGAGACGTACTCACGCACGTCGTCGGAGAGGTGTTGGGCCCGCTGGGACTCCACGTCTCCAGGGAGAAGGAAGGCGAGGGCCAGGGCCAGGATGGCCGGCGTGTGAGTCCATCTCATGGAGTGCCTCCAGGGAGGTAGGGGTCGTTCAGGCCGGATCCACCTGGATCACAGCCATCATCCCACTTTCAAGGTGTTCAGAAATGTGGCAGTGGATCATCCACGGCCCAGGGTTGTCCATCTCAATCAGGATATCGACTACGGAGCCCACAGGCACCATCACCGTGTCTTTCCAGGTCGGATACTGCATGGGCACGCCATCTACCGAGAGGACCAGGAAGCGTTGGCCATGAAGGTGGATGGGGTGCTGCATGGGGTGGAGATTGTCCCGGTTGTTCACCAGCCGGAGCTTCACCCTGTCACCCACCTGGAAGCGCCAGTCGATCTCCATGTTCTCCTGGCCCGAATCCGGGTCCCGAAGCATCCACTCCACTGCGTCGGCGCTGACCAGCCAATCCATGTCGGGCATGGTGCTCTCCCATTCCACCGGCGGGCGGAAGGTGGCTTCCCAGGACAGGAGTGGGTCCAGAGGGAAGGGAAGCCGACCCACCCGGAGATCCATGATCAGGGTCCGGTCCGGTTCCCGGTCCAGGTGAGTCCGCTGTACGCGCTCCAGGGCCGTGAACGAGCCGCCCGGGCGCGCCCGGGATCCGCTCTCGGAAGAAACCAAGGCCCTGCCTGCCTCCGTGATTCCCCTCTCCCTGACTCCGGACTCTCGATCTCCACGCTCTCCATTCGTCCCCTCACCCACACCCTGCCGGAGGGAGGCGTCCGAGGCTTCGTCGCCGACCCGGATTGTCCCCACCGTGTCCACTCGGGAGATGAAGCGGGCGCCCATGTGGTCCAGCGCCTGCACCCGGTTCTCGAGGTAGATGGGCCCTGGCCCCTGAACCTCCAACTCCACAGTCCAGCGTTCCGCCGGCGCCAGCACTACGCTCTCGGTGAGGATGGGTTCGGGGAGAGGACCAATGTCTCCGCCCACCAGACGGAGCGGCTTTTCACCGGCCGAGAGGTTGAAGGTGCGCGCTGCGCTGGCGTTGGTGAGATGGAGGCGTACGCTTTCCCCGGACCGGGCCTCCATCTCCCATTCCGTGCTCCCGTTCACCAGAAGGACGTTCCCGAAACGACCCATGAGGGCATGGATGGGCGCCTCCCGACCGTAGGGCACAGGCCCGTCGGGGCCTACAAGGTGGTCGTCCAGGATGAGGAACTCCTCCTGGTCAACATCATGTCGGGTCGGGTCATTCTCCGGGATGTGGACCCGGATATTCCCGGCCATCCCCATGTCCTGCATCACATCTTCTCGCAGATGGGGGTGGTACCAGAACGTGCCTTCGTCAGGGAAATCCAGCTCGTAGTGGAAGGACGCACCAGGGGGAACCGGATCCTGGGTGACTCCGGGGACTCCATCGAACCGCCAGTCCAGCCGGAGCCCATGCCAGTGAACGGCCGAGGGGAGGGGGGTGGCGTTCCGGAACACCACGTGGACTGAACTACCTGCGGGAGCCTGGATGAGGGGGCCGGGGCTCTGCCCATTGAACCCGTATCCCGGGATCTCCAGGTGCCCGACTCGCCGCACCACTGGTCCGGCTTCCAGGATCAGGGTGTCGCCATGGGCCAGGTGGATGGGTCGGGGGGGCGAAGCCACCGGAATCTCGCCCTGCATGTCGTCAGCGAACCCGGTAGGGAGGAAGGGAGAGACCTGCGGTCGAAGGCGCATGATCTCATGGGGCATGGACACGTGGGGGTGCATGGCCGGAGGGCGCCAGCGTTCCAGGTCTCCCTGCAGCAGGTCGTCAGCTCCGACTCCATGGCCCATCCCATGGCCACGGTCCTGCCCTCCTGGGGCGGGAGGATCCCGATCTGTCTCTGCGGGGAAATCTCGATCCCTGTCCGCAGGAGGATGATGATGGTGCGCCCCTTCGCCTCCTGGCTCTTCGCCACCCGGTGTCATCTCGGCAAGGATCACCGGAAGGTCATGGGGCCGCAGGACCATGGAGGCCGAGCTCCCTCTGAGCACCAGGGGCCCCTCTCGCTCAACGTGGTCTCCCGGTCCCTCGGCGGAAACATGGACCAGGTAGGTATTGAACCCGGCTACGTCCAGTCGGGTGCGATCTCCGTCCAGGGTTCCCAGCCGGACCAGTGGGCTCAGGTTCGGTGGGGTGATCCAGGCCACATACCGGTCGTAGGGGCCCAGTTCCGAAGGGTGGGGAAGGCCCTCCACCTCGATCTCGAACTGGAACTGATGGACCCCGTCCCGGTCCACTGCGGCTCCGAAGGGCGTAGGAGCGGGGAGGAGCCGAGCCCAGCCTGTGGCATCTGGCGTGGTTGCCGAGCCGTGCAGCCGGATGCACCGATCCTCCGGGGAGGGGACGCCCAGCTCAGCGTGTCCCCGGTCCAAGCCTTCACAGGGGAAGGGGGGCGGTGGGCTCGAAGAGACCTGCCCGGCCGCGGCGCCGGCCCCGAGGGCCAGAAGGAGAGGAGGTACGAAGAGGAGACGCATCTCTCAGAATGTGGAGGTCCGGCGGAGCCGGCGAAAGGCCGAGGGGCCGGCCGGTCCGGAGCCGGGCGGTCTACGGAGGTCCTGAAGTCCGTCGGCGCAGTTAGTCGGTAATGGCCTGAATGATGGTTCCGATGAAGTCGTCCAGCGCCCCGCCCTGGATCCACCGGACGACGACCACCAGATCGTGGTCCGGGTCCACGTAGATGATGTTGTTCCCGGCCCCGACATGCCGGTGGGCCGACTCGGGGGCGCTGGCCAGGTCCTCCTGGTTGGTGTTCACGAAATAGTTCATGAACCCATAGCGCGGATTCACGTCACCGGGCGTCCGCGCCAGAGTCAGCCATTCCCGGGAGAGGATCTGTTCTCCTTCCCACTGGCCGTCTCGGAGTTGCAGAAGCCCAAAGCGAGCCATGTCCAGGGCGTTGATGAACATGCCACCGCCCCAGTGGGCACCTCCGCTCATGGACTGGACCTGAACTCCATCCAGGTAGACCCACGAGTTCTCATAACCCGTCCAGCGCCAGGTAGGGGACGCACCGATGGGGTCCATGAGCTTGTTCCGGAGGATCTGGGGCAGGGGCTCACGCCAAACGTTCAGGGCCGCCAACGCCAGGAGGTTCACCCGTACGTCATTGTACTCGTATACGGTTCCCGGCTCATGCCTCTCCCTGGTGGTCCACTCATTCGGATCCTGGGACGGCCGATCACCCCAGTCGGGCTTACACCAGAGCATCCCCTCCCAGTCCGAGGTTTGTCTCAGAAGGTGGTCCCAGGTGATCCGGGAAGCATGATCGCCGCTGAACGGTTCGAAGGGAGCCGGAACCTGGGGGAAATCCCCCTGCGGAGCCCGGGGCGCCACACATTCGGGGTGAACCACCTCGATGGGGCCCATGAGTTCGCCCACTGGCGCGTGCAGGTCTGGAATGATCCCTCGATCCCACGCCAGGCCCACCGTCGAGCTCAGGAAGCTCTTGGTCACGCTGAAGGTGTTGTCCACCCGGTGGGGTTCGCCCCATTGGGCCACGATATATCCATTCCGGATGACCACTGCCGTAGGACCACCGCGCTCCATGAAAGCGCCTACTTGTTCTCCGAAGGGCTCCCGGGCAAATCCCCGCTGATGGGCAAGCGCCAGGTCCCGAGGCGCTGCGTTCTCGTTCTCCAGGTGGATCTGTCGGGCCTCCTCCAGAAGGGCTGCGTCCATCCCGACCTCCTCAGGCGCCCGCTCTTCCCATTCCCCTGCCGGCGGAAAGTAGACCTCCTGGGCCTCGGCGAAGGAGGTTCCGCCCAGGAGAACGAGGGTGAAGATCAGGCCCAGGGATGCGGAGGGGATGGATGGCTTTGGGGGCATGGAGGCTCTGGTCATGGTGGGGTGTGTGTCAGGACCCATTTTGAAGGAGGCGGGCCAGCTCATCGCCCAGGTGTTCCCTCATGATCTCTCGGTACCACTCGCTCTGGGTCAGGCCGCCATCTCGGGCAAAGAACTCCTCCATGACGGGGGCCCAGTCCGAACTGTGGGGCATGATGACCCCGAACTGCTCTGAGGCGTCATCCCCTACGGGATGGTGTCGGAGGGGGGCTCCCTCCTCCATGGCTCGCCAATAATTATAGACATCGATGTAACCGAAGTAACCTTCTCCGGAGGCCACCGTTCCCACCAGTTGGTCGTTGGTTCCCACTGTCATGGTGGGCATGTCAGGGAAGTACCGGTCTCGGATGTCCTCCATCCGTTCTTCGTGCAGGGTACCGGTATACATGAGACCCGTCAGGTCACTGAAGGCCTCGTTGATCTCCTCCAGAGATTCCAACTCCGGCACGTCCTCATGGGTCATGAGGATGGCGATGTTGTCCAGGTAGGGTGGGGAGAAGGTGAGCTCGCTACGTCGGGCTTCGGTGATGGTCACGTTTCCGATCCCGAAGACGCCCCCCTCCGAGTATCGGACCCGCTGGTAGAAGGTGGGCCAGTGCTCCTCCTCCTCAAAGGTTACCTCCACCTCCAGGCCATGCTCTTCCTCCACGAAGCGGCCGAATTCCCTGAGGAGCTCGACGGTCACCCCGGTGAGCCGCCCGTCGTCGCCGGGACCGGCAAAGCCGGACGAGGCTACGTAGAGAACCCGGAGCTGGGCTGCTCCCGCATCCTGGGCCTCAGCGAAGGTGGGGGCCGAGAGGGGGTCGATATCCGCCGGAGGCTGGAGCGCTTCATCCTGAGGAGCTCCAGGGTCTCCGTTCAAGCGATCCAGGTCCGGGGCCTCGCCGCAGGCGGAAAGAAGGAAAACCAGGAGGGCTGCCGCCATCCATGGAAATGGGGCCAGTGGCTGTCCTGGCCAGTGGGCACGGATTGGTTCCCGGAAGCGGGCCCGGCGAGCCTCAACAGGATGATGCTCAGCAGGACGATGCATGGTCCGACGCTCCTCAGTAATGGGGGATGGCCCCCAGATTCAATTCAGGAAATTTCGTCAAAGGGCAGAAACGTTGATTCTGCGGCCTCCAGAGACGGGTATCAAGTCGCTTCACCCAGATTCCGCCGGATGAGGGCCTCTGGATCGGGCTCCCGGCCCATGAAGCTCCGGAAGAGGACATCCGGGTCATCCCGATCACCGGCGGAGAGGATGGACTCCAGGTATCGCGCCCCCGTTTCCCGATCGAAAAGGCCTCGGTCCAGGAAGCGGGTGAAAATGTCGGCTTCCATGACTTCGGACCAGAGATACGAATAGTACGACGACGCATACCCCCCAGAGAAGAGATGGAGGAAGGAGGGAAGGGGATGAGCACCGGCAAATTCCTCATCCGGAGAGTAGGGACGGAGGAGTTGGGTCACCCATTCCACCGGGTCGCCGTCCACCTCAGGCTCGAAGGTGGTGTGAAGGGATAGATCCAGAAGCCCAAAGGAGAGTTGGCGCATCTGGGCCCACCCTCCCATGAAGCGGCGGGCCTTCAGCATTCGTTCGTGGAGTTCTCGGGGAAGGGGGTCGTCGGTCTCCCAGTGCCGGGCCAGGAGATCCAGTGCCTCTCGCTCCCAGGTCCAGTTTTCCATGAGCTGGGAGGGCACCTCCACCCAGTCCCACGCCACGTTGATCCCGCCTCGAGCCGGGATGGGTACCCGGGAGGTGCAGTGATGAAGGAGATGTCCAAACTCGTGAAAGAGGGTCTGTACATCCCGGTGCGTCAGGAGGGCAGGCTGCTCCTCCGACGGTGGAGGAAAGTTCATGCAGATGACCCCGAGGTGGGGGGAGAGTCGATCGTCCGCCACGGGTCGGCCATGGAGGAAATCGTTCATCCACGCACCTTGTCGCTTCTCCGGCCGAGGAAAGAAGTCGGCAAAGAATCGGCCCAGAAGTTCGCCCTCCGGATCCAGGATCTCGAAGAATCGGACATCATGGTGCCAGGGTTTGGTGGCTTCCACCTCCCTGACGCGCAATCCGAAGATCCGATGGGTGAGGACGAACATGCCCTCCAGAACCCGATCCAGGGGGAAATAGGGCCGGAGTTCTTCATCCTGCAGCTGGAAGCGCTCCTGGCGCAATTGCTCAATGAGGAAGGAGACGTCCCAGGGGCGAAGAGTGCCCAGGTCCCGCTTCTGGGCCGCCTCCTGCAGGATGGTCAGATCCCGTTTCCAGTAGGGGAGCGTCCGCTGGAGCATCTCCTCCACGAACTCCCGGGCTCGGGTCCCACTCCCGGCCATCTGTTCTTCCAGGCGGAAGTCCGGGTAGTCGGGGTAGCCCAGGAGGCGGGCCTTCTCCTGTCGGAGCTCGAGAATACGGGGAATGAGGGTGCGGTTGTCCCAGGGTTCCTCCCGACCCCGGTCCAGGTAGGCACCGTGGACCAGCTTCCTCAGTTCCCGGTTCCGGGCGTGTTTCAGGATGGCCTGCACGGAGGGGGCGTCCAGAGTCAGGACCCATCCCTCCAGATCATCCTCCCGAGGCCCGCCGCTGAAAGCGGGCCAGTGCGTCGGCCGGGATGCCTGCCAGGCGATCCTCATCCGTGACGTGGTGGGTCCAGTCGGCGGTGGCGTCCAGAACGTGCTCGCTGAAACGCTGGGCCACCTGGGCGAGCTCGACCTCCATCTCTTCCAGCCGAGTCCGGTCCTCGGGAGGGAGGTCAGCCCCTGAGCGGCGGAAATCCTTCAGCGTCTTCTGCAGGTGCCGGCGGCGAAGCCCTACCAGCTCGGCCGCTTCCTCCGACTCGGCGAGCGCCTTCATTCGGGCCCAGAGACCCTTGTGGAGGAAGAGACGAGTCCAGAAGGAGGAGACCTCGGGGAGGACCTCGTTCCAGGCTTTCCGGAGGGCCTCCGTCTCGGAGACGGCCAGGAGGTGTTGAACCGGCGTCATCCCTTCTCGCACCCGGAGGGTCACCTCATCCAGAACGGCCAGGGTGTTGTCCCAGGAGGGAGGGGAGGGGTTGCCGGCCAATTCCTCGATGGCCTCTTCCGCCTCCTGGATGAGCACACGGATCCCAGGGACTACGTGCTGGGCACGAATATCCTGGAAGGGGATTTCCTGGGTGCGGTGGAGGAGGGGGTTGGTTTCGGTTGTGGTCTGTGCCATAGCGTCCTGGCTACTTGGCCATGAGATGGGAGAAGTGACGACGGGCGTCTGCCACCTTCGGGTCGATCACGAGCCGGCAATAGGCTTGCTGAGGATTCCGTTCGTAGTAGCGATGATGGTCGGGTTCAGCCGGGTAGAACGTCTCCAGGGGCTTGAGCTCCGTCACGATGGGGCCGTCGTAGTGATCTGCCAGCTCCTCCATCACCGCCCTCGCCGTTACTTCCTGCTCCGGGGTGTGGTGGAGGATGATGGAACGGTACTGGGGGCCCACATCAGCACCCTCTCGGTCTCGAGTCGTAGGATCGTGGATGGTGAAGAAGAGCTGAAGAAGCACTCGGTAGGAGATCACCGAGGGGTCGAAACGGAGCTGGACGACCTCGGCGTGGCCCGTTGTCCCCTGGCATACCTGACGATATCCGGGGTCAGGAAGGTGACCGCCGGCATAGCCTGACGTCACTTCCTTCACCCCTCGGACCTTCTGGAAGACTGCCTCCAGGCACCAGAAGCATCCTCCACCCAGGGTCGCCTGCTCTTCACTCTCCATCGTCGATCTCCATTCATGTGGTCGGGGGCCAGGCCGGCCCGGAGGACGGTCTCAACTACGGGTCATCCGGATCCGGCCCGGCCCCAGTAGTTCCTTCAGTTCGGAGAGGAGGTGGGGGGAGGGGTTCAGCGTGAGGGACCGGGAGCGCAGGCGAGCTTCCAATCCGCCACCGTTGGCCAGGTGAAGTTCCAGGGGGGCTCGTCCCAGGTGGCCCTCCATGAGCTCCCGAGCCTCCATGACCTCCTCATCCGACAGTCCCTCCCCCGGGTCCAGGGTGATGGCCACGGCCAGGCGGCCACTTCGGGCCACCTCCTCCAGCCCCTCGGCATCATCCAGGAAGACCGGCGGGTCCTCCTCGTCTCGCTCCCGGCCCGAAACCTTTCCTCGGATGAGTACCGAGGCATCCTGCTCCAGAATCTCCTTGCACCGCTGCCAGGTATCCCGAAAGGCAAGGACGGTGGCGGTCCCGTGGAAATCCTCCACGGTGATCTTACCCCACTCCGAGTTGTCTCTTCGGGATAGCTGGCGGGAAACCTTGGTGACGACGCAGGCGAACTCAACCTCCTTTCCGGCAAACTCAGCCAGGTTGGCCGTGTTGGCCGGCCCGAAAGCCTGGACCAGCTCCTTGTGCCGGTCCAGGGGGTGGCCTGAGATGAAGAATCCCAACGCCGCCTTCTCCCGGGTCAGGAGCTCGTGCTCGTCCCACTCCGGGATCACGGGAAGCTCAGGGGTGGGTCGTTCCAGCCCCTCTCCTCCACCATCGAAGAGGGACGCCTGGCCTGCTGCTTCCTCGGCTTCCCGGGCCTGGACCTCTCCGTATGCGGCGTCGAGACCGGCCAGGAGCTGGGCCCGGTGCCCGAATCCGTCCAGGGCTCCGGCCGTGATGAGGGCCTCGCAGGCCCGCTTGTTCAGAGCCCGGAGGTCGATCCGTTCCAGGAACTCGAAGAGGCTGGAGAAGGGCCCGCCCTCTGCCCGGGCCTTCAGAATGGACTGGACGGCTCCCGAGCCCACTCCTCGGACAGCTCCGAGTCCGAAGCGGATCTTCTGCTCGTGGGTGACGGTGAACTTCCACCCGGACTCGTTCACATGGGGTGGCAGGACCTGAACCTCCTCCTCCAACCGGGGGAGGTAACGAGGCAGGTCCCGACATGCACCGATGTACTTCACCACGTCATCGGTCTTATCCAGAACCGATGAGAGGAGGGCCGCCATGAACTCGGCCGGATAGTGGGTCTTGAGCCAGGCCGTGTGATAGGAAAGGAGGGAGTAGGCTGCCGAGTGGGAGCGGTTGAAGCCATATCGACCGAAAGTCTCGATCTGGTCCGCCAGATCTTCGGCCAGGCGCCGGTCCACCCCTCGCTCCACGGCCCGCTCCACAAACCTGCCCAGCTCCTTCTTGATGAGCTCGGCGATCTTCTTCCCCACTGCCTTCCGGAGCACATCCGCTTCGGCCAGGCTGAATCCAGCCAGGATATTGGCGATCCGCATGACCTGTTCCTGGTAGACGATGACGCCGTGGGTAGGCGCCAGCGTAGGCTCCAGGTCCGGGTGGGGGAAGCTGACTTTCTCCTGGCCGAGCTTTCGGCGGATGTAGACATCCGTCATTCCCGAGTCCAGGGGTCCCGGACGGATCAGGGCGTTGGTGGCCACCAGGTCCTCGAAGTGGTCGCACCGCATGGCTCGGAGCTTCTCGGTGGCCAGATTCGATTCGAACTGGAAGACGCCGGACGTTCCCCCTCGGGCCAGCAACCGGTAGACGTCCGGGTCATCCATGGGGACGTGGTCCATGCTCTCGTAGCTCTTCCCCGTCTTGGGATGACGGAGTTCTCCCACCCGGTCTCGGACCATCTGCACCGCGTCCTCGATGACGGTGAGGGTTTTCAGGCCCAGGAAGTCCATCTTGAGCATCCCGGCATCTTCCAGGCAGTTCATGTCGTACTGGGTGACCGTCACTGCCTCGCCGTTCCTACCGCTTCCCTTGGTGTTCTGGACGCAGACCGGGACATAGTCATCCAGCGGCCCCGGCGCGATGACCACGCCGGCGGCGTGGACCGAAGCGTGGCGGGACAATCCTTCCAGCGTCATGGAGTACTCGAAGAGCTTCCGGTGCCGTTCGTCCTGCTTGTAGAGGGCTCTCACCTCCGAGAGCTCCTCCACCGCCTCCTGGACCGACATGGCCTGACCCGGTGCGTTGGGGATGAGCTTCGCGATCCGGTCCGTCTCCGATGGCTCGAAGCCCAGCGTCCGGCCCACATCCCTCACCACGGCCCGGGACTGCATGGTCCCGAAGGTGATGATCATCCCCACGGCCTCTCGGCCGTACTTCTCCCGGACGTATTCGATGACCTCGCCCCTCCGCTCGTAGCAGAAGTCGATGTCGATGTCCGGCATGGACACCCGTTCCGGGTTCAGGAAACGCTCGAAGAGGAGGTCGTAGTGGAGGGGGTCCAGGTTGGTGATCCCCAGGGCATAGCTTACGAGGGAGCCGGCGGCCGACCCTCGACCGGGCCCCACCGGGATTCCCTCTTCCCGGGCCCAGCGGATGAAGTCCCAGGTGATGAGGAAGTACCCGGCATATCCTGTTTCCAGGATGACACCCAGCTCGAATTCCATCCGCTCCTTCACCGCATCAGGAAGCGGGTCGCCGTAGCGCTCCTTGGCCCCTTCCGTGGTGAGGTGGACCAGGTAGTCCTCCTCTGTGGGGTGTTCCTGGGGCGTGGGGAACTCGGGGACGTAGTATTGCTTGTCGAAGGTGAGGTCCACCTCGTCGGCGATGCGGAGTGTATTCTCGATGACCTCCGGGTGGTCGGGAAAGATCTCCCGCATCTCGTGGGGACCCTTGAAATACAGCCCCTCGTCGTAGCGCATCCGGTCCGGATCCGACTTGTCCTTGCCCAGCCCGATACAGAGGAGGGTGTCGTGGGCCTCATGGTCCCCTTCCTCCAGAAAATGGGCATCGTTGGTGGCTACCACCGGGAGGCCCAGCTCGTCGGAGAGCTGGAAGATCTTCCGGTTCAACTCAGCCTGGCCCGGGGTGTCGTGGCCCTGCACTTCCAGGTAGTAGCGATCCTGGAAGACGTTGGCGTACCATTCGGCGGCTTCCCTGGCCTGGGCCTCTCGGTCCGCCAGGAGATTGCGGGCCACCTCCCCGGCCAGACAGGCCGAGCTGACGATGATTCCTTCCGAATACTCTTCCAGGATCTCCCGATCCACCCGCGGCTTGTGGTAGAAACCTTCCGTGTATCCCAGCGACGAGAGCTTCACCAGGTTCTGATACCCTTTTCGGTCCCGGGCCAGGAGGACCAAGTGGTAGTAGGCCCGGTCACCGACAGCGCTACGGGAGCGGTCTCTTCGGTCACCGGGAGCCACGTAGGCCTCCATTCCGATGATGGGCTTGAGCCCATCCTTCCAGGCTGCTTTCTGGAAGGCCCAGGCTCCGTACATGCATCCATGGTCGGTGAGAGCCAGGGCAGGCATCTCATAGTGAAGGGCCCGCCGCACCAGGTCGGTGAGGCGATTGGCGCCGTCCAGGAGGGAGTACTCGGAGTGGGTATGGAGGTGAACGAAGGACACGTTGAGCGGGCGGTTCCAGGGAACAGGGCAGGGAGTGTCGACGCCGACGCCCCTGGGGCGGAGGCGTCCATTGCCGACACCCCAATTCTACACGTCTCCCTCCCGAGGGCGAGAGGGGGGAGGACGCTCCGGCAAGAGAGAGCCCGGAACGACGGGACTTGGCCGTCCCCGGACCCCTGGCGTCAGTGGCAACGGAAGGAATTCAGGATGTTCTGGAGTTGCAGGACATACTCGTATTTCTCTCGTTCCGGGGCGTAGACCCAGGCATCCATGAGGTACATCCGATCCTGGTCGGGACAGCGAAGGGCCCGAACGATGAAGGGGCCGCCGGCAGGCCAACCTTCGGGCGTACTCTGCCAGGCCGATTGGAACTCCACCCCATGGACCCCATTGATCTCCATGGGGCCGTAGGTGACCACGTTCAGGTCCAGGTCCTGGGGATCCACGTAGTGGTCCCGGGTCAGTTGCAGGCGCCATTCCTCCAGCTCCTCCTGGGTCGGGTCCTCCTCCGGTGCCGGCTCCACCCATGTGACCGCCACTTCCCGGATGAGCTCTCGGGGACTCGGATTGTCGTTCCTGAATCGGAAGACCGAGTCCTGGACCGAGTAGCGGTAGACCTGGGGGAACTGCATGGAGAAACCCACATTCTGAGCCAAGGAGTCGGCAAGGATGCTATCCCGCCCCGATACGAACTGTCGGCTTCGGACGTAATCCCGATACTCGGCGTCCATCACTTCCATGATCTCTCCCGCCAGCTCCGAGACGGCCGGTCCCGGATCTGCTTCCGGAAGGAGAAGGAGCCACACGGTCTGACCCCGGGCCCAGACGTTCCGAACCGAAATCAAGGCCGGTGCGTCGGGCAGGGACCCATCTACCTGGGCCAGGGCATCGGTCATCCAGGGCGTGTCCGGGGTCCCCATGAGGACCAACTGGCGGAAGCGGCGGAGCTGTCCCCACGCATCCTCCAACTCCGGGTCCACCGGTGTGATCCGGAAGGGGCGCTCAGTTCGCACGGTCTGAATGGGTGGCTCCATCTGTGCTCGGAACTCTTCCTCTACGCTTCGCCAGAGCTCGTCGTCTGCGGCCACGATGACTGCGTTCGCATCTCCATGGGCACGAGGCTGGTCACATCCGGCAACCAGGAGAACCAGTCCCAGGGCCATGATGAAGGTCGAGTTGAGGGGGTGTGGGAGCGTCATCTGGGTGCTTTCCAAAAAGTGCGGGGGTCCGGGGCAGACCGAGGGTTGGTGTTGCCGCTCGGGGCCTGTACGTCTTCGGCAATCTTCTTGTGATAGCCCCGCAGGGAGAGCCCCGTTCCCGCTTGACATTCGTGAGGTCACTGGTAGTATTGCGTCGGATGGAGGGGCCCCTCCCTCCCTCCCTTTTCCCCTGATTATCGGAGGCAACGGAGATGACGGACCACTGGGCCTGGCTCAAGGATGAATATGGGATGAGCCAGGGGCTGGTCGCCCTCGACGAGGATGACGAACTGGATGACGAGGAGTGGGAAGACGAGGACGACTGGGACGACGATGACGACGAAGAATGGGATGAGGACGATGACGAGGAGTGGGACGAGTGGCATGACGATGAAGCCTGAACCCGCCCCTCCCCCCCAGGGCTGAGGAGAAAAGAAGAGGCCGCCTCCCGAGAGTGGGGGCGGCCTCTTTCCGTTCCTGGGAAGGGCGCGACCGGCGGATTCAGCGCTCGATGGGGGCTCTGACCAGATTCCCCCACTCGGTCCAGGACCCATCGTAGTTTCTGACCTGCTCATAGCCCAGCAGGTAGCGAAGGACGAACCAGGTGTGGGAGGAGCGCTCACCGATCCGGCAATAGGAAATCACTTCCTCCTCTCCATCCACACCCTGCTCCTCCTGGTAGATGGCGCGGAGTTCGTCGGCGGGGAGGAACAGGTGGGTGTCCGGATCCACGGCTCGGCTCCACGGGACGTTGCGAGCCCCAGGGATGTGTCCCCCCCGGAGAGCGCCCTCGTTGGGGTAGTCCGGCATGTGCATCCGCTCGCCCCTGAACTCTTCCGGGCTCCGAACGTCTACCAGCTGTCCTCCTCGTTCCACGTGAGCCATCACGTCTTCCCGGAACGCACGGATAGCGGCATCATTGCGCTGGCCTACCTGAATGTTGCCCGGCGCGAGGGAGGGGACTTCTTCGGTCATGGGTCGCCCCTCTTCCTCCCAACGTGCGCGGCCCCCGTCCATGATACGGAGATCGGGTATGCCGAAGAGCTCAAATACCCAGAGGGCATAGGTGGCCCACCAGTTGTTCTTGTCCCCGTAGAGGACGATGGTGTCGCCCTCGTTGATGCCCAGCCCGCGCAGGAGCTCCTGGAAACGCCCCTGATCCAGGTAGTCCCGGGTGACGGGATCGTTGAGGTCGTTGACCCAGTCGATCTTCTGGGCGCCGGGGATGTGTCCCATGTCATAGAGGAGAACGTCCTCATTGGATTCCAGTAGCTTGACAGTGGGATCGTCCAGGCGGTCAGCCACCCAATCGGTGGAAACCAGGACCTCCGGGTGGGTGTAGCCGCGGGCCTCGATATCCTGGGACGAAGAATCGGTGGTGCTCATGGTGCCCTCCTGAGGGGGCGGGGATTCGGTGCACGACTCGTTCGGTGCACGAATCTGTAGAAGCGAGGTGAATTGTCATAATAGGAATCGTTCCGATTATGATCAATGATGGGGATCGTGACTGCCCAGGGCCTGCCGTCCGGGGGACGAGATCGGTCCCAGGAGCATCGGGGCCTCTTGCCCGGGGGTTGTTGGCTCTCCCGGAGGGGGCAATTGCGAGTCCGAGGGTGCCGGTTCCCAGGGTGGATTGGAGGGAGGATCAGGATGAGTGGAGAAGCTCAGGAGAGGGAGGGGTGGGGTGCCTTCCAGGTTCCGGCCCGCCGCCACCGGGTGGAGGAGACCATTCGGGGCAGTCGCTTCATCACCTCAGTGGCCAGGACCCGGGATGAGGCGGAGGCGAGGGCTTTCGTCCAGGAAATCAGTCAGGAGTTCAGCGACGCCACGCACAACTGCTGGGCCTTCGTTGCCGGGCCTCCTGGTGAAACAGCCCGGATCGGTCTCAGCGATGATGGCGAGCCCCACGGGACGGCGGGCCGCCCCATGCTTGAAACCCTTCTCCATTCCCAGGTTGGAGAGATCTGTGCCGTCACGACCCGGTACTACGGGGGAACCAAGCTGGGACGAGGGGGGCTGGGACGGGCCTACGCCGGCGGGGTGAACCTGGCGCTGGAGTCTCTTCCTACCGCGGAGAAGGTGGACCGGACCCCGGTGCGTATCCGGGTGGAATACGCCGCGGTGGATCCTCTCTTTCGGCTTCTGGAAGCGCTGGGGGCCGTGCGTGAAGGGGAGGAGTACGGGGAAGATGTGGAGGTGACGGCAGCCGTTCCAACGAAAGCCCTGCAGCGGCTCCGGCGGGAGGTGGCCCAGGTCACTTCCGGGCAGGGCGAGGTGGCCCAGATGGAGTGAGGGGGCGTTCGCCGACCTTGGCGAACACCCCCCACATCCTCATCACCACCTCCGTGTCCTGCCCCTTTCTGCGGGTAGAACGCGGGACCAGGGGTCAGCCCGGTGTCCGGAACTTACGGGTGATGAAGCGATTCCCGGATGCTTGCCACCGTTGGCCGGTCAGACCGATCCCTTCAGGAGGACCTGGCGGACCTGACGTCCCACCCAGGGGAATTCCCACTCATCGCCGCTGTAGCCCTTGTACATGAGGAAGATCCAGAGGAGGAACCCGCCCAGGCCCAGGAACATGGAAACCAGGAACCAGGCGATTCCGATGAGCACGCCAATCACGGGAATCTGGGTCAGGATCATCATCAGGACGGAGAGGACGATAGAGACGGCAAAGAATGCCACCCAGATCCCGATGCTCTGTGCTGCGTGGAACCGGACGTAGCTGCTCCTCTTCTCCAGGACCAGGAAGATGATCCCGGTGATGGGGCCCAGGAGGTAGGCCAGCGCCCCTGAAACGTTGGGGGCGAGTCCGGTGGACGTTCCGGCCGGCACCGTCTCTATGGGGTCAGGTTGGGTCATGACTGCGTTCCTCCATGCGATGATGGATTTGAATTTGGAGTCCCAGACGGGATCAACATGGGGCGTGCCGCTAGCTTTAGCCAGGGGGATGGCGCCAGGCCGGTCTCCCTGGTCCGCCAGGGGTTGAATGCGCAGGGAAAGGAGGATACCTTTCTCGGCCTCTACCCGGGCCTGTAGCTCAGGTGGTTAGAGCGCACGCCTGATAAGCGTGAGGTCGGTAGTTCGAGTCTACCCAGGCCCACTGTTGGTTAATGCGCGGTCCACGGCGGTTCTCCGCCAGGGGCCGCGTTTTTTTGTTGCGTGGGACCTGGATCCTGGTAATTTCCACTGCCACCCGCTTCCTGGCGGAACTGGCCCGGGCATCGGTCGATGCCTCTCTCCTGGCCTGGATCGTGGTATTGGGGGGGCTCGGTCAGGTCGTCGGCCTCGCACGGTAGTTCTGGACCATGTGGACTCGGATCCGTCCGGTAGGAAGCCACATCCGTGAGGCAAAGGGCGAGAAGTTCTGACGCGCCGCTGGTTCAGGGACCATCCTCCTTCGGCATGGACCTGACCCGCCATCGGTTCCACCCCATCCCTCGCAGCAAGACAGGAGGAATCAACCATGAACTCAGGAAAGCAGAGGGACGTGACCTGGCACCCTGGGCGGGTCGCCGGAGGCCTGGCTCTTGGCTTCGTCCTGCTCCTGACCGCCGTCATCGCTCGGCCATCCCTGGTGGCAGAGGGTCTGGAGCCTCCTCTCGCTAAGGCAGAACTGAGCCTGATCACCGATACGCCGGAGGAGGGGATGGAGGTGGCGATCCGGCTCGCCCGGCTGGGCGTTACCGAGACCCAGCCCGACCGGGAAGTGCTGCACTCGCTTCGTCCCGGTTACGCCTCAGATGCAGATGCGCTCATTGCATCGTCGCACGTGATCGCAGTTCATTTCCAGACCGTGGCGGCAGCCAACGACTACTGGCGGTAGCCACACGTCCCTTTCGGATCGGTTGACCGGAAGAGAGGGGTAACCTGGCCGCCGGTGCGTTTCCTGGGCGAGCTCGGCCTTGTGGAGGGCATGAATGTGTCGGCCTGAGGAGGGCTGAACGAAGCCCACTGGCCTTCGGACCGAGATCCAGCGGAGATTCGAACGAGACCTGGATGTCATGGTCCTCAAGGAACATCCGTGCAAGTCCAGGCGCGGCATGGGATGCACCACTGTCCCCTTTATCTCGTAGGAGCTGAGGGCGGGTTCTTGTTCAAGCTGGAGGAGGCCCAATGAGACAGAGATCCATGGTCCCGCCGGAATTCGGTCCGAACCACCTGCTCCGCCTGAAACGATGGGGACAGCGCGGGCTTCTTCTTGTCACGTTGGTCCCTGTTGGAGTGCTGTCGGCCCCGGGTCTGTCGGGGCAGGAGCCCGTGTCTGGATGGGATGACCTGGAGCCCCTTGTTGTGCCGAAGATGGATGGAGGGGTCATTCTGGATGGCCGGCTCGAAGATGCAGCGTGGGAGGACGCAGCCCGCCTGGATCCGCGGATGCACGTACCGGACTTTGGCACTGCGCCTTCGGAGCGCACCGAGTTCTTCGTGGGCCATGACGGACAATACCTCTACTTCGGGTGTCGGGCCTGGGACTCTGATCCGGAAGGGATCCAGGCACCCTCCCTCAGGCGCAACGACGGCCGTTTCATCAACGATTGGTGTGTCCTGAACCTGGACACCTTGAACGATGGCGAGACCACCCTGGTCTTCGGAACCACGCCGGCCGGCATTCGTACGGACGGTGTCGTTGACGACGACGCCTCGGGTCCGCCCAACTTCGACTGGGATACCTTCTGGGATGCCGCCGCCACCCGCTTCGACGGCGGCTGGTCGGCCGAGATCCGGGTCCCCTTCTCCAGCCTGGCCTTCCAGACCGACGGGGAGGGTCGCGTGGTCATGGGACTCTCGGTCTGGCGGAACATCGCCCGAAAGAACGAACGGATAACCCATCCACCCATCTCTCCTCGGTGGGGCGGGCTCAGCTTTCTCAAGGCCTCCCAGATGCGTCCGGCCGTCCTGGAAGAGGTGCAGGAGCGGCGGGCCGTCCACGTGACCCCCTACGTGCTGGGTGGGATGGGGCATTCCCACGACCTGTCGCCCGGGGAGCGGGAGTACCTACGCTCGGAGGAGCGGGTCAGGGAGGCAGGGCTCGATGTCCACTACGGGCTGGGCCCCAGCTTCTCCCTGGACCTGAGCGTGAATACCGACTTCGCCCAGGTGGAGGCCGACGACCAGGAGGTGAACCTGGACCGCTTTTCGCTGTTCTTTCCGGAGAAGCGGCGCTTCTTCCAGGAACGGGCCGCGGTTTTCGAGTTTCCCCTGGGGGGGAACGAACGCCTCTTCCACTCGAGACGGGTGGGGCTGGCCGAGGGACGGCCGGTGCGGATCTACGGCGGCGGCCGGATGGTGGGGCGTATCGGGGACTGGGACGTGGGCGTTCTGAACATGCACACCGCCGAGTCGGAGACCCTTCCGTCGGAGAACCAGGGAGTGTTTCGTGTGCGTCGGAGGGTTCTGAACGAGGGCTCCTACGCCGGGGCCATCCTCACCAGCCGCATCGGGACGGAAGGGAGCTACAACGTGGTCTACGGGGGCGACGCCCGGCTCCGCCTCTTCGACCAGGACTACCTGATCCTGAACTGGGCCCAGAGCTTCGATGACGCCGAGGCCCACGGGGCCGACTCCGGTGACCTGGGCGCCTTCGAGCGCACGCTGCTGAGGGCCCGTTGGGAGCGCCGCGACGTTTTCGGGCCGATGTACGACGTGGATCTTTCCAGGGTGGGCGAAGTGTTCGAGCCGGGCCTCGGCTTTCTGCAGCGGAGCGGGTATGCCCGCGGCGCCCTGCGCCTTGGGTACGGGTGGGCTCCGGGGGAGGGGTCGTCGGTCTTCCGCTACGGGGTGGGCCTCACCACTTCGGGATTCCGTCGGAGCCAGGACGGGGCCCTGGAGACCGGGGTCCTGGAGCCGTCCGCCATTGTCGACACCCGGAGCGGTCATCAGCTGATGGCCATCGCACGCTACCGGCGCGAAGACCTGGAGAGTGGATTCAGTCTTTCGGACGAGGTGGATGTACCCCAGGGAAGGTATGGCTTCTATGAGGGAGTTCTTCAGTACGTGACGCCCCCCGGCGACCTGCTCCAGGCCACGGTGCGCCTCGAGGGGGGAGAGTTCTTCGATGGTCGACGCAGGTCGGTAGAGTTCTCCCCTTCCTGGAGCCTCAGCCGGCACCTCGGCCTCTCGGCCAGCTACCGACTGGACCGCCTCGATTTTGCGGAGCGCGACCAGCGGCTCACGGCCCACGTGGGCCGGCTGCGGGCCGAGGTGATGCTCTCCACCGAGATCTCCGCCGTGGCCTTCGTCCAGTACAACAGCACGCTGGATCTGGCCGTGGCGAACGTCCGGATCCGTTACAACCCCCGAGAGGGCGACGACCTCTACATCGTCTGGAACGAGGGGATGAATGCGAACCGTTTCGACCACGATCCGGTGCGGCCCCGAACCGCCGAACGTGCGCTCCTGGTCAAGTACTCTCGGACCTTTTCTCTCGGGCTTTGACTTGATGAGCCGCTGACGGCCCAATCCTCGGTCAGCCGGTTCTCGGCCACCCAGCTGACCCGCTCGTCCAAGCTCAGCTCTCGGACAAGCAATGGTTCTTCATCGGACATGGGCTCCGGGCTACCACCGAACCCTGACAGAGAGGCCTGCGCCACTTCGGGGATCCGGCGCGATGGATGGGGCGACTGAGATCGAGAGAGAGGTGGCGGTGTCCGTCTCGGTTTCTGCGCCTTCGGACGGGTACCCTCCCGGCATCTCCTCCCTGGACCTCCGGAGAGCCAGGTACCCGGAGATGGTACCGATGGCGCCGTGGGCCACGTTGACCCATCCAGCCGTGGAGGCGGATTCCCCGTGCCGGAGACCCCAGACGCCCATCCCGAGGCCGGCTGCCCCTGATGCCATGCCCAGCCACCCCCGTCCCGGTGTGGAGGCGTGGTCACGAACGCCAATGAGGTTGATCCCCGTCATGGCCCCATTCAATGCTCCAGTCCCCACGCTCGTCAGGACGTAGTTCGAGAAGGGGTATTCGGCAGGTTCGGTCTGGGTGGGTGGGGGCGGGCAGGGGCCGAATCCTATCCCACCACCGCCACAATAGGCGGGCTGGATGTGAGCTGCTTCGTCCAGGGACAAACCTACCGAAGTCAGCCACTCCGAGAGTCCCGGCTCGTCGGCCAGATCTGGCACCCGGGCAAAATTCCGGGATTCCGAGATCCGTTGGACGATGGAATCGGCCCCGGAGCGGTGCATGAGATAGCCTACGGCGCAGTGCACGCCTCGGTCATCTACGAAGACCGGTACCTTGGCGTCTGGGAAGGCGGTATTCCGGGGGAAGAGTCCCCGCTGGCGGTACTCGCGGAGCACCTGCAATTGCCGCCGCCTGGCCTCCTGCTTTTCTTCCGTGAGATGAGCCACATCCCGAGCCTCCAGATTCTGCTCCACGCTTCGGAGATGGGCTCGAATGCGGTCTCGTTCTGCGCGGACCAGTTCCGGCGACTGTTCCTCCGGAGGTGATGGGCGAGTCGGGCCGCTTCGGGCTTCACCAGCGTCCATGGCGGCCTCGGATGGGTACTCGGCAGACGTGCCCCGATCGTCGGAGGCCTGGCCCGTCGGCAGGAGCAGGGCGGCAGCGAGGAGGATGGCGCTAAGCAGGAAAGCGAAGACTACCCGGGCGGCTCGGGTCGGGGTGGTGGGCATTGCGCAGGCCTCCGGAGGATGGACTCGAATGAAGGGTCTCATCCAGGGAACGAGCGAAGGGACCGGCCTGTGACGGGTCGGGGCTCCCCCGACGACCGAGAAGGGAGTGAGTACGGCCCAGCGCTACCAGCGCTCATGCTTGACCAGGGGGATCACCGGCACGACCGTCATGCATGTGCACCTCATGCTGGCAACGCCAGGGGCCGGAAGTCCTATCCGTGCGATACTGGCTCAGCCAGCTGGTGGAGTCATACCTGAGCCTGGATGGCCGTGTACCCCGGTCCGTCGTCGCCCTCCTGTTCCGTCCTGGGTTCCTGACCCGGGAGTGGCTCGCGGGACGTCGGGTCCGCTACAGCAGCCCCCTCCACCTGTGCCTGTGGACCGCCATCGCCTTCGTGGCTGCATCCCTGGTCGGGACCCGCGGTCGGAACCCTGCTGGTTGGGCCGGAGACGGCGGTGCCCTCATCGAACGGATGCTTCCCCTGGGCTTCCTGGCCGCGGTCCCCGCCGTGGCCTGGGTCATGCACCTGACGGACCGTTCCCGAGACCTGACCTACGTGGAGCATCTGGTTTTCGTCGCCCATCTCCAGGCGTTCTACTTCGTGGCCTTCATGCCCATGGTTCTCACTCTGGGTCTGGATCCGGGTTCGGATCTCTGGATGACCACCCTGAGTTCCCTGCTGGGCACCGGGGCCATCGTCTACACGTTGATCGCCACGGCCCGTGTCTACGGAGGCGGCTGGGCTGGTACCCTCGGAAAGTCCCTGATCCTGGGTGCGGGGTACTCCGTAGCGGGCCCGATCGCCACGGCACTCGTCAGTGTGGTCATCGCCGGATTTGCCCTGGGGATCACGGCGCTGGTCACGACCCTCTTTCCCTGAATCGATCCCTTTTTGGCTCGTGCCCCGATCATCGGAGGCCTCGGACGAGGGTGTGGTCCGCTATGCCTCTGCCAGGATCTGGCGGACCACCGGGTCGGGGAGCTGGGGAAAGGAGCCGTACCAGGCCCCTACGCCGTAAGAGGGGCGGCATGGGCTGTGCAACCCAGTCAGGGAGACCTGATGGTGACCAGAACCGGAGATCCGCATGACCGGCCAGAGTGCAACCCCTGGAAACCTTGCTGGCATGCTTGCCTGGGTCCTCACTCTAGGTGCTCTGGTTCTGTCCCCCGTCGGAAGCCTTGCCGAAGGTACCTCCGCCCTCTCCCTGGACGTTGGGACCCAGGCGGCTGAGCCTGAAGGGGACGAAGTATCCCGTATGGCCCCGGCCATCTCCAGAAGTACCCCGATGATGGATAGAGGGCTCCCGGCGGAAGAGATGGTTCTGTGGTACTTCTGGCGCGAGGACTGTCCAGTCTGCCGCCAGGCTGGGAGCTGGCTTGAGGAGCTCCAGGAGGATCTTCCTCACCTCCGGGCCCGAAAGGTGGATCTTCTCCGGGATCCAGAGGGGCCGGCTCTGTTCCGGGCCATGATGGCAGAGCGGGGAGAGCGAGCGACAGCCGTGCCAACCTTCATCTTCCAGGATCGGGTGTGGGTGGGATTCTCCCCTACCGTGGCACGGGAGATCGAGTCTGTTCTACGGGTGGCCGAGAGGGGAGCTTCCCCCCGCCCCACTCCAGACCGGACGGTCCTGGACCTGGGTCCCCTGGGTGATCTGGATGTAGGGGGGCGTTCCATGGCTGCCGCCACAGCGCTCATCGCCTTCGTCGATGGTTTCAATCCCTGTTCCCTGTGGGTCCTCTCCGTACTTCTCGCCATGATCCTGGGTACCCGATCCCGCTCCAGGATCGCCGCTGTGGGCCTCACCTTCCTACTGGTGACGGGCGCCATATACGGGGCCTTCATCGTGGGACTCGTGGTGGCCTTGGAGATCATGTCGCACCTGGACTGGATCCGTGTTGCCGTGGCGCTCCTGGCCCTGGCTTTCGGACTCATCAATCTGAAGGACTTCCTGGCCTTCAGGGTGGGACCGTCACTGACCATTCCCGATCGGTTCAAGCCGGGCATCTATCGTCGGGGTCGGGGACTCCGGGAAGACCGTCCACTCTGGATCGTGTTGACCCTGACCGTGGGGTTGGCCGCCGGGGTAGCCGTGGTGGAACTCCCCTGCACGGCCGGGTTCCCCATGATCTGGACAACGCTGGTATCGGAGGCCGGGGTGGATCGGATGGCTTTTGCCGGCCTCATCGGCCTCTACATCGGTGTCTACCTTTCGGTGGAGATCGCCATCCTGGTCATGGCGCTCGTTACCCTTCGAGCGAGCCGGATGCAGGAGAGGCACGGTCGGATCCTCAAGCTGGTGGGAGGGATGCTCATGATCGCCCTGGCTGCCGTCCTGATCTTTGATCCTGGCATCATGGAGTCCCTGAGCGGTTCCATCCTCGTCGTTGGTTCAGCCCTGGTCCTCTCCCTTGTCATCATCCTGGTGGAACGGAGGATGAAACCCGTTGGCCCATCGTCCACCCGGGAGGTAGGGGAGGAGCTTCGGGCAGGGCGGGACGAAAATAGTTGACTCAGTCAACTATTTTCGGTGGTCGATCGAGTCTCCAGACTCAGTGCCAGTGGCCGTGCTGCTCGGACCAGACCGCTCCGGGCCATGGGGGCTCTCCAGCAGCTCCCGACTCTCCGAAGAGGAGGGCACCGCCCACCAGGAGGAGGAGGATCAACGCGATGAGAAGGATGAAGAAGGTGGCCGGATTCATCCGTTCCTTCCCCTTCTTCGCCTCGGCTTGCCTACGCTTTCTTCGTCGTTGCTTCTTTGACGACATCTGGCCTCCATGGACCCGGTGGACTGGCGTGGATCGTCGACCTGAGCTGCCAACCTGAGCTGCTCCCCCTGACAGTCTGGGCTCCCGAGAGCCCAGACGCTACTCCTGAACGGCCACCCCCATGGCTATTCCGTCTCGGCGGGGGTCAGCGGCTCCCAGCCAGGCGTGCCCCTGGCGGACGAGGAGGACCACGGCTCCCCGATCAGTGCTCTCCTCGTCCATGTCATGTCCCATCTCTCGAAGACGCCGGAGGGCCTCTTCCGGGACCCCCTCTTCCCAGATGTCGTCAGGGGCGACCCGGGGCTCGGCCAGGGCGTGGGCCGGATCCATTCCGTGCTCCAGGATGTTGAGCATGACCTGGATGTGCTGCATGCCGGCCGGAGAGGGGGATCCTGTGGTCAGCACAGGTTCCCCGTTCCGAAAGACCATGGTGGGGGTCATGGAGCTCCGAGGACGCTTCCCCGGTCGGATCTCGTGGGCTCCTTCCGGTTCGTCATCGAAGTAACCACCGGTGACGTTCAACATGAATCCGTAGCCAGGGACCATGTGACCTCCCACCCAGCCCACCCCAAGGGTGGTGGTGACCACCACTACGTTTCCTTCCCGGTCAACGATGGTGAAGTGATCCGTCCCTTCGTCCCAGGACCATCCCACCTCCGAAGGGGAAGTCGGTTCCGGCTCCCTGTAATCCGGATGCTGGCTCCGGGTGTGGAAGGGCGCGCCCACCTGGAAGTCCCAGGGGTCGGTGGCGTCCAGCTCCTCGTTCTTCCGGTCAGGAAGAATCTGGGACCGACGGGATTCCAGGAAACCCGGCGAGAGAAGTCCCTGCCAGGGCCGATCCACGAATTCCGGATCGGCGAAGTACTCGTTCACCCCTGCCGAGGCCAGGCGGGTGGCCTCCAGGAGGAGGTGGTAGCGTTCAGGTGACCGGGGATCCATGAGTTCCAGCTCGAAGGGATCGAGGATCCCCAGAAGGGTGGCGACCGTGGCGCCTCCGGCGGCGTTGGGGTTGGTGGCCACCTGATAGTGGCCGTAGCTGAAGAAGAGGGCCGGCTCCACGCTAACATTGTAGCCATGGAAGTCCTCTTCCGTCAGAAACCCTCCCAGCTCCTGGACGAAGCTGGCCGTGGCCTGAGCGATCTCACCCTGGTAGAAGGCGCTGGATCCGTGGTTCTGGATGAGGCGGAGGGTCCGGGCCTTGTCCTCCTGTATCAGGAGGTCTCCCGGCAAGAGGGGCTCGTCATCATTCAGGTAGACCTCCCGGGCGGCCGGCCCCAGGGATTCCCGGGTCTGGTGGATTCGGAGGGAGAGTTCCCGGTCCACCGGCCACCCCTCTTCAGCCAGTCGGATGGCGGGCCCGGTCAGGTCGTCGAAGTACCGGGTTCCCCATCGCTTCAGCGCCACGTCGAAGCCTCGCACCAATCCGGGCACCCCCACTGCCAATCCCCGGGCCCGGATTTCCTCGTTCTCCATGGGTTCGCCGTCGTCATCCAGAAAGATGTCTGGACGGGCGTCCTTCCCAGCTCGAATGTTTGCGTCCACGAAGGAAGTCTGACCTGTGGCCGCCTCATGGTAGAGGATGTAGCCCCCGCCTCCCAGGCCGGTCTGGTTGGGCGAGACAACGGCCAATGCCATCCAGGCCGCAGCCGCCGCGTCCATGGCGTTTCCTCCCTCCTCCAGGACCTGAAGGGCCACTCGGGTGGCGTCCTCATTCAGGGTGGCAGCGACCCCCTGGGTCGAGCGGGCCACCACCACGTCCTCCGGCATGGGGATGGTCCGTTGGAGTTCCGAAGGAATGTCGTCCGACCCTACCTGTGATCGAGCCCGTGGGTCCACGTCCGATCGAGCCCGTGGGTGCACGCCCGGTTGAGCAGGCAGGTCCACCGTTGACTGAGCCGGTTGCTGCAGCCTTGGTCCAGGCTGGTCGTCTGCTGGATCCTGGAGGGTGGCGCCAACCAGGGCCATGGCGAGTATGAGGGGGAGGATCCCGAGTTTGATCATCATCCAGTGGTTTGTTTGGGTTCAGGGGGCGCTGGGCCCCAGAATGACTGCGTTGAGGAAGAGGCGCTGTCCGCCTCGCCAGTAGCTCCGGAAATTAACGTCTTCCGTCAGGGCGATGATCCGGCCCTGACCGAGCCGTTCCTCGTAGGCGAAGACTGCGCCGGGGAGGCGCTCCAGCGATTCAGGCCAGACGTGACCGGAAAGGTGAGGTGCCTCCGGGTCCAGTGTCCCCACCACCCGTCGGCTGCCTGACGGGGGCAGGTCGGGCGCCAGGTAGATCCTGGAGGAGCGGATCTGGAAGGGAAAGGGACCCTGAGGCACGCCGCTGCTCAGCCAGTAGTCCCGATTCAGCTCGCCTCGGAAGAAGGCGCCTGGGACTTCGTAGGCGGTATCACCTTCTCCTTCGGCGGTTTCGTACCAGCTCCGGAGGGAGAGAGTGCCCAACTCGTCCCGGGCGAACTCCACCGCCGACCCCAGGGCCACCAGTGTGCCACCCTGGCGGATCCAGCTCCGGATGTTCTCCAGGCCGTCCTCCCCCACGAGGCGGGCCATGGCTCCCGGCGAGAGTTCCGGGAGGACCAGAACGTTGAAGTCCCGGAGGTCCGCAGCGCCCAGGCTTCCGGCTCGGAGGATGGTGTTGGGGATCTCGTATTGGCGATCCAGGGTGTGCCAGGCAAAGCCGAATGAATATCCATTCACCGGCGTCTCGGCGACGATGGCCACCGAGGGGGTGTTCATGGGAAAGACGTCTCCGGATCCCAGGGCCGGCTGCCCCGGATCCGCCCGTCCCGTGTCCACGCTTCGAACCGTCACGCCGTAGTGGCCTGCCAGTTCCCGGATGGAGTCGTGGAGGGACTCGGGATTCTGGCCCGTCCGGACCACGATGGTGCCCGAGGCGATCTCCTCTCCGTCGATGGTGGTGGGGACGGCCATGAAGGCCGCTCGGTAGCCGGCTTCCCTAAGGTGGGTGGCCACCGAGAGGGAGCGGGCGTTGAGTCCGTCCAGGAGATAGGCGTACCCGGCCCGGGCGGGTGGAGGGGGCTCGAGCTCGCGGAGACTGGAGACGCTTTCGGTGGGAAGACTTCCTCCGTCGGTGGTGGAGAAACCTGGCTGATTGAAGTAGTGGGGGAGAGACCACGCCGTTACATCGTAGAACCGGGGGTTCTCACCCCGATCCACCCGCTCCCGGGCCAGCTCGAGGAAGTCCTCCGGAACGGGAATGTGGGGCTCCAGGAGGGCGCGGATGAAGCGATTCCGGGGCTGGGCCGCATCGATGACGTAGCTTCCTGCAGGGAAGGTTCGGGCGTCCGTCCCCTCCCCATCCCGATCCCGGAGGCCCCCGATCTGGGTAGCACTGGTGAGCCGTTGAACCTCGATCCCGCTGCGCTGCAGGAGCTCCACAAGTTCGGCCCGCAGGTGGGGGTCTCCTCCCTCGGCTGAGAGGATGTACCGGCGGATCCCCGATTCTCCCTCAGCCACTGCATCGCGGTGGGCCTGGAGGTAACGCCGGAGGAGCTCCTCCCGGTGTCGGGCCGAGGTCGTGAGGGTGGCCCACGCCGCCGTGTACTGCTGATCCAGGGCGTCCCGGAGCGTCCGGACAC
>SL_3KL_010_SEDDRAFT_10000541_pt1 | contig 31249 bp, 22 predicted proteins | sample SodLakKL_010_SED_2_FD_10381 | JGI IMG/M metagenome (IMG submission 10381)
GGCCGTTCGGCAGGCGGATTATCTTTCGGGCTGCTGGCAGCAACTGCGGGCAATAACTTCAACCCCTCCCACAGCTACGGCGTTGCACGAGCCATTCAGCAGATAGGTAACTATTCATCTGCCGGCGGTATAATAACGGCATACAATAGCCCGGTTAAAGACGGAATAGGATGGCAGAGCATGACGGGCGGCGTGGACTGGGATATGAGGTTTGGAAATAACGGTTATAGTTTTGAAGGGATTGCCGCTTTCGCCGAAAGAGAGGCTCTGCTTCCCGGCAAGAGAGATGAAAGTGGCTTTATGGGAGGCCTTGTGCTTAGGAAAAGGGAAGGAACTGTTGACGGGCACATTACCTTCCTGGTTTTTTCCGACAGGTATAATCCTAATGATATCGGGTGGACAAGCTTCGAGCAAAATTTTTACGAATTCTGGCCTTCCCTGAATTATAACATAAGAGGAGGACAGCCTTTCGGACCTTTCCAGCGGGCACTGATAAGGTTGTCGGGAAGGCAGAGGTACTCATACCGGGAATTGTGGAACATGGGCGATTTCCTGCAGATCAGATCGGATTGGATGACCCGTGGTTTTCAGATGATAAGGGTCAGTACAAGTTTTTCTGAGATTATTGGCGGATATGATATATGGGAGACGCGGGGACTGGGACGGTGGGCCCGTCCTCATCATGTAGGTTTTAACTTTGAATACAATACCGATGAACGTAAAAACTGGATGATTACTCCCGAAGCAGGATACAGAATTTACGGGGATGGAGGCAGTGAATTTAATCTCGGACTTGGTGCAGGGCTGGATGCAGGTACAAGGTTTTCCTTTAGTGCCGGAATTGAAGGTGAATGGGAAAGATCACTTACAGCCTGGGCTTCCAACGAAACTTTTAAACAGGTTAATGGCCAGTGGATGATAGGAACCATATCTGATTCGCCCGGTAACATTTCAGAAACCGGGTATTCAGCATTTGACGACGGCGGGTTACTGACTCCCCTCCTTTCGGGCATCGATCCTTTCTCCCCCGGTTTCCATTACATACCGGTATTCGGCGAAAGAGATACCAGGTCACTTGATCTGACCCTGAGAAGTGCAGTCACATTCACAAATAATCTCTCTTTCCAGCTTTACACCCAGATGTTCATTGCAAGAGGTAAATATGAAAACTTCAGCATACTTGTCAACCCCGATGAACTCGCCGGCTTTGACACGTTTCCCAAAAGAAGGGATTTCAGTTACAGGAACCTTCAATCCAACCTTGTTATGCGCTGGGAGTACAGGCCGGGATCAACCTTCTACCTGGTTTGGAGTCACGGACGAAGGGAGAGGGATGAAATGAACCCGCTGGCCCCCCGGGGTGCATCTCCTTATGACAGGCCTCTTGGCAAACAGGTTGGAGATATATTCAGGATATATCCGCATAACACCTTTATTATTAAACTAAATTACACACTATTCTGAGAATAATATCCTGATGCAGATCAGGAGTCAGTCTTTAATGACCTTAATTAGTATCCCGGGGTAAGGGATAAAAGCAGCAGGGAGTCAAGTGAATCATAAATTATCTTTATTGACACATCCTTCCCCGACAAATGGATTGCCCAGTATTTTCTCTCCTCCATCCTCCATGTCCTCATTGAAGTAATTGATGTATGATGCATCAGGTAGTTATCGAGAACTCCGATAAAGGTGTGATAACCATAATAGGTGGGTATCCAGATAACAGATGAATCAACCATCTCTCCCTCCTCAAGTACAGGACCCTGATCTTTTCTTACAATTCCGCTTACATGCCTGGCAAGCGATTCTGTAAACGACAAATTCCCGCTGTCCCTGTCCGGCATAATTTTTGACGGGGTTATGGCAAAAGAAACCGGTAACGGCAGAATTGCAAATAAAACAAACAAAATATATATCCTGTACATAAGCCGGGTTATTAGTAATTTGTAATTATCAGTTTCCCTTAAATCATACAAGGTTCATCACCCTGTCAACGGCATCGTCAACCTGCTCAACTGACTCAAGTCCCAGGGTTACGCAATGGATATTGGGGCTTCCCATTGCATAGGCAAGGGACCGCTGGCGTTCCTCAACAGATGTATTGTCGCCGTTTCCGAAAATTTTCATGCCAATTACCCCTTTGCCGTTCTTTCTTGCAGTTTCAAGCAACCCCATCACATCGGCAGTTGTGCCGTCCATATGTGTTTCAAAAGGATTTATCCGGGCAAGTATCACATCTACCCACGGATCCTCAACGGCTGCCTCCATGGCATCCCAGTTGTGGCATGATACTCCGACTGTCTTCACAATACCCTGCTGCTTAGCTTTCAGCAGCGATTCGGTAAAAATTTTTTTCTCCTCCTGCCAGTTTCCGTTCATCAGGCAATGAAGCAGTACAATATCAAAATAGTCGCTGCCGGTTTCGAGCCTGAACCGGTCGAGTGTGTTCTCAACCGGTTCGGTTTTAAGCCAGCTCATATCTGTTGTCCATATCTTTGTCAGGAGTGTTGTCTCCTCCCTGGGCACCTCTTTCAGCACCTCACGGACAAACGGGTGCGACCCGTAGGTGTCGGCCATATCATAAAACTTCAGCCCCCTGTCAAAAGCATGCCGGGCAAGTTTTACAAAATTTTGCATCCCGAGCCTGGTCTGGTTGGATTCCCGTCTTCCTCCTATTGAGCCTGTTCCCATAGCAACACGCGGCACAAAAAGTCCGGTAGACCCGAGCCTTACCTTGTCGATGCCGGCATGGACTGTCCGGTTATAACTCAAGCCGGCTAATCCGGCACCCAATACAGCTGCACCGGCCAGACCGGTTTGCAAAAACTTTCGGCGGTTCATCTTATCAGCCATAGTTAGTAATTTGGGAGAGGTTAGTGACTACATACAGGTAAAAAAATCCAATTTACTTAAAGCAATTCACTTAATGAGTTGTCAATATTATAAAAAATTGTTAACAATTCATAATGGTTTAAGGTTTTGCAGGAAGAGTAAAGTGAAGATCCGCGATAAGCGGGCACATGTTTCGCAAAGGCCACAATCACGACCCGCTCGTGATCCTGGCTCCGGGTGTGATTATTTTTGTTGTCTTTGAAGTGATTCCGCCAGGATTCGAACCTGGGACCCACAGCTTAGAAGGCTGTTGCTCTATCCAACTGAGCTACGGAACCGTTAATCTGGCGCAAATTTATAAAAAAAAATCAAAAACCATTTACTTATCTTTGTACACCGAACAGTTTTAATTATGATAATTATAAAAGAGAACTATTCCATAAAGCCGCATAACACCCTTGGCATAGATGTAAAGGCGAGGTATTTCACCAAAACGGAGACACTGGACGAATTAAAAGAGGTGCTTGAAGGGTACAGGGAATATTTTCCGTTTCTGATTATAGGAGAAGGAAGTAACATATTGTTTACAAGAGATTTTAACGGCATTATTATTCAGCCTGCAATAACGGGAGTAACAATTATTGAAAACGACAGTGAGCATTGCATAGTTGAGGTAGGTGCAGGTGAGAACTGGGATGACTTTGTGAACTGGTCGGTGGAAAACAAACTCGGTGGTATTGAAAACCTGTCACTGATACCTGGATCTGCCGGGTCAAGTCCTATCCAGAACATAGGAGCCTATGGAGTTGAAGTTAAAGATGTTATCCATAGTGTAAAATATCTCGATCTGGAGACTTTCGAAACAGTTACTCTTCTCAACCACGATTGCCAGTTTGGTTACAGGAACAGTATATTCAAAAACCATCTAAAAAACAGGTTTGTAATATATTCTGTAGTTTTCAGTCTCTGCCACAACCCGGTTTTTAACACCTCCTATGGTAATCTTCAGGCAGAGGCAGAAAAATCCGGTGAATTAAATCTGCAAACTATGCGGGATGCGGTTATACGGATTCGCAGGTCCAAACTCCCTGACCCGAAAGTTATTGGTAATGCAGGCAGCTTTTTTAAAAATCCTGTAGTGGAAGTTGCCCTGTCAGATCAGATCAGGGTGAAGTACCCTCAAATGCCATCATACCCGGTGTCAGAAGAGTTTGTAAAAATCCCGGCCGGATGGTTAATTGAACAATGCGGCTGGAAAGGTAAAAGGACCGGGAAAGCGGGTGTTCACGAAAAACAGGCACTGGTGCTTGTCAATTACGGAGATGCATCAGGAACAGACATCTATGATCTGGCCATGAAAATAAAAGATTCTGTCTTTACTGAATTCGGAATAAGACTGGAACCGGAAGTAAATATTATCTGATTTCATATCTGGTCTGACATTATCACCTCCCTTGCATCTTCCAGAATTGCCAGAGCCGAGTCGCGGTTATACGATTCGGCATATGTCCGGAGCACCGGCTCGGTTCCCGATGTTCTAATCATAAGCCATTCATCTTCATTGAAGAAATACTTGAATCCGTCAAGGTCTTCCCCCCTTTCAACCCTCCTGTTTCCAAATCGGGTAAATGCTCCGTTCCTGCACTTTTCCAAAATCATACTTTTTCTATTTCTGTCAATCTGAAGGTCGGATCTCTCAAATGCAAACTCTCCGGTTATTTCGTAAACCTCTTTTATCAGCTCACTTATTGATTTGCCGGTTTCGATCATAAATTGCCAGATCAGCAGGCCCATCCATATCCCGTCCCTGTCAGGCATATGAGAATGAACAGAGATGCCACCGGACTCCTCACCTCCCAGAAGAACTTTCTCCTTTAACATTACAGAACAAATTTCCTTAAACCCGATCCGCACCCTCTTTACATCAAGTCCGTAATGCCTGCAAAGTTTCTCTATCTTAACCGTTGATGAAAATCCAGTCACCACAGTACCCGTATATCCTTTATAATTATGCAGATAATGAATAAGTAAAAGCATGATATGATGAGAGTCAATATAGTTTCCAGAACCGTCAAACATCGCAATGCGATCGGCATCACCATCCACTGCCAGTCCGCAGTCAATTTTACCGTTTCTGCGGATAAAGGCAGCAAACTTTTTCAGATTTTTTGCCAGAGGCTCGGGAGGTACGCCTCCGAAGGAAAAATCATGCTGGCAATTGATCTGGTGGATCCCGGGTAATATTTTCTTCAGAACCCTCTGCCCTGATCCGTACATGGCATCGAAGGCAAAAGTGAAGCCCGATTTCATGAATGATTCCAGATCAAAATTTTCCTTTATATGGGATATATAAATCTCTTCAAGGTCTGTATATTCAATTATCCCTTTCCCGATATACTCGTCAAAATGCAGGGATTCAAGGTGTATCTCGTTGAGAGCAGGAATCATAGTTTCAATATTCCTGATTTCCTGATCGAGCAATGGTCCGCCATAGTATCCCTTTATCTTGAATCCGTTATATTCGAACGTGTTATGACTGGCGGTAATAACAACGCCAAGTGCCGCCTTTTTGCTAATAACACCATACGAAACCATAGGGGTTGACCCAAAGCCTTTGGAAAGGTATACATGTACACCCGTAAGTGCAAATATCTTTGCGGCTGTCTCAGCAAACATTTTACCACCGAACCTGGTATCATAACCTATTACAACCGAAGCCTCCCTCTCCTTTTCCTGGTTTACCAGCCACCGGGCAACTGCACGCGAAATCCTGGCGACATTTCCCACTGTAAAACTTTCTGCTATTATGGCTCTCCATCCGTCTGTACCAAATTTTATGTTATCCATACCATAGTTTTAATAAAGATAAATAATAATTACCGGAATACCCTTCGTTGATTTAAAGCGTTCTGATATAATCTCGCATTCCGGTTATGCTCTGCAAGGGTCTTTGCAAAACGGTGATACCCGGAAAAGTCCTCCTTTGCGCAGAAGTACAGATAATCATGGTGCTCAGCATTCAGTACTGCATCAATAGCCTGAACAGGAGGCACTGCTATGGGACCGGGTGGCAGACCTGCATATCTATAGGTATTATAGGGAGATTCTGTATTCAGATGAACGGTCAGTATCCGGTTAACGGTAAAGTCGCCTATTGCATACTTAATTGTCGGATCAGCCTGAAGCCTCATTCCCCTTTTAATACGGTTGATGTATACCCCTGCAATTACCGGCATCTCATCTATTTTTGTGGTTTCTTCACTGATAATTGATGCCATTGTACTTACCTCTACCCTGGTGAGCCCGGTTTCTCTCCTCTTCCTTTCCCTTTCTTCATTCCAGAACCTTTCATACTCGGTGATCATCCGGTTGATAAACTGCATGGCTGAAACATTCCAGTACATCTCATAGGTATTGGGAATAAACAGGGCAGGGATGGTATTTGCGTTAAATCCGGCAGATTCAATAAACTCTGTATCGTTGATAAGATTAACAATAGCGGCAGAGTCAGCTTCGATCTGCCCTGCAACTGCAGAAGCGATATCCTCAACTTTACGCTGACTAATGAAAACGACATTTACAGGTACCTGGTTACCTGAGCGAAGCATATTAATAAGNTCATTATTATTCATTCCCCCCGTCAGCCTGTAACGNCCGGGACGAATATTGTTATGATAGTTCTTCCTTAGAGAAAGCCATTCGAGCGACCTCCTGTCTTTTATCAACCCCTTTTTTTCCAGTGAGTCAAGCACGCCTTGAAGGTCAGATCCGGAATGAATGTAGAAGTCGGACGAAGATGCATCTCCCGTTTCCACATTTGGTCTGAATACCCTGTCCCATACAAAAAACCCCGCAATACCTGCTGAAACGACTCCGACAAAAAGAAGCCAGATAACAAATCTGGCAATTAATTTTTTCGCCCCTCTTTTGTTCNCTTTAACTCTTCCCATATNTCAAATTTGAATCCCCAAAAATAATATAAATCGACAAACCCTNATAATTCTACTTTAATCATATGTAGATTACTGATTTACTGAATCATAATATGATTACAGAAAAATCCATCACTGAAATATAACGTTATTTCAACGAAAAAGTTTTCAGAAAAATATAATCCCGTAATGATGAGCAAGGGCAGTTAGTCCATAAGAAAGACCCAGTGAAAAAATCGGGGCAACAATCCAGACTATCCAGAATTTTCTGACTGTAGGGTCAACTATTATCTTCTTCCATCCGAACTTTGATATACCGACAGCTATAATGGCAAAAGTATTCAATTGTACCAGTGAAGTAGGTATACCGCGTGTAATGGATGCAAGCAGAAGAAGTGTCGCGGTAACAATTGAGATCAATGATGCTCCAACAAGGCCGAATTCAACAATCCCCTTTCCGGTTGATTGCAATAACCTGTATCCGAAAAGTGAACTTCCGATGGCAAAGCATGGTGCAATAATAAGCGTTGTAACTGTTATTATCATAACAAAGTTATCTTCACTGTTTGCATCTATTCCAAGTTCATTCAGCACCATTGAGGCTATAGGACCTGAAGCATTCGCAACGTTGTTGGCACCTATGGCAAAAGCAACATAACAGGAAGAGAGGAATACAACAACCTTTAATGCAACATGATTGGAAACCTTTTCATAGTCGATAGATGTTGAATTCTTTATTCTTCNATACAATAGCTTACCTGTTACCAGTGTAATAAAAAATGCTATTACTGGCAGAAAAAGCCAGGTCGGGATAATCTCAAGAAGGAGCTTGGGAGAGTTTAACTGGTTATAATAGATTGCGGGGCCGGCGATGGCAAATACAGTTGCCTGGCTGGTAGACTGAGGTACTGCAAGATAGTTGGCTACAAGCAATGAAAAACCTACTGAGAAAAATACGATTGTAAGAATATCAGGCGTAAGCATCTCTGCAGGAATCAATTCCTTTCCCATCGTTACACCTACCTGCTTCCCTGCTATAACAGCACCAAGCAGAACAAACAATCCGAAGACTCCCGGAATCGCAAGTCTTTTAATAACATTGGATCCGTATGCTGCTGAAAACGAGGGTGCAGTTCCGCTGGCACCCATGTTCACAGCAAGGAACATCGCAGTTAACAGGGGTAATAAAAGTTCGCTGTACAATTACCTGAATTTACTTTGTTTATTAAAAAGAGAATATTATGCAAAATTCACGATACATACAAATATAAATTAAATTTTCTCAGTTTAAAATACATATACAAATTAACCCATTATAAAATATTATTATGTTAAATGGTAGTTTTTGAAACCAATTTGCCAGAAAACAGTATAGGGTTAAAAGGAATTTTGTATATTTAGAAGAGTTTATAAATAAATTATTATGCCCTGAAAACTCTACAACATGTCCGATATATTGTTTAATTATCTGAACAGGCGGTTAAAGGAAGCTGAAGGCAAGGAAACTGCAGNTTTTAAAAACCCCGGCCCTGTGGTCACTATTTCAAGACAAAGCGGGTGTTCAGCCCGAAGGCTCACAAGAAAACTTGTCGAGGAACTCAATCAACGTGCTAAAAAAAAGGAGGATTCTAAAGACTGGGACTACATAAACAAGGAACTTCTTGAAAAAGCTGCAAGGGAGCTGGATGTTAAGCCATCTGAAATTGCATATGTTTTCAAATACCAGGAGAGAAATGCCCTTGGCGATATCTTTGCCTCATATGCCAACAAGTATTATAAAAGTGAACGTAAAATCAGGAAAACGATTGCTGATGTAATAAAGTCAATAGCAGCCGAAGGTAATATCATTGTTATCGGCCGAGCAGGTGTCGTCCTTACAAAGGATATCATGCAGTCACTTCATATCAGCCTTGAAGCTCCTCTTGAATGGCGCAGCCTTATGATAAGTGAAAGGTATAATCTCTCCTTTTCTGATGCCAAAAAATCGGTTATAGAAATGGACAAGAAAAGGGAAAGATTCAGAGAATCCTTTGAGGGAAGAAATACCGATTATACATGGTTCGATGTTACATTTAACCGGATGTCTCTAACTGAAAATGAGATAATAACAACCATCATCAAGATGATGGAGACCAAAAAACTTATCTGACATCTACCTCTTACCAGGCTGCCTGATGCCGAAAAAACATTACCACAGTCAATGACTGTGGGTTTTTGCGTTAAAATAACCATCCGGAATTATTTTTTCGCAAAAAGATTTGGAAATTTAACTAATTATGTAGTTATTTGATGTGTGAATCCCCATGATAATGACTTTCAATAAAAAGGATGAATATATCATACAAAATTCCAGGGCTATGTTAAAATACAGGTGGTTATTTTTATTACTTGTCCTTGCTACGCCACTCCGGTTGCCGGCACAGGATGATATGGCTTCGCTAAAACTACTGCTGGCGAACGAATCGAACGATGAAGCAATTGCACTATTTTACAGGCTTGTAAAGAATGACAAAGACAATTCTGAGTTGTTGTTTCTGGGTGCAATGACACACAGACGACTGATGCGGCAGGATAGTTCGCTTTTATACCTTCAGAAGGCAGCCACGCTCAATCCGGAAGATGAAAAGATATTGACTGCGCTTGCCGGTGCATACACTGATATGAACAGATATACCAATGCAAAGGAAATTCTGGAGGACCTTATAAAAAAGGATTCAACGAAACTTGCGCCCCATATTCAGCTGGCTGCTCTTTACCTGAGGGATAACCAGCCTCGTGTTGCGCTCGACATCTATTATTATCTGCATGGGCGGGAACCATCTAATTACAACTACCTGAAAAGTATTGCAATGTGTTACCGCCGATCCGGAAATGACATGAAAGCGGTAAATTATTATAAAAAGGCACATGAGCTTGCACCGTCAGATCTTTCAATAAATATTGCACTGGCGGGTCTCTACCTTAAGATGAAAAATTATGAAGAAGGACTGGTCATATCTGAAAGGGGTCTTAAAGTGGACAATAAAAATAATGAAATGCTCTTCTGGAACGGATTTTTCAATTATGCGACGGGTAACTACAAGGAGGCACTCTCAAAGCTTTTAAGATCAGAGCAGCTCGGAAATGAATCGGCAAATATAATACAATACATAGGGATTTGCTACTATCTCCTGGGTAATCACGCAATGGCAAGAGATTACCTGGAAAAGACGGTATCATTAAATGTCAACAGCTTCAGGATCTACAACTACCTTGGTATAATTTACAGGGAAATGAAAGATTTCCAGATAAGTGAAAGGTACTTCAACAATTCTCTTGCCGTGCTTTCGCCCCCGGTCAGGGAACTGACTGAGACATATCAGCACCTGGTAGAGACCCATAAGCAGGCAGGTGAAATGGAAAAAGCCGCTGATGCCTACAGGGCTGCGCTGGTTTATGACAGTGATAATCCGTATTTGTATTACGGACTGGCTTATACACTCGACAACCATCTTTCAGATAAAGCCTCGGCCCTTGAAGCGTATCTCCGGTTTTCTGAAATTGCATCCGGAATCAAGGTAGACGACAAGGATCTTTCTACTTTTCTCGACCACTCCAACACAAGAATCAGGCGAATCAGGGAAGAAAAGTTCTTCGGAGGGCATTAACTGTTATGCTTTCGCGGAAACCTCCGATTACGGGCTTTTTACTATCAGACATGCCTTTAGGCGAAGGCCCCGCCAGAACATGACCGCGCCTGAAAGTAGCGGGTTTTCAGGATGAACTAAAACCATTTCTGCAATTATTTGTTATAATGTCTGGAGAGTTAACCCGGAGGGATTGCCGGCAGTCCCCGTTTGGTTAATAGTCACCAATCAGAGGCAACCGCCGTTAGGTTAATAGTCCCCAATGACAGGCAAATATTGCCCCTGACAGGATAGCCTGAAAAGGAAGTTAAATAACAAATATATTTTTATCCGGTAAAAGCGGATAAGAAAACGCAATATTCAAACAAAACGATGGTAAAGATATTCTCACTTGTAATACTGGCATTTTCTTTAAATCTGTATTCGTATTCGCAGGTAACAGTAATAATAAAAAATGCAGAAACAGGAAAAACCCTGCCTGGAGCAACAGTATTGTTCAATGACAGCGGAGAAGGAACATCCAGTGATGCCGAAGGAAAATTTGAAACAGAATATCGGGGACAAATAAGTATCAGCGCAATCGGCTACAAAACAAAGATTGCTGAGATACATGAAAACAGAAACAACTACACTTTTCTGCTGCAGCCGGAGTATTACCGACTGGATGAAGTGGTGGTAGAGGCCTTTAACCGTTCCAGGCGACTTGTTGACGTGCCGGGATCCCTGTCACTTATCCAGGCGCATCAGATTGAAAGGGAAAATCCGGTTACGGTGGTTCCGCTGCTTAACCAGGCACCGGGGGTATTTGCTCATTCGGGAGCCCTTAATACCAGCAGGATAACAATAAGGGGGATCGGTGCCCGTGTACCTTATGCAACAGGGAAAGTGCGTGCTTACCTTAATAATATTCCGCTGACAAACGGATCGGGAATCAGTATTGTTGAAGACATTGACCCCTCTGTAATGGAGAGGATCGAAATTATCAAAGGGCCCGCAACAAGTGTATATGGAGCCGGACTGGGTGGTACGATAATTATAACAGCAAAAGATCCAACCCTTAAACCAGCAAGTATAACCAACAACTTTCATGCAGGTTCGTGGGACCTGTACAGGAACACCCTGAGTGTTAATGCCGCAGGTGACAACCTGGGCGTCTCCCTGCTGTATAACCACACCCAAAGCAACGGATACCGTCAGAACAACAGGTACCGCAGAGACGGTATCACAGCAGTAGCAAAAACCACACCGGACGACAAAACTGACATTACCCTGTTACTCTCCTATACAAGCCTTAAGGCTCATATTCCAAGTTCAATAGACAGCATGACATACATGACATCCCCCCGCTCAGCAGCCCAGAACTGGCTTCAGACCCGTGGGTACGAGGACTATGACAAACTGCTGGCCGGAGTTTCAGCAACCTATGACCTCACAAACGACCTTTCGGCAAACCTGAGCCTGTTCTCAACAATGAACGAAGAAAAGGAGATGCGCCCNTTTGATGTACTTTATGAGGACAGGCTGAGTGCAGGGTCAAGGTTCAAACTTTCATATTCCGGCTTTGTCCCGGCAGGTTCCTGGCAAATACTGGGCGGTGGAGAGGTCTATGCCGAGAATTTCAAATACACATCGCATGAAAACATCGGGGGACTTGGTGAGAGGGGTGAAATTTTCAGTGATAATGCAGAGAACATTTCATATTTCAATATTTTTTCTCAGGCTGACCTGGATTTAAACCGGCTGAATGCTTCAGCAGGAATAAATATTAATTCAAGCAAAACAAACTACCGTGATCTTTTTCACGAGGGAAACAGGAATCCTTCCGGCAGATACACCTACGGGATTATCGTATCACCAAGGCTCAGCGCAAACTACAGGTATTACGGGAATAACAGTGTTTTCATTACCTTAAGCCATGGCTTCTCACCACCATCACTTTCTGAAACACTAACCCCCGAAGGTTTTATAAACCCGGAGATCAAACCTGAAACAAGCTGGAATTTTGAAGGTGGTTTAAGAGGTAACCTTTTTAATAACAGATTGTTTTATGATCTGAACATATTCAGGATGCAGGTCACAAATCTACTTGTGGCAGAACGTGTAGGTGAAGATGCCTGGGTTGGCAGAAATGCAGGTGAATCGATGCATACAGGAGCAGAAGCGGAACTGCATCTGATTCTTTACCGAAACAATACGGCCGGTAACACAAACTGGTGGCAGCCTGAGGAGCTTTCAGCAAGTCCAAATATCACACTGAATAACTTCCGGTTTACAGATTTTTTTGACGAGGGAGTTGACTATTCAGGTAATTACCTGCCAGGNATCCCTGATCATATCATTAATACAGGAATNTACGGGTCACTGCAGGGAGGATTGTACGGACTGGTCAATTTCAGGAGAGTGGGGAAAATGCCAATGAATGATGANAACAGTCTTTATGCCAGTTCATATTTTATTACTAATGCCACCATTGGATANAAAAGAGAGATCGCAGGTAATCTGATGGCTGACGGGTGGATATCTGCAGGAAACCTTTTTGATGCCAGGTATGCATCTATGATACTTGTAAANGCCCCTGAATTCNNTAACAGGCCNCCAAGGTATTACTATCCGGGAAACCCCCTTAATTTTTCAGCCGGACTGAGGATAAGCTATCAGCTNAACTGAATTTNCCAACACCATAACTATTATTAAGTACCTGACCTNTTATTATTTAATAAGGTAACAGGAAATTCACGGGTAAAAAATGATGTTTTAGTATNCNCCGGATCAGTTGTTCAAAACAATTTTTTGTAAATTGTCCGTTTTATTTGCANAATTTTAATCATACCCGATATGTCTCTAGTTCAGCNAAAGCAAAGTTCTTTTTTGAATAATTTACGTTTTTTACCGTTCCTGCTGTTCATTACGCTAACTGCAGGAGCCCAGGAATATCAGCAACGGCGTGAATCATTTGATATTAAAAGATATAGTATCGAAATTGAAGTTAATGATACCACAAATGCCATTAAAGGTGCTACCGAAATCGAAGTAATGCTTAAGAAGCCGGTTAATGAGATTTTCCTGGATTTTATATCCCTGAAAAGTAACGGCAACGGGATGGTAGTGGACAGTGTAGTGAAGAACGGATCAAAATTAAGATTTCTGCACGAAAACAACATCCTGAAACTGCCGGTCTACGATCATGATTCGCATAATGATCATGTCTTTAAGGTATATTACAAAGGCATAGCCGAAGACGGACTGATAATATCAGACAATATGTATGGCGAAAGGACATTTTTCGCCGATAACTGGCCAAACAGGGCACGTAACTGGTTTCCCTGCCTTGACCACCCCTCTTTCAGGGCAAAAGCCAACTTTACCATCACGGCACCATCTCATTACCAGGTTATAGCGACCGGAAACCTGAGGAGAAAAGTAAACCTTCCGGGGAAAAAAACTACGCACTACTGGTTTTCTGATGTTCCAATTCCCACTAAAGTAATGGTATTTGCAGCCGCCGGATTTGCTGTTGAGTACATGCAGGACATAGACAGTATTCCCTGGTCAAACTGGGTCTATCCAGGAAATATTGAAGAAGGATTAAGCTCCTTCTCAGCAACCCCCTCTATCCTGAGGTATTTTTCTGATAAAATAGCCCCTTATCCTTTCGAAAAAATTGCAAATGTGCAATCCACCACCCGCTACGGAGGAATGGAAAATGCGGGAAATATTTTCTACAACGAGAGATCTGTGGCCGGAGAGGAATCAATTGAGAATCTGATTGTACATGAAATGGCTCATCAATGGTTCGGGAACTCGGTATCGGAAAGAGAGTGGGCTCATCTGTGGCTCAGCGAAGGAGTTGCAACATGGCTTACTGACAGGTATATATTGCGTAAACAGGGCGGAAAGGAATTCAATGACAGGATGTTATCTCACCGCGAACGTATTATCGGGTATTCGAAGACCAGGCTGGCACCTGTTGTCGATCACCATCCGGAAGATTATACTGACCTGCTGAATCCAAACTCCTACCAGAAAGGATCATGGGTGCTTCACATGCTAACCAGGAAAATAGGAGAGGAACAGGTGGTTCGGGGACTGGTTGAGTATTATGACAGGTACCAACTGGGGAGCGCGGCGACTGAAGATCTGATTGAAGTTTTTGAGGAGGTTTCGGGAACGGATCTGGGACTCTTTTCGGACGACTGGCTCTATTCGGCCGGGCATCCTGTATTAACCATGAACACAAGTTTCAGCGGAAAGTACCTGAATATGGAGCTGATACAAAACCAGCAACATAAGATGGCTTTCACTTTCCCTCTTGATATCAGATTTATTTTTTCCGACGGCAGGGAGATTGACCACACTTTCAATATTGTTTTCAGGCGGCACGAATTTGTTATAGAGGTACCCTCCGAGCCTGTTGAAATAATCCTGGATCCCAACACCTGGTTATTGTTTGAATTTCAGTGATACTGCATCTCACATACAATGATAATATGGAAAACATTCCTTTTAACATATTTCGCAAACCAATCTCAGTATTTGCATTTATTTGTATGATATTTACATCGTGCAGTGAACCGGAACTCAGCAAACTTCAGCCGGATATGCATCTCTGGTACGAACANCCGGCATCTGANTGGGTNGAAGCCCTGCCTGTTGGGAATGGCAGGCTTGGAGCAATGGTTTTCGGAAAGCCTTACAACGAGCGGATACAGCTTAATGAAGAGAGCCTGTGGGCAGGATCGCCAATTAATAATAACAATCCGGAGGCATTGGTGCAACTTCCGTTGCTCAGGCAGTTACTCTTTGAAAAGAGGGTTCCGGAAGCACAGGAGCTTGTAGCGTCACACTTTATCGGCACTCCTCCACGTATTCGGTCATACCAGACGGCGGGCGACCTGTTTATATCATCCGACAGCCCGGGGCCCTTCACTGATTATAAGCGGTCACTCTGCCTGGAGACCGGTGTGGCCACTACCGGATATATAAGCGATGGCATACGTTTTACGCGCGATGTGTTTGCATCTGCGCCAGCCAACGCCATTATCATAAGGATCATCTCATCTGAAAAGAGGGCAGTAAACCTCACTGTTTCGCTTGAACGGGAAAAGGATGCAGTAACAGAATCCCTTCCTGGCGGAGTACTGCTAATGCGAGGGCAGATCGAGGATGAAGATGACCCACTCAGGGGACCGATGGGAAAACATATGAAATTTGCAGGTATGGTGAGTGCCCTTGCAAAAGAAGGGAGTATTAAAGAAGTTGACGGTAAACTTGAAGTGCAAGGGGCAACAGAGCTGATGCTTGTATATACTGCAGCAACAAACTATGACCCGGAAAACCTTGATTTCATGCCTGATGCTGATCCGGCAGAAAAATGCAGAACAATAACCAGCGCCATCGCTCATAAACCTTATTCTGAATTGCTCGATGAACATATTGCTGACCACAGCAACCTGTTCAACAGGGTGGTACTTGATATCGGAGGCCATGAAAAAACTGAAATTCCTACTGATCGGCGACTTGAACTGGTGGGACAGGGTGACAGGGATCCTCACCTTATAACAACCCTTTTCCAGTACGGAAGATACCTGCTGATGGGATCATCCCGCTCGCCCGGAGTACTGCCTGCCAATTTGCAGGGGATATGGAACGAGCACTATAACGCACCATGGAACTCCGATTTTCATACCAACATCAACCTTCAAATGAATTACTGGCCGGCAGAGATCACCAATCTGCCCGAAACGGTTGAACCTCTCTACCGGTTTCTGAAGCAACTGACGGTTCCGGGAGAGATCACAGCCCGCGAGATGTATGGTACTGAAGGCTGGACATTCCATCACCTTACCGATCCTTTCGGACGGACAGGTGTCATGGACGGGCCATGGGGACTGACTCCCATGTGCGGGCCATGGATGACCTTCCCGGTATGGAGGCATTACTCCTACAACCTCGACATTGATTATCTCAGGGAGTATGCCTGGCCGCTGCTCAGAGGTTCGGCAGAGTTTATTCTCGGCTTCCTGGTTGAAAGCCCCTCCGGATACCTGGTTACCAACCCCTCGCATTCTCCGGAAAACACATACTACCTGCCGGAAACAGAAACTCCGGTAACATTAACCTACGGGGCTACCATGGATATCCAGATAGCAAGGGAGGTGCTTGAAAATACAATCAGGGCTTCGGTACTGCTCGGTGAAGATGAGGAGCTGGCTGCCAGGTGCCTGGAAGTACTGGATAAATTGCCGCCGGTGGGGATCGGGACTGACGGAACGATAATGGAATGGATAGACGACTACAGGGAACCTGAACCGGGACATCGTCACATATCACATCTTTTAGGCCTGTATCCGCTGCATCAGATTAGTCCGGATGATCCGCTGCTGTTTGAAGCAGCATCCCGTACAATAGAAAAACGGCTTGAACATGGTGGAGGGCATACAGGCTGGAGCAGGGCATGGATAATTAATTTTTTCAACCGGCTTCACAACAGCGAAAAAGCCTATGAAAACCTTATGCTTTCTCTTGAACAGAGCACTCTCAAAAACCTGTTCAGCACCCACCCGCCATTCCAGATAGACGGAAATTTCGGTACTACTGCCGGGATTGCAGGTATGCTGATTGGCTCTGCACCCGGGGTAATTGATATATTGCCCGCACTCCCGAATGAGTGGGAAAACGGAAGTGTCCGGGGATTACGTGCACATGGTGGTTTAACGGTTTCATTAGAGTGGGAAAACGGAAAGCTTTCGAAAACACAAATCCACGCTTCTGCTCCGGGTAAATTAACCATACGGTATAACGGAATGTCGGCCGGCCTGGAAATGGATAAGGATAAAATATTGCTCCTGGACAACAGGCTTAAAATTTTAAATTAATGATAATACCCCGGTACTTATCAGTGTGTGTATGCAGTATGGTTGCTATTTAAAAAAAAGAGTTAATTTTACATGCAATTCAGCTAAATTGAACCTTTTCGAAAACATAAAATTCATAAAAATGAAACCAAAAAAAAATTTATTGATCCTTAGTGTCATCTTTTCTTGTCTGGTCGTATTTTCATCCTGCGGAACTTCAAACAATGTTTATGTTCCAGATCCGGGCGTAGTATCCTTTACTTTCAGAAATCAGTTCCAGGAAGATGTTCCGGGTACCCTGGACATGATAAAGGAAATGGGCATTACCAATATCGAGTTTTCAAACCTGTTTGGAAAAACTGCCACTGAAATGCGGGCTTTGCTGGACGAAAGAGATATGATCTGCACATCATATGGTGTTGGCTATAACAGACTTGTTGATGATATCGAAAGAGTTGCCGAAGAGGCTAAAATCCTTGGTGCCAAATATGTAAGGGTTGCATCTATTCCCTATGAAAGACCCGAATTCACAATCGACAATGCAAAAAAAACGGTTGAGGATTTTAACAGGGGAGGCAAAATCCTCAGTGAACATGGAATCTATTTTTGCTATCATAATCATGGATTTGAATTCAGGCCTTATGAAGACGGAACTCTTTTCGACTATATCGTACAAAACACTGATCCACGCTACGTAAGCTTTGAAATGGACCTGTTGTGGACAGTGCATCCGGGTCAGGATCCGGTTGAACTTCTGGAAAGATATCCTGAACGTTTCAGGCTTATGCACCTTAAAGACCTCCGCAGGGGCGTTACCGGTGATTTTTCCGGAAGAACGCCAAGTGAAAACGACGTTGTGCTTGGTACCGGACAAGTCGATTTTCCGGCTGTATTAAAAGCTGCTGAAAGAACCAATATCGAATATTACTATATTGAAGATGAAAGTCCCGATGTCATTGAACGCGTTCCCAAAAGCCGTGAATACATCATGAGCATAACAAAGTAGACAAATAATCCCGTACCGGCGGTATCAGATTATTGCCGCCAAAACAAAAAAGAGGCTGACTCACATTGTGAAGATGCCTCTTTTTTATATTATCCTGCTGATTACCTGCCAACAGGTTATCAGGCAAATATGAATATAAACAAATACCGGGTAAGCAGTGTTATCAATAATGTGAATAACAGGTTGAGCCATAATCCGGCCTTTACCATTTGAGGGATTGTCATAATGCCGCTCCCGTATACTATAGCATTTGGAGGAGTAGCTACCGGGAACATAAAAGCACAACTGGCCGCGACCGCTACCGGAATAGCCAGTTGGAGCGGATCTTCTCCCATACCGATTGCCACAGACCCCATAACAGGTAAAAAAGCTGCTGCAGTTGCAGAATTACTCGCCAGGTTGGTAAAAGTAATTACCACTCCGGTAACTATAAAAATTACAAAAACAAAAGGCATTCCGCTCATGCCGACAAAATACCCACCGATCCATTCAGCCAGGCCTGTGCGCTGTATGGCCCCTGCAAGGGTAAGTCCTCCACCGAATAAAATAAGAATACCCCATGGAAGTTTGGAAGCAGCCTTCCAGTCAAGTATGAACTTCCCTTCTTTTATATTTACAGGGCTCAAAAAAAGAAGCAGGGCACCAAATATGGCAATTCCGGCATCTGATAATCCGGGAAGCCATGATTCAATCAAAGGCCGTATCATCCATAACAGCGCGGTAAAACCAAATATTACCGCAACCATGATCTCTCCCCTGCTGAAATTTCCAAGGCTTTTAACTTCACTGGCAATATACTCTTTCCCGCCGGGAAGGCTTTTAAAACGAACAGGAAAAGTAATGGAAGTGAGAGAGAAATAAATCAGGGGCATTCCAAATATGACAAGAGGAATACCGACAAGCATCCACTGCAAAAATGATATTTCCACACCATATGACTCATTCACAAATCCGATAAGCAGGGCATTGGTTGGTGTTCCAATCACAGTACCCAGTCCGCCGACATTAGCGGAGAAAGCAATGGCCAGCATGAGTGCTACCGCAAAATGACTGTATTGCAATTTATCAGCAGCATTATGCTCCATATTTTTTGTTAGCTGAATAACTGATAATGAAATAGGCAGCATCATCATGGTAGCGGCCGTATTACTTACCCACATACTCATAAAGGCAGTAGAGATCATAAATCCAAGGATGATACTCTTTGGTTTGGAGCCAATTACATAGATTATATTCAGGGCAATTCTCCGGTGTAATCCCCATTCCTGCATCCCTATTGCCAGTATAAAACCACCCAGAAAAAGAAAGATCATAGGATTGGCATAAGGAGCAGCCGTTATGCTTATGCCCGAAATATTGAATACCGGGAAAAGCACCAGCGGGATCATAGCCGTTGCAGGTATGGGAATAACTTCTGTTGTCCACCATATGGCCATAAGAAGAGCTATCGCAGCAGTATACCATCCCTCCTGGCTTAACCCTTCAGGGGAGGGACTTATTATCATTATTACAAAGAGTAATAACCCGCTACCCATTCCTATAAGCCTTTTTGTAACCGGGGGATTATCAACCTTCTTTCCGGAATTGCTTTTTTGACTGTTCGGGTCTGATGGAGTTTCCGAATTAGTTAATGACATTATTTGTTTATCGGGTTTTTTGTGAAAAAGTAAATTATTTGATTTTTTTACAACCGGCTAACCGTTAGTCCGCCATCTACCATAAAAACTTCACCGGAGGAAAACGGAAAATGTCCCTCAGCAAGAGACCAGACAGCTAAAGCCACATCATCCGGACTTCCCCATCTGGGTTGAATATTTAGTCCCTCCTCAATAAGTTTATCATATTTTTCAACAACAGCCGAGGTCATGTCAGTGCGGATAACACCAGGCCTTACCTCATATACAGGAATATCATATTTTGCCAGCCATACTGCCCAAACTTTGCTGTGCATTGCAAATCCGGCTTTGGAAATACAATATTCTGACCTGTTTGGTGATACAACCGTGGCAGAAATTGACCCTATATTAATAATGGCAGCAGAAGACGATCTATCTGATTCTTTTTGCTCAATCATAAATCTGGCTGCTTCCTGTGTAAGAAAAAAAGGAGCCTTGAGGTTAATACCCATGACCCGGTCGTAACTCTCTTCAGTTAACTGCAAAGGATCAAGACGTTTTAGAGGAGCAACCCCGGCATTATTAACCAGCAGGTTTAGCCTGCCAAATTTTCTCTTTACCTCATCAAGCAGGTTTTTCCTTTCAGCCTGTATACTGATATCTCCCTGGCAATATAAAACCTGTGCACCCTGGTTCTCAAGATCACTGATTACTCCTGCTACTTCAGATGCGTCTCTTACTCCATTGAATATAATGTCATAATCATTAGCTGCCAGTTTTTTTGCAATGCCGAGGCCTATACCTCTAGACCCTCCTGTAACCAGTGCAACTTTCTTCATTAAATCTTATTTTTTGTACCGTTAAAAAAAGTGTAGTATGGGGCTTCATTTACTATCCGCCAAAGGTAAAGTGCCAGCTCGCGCATGTGGTAGTCGCCCCACATACTGGATTCGTTGCAAGGGATCTTTTCCCCGTAAGGTATATGGTCCCATCCGTTTGGCCGGTGATAAACAGAATGCAGAAGCAGTCCCTGATGCCCTTCATCACTGCTCACATAAGGCTCACCAAGGAGAGTCCTGCTAACTGTCAGGCCTGCCTGCCAGTAACGATCACCATCCTCAGTCTGGCCCCGGCCGGAAAGCAGCCGTCCGAGTCGCAGTAATCCCTGGGCCGCTATGGCGGCAGCAGAACTGTCAACCGGCTCATGATCATTATACGGATCTGCTGCAAATTTTGTATAATCACCCATCTGTTGCAGTCCCGGAGCTCCGGTGTCCCAATAGGGTATACCGTCAAGCGAGGTATTTTCTATGTAAAAGTCACAAGTAGCCCTTGCGGCCTTGAGCATCATTGTCTCAAGCAGTTCTCTTCCACCTGAACTTTCAAGCTCTTTATCATCTATAATCTCCAGAAACTCAAGCTGCTCAGCAAACCCGCAAATCGCCCATGCCAGTCCCCTTGTCCACGTGGTAAAAGGTGAAAAGCCCTGTTGAGAACTCGGGCATCTGAACTGGCCGTCATTGGTATTGAATACTGCCTCATGCACTGTCCGTCCCCTCTTGTCATACGAATCCCTTCCCTCATCATAATAGATGTTATACCTGGAAGTGGTATCAATATGCTGGAGCGTTCTTTCCAAAAGAGAGATCTTTTCATCATGCTCCGAGAAAAGTGCATGTCCGAGTTGATGGCTTATGGCGAGTGCCCTCATTGACCTGATGGTGTCAACAAACAATGAATGCGGACCGTTAAAGGAGTAAACAAAACCTCTGCCGCATGCCGTTTTCGTCCATCGCATAGCCTGAACGGCACCGGTGCATTTTAGTGCAAGATCATAAAAGGCTCTCTCCCACTCACACGATTCTATCTTCCCCTCGGTATAAAGCCTTCGCAGGGCACCATATGTACTCACATTATTAAATCCGTGGTCATGCACACCAATATGGGTAATATGCGGGGCCATCAGCTTCAGGGTTGACTCCCTGCCCATTTCAAGAAACCGCTTTTCGCCTGTCGCATCAAACTGAATTATCTCCCCGCCAAACTGAAATCCCTGTGTCCATTCGGTCCATCCGCGTGTTGTGTACTTACCTCCACGGGTAAACACGGGAGAACCCTTTGCGGGATCATATTCATTTCTTATCAACAATATCTTCCTGCCTGATAATTCCCATAATCTTTCGATATCCTTTTTCAGATCAACTGGCTTGATGTTATTGTGAATCTTCATATCAAATCAATTATTATTATTATTAAAAAAATTTATTCTTATTAGAATCCGTCTGTAAAGTCTGTGTCTGAATCAAAATGGACAGACACTAATTAAACCAGGCCAGGTACATCCGTCCACTTTCTCTCTTTCCAGGCTTCGAGGGCAAGTTCTGCAAGCTGGACCCCTTTGGCAGCCTCAAGCAGATCCCACCTGAACGGCTCGTCCATTATAACATGCCTAAGGAACAGTTCCCACTGAATCTTAAAGGCATTATCGTGAATATCATGGGGTGGCATCTTAACCCAGTCCTTCTGAAACACCATGGGATTATCAATGTCCGGATTCCATACAGGCCGTGGTGTTGCGGAATAAGGCTGCATCCAGACTTCACGCAGGCCTGCAACTGCCGATCCACTGGTGCCATCCACCTGCATCACAAACAGATCATCGCGTCTCACACGTGTTGCCCATGATGAATTTATCTGCACAACCACCCCGCTTTCCAGCTCAAATATGGCATAGGCAGCATCATCGGCAGTAGCTTTGTAAGAAGCACCGTCAGATTCATATCGTTTATCTATATGTGTTGCTCCCAGGCAAGTGAGAGATTTAACCGGCCCGAAAAGGTTGTCAAGAACATAGCGCCAGTGGCAGAACATGTCGAGAATTATTCCTCCCCCTTCCTCCTTTCTGTAGTTCCATGATGGACGTTGCGGAGCAACTGTATCGCCCTCAAACACCCAGTAACCAAAATCAGCCTTTACCGAAAGGATTTTGCCAAAAAAACCCTGGTCCCTGAGTTTCCTTAGCTTAACAAGTCCGGGAAGCCACAATTTATCCTGTACCACACCGTGCTTAATTCCGGCCTCTTTTGCGAGCTTGTACAATTCAACCGAATCTTTAGTATTCAGTGCGACTGGTTTTTCACAATAGATATGTCTGCCTGCTTTTATAGCCTTTTTCAGGCTTTCATATCTCATCTCCGTCGTTTGTGCATCAAAATAGACAGGGTAATCGCTGTTTTTCAAAACCGAATCAAGATCTGTGGTCCACTCCCCTATTCCAGTCTCCGCGCTGAGCTCTTCCAGTTTTGCGGGATTCCTGCCAACGAGCACCGGGCGGGGCATTATTTTCTCATGGTCACTAATTTTTAACCCTCCCTGCTTAATAATCGGAAGAATTGATCGCAGCAGGTGCTGGTTTTTTCCCATCCTCCCGGTTACACCATTCATGATGATACCCAGGGAGTGGATTTTGGTTTCTTTGGTCATAATATCTTGTTTTATTGAAAAGTATAAAAATGTGATTTCACGAATGCAACAGGTAAGCCTCTGTTATCTTATCAAGAAATTTATCCTGGTCTGTTTTCCAGTAGATTTCAGAAAATATCTCCACCTCATTGAATCCTTCAAACCCTGCCCCCTCAACCAGTCCCCTGATCCCCCTTATGTCAATACACCCCTCTCCCATCAGTCCCCTATCATTAAGTATGTCATTTACTGGCACCTTCCAGTCGCAAATATGAAAAGCAAAGATCTTTCCATTCTCGCCGCACCTGGCTATCTCACCCGGTAGCTCCTCATCCCACCACACATGGTACACATCAACCGCAACACCGAGAGAGGGGCTGTTAAACCAGTTTGCCATATCATTGGCCTGTTTCATTGTGCTGATTGCTGATCTGGTATCAGCATACACCGGATGCAAAGGCTCAACAGCAAGTTTGACGCCCAGTTTTTCGGCCCTTGGCAGGATATTTTCTATTCCGGCTCTGATCTGAAGGCGTGAAGTTTCCAGCGACTGACCGGAATCTGCTCCACAAACAAGAACCACCAAGGGTGCTTCCATATCGGCAGCTTCCTCGAGTGCCCTGAGGTTATCGGCGACTGCAATAGCTCTTTTTTCTTTACTCACGGAAGGGAAAAAGCCACCCCTGCAAAGTGATACAATCTCCAGTCCCGCATCCCTTATTAACCTTCCTGTAGCCGCTGCCCCATCCTCTGCGAGAGCATCTCTCCACACCGTAATTCCCCTGATTCCGAGAGCAGCATACTTGTTAACAGCACTTTCAATACTAAGCGGTTTGGTGGTAATTGTATGGACGCATAGCCGTGAGAAATCTGTAAGTTGTTGTGTCTTCATGCTACTTCAGGATTGATATTAAAACTACTGTCATACAAGTCATTAATCATTAAGTTAAATTTTTCAGACAATAAAAATAAATAAAATTAAATGATTGCTAAGCCTTTTTTATAATTTTACGCATTATGCAGATACTTATCACAGGCACAAGCAAGGGACTTGGAAGCGGACTTGCTGCCTATTATCTTGGAAGAGGTGACAGCGTTTACGGAATAAGCAGGACCAGTAATGAGATGCTTGATAAACAACCTGGATTTCATTTTCTGGCTCAGGATCTATCTGATTTTGACGCGATGGCAAAAACGGTTCCCGGATTTTTCAAAAAAGCCGGTAACTTCGATCTTGTTATTCTTAATGCCGGTCTGCTCCCCGAAATCAAAGACCTGAAAGACTGCAGCCTTGATGAGATAGCACCGGTAATGGATGTAAATGTCTGGTCAAATAAAATACTTATCGACCTTCTTATCTCAAATCCGGATAAACCGGGTCAGGTAGTTGCAGTTTCATCAGGTGCTTCCGTCTACGGAAACAGGGGATGGAACGCTTATTCCATATCCAAAGCGGCGCTTAATATGCTTATTAAACTCTATGCCGCCGAGCAGCCTGAAACCCACTTCTCGTCGATTGCGCCCGGTTTGATTGACAGCGGAATGCAGGATTATATTTATTCAATGCCACATGACCCCAGGTTTCCGTCCCTGGACAAACTTAAAGAAGCAAAAACTTCAGGTGAAATGCCTGCACCGGCGGAGGCCGCCCGGATATTTGCAGAATCGGTTATTAAAGCCAGGGGAGAAGAGAGCGGCAGCTTTCTTGATGTAAGGGAGATGTAATTGTAAAGAATTTAGTAAAAAATTCTCTAAAATCGGACTATCACCCGGGAGGAGATGGCTCTAAGCCCTATTTTTGCCGCGCACCGTGAATTTTTTAAACCATACATGCCTTCCAGGCAAAGCCCCGCCAGGACATTACCAGGCTATAAGATCAAAGGTTTTTAATCAATATTATTACCTTCTCTTTTCATTGTAGATAAGAACCGGCAATTGAGTCTGACGGGCTATTTTTTCCGACCGGCTGCCGTGCAGCAGCCTGTCAATAAATCCCCTGTTTTCCCTTAACAGAACTATCAGATCTGCATCCATGGTCAATGCAAAGTTATGAAGCTCTTCAACAAGAGGCTCGCCCTTCTTTTCAGGTAAAATCTTAAAGGATATCATTTCATATCCCGTCTCCTTCTTTATCATCGAAGCAAATCCCTCGCTCTTCACCTTCTCTTCAAAACCTGTATCCCCTGAAACGTGCACAGCAGTAATATTTGCAGGGAACCTCGACGCGAAAGCTGCCAGCAGCTTAAGATTGGGAATATCTTCCATATGGTAGTCCGTGGCATAAAGGATCTCGGAAAATGGCCTGTAGGTTATTCCCTCCGGCACAAGCCATACCGGACAACCCACTTTCCTGATTACATCAATATTGTCTGTGTCATCAGAAAAAACAGAGTATTCTTTAGGACTGCTCAGCATTATGGTATCCACCATTTCCGTCCGGCAATATGCCTGGAGTATCTCGCCTGGCAGTCCTATCTCAATTGTAAAGTCCAGCAAAGGAAGTCCGGGATCGGAAGCATTAAGCTTACTGATCTGAAGATTAAAATGGTACTTGATCTTATCAACCTCCCTGTCAATATCCATCTGGCTTACAGCTACAGATGCGCTCAGACTGCCGGGCATGCCAAGCGGGAAATTTGGTGGCGTATGAACATATATATACTTAACCGTCAATCCCAGATCTCTCCCAATATTAGCCGCATAGGTCATGAATAACTGGGATTTTGCAGGAGAATCGACATATACAAGTAAATCTTTCATAATTTAAAAGTTTTAATTATATCTTTTCAAACAGACGATACTTCACCGGGCGAAAAAAAGCTACCATGGCAACTATAGCAACAAAGTTAATATTGTTCCCGGGTCTTTACATAAATCTGAATAAATGCAAGATCCATACCAATAACGGATGCATTGCATAAGTAAATATTTAAATTAAACCTGCCATGCCTGATTTCCCTATTTCAATGTTTTCAGCAATTTTAAAACTTCTTTCTGATCTTTAATGATATACCGGGCATCGGTCTGTGTCATGCCAACTTTAATTGAATATGCATTTTCAGGCAGAGACCTGAACAAAAGCTCGTCACTCCAGCCGGCGCCTATTGCCAGAACAAAATCATACTTATTGTTTGTCAGCCAGTGTCGTGCAAGGTCCCCCTTGTTTATTCCCGAACTGCTTATTTCCAGAACCCTGTTTCCCTGGAAAATCTGGATGTCAATATTTGCGGTAATACTGATCAGGTGATCTGTCAGCTCCTTGGCAATGAAGGATGATTGTTCAATATCCGCTTTATGATAATGCCAGCTGACTGAAAAGTCCTTCTCCCTGATTATGGCACCGGGTAAGCGGTCTGTATATATCTCAAGGATANGCAGAATATCTTTTTTCCATTCACCTGAGAGTGGCTTTAGTTGAGTCCATTCATTCTGATCAGACTCCCTTATCCATGTGCCATGCTCGGCGGTAAGGTTAACCGGCATATCGCCAAGCCATTTCTGCAGATCCTCCCTGCTCCTGCCACTTAAGATGACTATATCGGGGGATGTATTCCCCACTATATCCATCATAAGATCAAGCATCTCCCTTGATGGTCCGGCAGCTGCAGGATTGTCATGCAACGGGACCAGGGTGCCGTCATAGTTCACAATAATAAGTTTTTTGCCAGCTCTCCTGTAATCCTTAACCAGGTTTTCAAGAACATTTTCATTCAGGAACTTTTTGCGGAATGTGAAATCAGAAATCTCCCTAATTCTTATAAGGGACCCCACAAAATCAGTTGCCCACCTTGTTACATCATACCGTTTGATCCTCTTCTGCATTGCTTCATTCCGGCTGATCTGCTCATCTTCGTTCATATCCAGTGCCAATTCGATCGCGTCAGATATCTCGTCAATGCTATTTGAGTTTATAATAATGCTTTCACTCAGCTCCTTCGAGGCACCGGTAAATTCACTCAGTATCAGCACCCCTTTCTTGTCGTTACGGGAAGCAATATACTCCTTTGCCACCAGGTTCATGCCATCCCGCAGCGGAGTCAGCAACGCTACATCGCTCATCCGGAACATAGAAATCAGTGTTTCGTGTGGCAATGATCTGTACTGGTAGATAACAGGAGTCCAGTTAAGGCTGCCATAGGTCCCGTTAATGCTTCCTACCAGCTCATCAAGGCTCCTTTTAATCTGCTGGTAAGACTCAACGCCCGTTCTTGAGGGGACCACTATCATACTCATATAAACCTTCCCGTGCCATTCGGTGTTTCGTTTCAGAAACAGTTCAAAACCTTTAAGCCGGTTTAATATTCCTTTGGAGTAATCAAGCCGGTCGACCGACAAGACGACCTTCACATCTTCTCTTACGGTTAAGTTTCCGAGGGGACCGGCAGATATGAATTTATTGAATTTCTCATAGTCCACTCCCATGGGAAACGTATCAACCTTTACCACCCTTCCGGGGAGATCTATCTTTCCCATCTGATGTTCGTATCCCAAAATACGTAAAACACACCTCAGAAAATACTGAGAATAATCATGAGTATGAAAACCTATCAGGTCTGATCCGAGAAGGCCGTTCAGGATCCCGCTTCTGCTTTTGTCGGGCAATAATCTGTATATCTCGTAAGTGGGAAAGGGGATATGAAGGAAAAACCCGATCGGGTTCGTTACTTTCTCCCTGAGCATTTCCGGCAACAGCATCAGGTGGTAATCGTGAATCCAGATAAGGTCATCAGGGCGTATGATACTGAGAAGTTCATCCCTGAATATCTCATTTACCCTTTTATACTGGTCCCAGAAATCACTGTCAAAAACAGCATAAGTAGGAAAATAGTGAAACAGCGGCCAGATGGTTTTATTACAGAACCCCAGGTAGACCCTATCCATAAGTTTTTCCGACAGGAACACGGGAGATGCATCGAACCCTTGGCTCACCTTGTCCCTGACAATCTCCCTGTGTCTCTTCTTAACAGAAATTCCCGGCCACCCCAGCCAAATATACTCGCTGATATCTGATCCGGATTTCCCAAGAGAAGAGAGATAGTCACTCAGGCCGGAAACCAGTCCCCCGGCACTCTTTTCAAGGAAAAACTCTCCCTGGCGATGGGTTAACGCTACCGGCAATCTGTTGGATACTATCAGAAGTCTCATTGCAATAGTTGGTTTAAACGGGGTTATACAGCAAATTTAACATATATATGTCTAAAACAGAAATATAAAACCGTAAAATTCAAACAGATACTTATTATATTAATTACTTGCTAATCTGAGTTTTATTTTTTAAATTGGTCTGTATAAAAGCAGCCTAAACAATAAATATTGCTGCAAAACATAACGGCAATTAAGCTTTATTTTAAACTTTTTTAGCGTTTTTTCCTTTATGGTATTGAAGCACCAATTGATCTATTAATTATAAAGTCTATAAACAATATAATCCATGAGCAAGAAAGATTATTACGAAATTGAGAACCGGGAGTGGACCGATTCTCTTGAATACATTATTGAGAATGAGGACCCGGCACGTGTGCGGGAATTACTCGGATTACTGCAGATCAAGGCACATAAGGCGGGAATACCATTCCGTTGTCCTGGTAATACACCTTATATCAACAGCATATCTCCGCGAAAAGAATCACCCTATCCGGGAAGCGGGGAAATAGAGAGAAGAATAAAAAGCCTGGTAAGGTGGAATGCAATGGCAATGGTGGTAAAGGCAAATCTTGAATCGGAAGGTATTGGTGGCCATATTTCCACATACGCCTCTGCTGCAACCCTGCTNGAGGTTGGGTTNAANCACTTNTTCAGGGGCGGAGACAACGGCNGCCCGGCTGATATAATATATTTCCAGGGNCANGCNTCTCCTGGAATATATGCCAGGTCATTTCTGGAAGGCAGACTTACTGAAAAGGATCTGCATAACTTCAGGCAGGAACTCAGGAAAGATGGAGGATTACCATCCTATCCCCATCCCAGGCTGATGTCTGATTACTGGCAGTTCCCTACGGTATCAATGGGTCTCGGACCTATTATGGCCATATACCAGGCAAGGTTTAACAAATACCTTGAGGACCGTGGCCTGAAGGAAAAAACAGGTGAAAAGATATGGGCCTTCATGGGTGACGGAGAAATGGACGAGCCCGAATCACTTGGTGCAATAACAGTTGCAAGCCGNGAAAAGCTGGACAACCTNATTTTTGTTGTAAATTGTAATTTGCAACGTCTTGATGGCCCCGTAAGAGGTAATGGCAAAATAATACAAGAGCTGGAGGCTGCTTTCAAGGGTGCCAGGTGGAAAGTTATAAAAGTAATATGGGGCAAGGACTGGGACCCCCTTATTGCCCGTGATGAGTCAGGTGACCTGCTTAAGGTAATGGAGGATACCCCTGACGGTCAGTACCAGAAGTATGTAGTCTCGTCGGGTGAATTTATCAGAAAGGACTTTTTCGGGAAGAGCGAGAAGCTTCTGAAAATGGTGGAAAACTATTCGGACGATCAGTTACAGAAACTTAACAGGGGCGGACACGATCCAAAAAAGGTATACAACGCATTCAAAAGAGCAGTAGAACACAAGGACGAACCTGTGGTGATTCTTGCACAGACGATCAAGGGATATGGCCTTGGTGAAGCAGGTGAAGGCAGGAACATCACTCACCAGCAGAAAAAACTTAATGAACAGGAGCTGCTCCATTTCAGAAGCAGGTTCGGCATCCCCCTGTCGGACGAAGATGCCAAGAAAGCACCTTTCTTCAAGCCACCGGAAGATAGTGAAGAGATCCGGTACCTGAAAAAGAGAAGGGAATCTCTGGGAGGGTACCTTCCAAAACGAAATTCGGAGGCCGAACCGATTACTCTTCCTGATGAAAAAGTTTACAACGAACTGCTTGAAGGGTCAGGAGACAGGGAGCTTGCCACCACCATGTCGATGGTGGGACTGATGTCTAAAATGATGGCGGACAAAAATATGGGTAAAAAGGTTGTGCCCATTGTTCCGGACGAATCACGAACCTTTGGGATGGATTCCCTATTCCGCAAGTTCGGAATATATTCTCATACCGGGCAGAACTATGATCCGGTGGACAAGGATAGTCTGCTTTACTATAAAGAGGCAACCGATGGTGCAATTCTTGAGGAGGGAATTACCGAGGCAGGCTGCATGTCATCGTTCATAGCAGCCGGCACAGCCTACGCAACCCATAAGATCAACATGATACCCATGTTCATCTACTATTCGATGTTCGGTTTCCAGAGGGTTGGCGATCTGATATGGGCTGCCGCCGATTCACGTGCAAGAGGTTTCCTTATCGGAGGAACCTCGGGGCGTACAACACTTGCCGGGGAAGGTCTTCAGCACCAGGACGGCCATTCCCACATGATGGCTATGACGGTCCCCAGCATAAAAGCCTACGATCCTGCCTATGCCTATGAACTGGCTGTAATAGTAAAAGAGGGTATGAAGAGGATGTTCGTCGATCAGGAAGACCTGATGTACTACATCACCGTGCTGAATGAGAAGTACAGGATGCCCAAAATGCCTGATGGAGTTGAAGAGGGAATACTCAAAGGCATGTACAAATTCAGGAAATCGAAAAAGAGAAAAGGTGAAAAAGTGCATCTCTTCGGAAGCGGTGCAATTCTGAATGAAGCCCTGAGAGCAGCAGAGATGATGGAGAACAGTAATGAAGTGGTTGTTGATGTGTGGAGTGTGACAAGCTACAAGGAGTTATATGACAATGCCAGGGAAACAGACAGATGGAACAGGCTGAATGCAGGCAAAAAACCCCGAAAAACTTATATAGAGCAATGCCTGGAAGGTGATGAGGGCCTTTGTATTGCAGCACACGACTATATGAAGGCAATACCGATGACTGTATGCCGGTGGTTCCCGGGCGTTCTGACGGTATTGGGCACAGACGGGTATGGCAGG
>SL_3KL_010_SEDDRAFT_10000542_pt1 | contig 31242 bp, 33 predicted proteins | sample SodLakKL_010_SED_2_FD_10381 | JGI IMG/M metagenome (IMG submission 10381)
TGAAGCAAGCTGCAAATCACATTTGCAGCGAAGCGTGCGCTGAGAAAGCCAGGATGGCTTTATTCAGCGCTTCCCCAGTGGGCCACGCGGAAAGTTCGGTAACAGATCGCTTCCGCGGCAGGCGCCGGGTCCCCTGCGGGGGAACGCGGCGGCAAGCCGGCGAACTCCGTGGTCACTCCACTGCCTTCAGCACCGAGATCTTGTCAAAACGGTGCAGGCGCCGAACCACCAGCACCGCCGCCGCTGCGGTGGCGGCCAGCACGACCGCAGTCGCAAAGCCATAGGCGCCGGGGGTGAGCACCAGCGGCACGCGGAACATGTCCGTGCTGAAGGCCTGGTTCAGCGCCCAGGCGAAGCCGGTGCCGATCAGCCACCCGACCGGCAGCGCGAGCAGCGTGATCAGCAGGATCTCGCCGATCAGAATCCAGCTCACCTCGGCTCTTGAATAGCCCAGTACCTGCAGCGTCGCCAGTTCCCGCGAGCGTTCCGCGAAAGCGATCCTGGCGTTGTTGTACACCACCGCGAAGGCGATCGAAGTCGCCAGCAGCACGAACACCAGCGCGAACACCAGCAGGGTATCGGCCATGTACTCCCGGATGTTGCCTTCGGCCTCGGAGATCAGGCCGATACTGGCGACGCCGGGAATATCCCACAGACGGTCGAAGAGGGCCGCCTCCTGCCTCGTGTCGGTCATCAGCCAGGCACCGTTTACCGCCGGGCCCTCGCGCATCAGACGGTTTACCGCCGGGCGCCGCATGTAGGCGCCGACGCCCAGGGGTTCGTCGACCAGGCCCACCAGCGGTACGGTCAACGTCTCGCGGTGACCCTCCTGCACCTCCATCAGCACCGGGTCACCAATGCGCAGGCCGAGATCGTGCGCCAGGAAGTCCGTCAGCAGCAGGCCCTCCGGGGGCAGACGCTGCGGCCGCTGTCGGCCGTCCAGCAACTGCCGCAGGTACGGCCGCTCGTCCATGCCGAGGATCGACGTGCGGTATTCGCGGTGGCCGGCGAGCAGCCGCACCGGCACGGCCCGGTAGGTCTCGACGCCCAGCACGCCGGGCAGGTGGCGCAGTTCCGAGTGCACCCGAGCCGGCGTCGGATCGCTGAAGGTCAGGTGCAGGTCCATGCGCATGACTTGCTGGTACTGGGTGTCGATCATGTGATCGACCGCGTTCAGCTGATAGGCCCCCATGACCAGCAGCCCCAGCGACATCGCGATCCCCAGCACCGACAGCGTGGACTTCAGCGGATGGCGCGAGATGTTGCGCAGGATGATGCGCGTTGGCTGGTCCAGCCAGCGGCGCAAGACCGAGCGCTCCAGCCAGCCCTCGTGAAAGCGTTCCGGCGGCTCCGGGCGCATGCCCTCCGCCGGCGGCAGCCTTGCCGCCGCCCGGACCGCGCGCAGGGTCCCGAGCATCGCGGCCCCCGTCGCGACCCCGATGGACAGCAGAACCACCCAGACCTGAAGCCGGAAGCGCAGCTCGGGAAAGCGGAAGTATTCCGTGTACACCTCCGCCAGCGCACTGCCTGCCCACAAGCCGAGTCCGATCCCGAGGACGCTGCCGATGACCACGATCAGGCCGGTCAGCATCCCGTAGTGCAGCGCGACATCCAGATTGCGGTAACCGAAGGCCTTGAGCACCGCGACCTGTGCCCGCTGGTTGCGGATGATCCGGCTCAGCACCACGTTCAGCAGAAACGCCGAGACCAGCAGGAAAATGGTCGGCAGGATCACTGCCTGGGCCCGGAGCTGCCTGAGTTCGTCTTGCAGGAACCGGTGGGAGTGCTGGTCGTCGCGGCCGTGCGCGCCGGTGCCACCGTAACGGGCGAGGATGCGGTCGACCCGCGCGATCACCTCCGCCTCGGACGCTCCGGCCTCGAGCCCGAGCACCGCGTTGTTGAACGCGCCGTCCATCCCGTAGGCACTGGCCAGCGCGCGCCGGTTCATCCACAGGATGCCATAGCGCCGGTAGTCGGGCAGCAGGTCGGTCGGCGCGACCTGGTAGACGTGTTCCGGGGACAGCACCGTGCCGCTGACGCGCAGTGTCGTCAGCCGGCCGCGGATGATCGCGCGAATCCGGTCGCCGGCACGCAGGCCGTGGGCCTCGGCGAAGCCGTCGCTGATCGCGACTTCATCGGCACGCCCCGGATCCGGCAGTCGCCCCTCCCGCAGGTACAGCTGGTTCAGCAGCGGCTCCCGCCCGTCGGGGATCGACAGCAGCAGTCCGCGCACCGGTTCGTCGAAATCGGGCACCTCGAGCCGCACNGAGGCCTTCACCCGGGTTTCGACCCGGTTCACGCCCGGAATCGCGCGCAGACGCTCGCCGACTCCCTCCGGTGCCCGGGTGAGGTCGGCAAAGACGTCCGCGAAATGGAAGTCCTGGTAGAAGCGTTGCTGGGTGAGACTGATCGCGTCGAGTGTGGTCACCGCGATCACCAGTGTCATCACGCCGCTGGCGATCACCAGCGCAATCGCCGCCGCCTGACCCTTCAGCGCCGCCAGATCACGCAGAAGCTTGCGGTTCAGCGCGCGCACGCCACCCCGCCTACCAGCGGAGCTCGCCGGGATCACGGCGCCGTTCGTTCTCGTGGATGTCGTCGACCTGCCCGTCGCGCAGCCGGATCACCCGGTCCCCCATCTCGCCGATCACCTCGTTGTGGGTGATGATCGCGACGGTCGTCTGCAGTTCTTCGTTGATGTGCTTCAGGGCCTCGAGCACCTGGATGCCTGTCTTCGAATCGAGCGCACCGGTCGGTTCGTCGCACAGCAGTACCGCCGGCTGCTTGGCGATCGCGCGGGCGATCGCGACGCGCTGCTGCTCGCCGCCGGAGAGCTGCGCCGGAAAGTGGTCGAGCCGCTTCTTCAGCCCCACCAGCGCCAGTGCCTCCTCGGGCGGCATCGGGTCGCGGCTGATCTCGGTGACAATCGCGACGTTTTCCCTCGCGGTCAGGCTCGCGATCAGGTTGTAGAACTGGAAGACGAAACCGACGTGGTCGCGCCGGAACAGGGTCAGGGCCTTCTCCGAGGCGTCGGTCAGGTCCTGGTCGCGATAGCGCACGCGACCGGAGGTCGCGGTGTCCAGCCCGCCCATGATGTTGAGCAGCGTGGACTTGCCCGAGCCCGATGCGCCGAGCATCACCACCAGCTCTCCGGCGTACAGCTCGAGATCCACCCCCTGCAGCGCGTGAATCTCGACCTCGCCCATCAGATAGGTCTTGGTCAGGCCCCGGGTCTCGAAGATCACCTGCCGGTCTTCGCGATCCTCGGCCCTTTTCGCCGGATCGTTGTCCATCACGGCAGTTTAGTGGGGCATGCGGAAAAATCGTTAGACCAAAGGGGGCGGTCGTCCTCAGGGGATCAGCACGCAGCCGCGCAGTCCGCTGCCGGGTGTCGCGGCGACGGTGCGCGCGATGTCCAGGAAGACTTCGGCGTCGTTCGGCGCGCGCGACTCGAAGGCAGCAAAGCCGGTGCAGACCAGCACGCGTTCCGGGGCCTCCGCCTGTTCCGGCCCGTGCAGGGCCTCCTCCAGCGCGTCCCAGTTGAAACCGAACCACTCGTCGAGTTCGAGGGCGTGGTGCAATGCCTCGAGCAACTCCGCCTTGCCGGAGAGGTCCTGCACGTCTACACGTCTCGCATCGAATCCCCGCTCCTCGAGCAGCACCAGCATTTCGTCGACCAGGGTGTCTCCGCCCAGCCGCAGCACCGGATCGGACGATTCGAGCCATTCCCGGATCCCCGACCGGACGGGATCCCGCACCATCAGCGTATCCTCCGGAAACTCTGGTAGTGGTCGTGGGTGTAGTAGACCTCCCCGTCGGCACCGATCACGAGACGCTGCGGCCCCGCGTGCGAGATGCCCGGGGTGCGGACCACGTATTCCCGGTAGTGGCCCCGGGGCCGGTCGGGCAGCAACCCCTCGCGGTTCTGGAAGACCCCGCCGTCATTGCGGTGCGGATCGCGTTCGCCAGCGGCGATGCGTTCGAGCTCGGGGGCCAGGTCCACGTCGCCGCGCCAGGCGACGCGGCCGTCCAGGTCGCGCACCGTTACGTCAGGTACCACCAGGGCGGCGTCGTTCGGATCCACGTCCTCGACCGGTGGCGGTGCGTCGGGTCCGAACCCGGAATCCGGCCCGAGAAACTGCAGGCTCAGCACCGCCAGCGCGAGCACCAGCAGCAGGATGATCAGTGACGGCTTTTTCATGGCATCTCCAGTCGGCTCAGTGATCCTCGGGCGTTCGCAGCTTCCCGCGTCCGCGCTTGCGCTCGCCAAGGCGCTTCTTCTGCGCAAGGCGGCGCTCGCGCGAGGCGCGGGTCGGACGCGTCGGGACCCGTTGCGTCGGCGGCTGCGCCGCCTCCTGCAGCAGATCCGCGAGTCGCGCAAGGGCATCTTCGCGGTTGCGCTCCTGACTGCGAAAGCGCTGGGCGTGGATGATCAGCACCCCCTCCCGAGAAATACGCCTGCGCGCAATCCGGCGCAACCGCTCCAGCGCCGGGGGTGACAGCACCCCGGGAATCTCCAGGTTCAAACGCAGTTCCACCGCGCTCTCGGTGCGGTTCACGTGCTGGCCACCCGGCCCCGACGCACGCTTGTAGCGGAATTCGATCGCCTCCTCCGGGATCCGCAGCCCGGGGCCGATTTCGATCATGGACATGGTTTTCTCCGTGAGGCCGCCGCGCTGATTCCTTTGGCCCCCGCTCCGGCACGCGGGGTGGACCTTCTCCCGGAACCGGCGCCAACAGCAGGGTAGGACGGGACGCGCGAGACTACAAACCGGCACCTGACNATTGCGAAAGCGAAACGCCAGGATGGCTCTTTCAGGGCTTCCAAAGCNCCGCAAAGCTTCTGGCGTGCAGGAGGCGCGTCCTCCCACCGGCCGGGTCCCGGAAAACCGTCGGCCAGAGGCTGCCGCCTTACAACTGCACCCCCTCCATACCCCCCGGGCCGTCACCGGCGGAGCTCTCGTGATAATCACGAAACGGCACCGGCATTTGTGACCGACCGGGCAAATCCTTAGGCTATGCGGACCCTGGCGCCCGGCCGCGACTGCCGTGGCGCCGTTCTTTTCCACGTCCAATCAAAGGAATGCCTATGCCCGCCCTGATCTGCGGTTCCCTCGCCTTCGACACCATCATGGTCTTTCCCGACCGTTTCCGGCATCACATCCTGCCCGACAAGGTGCACATCCTGAACGTCTCCTTTCTGGTCCCCGAGATGCGTCGCGAGTTCGGGGGCTGCGCGGGCAACATGGCCTACAACCTGAAGCTCCTCGGAGGTGACCCGGTCCCGATGGCCACCGTGGGTGCCGACTTCGGCATCTACGCCGAGTGGCTGGAGCAGCAGGGCATCGACTCCCGTCACGTGCGCACGGTGGAGGGCAGCTTCACGGGCCAGGCCTTCATCACCACCGACCAGGACGACAACCAGATCACCGCCTTCCACCCGGGAGCGATGAATTTCTCGCACTACAACCGCGTGGACGAAGCGGCGAGCCTCGGCATCCGCGTGGGCATCGTCGCGCCGGACGGCCGCGACGGCATGATCCAGCACGCCGAGCAGTTCGAGCGGGCAGGCATCCCGTTCATCTTCGACGTGGGCCAGGGCCTGCCGATGTTCAACGCAGAGGACCTCAACCGGTTCCTCGAACAGGCCACCTACGCCGCGTTCAACGACTACGAGGCCCAGCTGACCGCCGAGCGCACCGGGCTGAGCCTCGAGCAGATGGCGGAACGGGTCGAAGCGATGATCGTGACCCGCGGCGGCGAGGGATCGCAGATCTACACCGGCGGTCGCCGCATCGATATCCCGGTGGTGACGCCCGAAGCGGTGGTCGACCCGACCGGCTGCGGCGACGCCTTCCGCGCCGGCCTGCTGTTCGGGCTCGAACGCGGCATGGACTGGGAGACCACCGGCCGCATCGCCTCGCTGCTCGGGTCGATCAAGATCGCGAGCCCCGGCACCCAGAACCACCGCTTTGACGCCGATGGCTTCGCGGTACGTTTCGAGGAGACCTTCGGCTACCGGTACTGATGGCCTCGACCTTGCTGCTGCCCTGGGTCTGGCTGCGGCAGCGGTTCCGCAGAACGGCTCCCGCGCCGCGCCTGATCGCGATCTTCATCAGCCCCGGGGCCGGGGCACCGATGCAGTCACCGGCATCGGTGCAGGCCATCGCCGGCAAGGGTCTCGCCGGTGACCGCTACTCCCTGGGCACCGGGCACTGGCATCCGGTGGAGAGCTGCGAGGTCACCCTGATCTCGGAGCACGACCTCAAGCGCGCGCAACGGCGTGTCCCGGTCGCGGTGGAGCACGGGGAACACCGGCGCAACCTGGTCGTTTCCGGCATCCGCACCCGGGATCTGGAGGGGCGGCGCTTCCGGATCGGCACAGCGGACTTCGAGTACTGGAAACCCCGGCCGCCCTGCGGTTACATCAATCAGGTGACCGGGGAAAACATGGCCCGGGCGCTGGGAAGGAACAGCGGCGTCTGCCTGCGTGTGCTGACCGGGGGAACGATCCGCGTAGGGGACCCGCTGCTGCTGGAGCTTCCCGGCCGGGAGTGACGGGCGCGGGGCCGGACCGTAGCCCCCCGCCCCGGCACGGCTTCAGCAGTCGCCGATGCGGCGTCCGTCGAGCTCCATGAGCATCTCCATCGGTCCCATGGGCGTGAGCATCCGGGCCTCCATCGTGCCCTCGGTCCGGTCGCCCATGAACAGAAGCTCGGCATCCATGGTCATCTCGAAGCCCTCATCGTCCTGGCAGCTCATCGAGTAGGTCATGCCGTCTTCACGCATATCCATGTCCGTGATCTCGCAACCCTCGACGTCGACGTCGAAGGCAAGCCCGTCGGCCAGGTCTTCTGCGGTCACGCATTCGCGCGAGGACTCCCGCTGCTCGGGCATCGGGGTTCCGGGGAAGGTTGTCACGGAATTGAGTTCCCATTCACCCGGCTGGATATTGGGTTCAACGGCAAGGGCATTCAGGGGCAGTAGGGCGGCGGCGGCAAGGACAAGGCTGCGAAGCTTCATGCGTGGGTTCCTTTGCAGGTGGCGCTTTATAAGGCCTGGACTTCAGGTGACCGGACGCACCCGGCAGCGGCGCGGGACTCCGGGTCGCGGCTGCTCAAACTGCCACGACCGCGTGCAAGGGTCAATTCCGCGACCCGGCCCGGGTACCGGGCTGCCGCCGATTCCGGATGCCATAATGGGACTCGAGCAGCAGCGGGGAGTCGGGATGGACCGATGCGAGGCAGGATCCCGGGGGCGGTACCGAATACGCCGGGGCATTACGCTTACGATCGGACTGGCCTGCGCGCTGCTTCTGGCCGCCGCCTGCTCGCCGCAGCCCGAGGCGCTGACGCCGCTGGCGCCGGATGCGGTCATCCTCGCCTTCGGAGACAGCCTCACTGCCGGCACGGGCGCGGCGCCGCAGTCCTCCTATCCGTCCCGCCTGGAGGCGCTCAGCGGACGTCGCGTGATCAACGCCGGAAACCCGGGAGAGCGCTCGCGCGGCGGTGTCGAACGCCTGCCGGGCCTGCTGGACGAACACCGGCCCGACCTGCTGATCCTCACTCACGGGGGCAACGACCTGTTGCGGCGCGTGGACACGGCAGAGACCCGCGAGAACCTCGAGACGATGATCGGTTTTGCCCGGGACCGGGGCATCGACGTCGTGCTGGTCGCGGTACCGGCGCCTGCCCTGCTGCGACTGCGCAGCGACCCCATGTACGCCAAGATCGCCCAGCGGCTGCGGATTCCTGTAGAGGACGGAGCGCTGGCGCATGTCCTGTCGCGCGATGCGATGAAGGCTGACCCGATCCACCCCAACGGCGACGGCTACCGCTACGTCGCCGAGCGCATCCATCGGCTGCTGGTGGAAACGGGCGCCTTGTAACCCCCGCGAGGTCGACCTTCGCCTGGCCGTTCAACGCATCGCGGCGAGGAAGTGCATGTGCCGTTCGTACTGTTCGAGGACGTCGTGGATCACGTCGTCGCGGCTCCAGCCCATCACGTCGTAGTCCTGCCCGCCCTCCTTCAGGTGCACCTCGGCCCGGTAGTACTTCAGCTTCTCCAGCCGCTTGTCCCGGGTATCCCGCATCACGAAGGTCGGCGGCTCGTAGGAGCGCAGGTGCACGGAATAGAAGAAGTCGATCTCGTCACCGTGGAGCACCTCCAGCCAAACGCGATCTTCGTCGGTCTCGCCGATTTCCACCTTCATGCTCTGCTTGCGCAGTTCCTCGGCCACTTCCGACAGCGCAGGCTTGACCACCTCGTGGAGATAACGCACGACTTCGCGCCGCTTGGGCTGGTACATCATCGCGTGCAGGCGGTTCTTCCAGTTGCGCGCGCCGCGGGGTCCGGTGGGGGTCGTGCGTACCTCGCGCAAACTGATCTGCTTCTTCGCTTCGACGCGCAATGCGCTGAGGAGACCCCAGCACATCAAGATCATGATGATCGTGAACGGCAGTGCACTGGCAATCGCCGCCGTTTGCAACGCCGCCAACCCCCCTGCGACCAGCAGTGTCGCGGCGACGACACCCTCGATGATCGCCCAGAAGACGCGCTGCCAGGACGGGGAATCGTCTCGCCCCCCGGAAGCCAGGATGTCGACCACCAGCGAGCCCGAGTCCGAGGACGTCACGAAGAAGGTGATTACCAGGAGGGTGGCGATCAGCGCCATCAGGGTGGAAAACGGCAGCTGTTCGAAGAACTGGAACAGCGCCACCGAGGTATCAGCGGCAACCGCGTCGGCGAGTTCGGTGATTCCCTGCACCATGATCATGTGCAGCGCGGTATTGCCGAAGAAGGTCATCCACATCAGCGTGAACCCCAGCGGCACGAACAGCACGCCGACCACGAATTCGCGGATGCTGCGCCCGCGCGAGACCCGCGCGATGAACAGCCCCACGAATGGCGCCCAGGCGATCCACCAGCCCCAATACATCAGCGTCCAGCCGCCGATCCAGCCGGTGGGCTCGTAGGCGTAGAGGTTGAAGGTCATGCTGAACAGGTTGGAGAGGTAGTTCCCGGTGTTCTGCACCAGTGTCTGGAGCAGAAACACGGTGGGGCCGGCCACCAGCACGAAGGCGAGGAGACCGCCCGCCAGGATCATGTTCAGCACCGAAAGTCGGCGGATGCCCGCATCCAGGCCCAGTGCCACCGAGACGGTGGCGATTGCGGTGATCACCGCGATCAGGATGACCTGTACTGTCACGTTGTTCGGGATCCCGAACAGGTATTCCAGCCCCGAGTTGATCTGGATCACGCCGAAGCCAAGCGAGGTGGCCACACCGAAGATCGTGCCCAGAACGGCAAAGATATCCACCGTATGGCCGATGGGGCCGTAGATGCGATCGCCGATCAGCGGATACAGCGACGAACGGATGGTCAGGGGAAGACCCTGTCGAAACGCGAAGTAGGCCAGCGCCAGAGCCACCACCGCATAGATCGCCCACGCGTGCACGCCCCAGTGAAAGAAAGTGATGCGCATTGCCTGGCGTGCCGCCTCGACCGTCTCCGGATCGCCAACGGGCGGCGACACGTAGTGCATCACCGGTTCAGCCACACCAAAGAACATCAGGCCGATGCCCATGCCTGCGGAAAACAGCATCGCGAACCAGGAGGTATACGTGTAGTCGGGCTCGCTGTGATCCGGCCCCAGCCGGATGCGACCAAAGCCGGAAAGCGCGAGCGACACCACGAAGACGATGAAGCCGGCCACCGCCAGTACGTAGAACCACCCCGCCGACTCCGAGACCCAGCCCTGCACGGCGCTGAACAGCGTTCCCGCCGGCCCGGTGAAGAGGGCGGCGAACAGAACCAGGGCGAGCGTCAGGGCGGCAGAGATGAAGAAGACTGGCGGGCTGATCTGTATGCGGGGGGCGCGCTCGGCGCCATTGTCCTGTTCTGCCATCTTCGACCTCGGTGAAGGGTATTGGGGAATCGATCCCATGCCGTACGGCCAGGGCGGCGCCGGACGGCTTCTGTGCCCGGTGGGTGCAGGCCGCTCCGGGGCGGGCATTCGGCGCGAGGAGCGGAAATCATCGCACAACGCAAGACTTCCATGAAGCTCCGGCGCCCTGGCGCACCCGGGGCCCGCCGCTGCGGGTGCCGCAGCGATTCCCGCGCATTTGCTGCAGAACGGCTGATCACCGCCTATCCTCAGAGATCAGGCAAAGCTGTTGACGGAAGCGTCAGTGACATATTCATCCACCCTGATTGCCGCCTGCGTGACCGTGGGCGTGCTCGTTACCGGAACGACGAAGGCCGCCCTCGCGACCCCGGAGAAACCGGTCGCGGACCCCGCCGTGGCGGTTGAACATCGATTCGCGCAGCTCGAGGCTCGCCGGCAGGGCGATCGCCATTTTCAGGCGGAACCCGAGTTTCCGCCCGATGACTATCTCGGCGACGTCGAGATTCCCGGCGCGCAGCGGCCGGACGCCTCCGGGCCGGGGTCGCGTGCGCCGGGAGCGGGTTCGCTGGAGCATCGGGACGCGCCCGCGTTCACGCCGCCCGCTTTCGGGGACGGCACCGACATCCCGCGCCGGCAGCGAGGCGAATTCCCGACCCCGGTGCCGCAGGAGCGTCCGCGATTCCGCGATGCCCCTGGCGGCGGCTTCGATCCGTGGCGCTGAGGGCCGTGATTCAGCGGGCGCCGCTTTGGCCCCAGACCAGCGTGAAATTGTCGGCGGGCATCGCAATCGCCTCCAGGAGTTCCAGCCCGAGCGGCGCGGCCGCGCGCTGGATGTCGTCCATGTCGCGCACGCCCATCCCCGGGTCGGCCCGGCGCAGGGCGCGGTCGAAATCGAGGTTGGAAATAGCGGTGTGGCGGCCGCCGCGCGCGAACGGCCCGTACATCGCGAAGAGCCCGCCGGGACGAAGCACCCCGGAGACCCCGGCGAGCACGGCCAGCACCTCGGGCCAGTGCATGATGTGCGCGGTGTTCGCGGTGAAGACGTAGTCGTAACGCTCGCCCGGCCACTGGCCGGTGGCGTGCAGCTCCCGGGCCGGCAGGACATTGTCCAGTCCCGCGTCGAGCCGCCACGCCTCGATCCCCTCGATGTGACCCGCGACCTCAGTGGGCTGCCAGGTCAGGTGCGGCATCGCGGCCGCGAAATGCACCGCGTGCTGGCCGGTTCCGCTGCCCACTTCCAGCACGCTGCCCGGCTCGACGAACCACCGGCGCAGCACGTCCAGGATCGGGTCCCTGTTCTGCTCGGCGGACGCGGCGAAGGGCTTGCCGTTCATGATTCAGGCGGAGGGGAGGCGCGCCCGCAGCCATTCGATGGTGGCCAGCGTTGCGGGATCGTGCGGATGGGATCCGGTATCCGATCGAAGATCGTCGAGGACGCGGCCGGCCAGCTGCTTGCCCAGTTCCACGCCCCATTGGTCGAAGGCGTTGATCTGCCACAGGGTCGAAAGAAGGTAGATCTTGTGTTCGTAGAGTGCGATCAGTGCGCCGAGACTGGTCGGATCGAGCCGTTCCATCAGGATCAGGGTGCTCGGACGGTCGCCGGGGAAGCTGCGGTGTGGCGCGAGCCGGTCCACCTCGGACTGCGGGAGCCCGTCCGCCGACATCTCCGAAGCGGCCTCGGCGGCGGTCTTGCCGTGAGCCAGGGCCTCCGCCTGCGCAACCAGATTGGCCAGCAGGATCGAGTGGTGTCCGGGCAGGCCGTGCGCCGGCTGCGCGATCCCGATGAACTCCGTCGGCTCCCGGCGCGTGCCCTGGTGCAGCAACTGGTAGAAGGCATGCTGACCGTCGGTGCCGACGGCACCCCAGACCAGGGCTCCGGTGTCCCGTTCCACCAGGGAACCGTCCAGATGCACGCGCTTGCCCAGGCTCTCCATTTCCGCCTGCTGCAGGTAGGACGGCAGGAGTTTCAGCCGCTCGTCGTACGGGAGCACCACGCGTGCGCAGGCGCCAAGGACGTTGTGGTTCCAGATGTCCACCAGCGCCATGCGCAGTGCCGGGTTGGCCGCCGGTGCGACGGTCTCCAGCACGTGCCGGTCCATCGCGTGGGCGCCGGCGAGAAGGCTGCGGAAGCCGTCCATGCCGAGGTAGAGCGCGACCGGCAGGCCGATGGCCGACCAGACGGAGTACCGTCCGCCGACCCAGTCCCAGAAACCGAACATGTTGCCGAGGTCGATGCCGAACTCCGCGACGCGGTCCGCGTGCGTGGAAACGGCGACGAAATGGCGCGCGACCGCCTCGGGATGATCGGTGTGCCGGAGCAGCCACGCACGCGCCGACCGGGCGTTGGTCAGCGTCTCCTGGGTTCCGAAGGTCTTGGACGCGACGACGAACAGCGTGGTCTGTGGGTCACACTCGCGCAGCACCGCGTCCAGGGCGGCGCCGTCCACGTTGGAGACGAAGTGCATGCGCAGGGGGCGTCCCTCGGCGGTCGTTACCGCGAGCGGTGCCAGCGCGGCGCACACCATGCGCGGGCCGAGATCCGACCCGCCGATGCCGATATTGACCACGCTGCGAATCGGACGGCCCGAATAGCCGACATGGCGGCCATCGTGCACCCGCTGCACCAGGGACTCCATTGCATCGAGCACCCGGTGCACCTCGGGGACCACGTCCTGGCCGTCGATCCGGCAGCTGGCGTCGCGCGGCAGACGCAGGGCCATGTGGTGGGCGGCCCGGTCCTCGGTGGTGTTCACGTGTTCGCCGTCCCACTGGCGCCGCAGCGCATCGGCCCACCCGGCCTCACCGGCCAGCGCGTAGAGCGCCTCCCAGGCCCCGGCATCGAGCCGCTGACGGGTCCAGTCGAGGCGCAGCCCCGCGGCATTCAGCACATCGCGCTGGACGCGATCCGGATCGTCCGACAACAGATCCCGCAGGGACACCGGCCCGAGCCGGTCGCGGACGTCCGCCAGCTGTGCCCAGCGGGAAGAGACGTGTCGGGGCTGCGGCATGAAAGGCTCCTCTTTTCGTTCGCGGCGGGCAGGAAACGGGGTGCATCGCTACACTACAATGGCCGGCCAGGCCACACAACGCGACTCGAGAGTCTACATGCGCATCCTGTTTGCGAGCAGCGAAGCCTACCCACTGGTCAAGACCGGTGGACTGGGCGACGTCAGCTCCAGCCTTCCCGCCGCACTGAAACGCCGACGCCAGGACGTGCGCCTGGTGCTGCCCGCCTACCCCCGCGCGGCCAGCCGCCTCGCCGACCCGACCCGCCTGCCGGGCCCGGCAGATGCGCCGTGGAGCCTGATTCAGGGCTATCTCCCCGGCACCTCGGTGATGGTCTACCTGGTCGACTGGCCGATGTATTTCGAACGCGACGGCGACCCCTACCGAGCCACGGACGGCAGCGACTGGCCCGACAACCCGCAGCGCTTCGCCGCCTTCGGCCGGGCGGTGGCCTCACTGGCCCTGAACGAGGCCGGGCTGGACTGGGCACCGCAGCTTCTGCACCTGAACGACTGGCAGACCGGCCTGGTGCCGGTCTTTCTCCGCGGCCACCCGCGGCGGCCGCCGACGGTCTTCACCATCCACAACCTGGCCTACCAGGGCCTCTTCCCGGGGCCCGTCCGCCACACGCTGGGCCTGCCGGAGGATCTCTGGCACATGGAGGCCCTCGAGTTCCATGGGCAGCTGTCGTTCATGAAGGGCGGGCTGGTCTTCTCCGACCGGATCACCACGGTCTCACCCACCTACGCACGCGAGATCCAGGCCCCCGGGGCCGGGATGGGCCTTGACGGCGTGCTGCGCGCACGCGCGGCGGACCTGCACGGCATCCTGAACGGCGTCGATTACCGGGAGTGGAATCCCGAGCGCGACGGTTACCTCGAGGCCCACTACAGTGCCGAAGAGCTTTCCGGCAAGACATTGAACCGCGTCGCCCTGCAGCGGGATCTGCAACTGTCCCCCCGGGACGACATCCCGCTGCTGGGGCACGTCGGCCGGATGGTGGAGCAGAAGGGAATCGACCTGCTGCTGGAAGCGTGCGCACCCCTTCTCGCGGAGGGTCGCATGCAGCTGGCGCTGGTCGGCAGCGGGGAGCGACGCTTCGAGGACGCGGCGCGCGGGCTCGCGGCCACGTATCCGGGGAAGTGCAGCGCGGTCATCGCCTACAACGAGACGCTCGCGCACCGCATCGAGGCGGGCTCCGACGCCTTCCTGATGCCGTCGCGCTTCGAGCCCTGCGGCATGAACCAGATGTACAGCCTCCGTTACGGGACGCCGCCGATCGTGCACGCGACCGGCGGCCTCGTCGACACGGTGATCGACGCGAATCCCGCAACCCTGGCCGACGGTACCGCGACCGGCTTCTCCTTCGTTCCGGCGAGCGTCAGCGCGCTGACCGACGCAATCGAGCGGGTGCTGGCGCTGTTCGGTGAGGCCGGGCAGGAGCGCTGGCGACAGGTGATGCGCAACGGCATGGTGCGCGACTTCGGCTGGAACCAGAGCTCCGCCGCCTACCTGGATCTCTATCGCGGGCTGGCGGGCAGGGCCTGAACCGCGCCCCGGCGGGACGCCCGCCAAGCCTGCGTTATACTGCGCTCAACCGATTTCCACAGATCCGGGGCCGGCCGTCGCGCCGGCCCCGTTCATTCAGGCGGCGGATCCAGGGACTTCATGACTCAGCACCGAAACGACGAGCGGTTTCTGCCCCGGGACCGGGAGCTTCGCGCCCGCGTCCGTCTGTTCGGCGACCTGCTGGGAAGGGTCATCCGCCGGCTTGAGGGCGAGCGGGTCTTCAATGCTGTCGAGACCCTCCGCAAGGGTTTCGTCAGCCTCCGCAAGCGCGAGGACCCGCAGCTGCGCCAGCGCCTGATGCGCTTCATCGTGCAGCAGAATCCCGAGGTGACCGAGCGCGTGATCCGCGCGTTCAGCATCTACTTCAGTCTGGTCAACATCGCCGAGGAAGACCTGTACTACCGCTGGCGCCGGGCGCAGGTCAGCAGCGGCGAGCCGTTGTGGGTGGGCTCCTTCGACCGGACGCTGCGCGACCTGAGCGCAGAGGGCGTCACAGCGACCGAACTGGAGGGATTGCTCGCGCAGATCAGTTACAAGCCGGTATTCACCGCCCATCCGACCGAGGCCCGCCGGCGCACCACGATGGAGAACCAGCGGCGCGTGTTCCGGACCGCAGATCAGCTCAACAATCCCCGCATCGGCACGGCCGAGCGCCAGCTGCTGATCGAGGAACTCGAGGGCCATATCCAGATTCTCTGGCGCACCAACGAGGTGCGCGTGAAAAAGCCGCAGGTACGCGACGAGATCAAATACGGACTGTTCTATTTCGAGGAGAGTCTCTTCGAGGCGATCCCGCTGGCCTACCGTTTCCTCGAGAAGGCCGTGCGGCGCAGTTACGGGACCCGGCCCGACGGCAGCCTGCCGATCCGCATCCCGGCTTTCCTGCGCTTCGGCTCCTGGATCGGAGGCGATCGTGACGGCAATCCCAACGTGACCCCCGCGGTCACCGCGATGGCCTGCCGACTGGCGATGCAGCAAGTGCTGCGCGAGTACCTCAGGCGCGTCGTCCGGCTGCGCAATGTACTGACGCACTCCTCGTTGATGTGCGAGCCTTCCGCGGCCTTTCAGGCCAGCCTGGAGGCGGACAACACCATCGCGCCTGCGGTCTTCCAGAGCTCGATGGACCGCTACGAGACGGAACCCTACCGTCGCAAGCTTCAGATCATGATCTTCCGCCTGAAGGAGACGCTGGTGACGGTCGATCGGCGCCTGGCAGGGGAGGCGGCGATCCTGCCGGTCAGTTCCGCTTACGCCAGCGCTGCCGGGTTCCTGAAGGATCTCCGGGTCATTCACGACTCGCTGGTCAGCCATGGCGAGCGCAACATTGCCGGCGGGGAGCTCACCGATCTGATCCGTCTCGTGGAGACCTGCGGCTTTCACCTCCATCACCTCGACGTCCGACAGGAATCCGGCGTACACACCCGCACCATCGCGGCGCTCCTCCTGCAGGCCGGAATACAACCCGACTACGCATCCCTCGACGAGGCCTCCCGGCTGGAACTGCTGAGCGGTCTGATCGATCGCCCCGAGTTTCCCGCAATCGATTACGACGCGCTGGACGAGGAATCGCGCGAGACCCTGCGCACCTTCGACGTGATGCGCGAGATGCGCCGCGAAGTCGGCACGGAAGGAATCGGCACCTACGTGATCTCGATGACGCATGCGGCGTCGCACGTCCTCGAGGTCCTGCTGCTCGGACGGCTGACCGCCCTCGCCGGCCGCAGCGGCGACGACGTTTTCTGCCATCTGCGGATCGCTCCCCTGTTCGAGACCATCGAGGACCTGCTGCACGTCGACACGGTGCTGAACAACCTGCTTGGCAACGCCTGCTACCGGCGCATGCTCGCCGCGAACGGCGACCTCCAGGAGGTGATGCTCGGCTACTCCGATTCGTGCAAGGACGGTGGCATCCTGGCGTCCAGCTGGAACCTCTACGAGGCGCAGCAGAAGATCGTCGCGATCAGCGAAGGCTTCGGCGTCCGCTGCCAGCTGTTCCACGGGCGCGGCGGCACCGTTGGCCGGGGCGGCGGCCCGACTCACGAATCCATCCTCGCCCAGCCGCCCGCGACGGTGCAGGGGCGAATCAAGTTCACCGAACAGGGCGAGGTGCTGTCGTACAAGTACAGCAACGTGGAAACCGCGGTCTACGAGATCGGCATGGGTGCGACCGGCGTGATCCTCGCCAGCCGCAGCCTGATCCGCGAACCGACCTGCGATCGCGACGAGTACCGTGCGACGATGGGCGAACTCGCGGCACTGGGCGAGGACGCCTATCGGGATCTGGTGGACCGCACACCCGGACTGCTCGATTATTTCTACGAGAGCACGCCGGTGCAGGAGATCGGCTCCCTCAACATTGGCTCGCGACCTTCGCACCGGCGCAAGACCGACCGGTCGAAGTCTTCCATTCGGGCGATCCCGTGGGTCTTCGGCTGGGGCCAGTCGCGCCATACCCTGCCCGCCTGGTACGGGATCGGCAGTGCGCTGGAGGGCTGGCGGGGAGCCGATCCGGATCGGCTGGAACTGTTGCGGCGCATGTACGCGGAATGGCCGTTTTTCCGCTCCCTGTTGTCGAACAGCGAGATGGCGCTGACCAAGGCGGACATGCGCACCGCCGCGGAATACGCTCGCTTGTGCGGCGACCGCGAACTCGCTGACGCGGTTTATGCGCGCGTCCGGGACGAATACGAGCGCACGGTGCGGGAGGTGCTGCGGGTGTCGCAGCTCGAGACGCTGATGGGCGGCACCCCGCTGCTCGCGCTTTCACTGCAGCGTCGCAATCCCTATCTGGATCCGCTCAACAGCATCCAGATTCACCTGCTGCGGGAATCGCGAGCCGTCGAGGAGACGCGATCGGAAGAGGATGAGGACAACCCGTGGATGGCGCCGCTGCTGCGTTCGATCAACGCGATCGCGGCCGGAATGCGGAACACGGGTTGACGGGCGGATTCGCTGGTGGGCCCGTTGCGCCGGGCCACCCTACCGGCTGCGTTGGCGGAGGTACCGCGTGGGGTGGGTGAAGCGAAGCGCGCCCACCAAACGGCGTCGGGCCGGATCAGGCAGCCTGGACGGGAATCTGATGCCCGGTGTGCGTGATGCGGTTGCCCTGACCCATGTAGACCAGATTCGGGGTGAACGAGCGGGCCTCCTCCGCGTCCAGCTGGCCATAGGCGCAGATGATCACCCGATGCCCGACCGCAGCCTTGTGTGCGGCGGCACCGTTCACCGAAATCACGCCGGAGCCCGCCTCGGCCTCGATTGCATAGGTCGTGAAGCGTTCACCGTTGTCGATGTTGTAGATCTGGATCTGCTCGAACGGCAGGATGCCGGCCGCCTCCAGAAGCTGCGTATCGATCGCGCAGGAACCCTCGTACTCGAGTTCGCAGTGCGTGACGCGGGCCTTGTGCAGCTTGCCCTTCAGTAGAGTAATCATCATCGGCGGAAACTCCGGTGACGCGTGCGTCATAAACTATTGTGCAGCGCATTATGGGGGAATCATGCCGGGCCGGCAAACTTCCCATGAAGAAGGCGCAGATTATCAATCAACCGGACGCCGTCAAGCCAGGCGGCGCCCAGCACGATGAGGTCCCGGTCTGCGGGGCCGGGGTCGCCGAGGTCGTCCGCGCGCCGGATGCTGAGATAATCCGGACGGAAACCGGCGTCGCGCAAGCGCGCGTCGGCGGTGGCGAGAAGCTCGGGGAAGATGTCGGGCCACTGGTCAGGCTCGAGCACGCAGGCGTCCACCGTGTCCCGCAGGCAACGGTACAGCTCCGGGGCACGGGCCCGGGCTTCGGGCGACAACCGGGCATTGCGGGAGCTGAGCGCCAGACCGTCATCCTCGCGCACCGTGGGCACGGCATCGATCAGCACCGGAAAGTTCAGCGACGCAACCATGCCCCGGATCAGCAGCAGCTGCTGGTAATCCTTCTCGCCGAACACCGCGAGGTCGGGCTGCACCAGGTTGAACAGCTTTGCGACCACGGTCGCGACGCCATCGAAGTGGCCCGGCCTCGATTCGCCCTCGAGGATGCGGGACAGCCCGGACACCACCACCCGCGCCGTCACCGGCTCGTGCTCCGGGTACATCTCCGTGGCCTCGGGACAGAACAGCGCGTCGGCGCCGGCCTCGGCCAGCAGCTTGGCGTCTGCCTCCAGCGTCCGCGGGTAGCGGGAAAGGTCGTCGGGACGATCGAACTGCAGGGGATTCACGAACACGCTCACCACCACCCGATCGCCGCGTTCCCGGGCATGGCGCACCAGCGCGAGGTGGCCCGCGTGCAGGTTCCCCATCGTCGGCACGAAAGCAAGCCTGCGCCCGTATCGGCTCCGCCATTCCCGGCACAGCGCAGTGACCTGGCCCTGATCGCGGAGGACGCGCATCGGTTTCAGGTAAAGGTGTGTTCGCCGGAGACAGGGAAACGACGCTCCCGCACCGCCGTGGCGTAGGCCGCGATGGCCTCGGCGAGCCCGCCGGCCCCGGCCATGAAGTTGTGGGAGAAACGCGGCGGGGCGGGGGTCAGGCCAATCACGTCCTGCAGCACCAGTACCTGCCCGTCGCAGTCGGGGCTCGCGCCGATCCCGATCACCGGCACCCGGGCACCCTGTGTGATCCGCGCCGCAAGCGTCTCCGGTACCCCCTCGAGCAGCAGGCACTGCGCGCCCGCGACCTCAAGCGCCCGGGCTTCCGCCTGCATGCGTTCGGCCGCCGTGGACTCCCGGCCCTGGATCCGGTAGCCGCCGAAGCGGTGCACCGCCTGCGGGGTCAGGCCGAGGTGCGCACACACCGGGATTCCCGAAGCGGCCATCCGCCGCACGAGATCGGTGTGGCCGCCGTTGCACTCCACCTTGACCATCTGCGCTCCGGCCCGCATCAGCGCACCGCCCTGCTCCAGCGCCGTCGACACGTCGCGGTCACCCAGAAACGGCAGGTCGGCCATCAGCATCGCGCGACTTGCGCCCCGCGCCACCGCATCGACATGGTAGACCATGTGTTCAATGGTCACCGGCAGTGTGGTGTCGTGCCCCTGCACCACCATACCCAGCGAATCGCCCACCAGAATCACGTCGATATCCGAGGCGTCCAGCAGACGGGCGAAGCTGGCATCGTAGGCGGTCAGGCAGGTGATCGGCCGTCCGTCCCGCTTGTGCCTTTCGAGGGTGCGAATGGTCGTGCGCATCGGGCCTCCTGCAGCGGTCAGAGCTGCACGGGCAGCGGGTTGAAGTAGTGCCTGCCCCCGTGAACCTGATCGAAGAACTGGACGAGTTGCTGAAAATCCGCTTCCCGGTTGACCCAGTCAATCTCCGCCGCGTTCACGATCACCAGCGACGCTGCATCGTAATGATAGAAGAACTCGGCATAGGCCGCGTTCAGCTGCTCCAGGTAGGCGCCGTCGATACGCCGTTCGTAGCTGCGCCCGCGCCGACGAATGCGCTCCAGCAGCACGTCCACCGGGGCCTGCAGGCACACAACCAGGTCCGGCCGCGGCAGCCGGGGCCGCAGGTGCCGGAACATCTCCCGGTAAATGGTCATCTCGTCGGGCGACAGATTCAATTCCGCAAACAGCGGGTCCTTGTCGACCAGGTAGTCGGCGACGTGGAGGCCCTCGAAGAGCTGGAGCTGCGCCAGCGGCGTCAGCTGACGGATACGCTGCACCAGGAAATGCAGCTGCGTGGCCAGGGCATGTTTGGAACGATCCTGGTAGAAGCGCTCCAGGAACGGGTTTTCGTCCGGTGNCTCGAACAGTCCCTCCGCACCAAGGTGCTGCGCGAGCATCCGGGCAAGGCTGGACTTCCCGACGCCGATCGGCCCCTCCACCGCGATGAAACGGAAGTCGGCAAGACTCATGCGCGCGCCTCCTCGGCNATGGCCTGCAACGCGGTTCCCGGCATCCCGCGNCACAGCGCCGCAAGCGTCCCGTGCCCCGGGATCACCAGCCCCGGAGCCAGCTCCAGCAGCGGGAACAGCACGAAATCACGCTCCGCGATACCCGGGTGCGGAACCCGCAGACCGGGTTCGTCGATAACCTCGCCGCCGAAGAGCAGCAGGTCGAGATCGAGCCGACGCGGACCCCAGCGCGTGCCGTCGCGCCGGCGCCCGCAGGCGACCTCGATGCCCTGCAGCCCGTGCAGCAATGCACGGGGCTCCAGCCGGGTCTCCAGGCGCGCCACCGCGTTCACGTAATCAGGCTGATCTTTCGGGCCCATCGGGGGATTGCGATAGAGGCGGGAGCGTCCGCAAAGCCGGGTCCCGGGCAGGTCCCGTCCCAGTCGCGAAACGGCATCGAACACTTGGGCAACCGGGTCCCCGAGGTTGGCGCCGATCCCGATGAAAGCCGGAACCGGCGGATTCAAGACGCCACCCTTGGCCGGCGTCGGCGCCGGCCGCGCCGCGGCCGGGTCGCCGTATCCGGTGCGTCCCCCGGGGATCGCTGCTGCTGCCGCGCAGCGTCACTGTTCTGAAACTCGGTCCACCATGCGCAGAGTTCCGGATCCGCCTCGCCCGCCCGCGCGCGCAGGCACAGGAAGTCGTAGCCCGCGCGAAAGCGCGGATGGCCAAGGAGCTTCAGAGCGCGTCCACCCTGGTTCCGCGGAAGACGCTGCTGCAGTTCCCAGATCTCGCGCACCACCAGCGCATAGCGCTTCGGGATCGAGACCCGCTGCGCCTGGCGCTCAAGCACGCGGGAATACGCCTGCTGCCAGGCGGCGGCGGCTTCCTCGCCATCATCCAGGCGCGCCCGCGCCTCTCGCCGTACCGGCGCCCAGAGGATCGCTGCGTACAGGAAGGCCGGGTGCACGCCCATCGCGTCACGGATCCTCGCATCGGTGTTTTTCAGAGCCTCGACCAGGAAGTCCCGCTCGGCCGGGCCGGTCTCCGGGTCGGCAAAGCACTCCGCAGCCTGCGGAAACATCGTCTCGAACAGCCCGAAGCGTTCGAGTTCGTCCAGGCAGGTCACCGCCTCGCCGCTGTGAAAGAGCTTGATCACCTCGTCGAACAGGCGCGCGGGCGCGACGGACGTCAGCAGGCCGGCGAAACGGTGCATCGCCGTGTCAACTTCCGGCGCGATGCGCAGGCCCAGCTTGGCCGCGAAACGAACCGCCCGCAGCATGCGCACCGGATCCTCACGGAGGCGCTGCTCCGGGTCGTCGCCGATCAGGCGCAGCACACCCTCGTGCAGATCGAGCACACCATTGGTGAAGTCGAGCACGGAGTAGTCGGCGATGTCGTAATAGAGCGCGTTGATGGTGAAGTCACGCCGCCACGCATCCTGCTCGATGGTGCCGTAGCTGTTGTCCCGGAGAATGCGACCGTCCTCGCTGAGCTCGATGTTGCCCTCCTCGTCCTCGGCACCGAACGGCGCCCGAAAGGTGGCGACCTCGATGATCTCGCGCCCGAAGGTGACGTGAGCCAGCCGGAAGCGGCGCCCGATCAGGCGGCAGTTGCGGAAGAGACGGCGCACGTCCTCGGGATGCGCATCGGTCGCCACGTCGAAGTCCTTGGGTTCACGACCGAGGAGCAGATCCCGGACGCCGCCGCCCACGAGGCAACTGCGAAAGCCCGCATCCCGCAGCCGATAAAGGACCTTGAGCGCGTTATCGCTGATCGATGCGCGCGAGATCGGGTGCTTATCGCGGGAATAGACCCGCGGTTGTACAGGGACTTGGACCGCTTCGCTCACCAGGATTCGTCATCGTTCGAAAAGGGCCGTATCATAACAGGTCGCCTGCGCCACATACCGCAGCCGGTCAGCGGCCGCCATTGCGGAGCGGCGCAACCTCCCCGGCGACCCGAAAACGCAGGTAGTCATCGAGGATCCGCCGATGGTCGAAGGCGAGCGCCTGTCTGCGATCCTCGGGATCAAGCCAGCGCAGCGCCAGGGCGTCGTCCTGCGCCCGGGCCTCACCCTCGCCCCGGGCCACGTAGACCAGGCTCACGGTGTGGCCACGCGGGTCGCGTTCCGGGTCCGAGTACACGCCCAGCAGCACCTCGAGCCGAACGTCGAGGTTCGTCTCCTCCCGTGCTTCGCGCCGCGCGGCACACTCCACCGGCTCGCCCCGGTCGACGAACCCGCCGGGAAGCGCCCAGCCGGCCGGCGGATTGCGGCGTTCGATCACCAGCACGCGGCCCGGGTTGGCCGGATGGCGGATGACCAGATCGACGGCCAGCAAGGGTGTCTCCGGATGACCTTTGTTCACATTTCCCCCTCCTTTCTGATGAAGCGCCGGATGTGCCGACGCTCGCGCTTGTCCGGGCGGCGTCCGGGGCGTGCGGTGTCCCGCTGCTCGCGGCGCCGCGCGGCCTCCGCCTCGCGCCGGGCAATGCTCTCGGCGGTCTCCGCGTACAGCTGCCGCGCCTCCGCAGCCGGGCGGCGCTGCGCCCTGATCCCGAGGACCTCGACATCGAAGATCTCCTGGCCACGCTGCACGGTCACGCGATCGCCAGGATGCACCTTGCGCGCAGGCTTGCAGCGATCGCCGTTTACGTGCACCTTGCCTCCTGCAACCGCCTCCGTGGCGAGCGCCCGGGTCTTGAAGAAGCGCGCGGCCCAGAGCCATTTGTCCAGGCGAAGCGCGTCGTTGACAGTATCAGACACCATCACGACCGCGCGCACGCTCTGCCATCGGGGATCGACCACTGCCGCCGTACGGAGGATTCATGGCCCTGCCCAATCTGCACCTGGTCAGCTTTCCGCTTTGCCCTTTCGTCCAGCGTAGCGTCATCACGCTGAAACACAAGAAGGTCCCCTTCGAACGGACCTTCATCGATCTGAACGATCCGCCCGCGTGGTTCCGCGAAAAATCCCCGACCGGCAAGGTACCCCTGCTGCTGGTAAACCGGGATACCCCGGTCTTCGAGTCGGCGGTGATCAGCGAGTACGTCGATGAGATCACTCCCCCGCGGCTGCTTCCGGAGGACCCGCTCGAACGTGCACAGGCCCGCGCCTGGATCGCCTTCGCGTCGGACATGATCATGGCGATGCACCACTGGATGACCGCACCCACCGAAGAGGCCTTCCGCGAAGCCCGCGACGTGGCGGCAAAGGGTCTCTGGCGGATGGAAGAGCAGTGCCAGCCCGATCCCTGCTTCTCCGGATCCGAATTCTCGCTGCTGGACGCGACACTGGCACCGGTAGTGATGCGCTACGACCTGCTGCAGGATTCCGAGAGCCCCTGGCAGCCCCGGGAGTACCCGCGACTCGCGCGGTGGTGGCAGCACGTGTCGGAATTGCCCGAGGTCAGGGATTCGACCATCGAGGACTTCCGGGAGCGACTGGTCCAGTTCCTGAGCAATCAGGAGGGCTTCGCCGGCCCCCGCCTCGCGGCGGGCCTTGCGGCGCGCGGCCACTGACCGGGCCAGTCGACGACGAAGTCAATCAGGGGCAGATCGGGTGCCGCGTCCTCGCGGACCNCCCGCCCCGCCACCGAGACCCCCGCGTCGCGGACGGTCCCGGGTTCACCGGAGATCAGCGGGTGCCAGTCGGGCAGGGGCTCGCCGCGCAGCCGCAGGCGATACGCACAGGTCGGCGGCAGCCACTCGTAGCGGGCCACCGACTCCATATCGATCTTCAGGCAGTCGGGGACCCTGCGGGTCCGGTTCGCGTAATCCGAGCAACGCCCCGTTTCGCAGTCCAGCAGGCGGCACGCAAGCCAGGTGTGAGCGAGCTCGCCGGTGTCCTCGTCCTCCAGCTTGTGCAGACAGCAGCGTCCGCAGCCATCGCACAGGGCCTCCCATTCCCGCTCGTCCAGCGTCTCCAGCGGCCGCTGCCAGAAGGGCGTTTCCATCAGCCCTGCCCCTGCAGGCCGTCCAGAAGCCGCTGTCCAGCCTGCTCCAGACGCTCCACGACCTCGTCCCAGCGTTCAAGCGTGACGAAGTGCATCAGCACCCGCCCGCGGCCGGTGGGAATCATGATCGCGACGCCCTGCTCCGGATACAGCCAGTAGGTCTGGTCGTCTCCGATGCGCAGGTGACCTGCGGGTTCGCCAAACCGCTCGCGCACGAGGTCGGCATCCCAGCGGGCTCGCGGGATATAGCTCATCTCCATCACCGGAGCGTCGCCGACCGCCCGCAGCGCGTCGTCGCTGAGCCCGTAGCGCCGCGCGCCGCTGGGCATCGGCCGGTCGGAGGTGCGTTCTTCCCAGAGAAAATCCATCTCGGCGTGGTCCAGCCCCGGCAACAGCACCAGATTGGCCTCGAAGGGCGGGATCCGCGCATTCGAGTAGAAGGCTTCGACGGACCGGGTTCCATCCGGTTCAACGAAAAGCCGGATATCCGGCACCGGGAGCGGGCCCGCCAGATCCCGGAGAGTCGTTCGGCCAAGTTCGATTCCCAGTACTCGCGTCCGATCCTGCGCGACGACGTCAATCTGCCAGGGGAGGTTGTAGAACTGCTGCATTTGAGTGCGGTCGGGCATCAGGAACACACCAACCAGCACGAGCACCCCGACGGTGCCCAGTACAGCCCACAGCCATCCTCTGAAACGCATCACGACTCCCGGCGAAAAGCCTGGCAGAAACAAGTCGGCCGCGCTGTGCGCCCGGCCCCGGTGTGCCCCGGATGGTCTGTGCCGACCACCCGGCCGGCATCACAGGGATGCGGGACGCGGGCCACTCCGGCGCCGTTACCAGCGAAGGGCCGGCAATTATAGCAGCACCATGACAACCCCCCGTCGCAGACGGGCGACGGGCACATGGAAGATCCTTTCCCCTCTGCACGTCGAGTAAACTGGTTGCCGTCTCTAGTGGGCCACTAGTGCGGTATCCGCTGCGTCTTTATCTCGCGTTACATCAAAGCCGCGAACGGAAGGAGTGATAATGGATCCCGTGTCACCGTGATCGTTCCCTCTCCCCACCCCTCTTCCTGACGCGAAGGAGGGGCATTTCGTTCGCGCTACACGCCACTTTCACGCCAATGGAGCTATCCCCATGCCCCGCTTCTCGCCCCGGATGTCCCGCCGCCGATTCCTGCAACTCGGCGCCGGATCGCTCGCCACCGCCGGCATCATCGCCACCACGCCCCGGATCACCGCCTTCGCGGAGGATCTGAACGACTTCCTGAAGGGACCCCCCGTCGACGATATTCCCCCGGTCCAGCTCAGCGAGAACGTCTGGATGATCCACGCCGAGGAGGTCTTCCCGACCCCGCAGAACAAGGGGATGATGTGCAATATCACCTTCGTGGTCACCGACGATGGCGTGGTGGTCCTCGACAGCGGGGGCTCGCTGCAGATCGGCGAGATGGCCATCCGCATGATCCGGAGCGTCACCGACAAGCCGGTCGTCGCGATCTTCGTGTCGCACTACCACGGCGACCACTGGCTGGGCAATCACGCCTTCGTGAACGAATACGGGCCGGACTTGCCGATCTATGCGCATCCGCATACGAAGACCGAGATCGAGGGCGTCCAGGGTGACCTCTGGCGCAGTCTGATGGAGCGCTGGACCGAGGGGGCCACGATGGGCACTCGGGTGATCACCCCGAACCGGGAAACCACCCACGGCGACGAGTTCCGCTTCGGTGACGTGTTGCTGCGGATGCACCACTATGGCGTCGCACACACCCCGAGCGATGTCAGCATGGAGGTGGTGCACGACCGCCTGACCTACGTCGGCGACGTGGCGATGGAGCGCCGGATCGCGAACATGGACGACGGCTCCTTTCCGGGTTCGATCGCGTACATCGATGCACTGAAGGCCGAGGCCGGCTCCGACATCTGGGTACCGGGCCACGGACGCGCGACCGACGACCTGATGCAGTGGAACCGCGAACTCTTCGCCGGCATCTACGAGAACGCGATGGAGGCGGTGACCGACATGGCAAGCATGGCGGACGCGCGCGCGCGCATCCTGGCCGACCCACGCGTCGCGGACAAGGCGGAAGAGACCCGTGGCTTCGAGCAGAATATCGGCCGTTACATCAGTCTCGCCTATCTCGAGGCCGAGATGGCGGCATTCTGAACCGGAGGAGGATGGCGCCGCCGGGACAACAGCGATGAACCGTGCCGACCGGCTTTTCCACCTGCACGGCATCCTGCGGTCCGCGCGCCGCCCGGTGCCCTTCGACACGCTGCGCGAGCGACTCGAGGTCTCCACCGCCACCCTGAAGCGCGACATCCGCTATCTCCGGGACCACATGGAGGCGCCGATCCTCTATGACCGGGGCCATAACGGCTACCGTTACGATCCCGATGCGCCGGAATTCGAACTCCCGGGCATCTGGTTCAACGAGAGCGAGCTGCATGCGCTGCTTGCGACGCAGCAGCTCCTGGACAGCGTTCAGCCCGGTCTTCTGGGTCCGTCGATCGGTGTCTTGAAGACCAAGGTGCGCAAACTGCTGGGCGAGGGCGGGCAGCGCGCCGAACTGGTCTCCAGCCGGGTGCGTCTGCAGCCGATGGCGCCCCGGCGGACGAGCTTCGAGGTCTTCGGCCAACTGTCCGGCGCCGTGCTCAATCAGCGTCCGCTTACCATCAGCTATCACGGTCGCGAGCGCGACACGCCCGGCTTGCGCAGCATTCACCCCTATCGTCTGGTCCACTACCGCGACAACTGGTATGTGATCGCCTACTGCGATCAGGCGGAGGATCTGCGCACCTTCGCGCTGGACCGAATCCACAGCGTCCGACCCGCCGCAACGTCCTTCCGCGATACCAGCGAAAGCGATCTGAACCAGCACATCGGTGCGGGCTTCGGAATCTTTACCGGTGCTGCCCGCGCATGGGCGGTGCTGCGCTTCACCACGGAGCGCGCGCGCTGGGTTGCAGACGAACACTGGCATCCGGACCAGATCGGCCGCTGGGTGGCCGGGGCCTACGAATTGCAGGTGCCCTACTCGGATCCCCGGGAGCTGGTGATGGACATCCTGAAATACGGACCGGATGTCGAGGTGATTGCACCGCCGGAACTGCGCCGCCGGGTTGCCGAAAGGCTGCGTGCGGCGGCGCAGCGCTACCCCGACGGGCAGGGCTGAAAAAAAATCACGCTCAAGGGGGGCACTGGCTCACTCTGTGAGCCACCACCCGGGATATAACGTCGTCAGGCCCACACCGAGGAATGCCTGATGAATCTCAACCGACCCCATGTCCAGGCGCGGCGTACGCCGGTGCTCTCACGCCACGCACGCCCGCCCCGTTCCCGGAGCACCGGCAGGGGCACCTACCTGCAACGGCTGCCACTGGCTGGATTCCAATATCACGAAGCCGCGCGCCTGTGGCCCTATCTGCGCACCGGACAGGCGCTGCTGCTGAGCCGCGAGCTGACGAACCCGATGGACCGGCGCGCGGTGCGAATCAGCTGGCTCGGCGAACAGCTCGGGTACCTGCCGCGCACCGAAAACCGCCTCGCGTCCGATCTGCTGGACCAGGGTGGCGAGGTGATCGCGCGGATCCACACGCTGCGCGATACGGACGACCCCTGGGCCCGGATCGAGCTGGATCTCTATCTCACGGGCAAGGGGTAGCCGGGGCGGAACCGGATCAGCTCGCGTTGCGGTTGAGCCGCTCGACCGCGGCCATCGCGGCGCGGGCGGCAGCGTCGATGTCGCCTTCGCGGCCCGCAAGGGTCAGGCGTCCGAAGGCGCCCACCGCGTGCGCTTCGCACAGGGTGATGTTCGAAGCCTTCTCGGCCTCGTTCGCGGCGTAGGTGATGTAGCCGGCCGGCTCGGTCTCGAGGATGAAGATGCTCTCCCCGGCAAGAACCATCGACCCCTTGCGGTTCTGGCGGTTGATCAGCACCGCATGGTCGGCATTGATCCCGCGGATGATCTCGTGCCAAGCGACCCGGCAGTTCTTGCGCGAGGCCACATCGGCGCCCATCCAGTGCAGCACCACGTCCGAGGCCTCCTGCACGCTGGACTGGTCCCGATGATGAATGTTCATGGACCCGAAGGCACGTTCGACCACCTGCGATCCGAGATGGACCGGGGCGGCCTTCAGCGCAATGTCGGTCAACCGGTGGATCGCCATGCCCGGTTCCACCTCCAGCCACAGGCAGGAGTCGCCCGGCTTGGGCAGAAATCCCTGTGACACCGTGGCCATGTACGACGCGAGTTGCGGCTGCAACGCGTCGATGAGCACGTAGGTACGCAGGGAGATCACGGGCGCGTCCATCGGAAAAGCCGGTCCTGGTTGACTTCCTGAAGGGGGTCCCGTCGAGGCCGAGAAGCCATCGCCGGGACGAGTGAATCCGCAGTTCGAAACGCCCCGGCGGGGATGGCCTGCACGGGCGCGGTCCCGCACGGCGCGGGATGATACCGTTTCCCCGCAGCCGGAGCACGGCCGTGCCCCCCCGGGCAGGCCCGGGGCGCAGATGGGGGATGACCCCGATGCCCCGCGCCGCACAGCGCCCCGGCGGCGAAAACCCTAGTACCAAGGGTGAATCGTACCATGTGCCGCGCTGCCGGTTCCCGGCGGGGCGCGCGGACGTTCCGGCCCGGGCACCATCGCCGCCGATGTCGCCCCCTCTCCCGCGAGCGTGAGAGGGGAAATGCACAACCTTGACGTTAATCCACACGTCCCGGCGGTGTTCGTACGGCCCGCTCTGTGGTACCCATGTGCGCGCACACATCCCCCGGAGTCTCAATGAACGCACCTGAACTGAACATCCTTGTCGACACCCGCGAGAAAGGCCGAATCATCAAGCGCCTGGAAGACCTGACCGGCGTAACGCTCGAATTCACCGAGATGGATGTGGGCGACTACCTGTTGCCGGGCGACGTGATCGTCGAGCGGAAATCGGCCACCGACCTGATCCTGAGCGTCGTGGACCAAAGCCTCTGGGACAAGGTGGCCAAGCTCAAGAGCCAGCACTCCCAAGTGGTCTACATCGTTGAGGGCGACCTCTACGCGGCACGGTTCCACCAGCAGGCGCTGGACATCCACCGGGCGCTGGCGGCGATGGTGGTGGGCCACGACGTCTCCGTTCTACCCAGCCCGGATGCAGACAACAGCGGCATGCTGATCTACCTGCTCGGACTGGCAGCGGCCCACGGCGCCGCCACGGCCGAGCGGCCGGGCAAACCCACCATCCGCCGGGATGCCCAGCTGTACCTGCTCGGCGCGCTTCCCGGCATCGACCCGGACCGGGCGGAAGCGCTGCTGCGGCACTTCGGATCGGCGCGCAAGGTACTCGCGGCGGACGCCGACGCGCTGGCCGCGGTCGAGGACATCGACGGGACCCGCGCCGCCCGCATCGCCGAGGTGCTCGAGTACGGCAACTGACGCCTCACACCATCCGCACCACCCACGTGGGAGCGGCTTCCAGCCGCGATGCCCGTCATTCAGGCAAGCCTGATCGCGGCCAGAGGCCGCTCCTGCGGACAGCGCCCTCAGACCCACCGCAGCAGCAGCGGCACCAGAAGGGCGGTCAGCAGGGCATTCAGGGCCATCGCGATCCCGGCAAAGGTGCCCGCGAGCTGATTGACCTGGAAGGCACGCGCGGCACCGATGCCGTGCGACGCGACGCCCACCGCGAAGCCGCGGGCGGCCCAGTCGGTCACCCGCAGCGCATTGAGCAGCGGGGTCACGATCATCGCGCCGATGATCCCGGTGATGATGACCAGGGTGGCGGTCAGCGAGGCCAGGCCACCAATCTCCTCGGCAATGCCCATCGCGATCGGCGTGGTTGCGGACTTCGGGGCCAGCGACAGCAGGGTCTCGCGGCTACCGCCGAGCACGCCCGCGACCGCCACCGCGGAGACGACGGCGGTCACCGAGCCCGCCAGCAGCGCCGCCAGCATCGGCACCAGCAGCCGGCGCACGCGGTTGAAATTGCGGTACAGCGGCACCGCCAGCAGCACCGTCGCGGGTCCGAGCAGAAAATGCACGAACTGCGCACCGTCGAAGTAGGTCGCGTAAGTGGTCCCGCTGACCACCAGAATGGCCACCAGCAGTGCAATCGCGACCGCCACCGAGTTCACCAGCGGCGAGCCGCCTGCCGCCCGGTGCAGCGCGTGCCCGACCGCATAGGCGGCGAGCGTCGCCGTGAGCCACAGCAGCGGTTCCTGCTGCAGGTAGACCCACAGCAGATCGAGGTCGAGCGGATCCGCTCCCTCCACCGGGTCGCTCGGGCCGTTCACGGCTTCTGCTCCGCTTCGCAGAGCCCCATCTTGCGCATCACCCAGAAGAAGACCAGACCGGTGACCGCAATGGTCAGCGCGGTGGACACGAAAAGCCCCGCCAGCAGCGGCAGCCACTCCGTCTTGATTCGCGCGGCATGCAGCATCACGCCGACACCCGCCGGCACGAACAGCAGCGACAGGTGCGACAGCAGCACGCCCGCCACCGCGTTCAGTTCGTCCGGCACCTCCCGCAGCGCGGCGAGTGCACCCAGCATCAGCAGCATGCCGAGCACCGGACCCGGGATCGGGATACCGGTGGCACGGACGATGATCTCGCCGAGCAGTTGGCAGACCAGTAGGGCAAGGATGGCGTGGACCATGATCGGACTCCTGCGGAATCGACTCGGGACAGAGCCGGAACTGTAGCGTGAAAACAAGCCACGGATGGACACGGATGAACACGGCTCTTTTTTGATTGAAGCCCTATCCGCGTTGATCCGTGTGTATCCGTGGCCGGACTTGTCATCCTTCGGGGTGGCGCAGTGCCATGGGAGTTAGCGTGAAAGATCGCGCCGCTCCCGTCCGGCGCCGTCACCGGACTGGACAGCAACCCTTTGCTGCGGTGCAATACCGGCTTTCAACCTTGGCAGGAGCAAACAGATGCCATCCAGGAAGGGTCCGAAGACCGTCGATCTCGCGTTGCAGGGTGGTG
>SL_3KL_010_SEDDRAFT_10000543_pt1 | contig 31229 bp, 25 predicted proteins | sample SodLakKL_010_SED_2_FD_10381 | JGI IMG/M metagenome (IMG submission 10381)
ACCAGCATTTTTTCTTTGAGTTTTGTGTCTTTGAGGAGGGCGTGCTTCTGCAGAACGGAAAGAACGGTGTCAGCCACATCGGAAGGAAATCGCTCCAGGTGTGTTCGAAGGCGCGAAAGGAGCTCAGAAGGAAAGGAGTGCTCATAGTCCTTCTCCGAAGAATCCCATTCAGCGGCTGAGTCTTCTTGAGAGAAATCGTCGCCCCTTTCCGTGGACTGAAACAGCCCCGTGAAGTGTTCGTGGACCTTGCGGCAGCACTCTTGAAGGTGGTCGAAAAAGAGGCTTTCATTGCCTTCGAATCCCAGGGCAGCAGTGAGACGGTCCAGGGCTTCGGGTGCCTGGGGCAGTTTTTGAGTCTGGCGATTCTGGTCGAGCTGAATCCAGTGTTCAACACGGCGCAGAAAAATATAAGCTTGTTTCAACTCCTCAGCAACGTGAGATTCAAGCAGTTGAAGGGAAACCAGTTTCTCAAGGCATTTTAAAGTATTGGGATCATCGAGCTCCGGGTGCCGACCGCCGTAAACCAACTGGAGAGACTGCACCAGGAACTCTATTTCTCGAATGCCGCCGATTCCCAGCTTGACATCAAATCCTCTCCATCCCGTTGTGCGCTTCACCGCTTCCGCAAGAATGCGATCCCGCATGCTCCTCAGTTCGTCCAAGGCCTGAAAATCCAAAAACCTCCTGAACACAAAGGGCCGAACTTCTTGGATAAAAGCCATTCCCAGAGAACGGTTTCCCGCCACGGGCCTGGCCTTCAAAAGCATTTGCCGCTCCCAGGGATGTCCTCGCAGCAGGTAATGGTCAATGGCCATGGCGGATGGAGACACGAGCGGCCCGTCTTTTCCCTGGGGCCGAAGCCTGAGGTCCACCTCGAAAACCCGGTCCCCCTCCGCCCGGTCACTGAGGAGCCTTGACAATTGCCGGCACAGACGATTGAGACCCGCTGGTTCCCCCGAAAGTTCCGCCGCAACGCCTTTGCGCGGGGTGTGGAGAAAGATGAGATCCACATCGGAGACATAGTTGAGTTCCTGTCCTCCAAGTTTGCCCAGCCCCAGAATGGTGAGAGGAAAGTCCTCCAGAACCCGGGAAAGATCGGAACCTTCTCCATGGGACGCCCAGAGTTCCGGGCGATCCGTGAGGGACTTCAAGCCCACCTGCAGGGCAACACAGGCCAGATCGCTCACCTGTGAAGTGGTTTCAGCCAAATCCGCAAGGCCGACCAGGTCCCTGGCACCAATGCGAAGAAAATGCAATTGTTTGAATTCTCTAAATATTTTAAGAAGCTGCAGAAAGTTCTCTGCCCCGTTGGCCTTTTCCAGAAAACTCTGATAGAGACCCGTGAGAGGATATCTGCGGTAGAGGTTTCGGTCGTCGAGGAGCCACGCCACGTATTCCGGCTTGCGCCGAATGAGGGTTGCAAAATAATTGGAACAACGGCCGAGGCGTTCGATCACATCCATTTTTCAATTTCACCGTTTCCTTTCAAATGCTCGTGAGTCAGCTTTCTTTTGCCATCGTCAGAAAAAATATCACAGCCCATGGCCCCGTTGACTTCTTTTTTGAAAAAACCATTCAGCGTCTTAAGTTTTTTTTGTTTTCATTGATGATGGATAAAATTCATAGGTATATGCTACTAATAATTTTTGACTTGCCGCTGAAGCAGGCATTTCCAAGTCTGAAGGGGGCCCAGGGATTTCACTCTTCCAGACCCGTCATCTGCGGTGGCCCCTTGTCTGTCAGGTGCCGGAGAAGCAGCAGCCCAGTCGAAGCGTATCAAAGAGTAGAGGAAAAGAGATGAAAATCATTGCCATCATCCCCGCGCGATACCAATCCACAAGATTTCCGGGAAAACCCCTTGCCCTCATCGCCGGGCGGCCCATGATAGAGCATGTCTACGAAAGATCAGCCCGGTCCGGAGCCTTACAGAGGGTGGTGGTGGCCACGGATGATGACAGAGTGGCCCGGGCCGTGGATTCTTTTGGGGGAGAATTCGTTTTCACCCGTGCCGATCACCTGAGCGGAACCGATCGCATTGCCGAGGCAGCCCGCATCCTGCAACTGGACGAGAGTGACATCATCGTGAACGTTCAGGGTGACGAGCCGCTGGTATCAGGGAAGATGATCGAGGTTCTTGTGGGCGCCCTGAAGAACTCAAATGGGGCAGCCATGGCAACTCTTGCCTTCCCTTCCGAGAGCCTTGAGGGCTACCAGGACCCTCACGTTGTGAAAGTGGTTGTGGCCATGGATGGGCGGGCTCTTTACTTTTCCCGCTCTCCCCTGCCCTTCATGCGCGACCCGGGAAATGCTTCCATTTCATACTTGAAGCATCTGGGCTTTTATGCTTATGGGAACGCGTTTCTTCAGACCTTCACCCAGTTGCCCGAGGGCAGACTGGAGGCCATGGAAAAACTGGAGCAATTGCGCGCCCTGGAGCACGGCCACCCCATTGTGGTGGCCATCTCCCCCCAGGACACCCATGGAGTGGACACTCCCGAGGATCTGGCAAGAATTGAACGCCGCTGGAAGGAACTCGGGGGGGAATGAAGGGGCGAGCCGATCAAACTCCACCTGGAATGGAGCAAAGAAGACAATTATCATTTGCCATGAGCTGAATTATGAGTAAAGTCTCTCGGTTCAGGGTGGTGACAGGTCAGATGGGCTTCAGAGCCTTCGTTTTTGAGGGAAAAAACCTCACCACGCGTCGTGGTGGAGGATCGGCTGAGACTAAACCCCAGGATAACGCCTGGGAATCGCCGAAAAATACATTGAAATTGTGAGGAAAGAGGCATGATCTCTCCATGGAAGAAAAACAGGGCAATCCTTCTCCTTGAAGACGGAACGGTTTTCAGAGGTTACGCATTTGCGGGACAAGGACGGACTTTGGGAGAAGTGGTCTTCAACACGAGCATGACGGGATACCAGGAAGTGCTCACCGACCCGTCCTATAAGGGTCAAATCGTTGCCATGACGTATCCGCTCATGGGAACGTACGGGATCAATGATCAGGATCTGGAATCTTCAGCGGTTCAGGTGGAAGGTTTCGTGGTGAAAGAATACCAGGAATTCGCCAGCAACTGGCGCAGCACACGAAGCCTGCGTGACTTTTTGAATGAACATCAGAAAATCGGCATTGAAGGCATCGACACGCGGGCCCTGACACGCCACATTCGCCTGGCGGGTGCCCTGCGGGGGGTCATTGCCACGGATACGGACAATATCANGGGGTTGCTCCAGGTGGTTCACGCCTTTCCACCCCTTTCAGGAGTGGACCTGGTGCGGCACGTGACCTGTTCCAAGCCCTACCGATGGATGAACGGCCCTCAAAAAGTGGACCTCGGCAACCCATGGGCACCCGTTGACAATCAACTGCGTGTCGCCGCCATTGACTGTGGCATCAAGTACAACATTCTCAGAAAACTGGAGCAGTCGGGATGCCAGGTGGTCGTATTTCCCGCTCACACCCCTTCATCAGAGATCCTGGCAACCCAACCCGATGGCATTTTTCTCTCCAATGGACCTGGAGACCCGGCAGCCGTCCACTACGTCATCAACACCGTTGGGGAACTCCTGGGCAAAAAGCCCCTTTTTGGCATCTGCCTGGGACACCAGATGATGGGACTTGCCCTGGGTGGAAAAACATTCAAGCTCAAATTCGGTCATCGGGGAGGAAACCAGCCCGTGAAAGACCTCACCACGGGTAAGGTGGAGATCACTTCACAGAACCACGGCTTTTGCGTGGCCATGGATTCCCTGGAAAAGGTGCCCGTGAGGCTGACGCATGTGAATCTCAACGATAACACCCTCGAAGGAATGGAACACCTGGAGATTCCGGCGTTCAGTGTGCAGTATCATCCGGAAGCGGCGCCCGGACCCCATGACGCGTCCTATCTTTTTGAAAGGTTCACCCATCTCATGAAAAAATGCAAAGGAAGCTGAAAGGATGCCTTCACGCCATGCCTCCATGGCAAGTGATCCCGCGATCGTTTGATGTGAAAGCATCCACCGAAACGGTCTTTATTTTTTTCATCCATTGCAAAGACTGAGACGGCAACCCGGCGACGTCTCCACAAAAAATGAACCGGCTCGAGTCAACGGCGATTTTCTGAGGATAGGAGCTCATGCCCAAGCGAACGGACATTCAAAAGATTCTCATCATAGGTTCCGGTCCCATCATCATCAGCCAGGCGTGTGAATTCGACTACTCGGGAACGCAAGCCTGCAAAGCCCTACGTGAAGAAGGCTACCAAGTCATTTTGATCAACAGCAACCCCGCAACCATCATGACCGATCCAGAGCTTGCGGACAGAACGTATATTGAGCCCATCACCCCTGAGGCGGTTTCCAAGGTCATCGAACGGGAACGCCCCCACGCCCTTTTGCCCACCCTTGGAGGACAGACAGCTCTCAATGTGGCCGTTCAGGTGGCTCAAATGGGTGTGCTTGAGAAGTTTGGCGTGGAGATGCTGGGCGCGCGGGTGGAGGTGATTCAGAAGGCTGAGGATCGCCATCTTTTTCGAGAAGCCATGAACCGCATTGGGCTTCGTGTTCCCAGGAGCGGCATCGCCCAGGACATGAAGGAGGTGGAAAGCATTGCCCTCCAGATAGGATTTCCCATCATCGTCCGTCCCTCTTTCACTCTGGGAGGAACGGGAGGAGGGGTGGCTTATAACCGGGAGGAGCTCCTCCACATCGCCCAGGGCGGACTGGACGCCAGTCCCGTGAATCAGGTGATGCTGGAAGAATCGATTCTTGGGTGGAAAGAATTTGAGCTGGAAGTCATGCGCGATCACATGGACAACGTGGTGATCATTTGCTCCATCGAAAACATGGATCCCATGGGAGTCCACACGGGAGACTCCATCACCGTGGCGCCCGCCCAGACACTCACCGACCGCGAATACCAGGTGATGCGGGATGCCTCCATCCACATCCTGAGAGAAATCGGCGTGGAAACGGGCGGTTCCAACGTTCAATTCGCCGTCAATCCCCAAAATGGTGAGATGGTGGTCATCGAGATGAACCCTCGCGTATCCCGCTCTTCCGCCCTGGCCTCCAAGGCAACGGGTTTCCCCATCGCCAAGATTGCGGCCAAACTGGCCGTGGGATATTCCCTGGACGAGATCGCCAATGACATCACCCGTGAAACAAGGGCTTCCTTTGAACCCACCATTGACTACTGTGTGGTGAAGATGCCCAGGTTCACCTTTGAAAAGTTTCCCAAGACTCAGGATTTTCTCACCACGGCCATGAAATCGGTGGGAGAAACCATGGCCATCGGGCGAACCTTCAAGGAAGCCCTCCACAAAGCCATCCGTTCGCTGGAAACGGGTCACTGGGGTTTCACAGACCCCCCCGCATCCCGGGACCCATCGTATCTGGAGCAGCTGAAACAAAAGATCCGAACACCCAATTCCAAAAGACTTTTCCAGGTTGCAGAAGCCTTCAAGCTGGGGGTCAGTGTCGCGGACGTACACGATCTCACCTGGATCGATCCCTGGTTTCTGCACCACATACGGGAGATTGTCCAACTGGAGGAAGCCATTGGCTACGAGGGCCGCGAATTTCTCCGGGATCCCGAAAAACTTCGATTCGCCAAATCCTGGGGATTTTCCGATGGAAGGCTCGGTCAGCTCACATTTACGGACGAAGACACGGTGCGACAGGCCCGCATGGAAAAAGGAGTCATCCCTGTCTACAAACTGGTGGACACCTGCGCCGCTGAATTCGAGGCTCACACTCCCTATTACTATTCCACCTATGAGATGGAAGACGAGTCGAGAGCTTCAGACCGTCCCAAAGTGATCATCCTGGGAGGAGGCCCCAACCGCATAGGCCAGGGCATCGAGTTCGATTATTGNTGCGTGCATGCGTCATTTTCCCTGCGGGAAGACAACATTGAATCCATTATGGTCAATTCCAATCCGGAGACTGTTTCCACAGATTATGACACTTCCGACAAGCTTTATTTTGAGCCGCTCACCAGGGAAGATGTGCTTCACATTGTGGAAAGGGAAAAACCCCTGGGCATGATTGTTCAGTTTGGAGGGCAAACGCCCCTCAACCTCGCCGTTTCCCTTGAAAACTGCGGTGCAAAAATCCTTGGCACTTCTCCCGATGCCATCGATCTGGCCGAAGACAGAAAGCGCTTTCAGACGATGTTGCACAAGCTGGGCCTGAAGCAGCCCAGAAACGCCACCGCCTTCACTTACGAGGAAGCTCTCCTGGCAGCACGGGAGATCGGATATCCCGTTGTGGTCCGTCCCTCCTATGTTCTTGGGGGACGCGCCATGGAAATCGTCTATGATGACTCCATGCTGCAAACGTTCATGGAGACGGCTGTGCATGTCTCTCCCGGCCATCCCATACTCATTGACCAATTCCTGGAAGATGCCGTCGAATTGGACGTGGATGCCCTTAGCGACGGGCAGGCAACCGTCACCGGCGGAATCATGGAGCACATCGAGAAGGCGGGCATTCATTCGGGGGACAGTTCCTGTGTGCTGCCCCCCATCACCGTCTCTTCTTCCATGCAGGAGGAAATTCGGCGCCAGACCCGGCTTTTGGCCAGGGAACTGGGAGTGGTGGGCCTCATGAATGTGCAGTTTGCCATTCAGAACGATGAGGTGTTCATTTTGGAAGTGAACCCCAGAGCCTCCAGAACGGTTCCTTTCGTCAGCAAAGCCATCGGAGTGCCCTTGGCAAAGCTGGCAACCAAAGTTATGCTTGGGAAATCTTTGAAAGAACTGGGGTTTGACAAGGAAGTGGTGCCCAAGCACGTGTCCGTGAAAGAATCGGTCTTTCCTTTTGCGCGGTTTCCCGGTGTGGATCTGCTTTTGGGTCCCGAAATGAAATCCACGGGTGAAGTCATGGGCATGGGACACAACTTTGGCATCGCCTTCGCCAAAGCTCAGGCCGGCGCAGGATACGGGCTTCCCACTGAAGGGACCCTTTTCATCAGCGTCCATGACGGGGACAAACCCTCAGTNGTTCCTGTGGCTGAAAAGTTCAGAGATCTTGGATTCCACCTCATTGCCACCGAAGGAACGGCTCGCTATCTGCGGGACCATGGGGTGGGTGCAGAAGAAGTCTGGAAACTGAGTCAGGGTCGCCCTAACATTTTGGATTTCATAAAGAATCACCAAATAAGCCTTGTGATCAACACGAGTCTTGGTAAAAAGACACATTCGGATGCCTACGAGATTCGCTGGACGACTTTAACCTACAATGTCCCCTACGCCACCACCATCGCTGGGGCAAAAGCCATGGCTGAAGCCGTTGAAGAACTGCAGCGGGGCACCTGGAGTGTCAAAAGCATTCAGGAGTATCACAGCGACTCACCCATAAAGAACTGAGGCACGGCGCCTGAATGGGTTCCAGAGGGCGTTGATCGTGAAGGGGACAGCCACGAGGCCTTATGCCCCCCCGCCATTGGCGCCTCCTCACACTCACTTTCACAAAAATTGGAGTTTTTCTCTCACCCATGAACATGCGATCATTCCCTGGAAAACTCGCCCCTTACGAGCCCAGAAAGCGCGAAGAATGCGGCATCTTTGGGATTTATGGGCATGAAGATGCGGCAAAACTCACTTACTTCGGCCTTTACGCCCTTCAGCATCGAGGTCAGGAAAGCGCGGGCATTGCGGTCTCCGACGGCTGCCAGATACAAGACTACAAGCACATGGGACTTGTGCCCGATGTTTTCGACGAACAGACCCTCAACCAGCTCCGGGGCCACATGGCCATAGGCCACGTGCGCTATTCCACCACAGGCTCATCACTTCTGAGCAACGCTCAGCCCTTTGTCGTCTTCCATGACAACGAACATTACGCCATCGGTCACAACGGAAACCTCATCAATGCTTACGAGTTGAGGCGGGAACTGGAATCCAATGGCGCCATATTTCAATCCACCATGGATACGGAAGTGGTCATGCACCTCATGGCCAAAAACTTGAAGCATGGCATTGACCAGGCCCTGGTGGAGGTGATGACGCGCATCAAAGGAGCCTACTCCCTTGTGATGTGCACCAAGGATAAGCTCATTGGGGTGAGGGACCCACGCGGCTTCCGCCCCCTGTGCCTGGGAAAGCTCAACGACAGCCACGTGCTGGCATCAGAAACCTGCGCTCTTGATTTGATCGAAGCGGATTATGTCCGTGACATTGAACCCGGTGAAATAGTGATCCTGGACAAGAACGGTCTGCGGTCCATCAAGCCCCTCCCTCCAGTGCGCCCTGCCCACTGCATTTTTGAGTTCATCTATTTTGCCCGTCCGGACAGCATCATTTTTGGGCAGAACGTCTACGAGTTCCGCAAGCGGCTTGGCCGCCTCTTGGCCGAAGAAAAAGCGCCCCTCGCAGGGGACCTCATCCTTCCTTTTCCCGATTCGGGCAATTACGCTGCCCTTGGAGTGGCCGAAGCCTCCCGAATCCCTTTTGAAATGGGAATCATACGGAACCATTATGTGGGCAGAACATTCATCCAGCCCAGTCAGGCCATGAGGGACTTCGGCGTGCGCGTCAAGCTCAACCCCGTTCGTGATGTCCTGAAAAACAAGAATGTCGTCGTGGTGGAAGACTCGATCATTCGCGGGACCACCACACGCACACGCATCAAGGCTTTGAAACAGTCGGGGGCCAAAGAAATCCACATGCTGGTGAGCTGTCCTCCCCATCGATTTCCATGTCCCTACGGCATTGATTTTTCCACCAAGGGAGAATTGGTGGCCGCCACGCACACCCTGGATGAAATCCGGGACTTCATTGGGCTTGATTCCCTGCACTACCTGAGCCTTGAAGGGCTCCTGCGTGGTGCCGGATCTTCCCTGGACAACCATCCCTATTGCCTGGCGTGCTTCAATGGGGATTATTCCGTCCCCTTTGAAGACCGGGTCAGAAAAGACTGCCTCGAACACCAGGTGAGGTGATGCGGGGACACCCAATCCAATGCTTTCCAGAAGTGGAAAACGACAGGAAACTCCTTTGAAAAAGAACCCTATTTTGAACTCATCACAGGAACCCACTCTTGAAAACGGGCGGTTTTCATCACAGCCCATGGCCTGCGGCCGCGATTCCAGCAGACAAACCTTCACAAGGGAGGAAATATTCAAAACGGCCCGGGACGTCCTGAAAACAGAGGCCGAAGGAATCCTTCATCTCATGGAGCGCATGGATGATTCCATTTGTGTGGCGGTGCAGTGGATTTTGGACACCAGCGGCAGAGTCATTGTGACGGGCATCGGCAAGTCGGGCATTGTGGGAAGGAAAATCGTGGCGACCCTCAGCAGCACAGGGACACCGTCCTTCTTTCTGCACCCGGCTGAAGCCATGCACGGAGATCTTGGAATGGTGCGAAGCGACGACATCGTTCTCGCTCTGTCCAATAGCGGAGAGACTGATGAACTCAACATGATCCTTCCCAGTCTCAAAAGGACCGGAACCCGAATCATCGCTTTCACGGGCAACCCGGCCTCGACGCTGGCGCGCCATTGCGACCTGGCCATATACACGGGTGTCCAGAGGGAAGCCTGTCCTTTCGGACTTGCCCCCACAGCCAGTTCCACCGCCCAGTTGGCCATGGGGGATGCCCTTGCGGTGGCTCTCATCAAAATGAGGAATTTCCAACCGCAGGATTTCCGTCGCTTTCATCCCGGCGGCCATCTTGGAGAGCGCCTTCGTGTGCCCCTTTTTGAGGTGATGAAACAAGGGGATGCCATTCCCAAGGTGGAGGAAAACACCCTCATCCCGGAGGCTCTTAAGGAAATGAGCCGAAAAGGCGTGGGCGCGACCCTCGTTGTGAACTCCCAGGGGCAGCTCACAGGGATCTACACCGACGGTGATCTGCGGCGGACTCTCAATCAGGAGGCGGGCTGGAGCTCCAAATTCATCGTGGAAGTCATGACCGCAAACCCCATGTGCATCGTTTCCGAAAAATCCGTCGCCGATGCTTTGGAAATGATGGAACAGAATCTCATCACAGTGCTGCCTGTGGTTTCCGCCTGCGGCGAACTCGAGGGAATCCTTCACCTCCACGACCTTCTGGGCAAAGGCCGCATCAAGTTCACCGCATAGACTCCTTCATCGCAATGGCGCCGCACCGAATCATGCGGCTGAAGGCAGCTCACACCAGGACCCTTCACCGATTCACAAACCTGGAATCGGAAACCATTTCCTCCATCTTTTCAATTTTGCCCGTGAGCCATCCCTCCTTTTGTGTGACATGAGCATCCATTTGAGTGACATATGGTTTTATGTCCAAAAGTGGAGTACCATCCAAAATGTCCACATCCAGAATGTGGAGGACATTCCCCGTTACTTCTGCGAGGCGGACGATGGAAAGGCCTATGGCATTGGGGCGCCTGGGGGCACGCGTGGCAAAAACTCCACGGTGTTCCTCATCCATGAAGGGAATGACCTGGAGGTCATATCCCCGCGAGAGATGAAAATGATAGATCAGATATATGTGAGAAAAACCGTCCAGGTCCTGCAAACCGGAGACATATTGCTCTTCAAGCTGGATTTCGCCCCGAATGTCCCTGGCGGCCGCCGACTGAATGGGCATGCCCTCTCTTGTTTTGAAGGGTGAATGAATGATTCCGATGGGATGAAACGTGACGCTCCTGTCCATGAGCAAACCCTTTCTTGTTTGGCGGTTCAAATTGAATTCAAAGTAAAAATGAATCCTGGATAAATACATGTATACTCAAATCATTTATTTCGTGATCGCCCTCTCCCTGTTCGGCCTGCAGCAACCGGCAGTTCAACCCGTTCTTTCCGGTCATGCCACGCTGGTGGGGGTCCTCGGCCTTCTGGGCCTTTACGGTCTCCTCTGCCGAATCCTGTACAGCAGGGTCATTCAGCTTGTAAAAGCCGGCGTTCATCGCTCTCTGGCCGTGTCCCGCTGCCAGACCCTTCAAAACATTCTGTCTCTTCTGGCCCTCGGCTTTCTCGCAATCCACGTGTATGTTCTCAACATCAAGTATCATCTGGTGAAAATTCCCTTGATCGGAGAATCGCTCACCGCAACAGGCCTGACAGCTCTTTTCATCTACGGCCTTCACTTGACGGTCATGTGGTCTCAAAGCCACGCCGCCCATGTGATGGTTCATGAATCCCGGTTGACGAGAGGGGCATACATCAGAAGCCAGTGGACATTCAGCCTGGGGATTCTGGCACCATGGCTCGTCATATCCCTCGCAATCGATTTCATTGTGGCCATGGGTTTTGCGGATCTCCTTGACTCAACCTGGGGCCAGGTGTTCCTGCTGGGCTCCCTGATGCTTTTGTTCATGCTCCTGGGACCATGGCTCGTGGTTCGGCTCTGGCGTTGTGAACCCATTGCCGATCCCCGCTCTCTCCAGGAAATGGAAGCTTTTTGCCACAAGCACAGGTTTCCCGTGGCCAATTTGTATCAGTGGCCCGTCATGGGCGGCGAATCGCTCACCGCAGCCATCATCGGAATCCTTCCCCGATTGAGATACATTCTCATCACCCGGGGATTGCTGTCCATTCTGAACAAGGAGGAACTGGAAGCGGTCATGGCCCATGAAATGGGGCATGTTCGCCGACTGCATCTCCCATTTTTCTTTTTCCTGTTCATTCTATTTTTTGTATTTGCCTATGGGGCAAACGATTTGGTCGTACTGTGGCTGCTTCAAAACAGCAGCGTCTTCTCCTGGAGCTTCGGCGATGACGGTTTGGGGCATTCCTTGTTTTCGTTGATTTACGGACTGCCGTTCCTTCTCATGCTGCTCCTGTATTTTCGATTTATTTTTGGTTTTTTTTTGAGAAACAGTGAGCGTCAGGCGGACCTTTATGCAATGGAATTGCAGGGACACCCCTATGCGCTGGTGAACTCTTTGAAAAAGATCGCCCTCTTCTCGGGAAACAGGGAAGACTTGCCCAGTTGGCACCACTTCAGCATCGGGGAACGCGTCGCCTTCCTCCTTGACGCTTTTCACGACACAAGGGTGCGCCAGCGACACCATTTGAAACTTTACTCGGCAGCGGCAGTCTTCTTTGCGATCACTCTCGGAGCGACCTACGGGCTGCACCAGTTCCAGCGAACAGATGCTTTTGCTGCCTGGGAGAGGACGGTGCAGGTTCAAATTTTGGTGAAAGCCCTTGAAAGAGACGCCCACGATGCGACACTTCTTGGAGCTTACGCGGGAGTTCTCCTCGAAGCCGGGGCTTATGGTGAATCGGAAAGGATCTTTCAGAAAGCACTGACCATAGACCCCGAACATGCGGTCAACCTCAACAACCTGGCCTGGCTTTACGCCACGGCCCCTGAGCCCTACTTCAACCCTGAGAAAGCACTCAGGCTCGCTCAGCAAGCTGTTCAATTGGAAAGGGAGCCCTACATCATAGACACCCTCGCAGAGGCTTATTACGCCAAAGGGGAATATGACGCGGCCTTAAAAACCATTCAGAAAGCCATCGATCAGGAGCCGGCCAACCTGGAATACTACATCGATCAGAAGCGGAAATTCGAAGAGGCCTTGCGGTCATTGGAGAAAAAGAAGGGTGGCTCCTCAGGTGTCCCATGAGCCTTTGGCAAAATCTTCTGAAAGCCAGGGTGAAGGGAGAGGCGGGGATGGTTGCCCACACCCGCTTTGGGGAGTGCACCGCCGTTCATGGCCAATGGGATATCACCTTCAATGGCCTCAAGTAAAACCCTTGAGATGCGGCGGGTTTTAAGGATCGAGAAAAACTCCAATGGCAGGAGCGCTCACAAGAGCGCTCAACGGGCGAGGACAAGTGGGTCTAGAGGCGACCCATCACTCCCATCAGGTGTAAAACCTCGCTGAGTGGCGCATTGAGATTCGCTCGATGGTTGGCAAAAAACCCATCGAGGCTCGAATTCATCACATACCATGGGTTCATCTCTTCCACCCGGTGCAACTGATGGAGCATCTGATCCATCACTTCGATTCCGTAAAGAGTGTTTTCCAGGGGTGTTTCAAATCCCACCCTCACCACTTTGAGCATCTCAAAATATACGTGGGCAACCCCCTTGGCATAGTAGAATTGATCGTCCGTTTCGAACCAGCCGACGGGAGAGGCCACGAGAGTCTTGTTCACATTTCCAAGAAGATCCTTGTAGGTTCCAAGGAGGCTGAGGAGGGTGTCTTTGCGATAGTAAAAGCTCCTTTGTCCGCTTTCCAGCTTGGTCACGAACTTGTTCAAATGCTTGAGGGCGTCAGAGTAGGATTTCTCCGCTGAGGGGAACATGAACCGGGTGGGACTGATCATGAGATGACTCAGAGCCTTCTCCAAGTCCGGGTCATAACTGTCGGCCTCGCCCATGCGGGTGAGGCTGTCTTTCAAGCGCAGAGCTGTGAATCGCAATGCTTCAAGAACACCCAGCTGAAAATTGTTCACATTGTCCGTGACCCGGCCAATGAGGATGTCGTTGGGGCGCCACCCCAAAAAGCGTCCATTGAGCTCATGGTCGAGCAATGCGATCATCGTCTCCACGAAGGTGACGCCGGGCACGGGAGAAATTTCCGGAAGAACGACTCCCTCAACCTGCACATCGCCATAATAGACCTCATCGGAGCTTCCAAAATCGGCCATGGGATTGAGATTCCGGGAAGAAACCGCCAGAAGGGCGACCTGATCCCCCAGAACTTCCACTGAAGATGCCGTGGAGGCCTTCGTCTTTTCTTGCCCCTGGACTCGCGCCAAAGGAGGCCCTGAAGTCTCACGGGCTTTCAGCTCCTGAGGAGAGGAATGGGTGGCGGGAGTTTGGGGGTCCGCTGCTGCCACTCGCGGGTGGGTGCCGGGTTCCTCTTTCAAGCCTCCAGCTTCACCCTGCAGCGCTTCATGGGCAAATGTGAAGAACCGCTGCGGAACACCAGCGGTGTGCAGGGTGATCAGCAGGGCACAAAGGGAGACGAGCAGGTATGCCCACCCGAGCCGGCTCAAAACAAATGGACCCCTTGGCGGCTTTTGTTCTTCATTCCGGGAGTTTGCACCTTCCATTCTTCGCTCCTCATGGTGTGTTCAGGAAGGGTCCTTCATGAACTGAAAGCTTCCCTCATGTAAGTGGCGCATGCATCCGTGGACTCCCATGCAGACACGCTGTGTACCCAGTGTGTTTTTGTGTTGAGCCTTGAGGCCAAGCCTTCAAATAGGAAGCGTGCAATGTTTTCTGAAGAGGGGTTTCGTTCCTGAAAGAAGGGGTGCTGGTTCAAATAACCGTGATCCAGCTCCGCAAGAAGAACCCGGGTGGCATGTTTCACTTCACCAAAGTCGATCAGCACTCCGCTCTCTTCAAGCTGAGTGCCTCTCAGCACCACTTCAATCTTCCAGTTGTGGCCGTGAAGGTTCTCGCACCGGCCCCGAAAGTTTCGAAGGTGATGCGCCGCAGAGAAATCGCTTATGATCTTCAGTTCATAGATTCCGCGGTGGCCGCTGTTTTCTGTGATCAAATCAGAGTCTCCCCACCAAAATTTCCATACATGCAGAATCCATTCGTTTCCACCTCCGCATGACCCGCCGACGGCCTGGGATCTGTGTCAGCAGCAAATATTCAGATGAGTGAGGCAAAAGTGGCTTTGGGCACAATAAGATTGACCACATTTAGCCGAAAGGGTCTTCTTTGTCAAACCCAATCCCTTGCGGAGCCTCGACCCGCCGTATGGATCAAATGGTCATTTTGAGGTTGACTCCAAAAACATTTTCCATTACATATCACCGTGCCTGTGGCGGTGTAGCTCAGTCGGTCAGAGCATACGGCTCATATCCGTAGTGTCCGGGGTTCGAAGCCCTGCACCGCCACCAGTATCGCCCAATGATGGGGTTCCCGACAGCAGACGGGAGCCCTATTTTTTTGTTGAAAAACAGCAAATTGTATTTTATTAAGTATCCTTTGAAGTTATAGGAAAGCTCTTGATCGTGTTCACACGGAGCCCCTTGAAAAGGGCGCGCATTGAGTTGGGAGAGGAATCATCATGACGCTGACAAAGGCACATATTGTCGAAAACTTATTTGCCAAAAACATTTTCACCAAGACCGAGTCCGCCGAGATCATCGAGACCCTGTTCGAAATAGTGAAGCAAACCCTTGAAGAAGGGGAAGATGTTCTCATCAGCGGGTTTGGGAAATTCAGCGTCAAGGAAAAAAACCAGAGGCGAGGACGCAATCCCCAGACGGGAGACCCCATCATGCTTTCTCCTCGAAAGGTTGTGACCTTCAAGTGTTCGGGGGTGCTCAGGGAGAGGATTAACGAAGGCAAATGAGTTCTGGGCATGACCGGTGAGACCTTTCCCAGGAGGTTTTTTGTCCCCTCTCGGGTATTTTGCGTTGCCTGTGCCGTGCCGGACACCGCCACCCGTTCAAACCTTTTCATGAACTGCCTCTGTGGGTGCCATCACGAAGGGCATTCCAAGGGAAAGAAAAGAAACCCCTTCCTTCAGTCCAAGTTTTCCGTCACTTCAAATGGTCAGGCAGCTCCGTTCCAGCCGACGGCTCACATATTCCAGTTGCTGCTTGAATCTGTTGTTCTTTCCATCCAGCTCCTTCATGACCCCGTTCACCGCGTAAAGCACCGAACTGTGACTTCGATTGAACCGCTTCCCAATGGTGCTCAACGATTCAGTGGTGTACTGGCGGGAGAGATACATGCCTATTTTTCTTGCCAGGGCAATGTCTTTGCGTCTCTGGGGAGAAGCGAGCTGCTCCATGGTCACCTGGAAGGTGGCGCAGATTATTTTCTGAATGTGCTCCACGGTGATTTTGGGCAGGTTGTCAAGCATGGTCTCAGTGACTTCCCGGGCCAATTCCAAGGATAGGGGGATGCCCAGAATGCTCGTTTTGGCCATTATTCCCACCAGGCAGCTTTCAATTTGCCTCACGTCTCCCGCCATTCGCTCAGCCAGGAATTCCGCCACTTCCATGGGCATGACCAAATTTTCACATTTTGCTTTGCGCTTGATGATTTCCAGCCTGGTCCTGAAATCGGGAGTTTCGATGGGTGCCATGAGACTCCCACTGAGCCTTGACTTGAGTTCACCCGAAAGCCTCGGAATGTCCCGGGGATGAGAGTTCCCGGTGCAAAGGACGTGCTTGCCCCGGTCCATCAGTTCATCGAGGGTGTAAACCAGTTCGTTCTGCACCTTTTCTTTGCCGCTTAAAAACTCCACCCTTTCCAGAAGAAGGACATCGCAACCCATTCTGAACTTATTCTTGAAAGCTTCGATGCTTCCATGTTTGAGAGCGAAGATCATTTCGTTGGCAAACTGTTCCGCTGTGACGTACTGGACTCTGAGTGACGGATTTTGGGAAACGAAATGATTTCCCACAGCGTGGGACAGATGACTCTTGCCAAGGCCTGTCTCTGACATGAGATAAAGGGACTGATTGTGAAATTGAGAACCATTCACCATGGCCAAGGATGCCGCGAAGGCAAAATGATTGGAGTTTCCCACAACAAAATGATCAAAGGTGAATCGTGGATTGAAGGAGGGTCCTGATCTTTTGATCAGGTCATGGAAAGAGATTTGCCTGGGCCCTTCTTTTTCTTCCTCCTGCACGCTCTGTACATGGCCATCACGCATGATCTGGTATTCGACCTGTTCCAGTCTGGGAAACAATTCCCGTGCCGCAGGAATGAGACGTTCTTCCAGCTTTTCTTTCAACCATTCGATGTGAAATCGATTTCTGCATCCCAGGACCAGCGTGTTTTGCTCCATTCCCATGGGTTCGATGGTTGAAACCCACAAATCATACTGACCCTTGGACAGGAATTTCTGGAGACTCTTTTTGATCTGCTGCCATTCTCGGTCCATACTAAAGCTTTTCCCTTTCAAAAGATTGACAGTCAAAATCTCTGTTTCCATTTTCCAAGCGCAAAAATCAGCAGTTCTTCAGGAATAAGCCCACGGGAAAGCCTCCTGACCCATACGCAGGCAGAATCGAAGACAGAACCGCAGTCTTCCATATCCCGGTTCAGATCCAATTGGACGGAGGAAAAAACAGCATGAGGAAAGTGTTTTCGATGTAGACCGCATCGACTCGTGTTCCGGTCGGGATTCTTCATATCCAAGATTCACAGCCGGGTCAAAGTCGATATGGTCAGTTTGAAAGGAGTTCAGAGAAAATCCTCGGAGGTGAAGAATTCGTCAGGATCCATGGATGTTACGAATCTGTGACAGTTAACATGTTGACACCTATGCATTTTCTCATATTTCAGCTTTTATTGAAATTTCGAGACTTTATGTGGGTATGGAGAGGATTCTTTCCGATACAGAACAAATGGATCTTCGTTTTTCTTGTTTTTTCTCACAAAAACTACTTCCTTCGTTGGGCCTTTCTGTCGCCAGGGAGAAGTTTCAGTGCAGACGATGAGTTAGAGCTTCTGAAGCTTTTCATGTTTTTCAAAACACTTCACCCCTTCAATGGGGACCCTTCACAGGGAGCGGTCTTTGCAAGACACGCCGCCTCAAAATCAAGCCATTCATTTTTTTGGCTTCCCTTCCTTACCCTGCTGATTTTTTTCGCCCATTATGCTTATATAAACATTTGATCATGACTTCACCTTTTCGATGGGAGACCGCACATGTCAGTTTCACCCATTCCATCCCATGGGCAATGTCTGGCGCTGATGAGGCGTTACCGAATGCCGGAACACATACAGCGCCACAGTTTCATGGTGGCAGAATTTGTGCGCCATTTAGTGGAACGGCTCCAGCACAAGAACCACCCTCTCAATCTTGGGCTCCTTCATTCCGCCTCCTTGCTTCACGACATCGGCAAAGCACGCAGTCTCCAAACGGGCGAAAATCATGGAGAACTGGGCGCTCAGATACTGGAAGAGTGGGGATATCTTCCGGTTGCGCCCATTGTCCGCGAACACACAACAATGGACTCGCAACGAGTTCGAGGACCACTGAACGAATCCATCCTCGTGAACTATGCGGATAAACGCGTGCGGCATGACAAAGTCGTGACCCTCGAGGAACGTTTCCTGGACCTGGCCCGCCGTTATGGAAAGTCAGCGAGGCAGCAGGCTGCCATCTTGAGTAAACTCAGCTTGTACGAGGAAATTGAGCGAAGGATTTTTGACTGACCCGAACAACTGCACACCTTTCATGGTTCACATTGCTCCCCAGAGGGGCAACTGCAGAAAATTCCCGGTGAAGAAACGAGAATGAACCCCAAAAAATGGAGATCACCATGAGCGAAAAGATGATGAGAGTCGCCCTTTTATGCGGGGGAAAGTCGGCAGAGCGGGAAGTTTCCCTGAAGAGCGGCAATCAGGTTTTCCAGGCCCTGGATAAGAGCCGCTACGCCATCACCCGTTATGATCCCAGGGACGATCTTCCCAGGCTGGCCAGGGATGCGGACTCCATTGACGTGGCCCTCATCATCCTTCATGGCAGGCTGGGCGAAGACGGCACCATTCAGGGATTTCTTGATTCCCTGGAAATACCCTACCAGGGCAGCGGCGTGCTGGGCAGTGCCATCGCCATCAACAAGATCATCAGCAAAGAGCTTTATGTTCAAAAGGAAATACCCGTAGCCCCCTATGTGGTTGCGGAAAGAGGCAAAGAAATCAGCGGCGAGAAGATTTTGAAAGAGCTGGGTTTCCCCGTGGTGATCAAGCCGGAACATGAAGGATCCAGCATCGGCCTCAGTATCGTTCGAAAAATCGAGGATCTGCAGAAAGCCCTCGAGAAAGCCTGGGAGTTCGATGCGAGATGCCTCGTGGAGAAGTTCATTGAAGGCATTGAAGTGACCGGCGCAGTGCTGGGAAACGAAGAACTGGAAGCCTTGCCCCTCGTAGAAATCATTCCCGGAAAGGAGTATGAATTTTTTGACTACGAGGCCAAGTACACCCCAGGAGCCACCAAAGAAATCTGTCCCGCAAGGCTTTCCCCCGAGGTCACGGCCAAGGCGCAGGAATACGCCCTTCGGGCCCATCGGGCCCTTCATTGCAAAGGGTACAGCAGGACGGACATGATTGTGGATGGAAGCGACATCTATGTGCTGGAGACCAACACAATTCCGGGCATGACGGAGACGAGCCTCTATCCCCAGGCGGCTCAGGCAGCGGGATATTCTTTTTCAGGTCTTCTGGACAAACTCATTGAGCTGGCCCTTCACCGCTCATGATGCAGGAAGAACACTGGAGAGCATTTCAATTTGAGCACACTTGCGTGCATGGCTTCCGGCCACCACTTTCAGGAAGCTTTCCTCCAGGGATTTTTCCGTGGAAACCTTGATGAGCATTTTGGATTCCATCTCCATCAAGGGTTCAAACTCCGCTGAAAGGGCATCCAGGTGCTGAAGGCGGGCATCGGAAGGGCCACTCAGCTTTTCGCGCTCCCTAAGCCTTTGCCTTATGCACTCCACTGAGGCCAGGCATTCTACGAAAATCATGTTGGTGTCGAGATCAGTCGCAAGCTGGCGTGCGTCGTCACGCCACTTGCGATGACTGTAAGTGCCGTCGAGGATCACCGAGCGTCCCCTTTCCAGGCTGTCCTGCGCCATCAGAAGCATTCGGCCGTAGACGCGATGACGCAGACCAGAACGATACAATCCTTCTCCAAAGGACACCACCTCCCCGGCCTCTGGAGACAAACCTGCCCCTTCTTTTCTCACAAGATCCGACCGAATGAGACGAACATGAAAGGTTGCGGAGAGCTTCTCCGCCAGAGTGGATTTTCCACTGGCTGGGAGACCACAGAATACCCACAAAGTGGGCCTGCCAAATCCAAGGGCATACGTGTAGGCCTGTTGAAGGTATTGAGCCGCCGCATCCCTTTGGTGATCCCGCTGCTCATCCTCCAGGGAACCGCCGAAGTTGAAACAGGCCACCTTCAGCTTGACCACGGCTCTGTAGGCGGCGTAAAAATCGATGAATGCGTACAGGCCATAATCGCCGGTGGACTGAACAATTGCCTGCAGAAGAGAATGGCCCAGTTCCCTGTGGCCCAGCCGGTCCAGGTCCATGTAGAGGAACGAGATGTCTGAAGCCACATCACCATATCGAAAACGGTCGTTGAACTCTATGCAGTCAATCACCTGAATGACATCTTCGAAATAGACGTGCTCAGCCCGAAGGTCCCCATGCCCGTCAACGATGCAGCCCGAAAAGACGCGCTCCCTGAATGCCATTTCATGGTTTGTGAAAAAAGCCCGGCTCACCTCCCTGATGAATTGCCATCGCTCTTCATTCACGGGATCGCCCACAAAAGGTTGAATCTGGAAAAAGTTTTCCTCCATGTTTATGGAAATGACCTGGGGATCTCCAAAAGATCTTATTTCCTCGCTGGCAGGGGAGCTATGGTAAAATTGCGCCAAGCGCTTCCCCAATGCCTCTATGTGATGCTCTTCGATCTCCCCTTCATTCAGGAGGACCTCGAGGTTTCTCTCGTCCGGGAGCTGCCGCATCTTGACCACATGATCCACTACCCGCCCCTGCCCGCCGAGTTTTATTTCTCCTTGAAAATCTTGAACAATTTCAACCACCCCTTCATAGACCCCTGAAGTCAGCCGCTGGTTCAGCATGACTTCCTGCCGGCAGTAAGTCCGTCGGGAATCGAAGCTTTCAAAATCCAAAAAGCCAAAGTTAACAGGTTTTTTCAGTTTGTAGACCCAGTCACCCGTGAGAAAGACGGCAGAAATATGAGTATCCCGTCTCTCCAGCCCGGTTACGGGGTGAGGGTAAAATTCGGGAAGGGCCATGGCCCGGCAGATTTGTTCGAAAGTCTCATACCCATTCATGGTTTCCACAGACCGGGGATTGCTGAGTTCATGAAAACACCTTTTGCCACAGGACTGGAACCTTCAGAAAAAAGCTCCATTGCGTTTTTCGATGCAGGCATAGGCGCTGTGATTGTGGATGGATTCAAAATTTTCCACGTCCACCTTGAACCACATGATGTTTGCATCCTGTTCCAGCTGTTGGGCGATATCCCGCACCACATCTTCTACAAATTTAGGATTTCCATAGGCCTTTTCGGTGACATATTTTTCGTCGGGGCGCTTGAGAACTGAGAAAACATCGCAGGAGGCAGACCCTTCAACGAGTTCCACCAAATCCTCGATCCACACAAACCGTTTGAAACGGACAGCAAGCCGCACCACTCCCCTCTGGTTGTGTGCCCCGTGATCGCTGATTTCCCTGGAGCAGGGACACACCGTGGTGATGGGAACATTGACCTCCGAAATGAGATCGAAGCCACTCTTTCGCCCCAGGGAACCGGAAATGCGGCACATGTATTCCATGAGACCCGCTGCAGCAGTCACGGGAGAAAGCTTCTTCATGAAATAGGGAAAACTGATTTCAAGATGGGCGGACTGGGAATTGAGTCTTTCCTGCATGGCTTTCAAAATGGTTGAAAATTCCCGAATGTCCAGGTTGCCGTGAAACTCATTGAGGATCTCAATGAAGCGGCTCATGTGAGTCCCCTTGAATTCCCTGGGCAGACTCACATACATGTTGATGAAAGCAACGGTGTGCTGAAGACCGTTGCATTTGTCCATCACGGTGACGGGATAGCGGATGTCTTTGACCCCCACTTTGTCCACGTTGATATTTCTGTGGTCAACCTGGCTCTGCACATCGATCATGGGCTGCATCCCCCGCGTGATTCCAGCATCAGACATCTTCAACCATTCTGTGCAGGTTTTCTGCAATTTCCGAGAGGCCTTTCAGGCTCTCTGGCCCGAGAGCCTCTGGAAAGCCGCCCATCATGTCCGCATCGATGATCCGCTCGTCATAGGGAATGAAACCCAGGAAACGTTGTTCTTTCACGTTCTCGAGGAGAAAGCCTTTGTCCCTCTCATTTCGTATCTTGTTGCCGACCATGAGAATTTTTGTCAGCCCCAGATCCGCCCCCAGTTCCTCAATGCGGCGCGCGGTCTCCACGCTGCGGCGTCCCGGCTCCACCACAACAATGAGGCAATCCACCGCCTGAGAAGTGGAACGCCCCAGGTGTTCGATTCCCGCCTCCATGTCCATGACGATCACTTCATCCCGCCGAAGAATCAAATGCTGCACCAGGTTCTTAAGAAGCACATTTTCTGGACAGGCACAGCCCACGCCCCCCCTTTTAACCCCACCCATGATCATCAGTCTCACATTGTGCCCACAGGAAACAGCAAGCTTGTCGGGAAGGTCATCCACTTTGGGATTCATTTTGAAAAAACCACCCATACTCCCGGGAACGGACTCCGTTCGCTCCGCAATCAACTCCTTCATATCGGCGATGGGAACGATTTGGGAAAGGTCCTGCACCCCCAGAGCGTTTCCCATGTTGGCATCGGGATCCGCATCGATGGCCAGAACCGACTTGCCATGACTGGCAAACCACCTTGCCAGAAAGGCAGAAAGAGTGGTTTTTCCAACACCACCTTTACCACTGACGGCAATTTTCAAAATACGATCCTTTCAAGCAATTCAAGCCATGCATCCATCTTGATTCAAGATGGTGTGAAAAAATATCCGAAATGGGAAAACAGAAAAGCAATGTTTTTCATGATTCCAGGCTGCGGAAAGGACCCCCGCACCCTGCCCCGTGAAGGGGTGCAGCTTGTTTTTCAATTATACAGTCTGAAACTCCACCAAATCAATGATGTCATGGGGGCTGACATGAGAAGCCCATGGGTGCAACTGTGCATAACCTCCCTTGAAAACCAATGAGAGGGTGATTATTCAGGTCTTTGAGAACAAAGATGCACCGCACCCTTCGAAAGTCTCAAAACAAAGGGCGCTGTACGGTCATTGAAGAAAATGGAGTTTAAAATATGCAATGCAAGACTTTGACGCGGGACATGCTGAAAAATCCCGTAGATATCCATGTTTCAAAATCCCTGAATCTCCTGGAGGCCATGGAGATCGCGAACACGAAAGCTTTGCAGTTACTGGAGTCACCCATGATGCTCGCCTGGCTCAATGGAAAGACCGGTGAATTTTCACCCAAAGTGGAATGATGTGGAGAGCTGAAGCCCGGGTGGCTTGTCTACGCAGAATCCAGGGGAGGAACCACGGTGATCGACATCAACAACGAAGAGTTTGTTTTCGTCTACAGAGAGTCAGCCTTTTGAAACGGGTTCACCAGGCACCCCTTTGGAGACTTTCCCCTGAAAGTTTGAAAAAATCACCCATTGGAGCAGAAAGAATAAGAGACTTTTGATTTTGAGGGTGAACCATGGTGCTTTCCCGACAGGCATACATCGCAAGATGTTCAAACTGTGGAACCAAGAACCGAATCTCTAAAAGCAGAATCGATGACCGTCCCCTTTGTGGGAAATGCAAAACGCCCCTTTCCACCGAACGCCTCTTTCCCGAGCACCCCCTTGAATTGACCGATCTCACTTTTCCTCATGAGATTCTCACTTTTCCAGGGCCCTCGGTCGTGTATTTCTGGTCTCCGGGATGCGTCTACTGCAAGAGCCTTGGACCCATCATTGATCATCTCGCCTCCGTCCATGGGGGAAGCATCAAATTTGCCAAGGTTCTTCTTGAAAGCAGTCCCCTTGTTTCAAACAAGCTTTCGGTCATGGGGGTTCCCACAATCCTGCTTTTTCAAAAGGGAAAAGAGGTGGATCGACTTGTGGGTGAGTTGCCGAGAGAACAGTTGGAAGAAAGGTTGCGGCGTTTTGCGTCCTGAGTTCTGCCCAGTGCCGTCGTGCCGTCTTCGAAAAGCCCTGAAATGGGGCCGTGGGGACCACAAAGAGAGGCCTGCCGCGTGACTTCGGCAGGCCTCTTTCAGAAAAGCCCCTGCATAAAATGAGGCAGTCAGTTTTTATTCTGCTTCGAGCATGCCCTGAACCTGCAGCAAGCGACGGCTGGCCACTTCATCGGTGGAGTAGTCAGGGAGAAGGATAGGTGCCACAACGGGATTTTCAACGCCCGCCTCAGCAAGTTCCTTTTCATATTTGACCACATGATCCATCGTGAGCTTCTTGACCTCAACTCCACTATTCACATACTGTGCCGCAACGATTCCCGCACGACGACCAAAGGTGATGACATCCTGCAGGCTGTTGCCCATGAGGCGGTTTTCTCCGTGAACGCCCCCCGTGCACTCTCCAGCGCTGTAAAGACCGGGAATGACTGTACGGCAATCTCCGTCGATGGCGATGCCGCCATTCTGGTAGTGAAGGGTCGGGTAAACAAGCATGGGTTCCTTGCTGATGTCGATGCCATGGCGCTCGAACTGGATGAACTTGGCGGGCAGTTCACGGCGGACGGTGCCCTCCCCATGGAGCATGTCAATCATGGGAGAGTCCAGCCACACGCCATAACGGCCTGTGGGAGTCAGAACGGCCTTGCCCACTTCAAGGGCTTCCTTGATGATTTCTGCCGATTCCACATCGCGAGGTTCAAGGGGGAAGCAGAACTGTTCCCCTTCCACGTTCAGCACGTGGGCGCCCAGGCCACGAACTTTTTCCGTGATGAGAAGCCCAACGTTTTGCTCGGGGTAGGACACCCCCGTGGGATGGTACTGGGTGGACCACATGCAGGTGGTGCCGACACCGGCACGGTAGCAGAGGACAACCCCGTCCATGGTGGCCCCATAATGGTTGGTGCAGGCAAAACCCTTGATGTGCAGACGTCCGTTGCCGCCCGTGGCGATGATGGTGGCTTTGGCACGGCAGATGAAAAATTCACGGGTTTCCATGTTGTAGAGAATGGCGCCGCCGCACTTGCCCTCTTCATCGATGAGCAGTTCCACCGCGGGGGTGAATTCGATGGTGCTGATTTGATCGGAGCGGCTGCGTGCTTCATCCCGCAACACGCGCATGATTTCGGCACCGGTCATGTCGCCTGCAGAGTTCATGCGCTTCCGGGAAGAGCCGCCAAAGTGGCGGGAAACCAGGCGGCCATCGGGATGCTTGTTGAACATCATTCCAAGGCCTTCGAGCCAGTTGATGGACAAGGGTGCATCGTGGGAAAGTGTGGCCACCAGATCGGGCTGGTTGGTGAAGTGCCCCCCACCAATGGTGTCCATGTAGTGGTAGAAGGGAGAATCACATTCGTGCACCGCAGCCTGGATGCCACCCTCGGCCATCATGGTGTTGGCATCGCCGTGACGAAGCTTGGTGACCATGATCACTTTGCATCCTGCATCGGCGGCGAGCAACGCCGCTGAATTGCCTGCCCCTCCCGCACCGATGACCAGCACATCCGTGTCGAAATCCACCTTGTCCAGTTTGACGTGTTCCGGACGAAGCATGGACCGTGATTCCAGAAGCATCGCCACTTCTTCGGGGAGGACAAGTCCCTTGTCGGGACCGGTTTTCACAGGGCGGCGGCCTTCCTTCTGGTAATCGGGATGGAACTTCTCCAGTACAACTGCCCTTTCTTCCAGTGTGAGTGCCGGAAAATTCTCACCTTTGCGGGCCATTTCCAAGCGCTTGGGGCGAGTGGCCTCAACCCTTTTGATCAATTCCTTCAGTTCCGGAGTGTAACCCATGTTCTATTCTCCTCATTTCCCTCATGATATTGGAAAAGATTTGTCACGATTCCCGTTCGTTGCAGTGAGCCACTAGAGGTATTGCGCGTCCTGAGGTACCCAGGTGCCGTTGGGAGCCAGGTCGGGTTCACGTTCCCTTTCCTTGTACAGCTTTTCCAGCTCCTCGTGAGACATCTTCTGGAGTTTTTCCAGGAGTCCATCGTATTTTCCGGCGTTGATTTCATCCACACGCTTCTGCAGGTGCTCCGCTTTGGGCATGATGTACTTGCCATACATGCGGCGTGCAAGCTGGGCAATGTGGTACTGGGGGATTTCACCCATGCACCGGCTGGCGCACATGCCGCACTGGATGCAGTCGAAGGAGATTTCAGCGGCACGTGCGATGTCTCCCTGCTTGAGGGCTGAAATGTATCCCAACACATCCACGTTCATGGGGCAGGCCTTGGTGCAGTTGTTGCAGGCCACACAGCGAAACAGTTCGGGATAGAGGGCATTGATCATATCGGGTCTGGCTTCGATATCTTCCAGTTTATACACCGCACGGTTGGCGGGGTAGAAAGGAATCTGCGCCAGATACATATCGGCTTCCACAACCGTCTGACAGGCCAGTCCAAAGTGGATCTTGTAGTCGTTGGGCATGCGATAGACGGTGGGGCAGGCACCGCAGATGCCTCCGCGGCAGCCGGCGCCTCTCAGGAACTGGAAGCCGGCAAATTCCATGGCCTTCATGATGGTCAGAGTTTCAGGCACTTCGTATTGCTTCCCCATGATGAAAATGGGAATCGTTTTTGCCCCCTTAGGAAGAATAGCCCTATCACCCGTTGCGATCTGAGTTTTTTTCGGCGTACTCTCGGACTGCGACATGTTCATTTCTCCTACGATGATCTGTTAGCAAATACTGATAACAATGAACGAGCAATAACCCCTGCTGATTCAATTTCCCTATGGGATGAACGGCGGGCTATGCAACCAGACTTTTCGATTTCAGAAAGTTGAGGCAGTTGTGGTCATTGAGATCGAAGCGGCAGGCTTCCGAATCGAGGCCGAGAGCCAGGGCCAGCAACTGCGTGAAATAATAAACGGGAACCTCTTTTGAAAGCTTTTGTTTCTCCGTGAGTTGACCCTGCGTTTTGGCGAGATTGTACTCACAAAGGGGGCAGCTCAGAATGACGGCCTCTGCCCCCCGGGCCAATGCCGACTCGAGAATGGCCGCGCTCACGTCCAGGGCTGCTTCAGGGTTGCCCAGTATTTGATAGGAACCGCAGCAGGTGGTGGCCATGGGGAAATCAACGGGAGTGGCTCCAAGGGCTTCCAGAAACTCTCCCATCACCTTGGTGTCCCCAATGGGCTCTATGGAAACATTGCCCGGGCGAACCAATGTGCAGCCGTAATACATGGCGACCTTCATATCGTTCAAGGGCACCTTCACCTGCTCACGAACCTTGTCCCAGCCAACGTGATCGCGGATGAAATTGAGGAAATGGAGCACCTCCAATTCACCATGGTAATCTTTCTCTTCATCCATGAAATCATTTATGGTTTTTCGCTTCACTTCGTCGTTTTTCATGATGAGATTGGCACGGGCCAGGCTGTTGTAGCACATGGAGCAGAGGGTCACGACCGCATCGCTTCCCTGTTCCATGGCCCTGATGAGGTCCCGCACAGGGGCCACCTGGTGAATCAAGTCGTCGTCAGCGAGAGAATGGACAGCACCACAGCAGTTCCAGCGGGTCAGCTCTTCCATTTCCACACCCAACGCCTTCATGGAGGCAACCGCTGAGTCTTCCAGGTTTCTCGCTTTGGTTTTCAGGGTACATCCCGGATAGTAGGTGACTTTCATATCGCTCCTCAACTTGTCAATTTTCTGAAACAACTGACCATTGCAATTTGTGGCAGATCTTTGACCAACTCTTCGGGCAGTTCAGACAGTTTGACCTTGTCCTCGTTGGTTTTTCGAAGGGTCAGCAGGCGAAAGGCCTCCATCACCCGGGCCAGGTCGATTCCCCGGGGGCAGTTCACCGAGCACGAGTAGCAGGACGCACAAGTCCAATAAGCCTGGGATTCACCCACAGGGCCTTCCAACCCATACTGTGCCATGCGCATGAGCTTGCGGGGCACCGTGTCCACTTTGTCGGACATGGGACATGCACCCACACAGGTGCCGCACTGAAAACACTGATTGATGTCCTGTCCGCTCAGCTTGATGATCTTCTCAATGAAGTCACGCTTGATAGTTTTTTCGGAAATCTCGATTGGCATAATACCCTCGTTTCAAATAAGTCCTAGACAAGATCCCCCAGATGCTCAGACACTTCAGAAAAGCACATGCTCTCTTCAAAATCTCCAAAACCTTCAATTCCATCCAGCATCGGCATGACCTTCACCGTTTTCACAGGAACGACCCATGTCTGAAAGAACCTGAGCAACCCCAACATGATGAACCAAAAAACAAAAATTATAAATGCCGAGCCCATCAGCCGCCTGTGCCAGCAGGGAGGGTTCTGCGGCCGAAAGGCATTGATTTGTCTTGAAATGCCGGGAGATGATGAGTTCATTTCTTCACAATATGGAACATCAAGCATCTCATAACCCTAAAACAAAACCGAGGCAACAACGAGGCCTTGAATTTTCCAGGACACCCGTGAAGACTTTTCTCCCCGTCACCTCTATACCCCATTCATTGATCAAAACGGGCACAACCATCATCGCTTTTACAGTGTTTTTGTGATTTTCTCCACAATAATTTTCACCCCTGCACGCCTTTTCTCTTTCATGGCCTGTGCACATTGGAAAACCATCGAGGGGGATAACCTCATCAACGGGCCCTTTTTTGTTGTGAGATCCACCTCGCCGGGATGGGCAAAGGGCACAAAAAAATCCTTTGGGTCGCCAGGCATTTCACCCTTTCCAAACGGGGATGGGAATGACCGTCGAGTCCCTCGGTTCTTGAACCCGGGAAATGCAGCACCCCTGAAAACTCAATGGGTTTCGGCAGGATCGAGGCTGGATGACTGGAACCTGATTTTGGGAGGCCGGGCAGTCTGCAATGGCCATGTTGCCCATGAGGCTGGATTCAAAGGAACACATGAGACCTGGATTCTCTCCGCCTTGATAAGAAGATGAACGGGGACATCGATCGTCTGTCTGGCAGAATTTCCATTGTCCAATGGAGAATGGGCATCAAAAAATAAAAAATTCAAGCGAGTTTTAATATGCCGTTTCTCTTTTTGTCAAATTGTTTGTCTTCAGGAAACACTCCGTGTCATGGGACAAAAATTTTTAACCGTCTTTCAGAAGGCTGTTTTCCCGCATCAAATAAAATCAGGGGCGCAGCCAAACCCTGAGCCAGCACGGTTCCCGCTGCATGAAAAGACCGATTCTCTTTTCTCCCATCCTTATAATACCCGATTGAGAAAACAACCGGATTTGACCTCTCTTGTCCGGGGTGATCATGCCCCTGGGGCATGCGGGGTCCGCCCAGTGATGTCCTGCCTTTTAACGGAGCATTTCTCTGGCCACAATCATGCGCTGGATTTCACTGGTTCCCTCGTAAATGGTCGTTATTCGCACATCCCTGGCATATCGCTCCAGAGGAAAGTCCTGAGTGTAGCCATATCCCCCAAGCATTTGAAGAGCGTCATAGCAGGCCCTGTTGGCCGATTCGGTGGCGTAAAGCTTGGCCATGGCAGCTTCCCTGGCAAAAGGTTTCCCCCCTTCTTTGAGGGCAGCGGCCCTGAGAAGAAGCAACCGGGCCCCTTCGAGGCGAGTGTAATTATCCGCAATCATCCATTGAATGGCCTGCTGACTGGAAAGGGGCTGATTGAACTGCACCCTCTCCTTCACATATGCGGTGGCAAAGTCCATGGCAGCCAGCCCAATGCCCAGGGCCATGGAACCAATTCCAATCCTTCCTCCCGCCAGTTCTCCAACGGCAATGCGAAAGCCTTCATGCAATGAGCCCAGCAAATTCTCCCGCGGCACGCGGCAGTTGTCGAAGATCAGCTCGTTGGTGCTTGAGCCGTTCTGGCCCATCTTTCTCTCGTCTTTTCCCACCATGAACCCAGGAAAGGATGGCTCCACAACAAAAGCGCTGATTCCCCTGCCCTTGCGGGCATCCTTGTCCGTCACGGCCCAGATGATGAAAACACCCGAATATTCGGCGCTGGTGATGAAGATTTTTCCTCCATTCAACACCCAGTGGTCTCCGTCCAGAACGGCACTGGTGCGCATGGCGGCGGGATCAGACCCGGCACAGGTCTCCGTGAGGCCAAAACTCCCCGCATGATACTCCCCGCTGCAAAGGGGAGGGATGTACTTCCTTTTCAAATCTTCGGAACCCACCGCCTGTATGACCTCCCCGACCATGTTGGTCACGGAAGCCGTCACGGTGGTCGCAGCGCATGCGCGCCCCAGTTCCATCATGGCGAGAGCAAAGGCGATAGGTCCTGCTCCGGTTCCTCCATATGGGGGTTCCACCGCAAGTCCCATAAAACCGAGTTCCGCAAGCTTCTTCAGGTTTCCCTGGAGGAGCTGCCTGTCTTTGGTCTGATCCAGCCGGGCTGCAACCGGCTCCAATTCCTGCCTGGCAAATCGCGCCGCCGTGTCACCAATGAGCTTCTGCTCGTCGGTCAGCTCAAAGTTCATGAGGCCCCATCCTATTGGTAATCGTAAAAACCCTTGCCCGATTTGCGGCCATACCATCCTGCCTCCACGTACTTCTTCAGAAGGGGGCAGGGCCGGTACTTGGAATCACAGAAACCTTCATAGAGGGTCTCCATGATGGCCAGGCAAGTGTCGAGACCGATCAGGTCGGCCAGGGCCAGAGGACCCATGGGGTGATTCATGCCCAGCTTCATGACCGTGTCTATGGCCTCGGGCGTCCCCACCCCGTGGTAGACACAGTAGACCGCCTCGTTGATCATGGGCAGAAGAATCCTGTTGGCGATGAACCCGGGAAAATCATTGGCTTCCGCCGGCGTTTTACCAAACTTAACGGACAGGTCTCTCGTCACCTGGAAAGTCTCGTCTGAAGTGGCAAGGCCGCGAATGACCTCCACCAGCTTCATGACAGGAACGGGATTCATGAAGTGCATGCCGATGACCTTGTCTGGCCGGCTTGTTTGAAAGGCGATGCGCCCGATGGGAATGGACGAGGTGTTGCTTGCGAGGATGGCGTGAGAAGGACAGATGGAATCCAGATCCTGAAAAATCTTGAACTTGATGGGTTCGTTCTCCGTCGCGGCCTCCACCACGTAATCGGCAGCGGCCATATCCTGAAGGCTGGTGCTGAGCTGAATGCGGTCCAGAGTGGCTGTCTTTTCCTCAGCACTCATTTTTCCCTTTTCCACATTCTTGCTGAGAATGCCGGTGATGTTTTTCAATCCCCGCTGCACAAAGTCATCCTTGATATCGCTCATGATGACGCGAAGGCCGCTCATGGCTGCCACCTGAGCGATGCCGCTGCCCATCTGGCCTGCACCCACCACACCAAAGGTTTTCACTTCCATCACTGATTCCTCTCCTTTCATCCATGATTTGCCATGTGGCCGAAATCTGCCTTGAATGACCCTGCCGGTCCTCAAGGCCACGCCTGTTCAACCCTGTCAACCATGAAGCATCCATGGCCGCCAGGCATCCCCGAGCACCATGCAGCGGTGCACGAAGGGGCAACTGAGAACTCTCAACGGTGAACAACCATGGAAACGGCCTCCCCTCCTCCCAGGCACAAAGAGACCAGGCCATGCTTCCTGTCCTGCCGCACCATCTCATGGAGAAGGGTCACGAGAAGGCGGCA
>SL_3KL_010_SEDDRAFT_10000544_pt1 | contig 31225 bp, 30 predicted proteins | sample SodLakKL_010_SED_2_FD_10381 | JGI IMG/M metagenome (IMG submission 10381)
GATCCGCTGGTGTTCCGGTTGTATCGCCAGATGCATTGCCGGGTAGCTACGATCGGCAGGGATAACCGCTGAAAGCATCTAAGCGGGAAGCCCATCCCAAGATGAGGTCTCACTGGACCCTTGAGGTCCCTGAAGGGCCCTGGAAGACTACCAGGTTGATAGGCTGGGTGTGGAAGTGCAGCAATGCATGAAGCTAACCAGTACTAATTGCCCGTGAGGCTTGGTCATATAACACCAAAGCCAATTGCGACAGACGCAATCAGCGCTCTTTGAACAGAATTTCCGATCCCGGGTCAGGCCCGGGACAGGTTTGTCTTGCCTGGCGGCAATAGCGGCGTGGAACCACCCGATCCCATCCCGAACTCGGCAGTGAAACGCGCCAGCGCCGATGGTAGTGCGGTCTTACCGTGTGAGAGTAGGTCACTGCCAGGCATCTATACCCGAAACCCCGTAGCTCCTCCGAGTTGCGGGGTTTCTTTTTGCCTGGGCGTTGCTCCAGCTGCCTGCCAGGCACCTTTCCCGAAGCCCTAAGAATCTGAGAGACTCGCGCCTTTCTTTCAGCCTGCACGGCGTCAGTCGGTGCCAGACTCGCTGTTCTGTCTTCCACCTTGACGCAGATTGAAGAGTGCAATGTCACTTGTTTGACCGGAACGGAATACGTTAAGGAATTGTAAGTCACTCAATGAGTTAGGAGTTTTGGGTAAATTGCTATAGAATTGGCCCGGCTCATTCCTTTCAACTCCTTGCCGAATATGAAACGACCGGTCTCCATTTCAAATCGGGGCTTTCTTTGTGGCTTGACGATGCTTGCGGGCTTCGGCCTTGCCTTGGCCGACGATTTCGAGGAGCGTCATCTGGAGGTCTTCGGATGGGTTGAGCGGGTTGAGCTTCTTGATGGTAAATTCTCCATGAAGGCAAAGCTTGATAGCGGTGCGGCCACCTCCTCGCTGGATGCAGCCGGTATCGAGCGCTTTCGCCGGGATGGTGAGCGCTGGGTGCGGTTTACGGTCACTGACCCGGAAAGTGAAAATCATGTCACTCTTGAGAAGCCGCTGATTCGGAACGTCCGGATCGTTCGGCACAGGGGTGATCACCAGCGCCGTCCGGTTATCGAGTTGCCGGTCTGCATCGGTGACCAACGTCGGGTGGTCGAGGTCAACCTGATCGATCGTAGCAACTTCATTTATCCATTACTGCTTGGGCGCAGCGCCCTCGAAGGCTATGCGCTGATCGACAGCGGTTCGACGTTTCTATTCTCGCCGCAGTGTTCACCCGAGGATAACGACGGATGAGTCGCTCGGTCCATTGGCTGGTCGTCAGCCTCACCCTGGTCGCTGTCGGTCTCCTACTGGTCGCGCACAAGCATTTCAGCCTGGGCTATCCCCTCAAACCCGGGGAAATCGAGGAATCCTGGACGGCGGAAGTCAGGCTGGTCATTCTGCCCGAAGCGGGACCGGTCAAGGTCGAACTGGCTTTGCCGGCGGTCACTCCGGGGCTCGGTCTGCTCCACGAGAATTTCATTTCCCGTGGTTACGGATTGACGACCGAGAGCAACCGCTGGGATCGTGGTGCTATCTGGGCCGTGCGTCGGGCAAGTCAACGTCAACTGCTCTATTACAGCGGCGTTTTCTACGCGGACCGCGGTGAACAGCCGTTTGCACCGGTTCCCTCCTACCCGGAAATACCCGAACTGCCCGAGCCTTTTGACACGGCAATGCAATCCATTGTCGATGACGTTCGGCGTCAATCGGCCGATATCGCTTCTTTCGCCGCCGAAATGGTGGCCCGTATCAACAGTCCCTCGCCGAGCGAGGAAATGGCGCTGTTCCTCGGTAGTCCAGAATACCGGAATAACCCGGTGCGAATCGCACGGACCCTGCTGGCCGGCGCCCGCATTCCTACCGAGCAGGTCAACGGCTTCACCCTGACTGCCACTGAACGCAGGGCCCGCCCGGAGCGCCTGCTCGCCGTTCACAATGGCCGGCAGTGGTTGTTTTTCGATCCCGAAAGCGGACGCCAGGGCCTGCCCCAGAATTTTCTGGTCTGGTGGCGAGGCGAGCAGCCTGTGGTCACCGTGGAGGGGGCGGAGCTTCAGGATTTAAGCTGGTCGATCCGCCGCAATGAACTGGGTGCCCTCGATCTTGCCGAACAGCGCGCTGCGCGCCATGACGCCTGGGCTTCGCGGTTCAGCATGTTGGAGCTCCCGGTGCAGGCGCAAACGGTTTATGCGGTTCTGCTGCTTGTCCCCGTGGGCGGATTCATCATGGTGCTGATGCGCAATGTCATCGGCTTGCGTTCCTTCGGCACGTTCATGCCGGTGCTGATTGCCCTGGCATTCCGCGAAACCGGCCTGATCGGTGGCCTGGTGTTGTTCAGCGTTGTCGTCAGCAGCGGGTTGCTGCTTCGCTTCTACCTGGAAAAGCTACGCCTGTTGCTTGTCCCCCGACTGACCGCGGTTCTGATCATTGTCGTTGCGCTGATGGTGACATTGAGTCTCTTCAGCCACCAGGTTGGCTGGGATATCGGACTGTCCGTGGGTTTGTTTCCCATGGTCATCATCGCGATGGTCATCGAACGCATGTCCATCGTCTGGGAGGAACGCGGCCCCCACGAGGCCCTGATCGAAGCTGCCGGAACGGCTCTGATTGCCAGCCTGGCGTTTTACATGATGACCCGTGAATCCATTCAGCACATGGTGTTCGTCTTCCCCGAACTATTGCTGACCGTGCTTGGGCTGACACTCTTGATGGGCCGATATTCCGGTTATCGAGTTTCGGAACTGATCCGTTTCCGTCGCCTGGCCAAAGAACTGTGATCGGCCTGGTCCGCAAGCTTCGAGCTGCGGGTGTGCTGGGAATCAATGCCCGCAACGCCAAGTACGTGCTCGAGCATAACCCTAGACGGCTCTACCCGCTGGTCGACGACAAGATTTTGTGCAAGGCGCGGCTCAAGGCCCACGGTATTGCCGTTCCCGAGCAACTGGGGGTGGTTCGCGGGCAATACCAGGCCGGCGCCCTGGCGCGGCGTTTGCGGACACTCGAAGCGTTTGCCATCAAGCCGGCGATGGGGACCGGCGGTGACGGCGTTCTGGTCACCCTCGGCAAACGTGGCAAGGACTGGGTCACTCCCGGCGGAGAGTTGTTGACTCTGGCCGATATTCAATATCATGTTTCCGGCATCCTGGCCGGCATGTATTCCCTGGCCGGACAGTTGGACGCCGCATTGGTCGAAGCCCTGGTGCGCACCGATCCGGCCCTGCATCCCATCGCGCCACAGGGCGTGCCGGACATCCGTGTCATCGTCTTTCGTGGCGTGCCCGTAATGGCGATGATGCGCCTGCCCACACGTCGCTCCGGCGGCAAGGCGAACCTGCATCAGGGCGCTATCGGTGCGGGCATCGACATGCCTTCTGGACGAACCCTCTCGGCCGTGATGCATCACGACATTGTCACCCAGCACCCCGATACCGGTGCGCCGGTGACTGAGTTCCAGTTACCGGGGTGGCAGGACCTCATCCGGCTTTCGGCACGCTGTTTCGACGCCGTGCCCCTGGGCTACCTGGGGGTCGATATGGTGCTGGATGAGCAGCATGGACCGCTGGTGCTCGAACTTAATGCCCGCCCCGGGCTGGCCATCCAGATCGCCAGCCGCAGTGGCTTGCAGCATCGCCTGGCCTATGTCGATCAACTGGAAAATCCAGAAGGGTTGAGTGTCGACGCCCGCTCGGCCCTGGCCCTGAACGGTGCCCTGCCGGGAACCGCCGCCCGCTGATGGCGGCGTTGAAAAGGCCGGCTCAGGCCCGCGCCTTCCGGTCGGGCTCCGGTAGCTCCGTGTCGTAGAATCTCTCGCGATCCAGCTCGTTCTCCCCGTCGGCGACGATGCACGTCACGGTGGCATCCCCGGTCACGTTGACCGCGGTGCGCGTCATGTCGAGCAGTCGATCAACGCCAAGGATGAGCGCGATGCCCTCTGCCGGCAGTCCGACCTGCGACAGCACGCCGGCCAGAAGAATGAGCCCGACGCCCGGCACACCGGCTGCACCGATCGAGGCCATGATGACCATGAATACGACCATCAGGTATTGTGTGAAGCTCAGGTCCACGCCGTAGAATTGGGCAATGAAGCCCACGGCAATGCCCTGCATGATCGCGGTGCCGTCCATGTTGATGGTCGCGCCCAGCGGCACCGTGAAGGAACTGACCCGGTTGCTTGCTCCCAGCCGCTCCTGTACCGCACGCAGCGTGACCGGAATGGTCGCACCCGATGAGGCCGTGGAAAAGGCGAAAGCCAGCACGTCACGGATCTGTCGATAGAACACCAATGGACTCAGGCCGGTAAACAGCTTGAGCAATGTCGGGTAAACCACAGCTGCGTGCAAGATCAGCACCGCAAGTACGAGGACCACATATTTCAGCACCCCGGCAAACGTGCCCCAGCCCGTGGTCGCCGCCATGCCGGCAATCAATGCGAATACCCCGTATGGCGCGATGAGCATGACGATACCGACCAGTTTCATCACCACTTCCATGAAGTCGGCGAAGAAATCAGAACATCGTTTACCGGGTGTGCCGGCAAACGACATCGCCAGACCCAGCAGGATGGCAAAGACAATGATCGGCAGCATGTTGCCCTCGGCCATCGCCTCCACGGGGTTACGCGGAATCAGGTCCACCAGTACCTCGGTGAATGGAGGTGCGTCGGATATCTGTGGCGGCTCCATGTCCGGCGGGCTCGCGCCAACTCCGGTCTGAAATAATTGACCGGCCGACAGCGCCAGCGTGATGGCGATGCCGGTGGTGATCAGGTACAGCCCGATGGCCTTGCCGCCCACCCGACCAAGGCTCTTGGGGTCGGCCAGGGAAGAAACGCCCGTAATCAGAGAGACGAACACGATCGGCACGATCAGCATGCTCAGGAATCGAACGAAGCCTTCGCCGACGACCTCGAACAGCCCGCCGATCAGCCAGGTTCTCGCCCACTCGGTGTCGGCGATGGTGAAATTCATCAGCAGGCCTACCACCAGTCCCAGACCGAGACCGATCAGGATGCGGTTGGACAGTTTGTGGTGGTTGAATCGGAACTCTTCGCTCATCGGGCTGGGTCCGTGTTGTCGATTGTTGTCCGGCCCGGGAAGGGTAGCGCATGCCGCCGGGCGGGTCTAGTTTGGAGGCGTGAGACGTGAGGAGTGAACTGTGAAGTGTCGAGTGGAGACGAGAGACGGGAGACGGGATCGCGGGACGCGGCGGTATAATGTGCGGCTTGACTTTGAACCGGGCCGATTCCGATGAGCAGCAACGAGCAGGCAAGTGCGCCGACCAACTTCATTCGCAACCGGATCCGGAAGGAGCTTGAGGCCGGGCAGTACGAGCGGCTCGTTACCCGTTTTCCACCCGAGCCCAACGGCTACCTGCATATCGGGCACGCCAAGTCGATCGTGCTCAACTTCTCCCTGCCGCGCGAGTTCGGCGGCTATACCAACCTGCGTTTTGACGACACCAACCCGGAGAAGGAAGAGCAGCGCTACATCGACGCCATCAAGGAAGACGTCCGCTGGATGGGCTACGAGTGGGAAAACGAGTGCTACGCCTCGAACTACTTCGAAACCCTCTACGAGTTCGCCCTGCACCTGATCGACAACGGGCTGGCCTATGTCGACGAGCAGGACGCCGAGGCCATCCGTGAGCAGCGCGGCACGTTGACCGAGCCGGGTGAGAACAGCCCCCACCGGAACCGTAGCGTGGCCGAGAACCGGCTACTGTTCGAACGCATGCGTAACGGGGAGTTGCCCGACGGCGCCTGTGTGCTGCGCGCGAAGATCGACATGGCCGCGCCCAACATCAACCTGCGCGACCCGGTGATTTATCGCATTCGCCACCAGGAGCACCCCCGTACCGGAAATGACTGGTGCATTTATCCCAGCTACGATTTTGCCCACGGGCAGAGTGATGCCATCGAGCACATCACCCACTCGTTGTGCACGCTGGAGTTCGAGGACCACCGGCCGCTATACGACTGGTTGATCGAGCACCTGCCGGTGCCCTCGCGCCCCCATCAGATCGAGTTCGCACGACTCAATATCAATTTCACCGTGCTGTCGAAGCGTCGTCTGACCCGGCTGGTCGACGAGGGTCATGTCTCGGGCTGGGACGATCCCCGATTGCCGACCATCGCTGGCCTGCGCCGGCGCGGATTCACACCCGAATCCATTCGCAACTTCTGCACCGAGATCGGGGTGACCAAATCCGAGAGCATCATTCCCTTCGGTGTGCTCGAGCGCAACCTCAGAGACGATCTCAATGTACGCGCGCCGCGGCGGATGGCGGTGCTCAAGCCCCTGAAGATCGTCCTGACCAATTTCCCCGAAGGCGAGACCGAGTGGCTGGAAGCCGCCAACCACCCGCAGAACCCGGAGATGGGTGCGCGCAAGGTGCCGATGACCCGGGAGGTGTTTATCGAACAGGACGACTTCATGGAAGAGGCGCCGAAAAAATTCTTCCGCCTCAAGCCCGGGGGCGAGGTGCGTTTGCGAAACGCCTTCATCATTCGCTGCGACGAAGTGATCAAGGACGAAGCCGGCAACCTGGTCGAGCTGCGCTGCTCACTCGATCCCGAAAGCCGATCCGGTCAGCCGGGTTCGGATCGAAAGGTCAAGGGCACCATTCACTGGGTGTCGGCGGAGCACGCGGTCAAGGCCGAGGTTCGCCTCTACGACCGCCTCTTCAAGGTTCCTCATCCCGGCGGCGACAAGGAGCGGGATTTCGTCGAGCACCTCAACGAACAGTCGCTGGAGGTGTTGCACGAAGCGCGCCTCGAGCCCGGTACCGAGCAGGCCGAGGTCGGCGACTTCTTCCAGTTCGAGCGGCTGGGCTACTTCGTGCCCGATCCCGACGGCACGCCGGCAGTCCCCGTATTCAACCGTGCCGTGACCCTGCGCGATACCTGGGCGAAGCTGGAAAAGCAGCTCAGGCAGGGGTGACTCCTGCCTGAGTCTGACGATCAGACGGTACGGCTGTACTCGCGCACCGTTTCCACCAGGCAGGCAACGTTTTCCGGATCGACCTGGGGAGTGATACCGTGGCCCAGGTTGAAAATATGGCCCGGGCCTTCCCCGAAGCTGTCGAGCACGCGCCGGGCTTCCGTGCGGATCACCTTCGGTGAAGTCAGCATCACCGCCGGGTCGAGATTGCCCTGCAGGGCGACCTGGTCGCCGACGCGCGCGCGCGCCACGCTCAAGTCCAGCGTCCAGTCCACCCCCAACGCCGCACACCCAGTCTCGGCCATGGCTTCCAGGTGTTGTCCACATCCCTTGCCGAACAGGATCAGCGGGGTATGCGGGCAATGTTTCTGCAATTTCTCGACGATGCGTTGCTGCGATGCCAGGGAAAATTCGTGGTAGAGCCGCGGTGACAGCACACCGCCCCATGAGTCAAAAATCATGAGTGCGTCGGCACCGGCCTCGACCTGGGCGATCAGGTAGTCGGCCGTGGCATCGGCCAGATGGTCCAGCAGCCTTGCCGCCGCTGCGGGCTCGGCCAGGAGCATTTTCTTGGCCAGTGCGAAATCCTTGCTGCTTTTCCCCTCGATCAGGTAGGTCGCCACCGTCCAGGGGCTGCCGGCAAAGCCGATCAGAGGCGTGGCTTCCGGCAGGGCGGCCCGGATCAGGCGTACCGCCTCCATCACGTAGCCGGTATCGTCATGGGGATCGATGCCGGGGAGTTCGTCGACGTCGCCGACCGTGCGCACCGGCCGCTCGAAATACGGTCCTTCGCCCGGCGCGAAGCCAAGACCCCGCCCCATGGCGTGAGGAATGATGAGGATGTCGGAAAACAGAATGGCGGCGTCGAAGCCGAAGCGCTCGATGGGCTGCAAGGTGACCTCGCAGGCCAGCTCCGGCGTTCCCGCCAGCTCCAGGAAGCTGCCGGCACGCTCGCGCGTGGCCAGGTACTCGGGCAGGTAACGCCCGGCCTGGCGCATCAGCCAGATCGGTGTGCGTTCGACTTCCTCGCGCCGCAGTGCGCGCATGAACAGGCTGTTGTGGCGGGGATTCATGACTGGTTCAGTACCTCGGAGATGTCATCGGCCGGGCAGGAGCGGACCACCGCGCGGCCGAGGGATTCAAGCAGGATCAGGCGAATCTGGTCGGCACGATTCTTCTTGTCCAGGCGCATGCGCTTGAGCAATGCGGTACGCGAGATGTCATCGGGCAGCCGCGTCGGCAGGCCGAGCCGGTCGAGCAGATCGTGCAGGCGATCGGCCGTGCCCGTTTCTGCCATCCCCAGCAGCTCGCTCAAGCGGGCGGCCAGCACCATGCCGATGGCCACCGCCTCACCGTGTCGATACTGGGCATAGCCGGTGACCGTTTCCAGCGCGTGACCGAAGGTGTGACCGAAATTGAGCAGGGCGCGCTGGCCCGCTTCGCGTTCGTCGTCGGCGACGACTTCGGACTTGTTGCGAACCGACTGGTAGACGCATTCGGCCAGCATGTCGGGCAGGCGCGAGGCCAGTGCATCGGCATTCGCCTCAAGCCAGGCGAACAAGTGGGGATCACGGATGGCACCATACTTGACCACCTCCGCCAGGCCGGCCCGATAATCACGGTTGCCGAGCGTGGCGAGGGTGTCGAGATCGGCCACCACCGCAACGGGTTGGTGAAAGGCGCCGATCAGGTTCTTTCCGTCAGTGTGATTGACGCCGGTCTTGCCGCCAACCGAAGCGTCGACCTGAGCCAGGAGTGTGGTCGGAATCTGCACCACCCGAATTCCGCGCATGTAGCTGGCTGCGGCGAATCCGGCCAGATCACCGATCACCCCGCCGCCCAGCGCCACTACGGTAGCGTCGCGCTGAGCGCCCAGGTGCACCAGTTCATCGATGACCCGTTGCCACTGCGCGACGGTCTTGTTTTCCTCGCCTGGCGGCAGGATGACCTCGCGATGGCGGCCATGAGCCTCCAGCACGGGGGCAAGCCGACCCAGGTGGTGAGCGGCCACGGTCTCGTCGCTGACGACCAGCACACGGCCGTCGAGATGGCGCTCCCAGATGCCGGGCATGCCCAACAGTCCCTGGCCGACGTAGACCGGGTAGCTGCCGGAGGCATGTTCAACCTGTACAACCTTCATTCGATCCGTTCCCTCTCAATATGCTTGCGGATGGCGTGCTCCACCCTGGCGGCCATGGCCGGTGGCGGAATGTTGGCCGAAGCCACCACCAGTTCTGCGGCCTCCTCGTAAACAGGATTGCGCGCATCGGCCAGCTCGATCAGTTTCTGCCGGCGATCCGGCGCCTGCAGCAAGGGGCGCTGCTTGTCGCGCTCGAGCCGCCGCAACTGCTGGTTGACGCTGGTTTGCAGGTAGATGACCAGCCCGCGTTCGGACAGGCGACGACGATTGAGCGGATCCAGCACGCTGCCGCCGCCCGTGGCCAGGATGATGTTGTCGCACTGACTCAATTCATCGAGCAACTCGCTCTCGCGCTTGCGGAATCCTTTCTCGCCTTCGATGTCGAAGATGACCGCGACCTCGACGCCACAACGGGCCTGGATTTCGTGATCGAGGTCGATGAATTCCATGCCCAGGCGCCGGGCCAGGTGTCGCCCGACCGTAGTCTTGCCCGAGCCCATGGGGCCGACGAGAAAAATCCGTTTCATCGTGAGTTCGATGTTCAGGCGGCTCGTTTCCTGCCATGTCGGCTACCCGGCTCGGGTCGGCGAAAGCATGGATGGTGTCGGCGGGTACTGGCGATCATCGGGCTGGATCAACGGTGCATAAACTGGCTGTCAATGCTACCACGCAAGGGTGGCGCCCGGTCCGGCTGTACACCACGCGAACCTGCGCGCTCACTGCAGTTTCGGTAATATGGGCGCCCGGAAAGCAACCCTTCTTCAACCAGGCGATAAAGAGTCGATGCTGCGTTTTTCAATCCTGTTCGTGGTCCTGCTGCTCGTGCTGTTCACCGTCGAGGTGTTGCAGCCGGTGCAAGAGGCCGTGATCCTGCCCTTCACCAGCGTGATCGCCAGTATCAGCGTTTTCATCATCGAGTTGTTCGACAGCGGCGTCGAATCGGTCGGCAAGGTGATCCGGGACCTCGACTCCGGCTTCGCCGTCAGCATCGAGCCGGGGTGCAACGGGGTCGAGGCGCTGATCATTCTGTTCGCCGCCATCTTCGCGTTTCCCGCCCCCCTCAAGCACAAGCTGATCGGATTTGCCATTGGATTCTTCGCCATTCAGGGGCTGAATCTGGTGCGTATCATCAGCCTGTTTTACCTCGGCCAGTGGAACATGACATGGTTCAACTGGTTTCACCTCTATCTCTGGCAGGCCCTGATCATTCTCGACGCCCTGGTCGTCTGGCTGATCTGGTTGCGCATGTTGCCGCCGAAGGGGGAAGGCGACCCCCCGGGCGAGCCGGCGGCGGCTACCAGTTGAGCCGGTGACCCGGCGCCTGCTCATTGCCGGCTGTGGGGATCTTGGCATGCGGCTGGCTGCCCGTGTCCAGGCCCGTGGCTGGCAGGTGACCGGCCTGCGTCGCGACGTTTCCGCCCTGCCGCCGTCCATCACACCGCTGAGCGCCGACCTTTCGCGGCCCGATACCCTAGCCCGACTCGACCGCGAATGGGATGCCGTGATCTACCAGGCCACGCCGGGCCGGCGTGACGAATCCACCTACCGCCGGACCTACGTCGAGGGCCTGTCCAACCTGCTCGACCGGGTGCGCCCGCGCCGGCTGATCTTTGTCTCCAGCACGGCCGTGTATGGTCAGAGCGCGGGCGAGTGGGTCGATGAGGGGTCGGAGACGGTACCGTCACGGTTCAATGGTCGCCTGGTGCTCGAGGGAGAGCGCGTCGCCCTGGCGAGTGCGGCGCGGTCGTTGGCCGTGCGCTTTTCCGGCATTTACGGTCCCGGGCGGGAATTCCTGATCGATTCGGTCCGATCCGGCAAGGCGAGTTGCCGGCCCGAGCCGCCCCAGTGGACCAATCGCATCCACGCCGACGACTGTGCCGCGGTACTCGAGCATCTGCTGGATCTGGCCGATCCCGCACCGGTCTACTGCGCGAGCGACTGCCGACCGACGATGCGATGTGAAGTGCTTGACTGGCTGGCCGACCGCCTGGGTGTGCCGTCGCCACGACGTCTCGGTCCCGACGAGGGGGGCGGCCAGGGCAAGCGCATCGACAACCGCCGGCTGCTGGCCAGTGGCTTCAAATTCCAGTTCCCGGACTACCAATACGGATACGGAGAGATTCTGTCGTGACCAACAAGTTTGCAATGACCGCCGAGATGGTCGAGCGCTTTCGCAGCGGGTTCGACCGCGCCGAGGAGGCCGGCGTGCCCGAGCCCACCGCCATGACCCTGGCGACCGTCGACGAGGCCTGCCGACCCTCGGCCCGCACGGTCCTGCTCAAGGACATGGATGAGGAGGGTTTCGTCTTCTATACCAATTTCGACTCGCGCAAGGGCCGGCAGTTGGCTGCGCACGCCGATGTGTCCCTCGTGTTCTGGTGGCGCGAGACGGCCGAGCAGGTGCTGGTCGAGGGTCGGGTCGAGGCGGTCACACCAGCCGAGGCCGACACCTACTTCGCGTCACGGCCTCGCGGCAGCCAGATCGGCGCCTGGGCGTCGAAACAGTCGAGCACGCTGTCCAGTCGCCAGGAACTGCAGGAGCGTGTCGAGTATTACGAGAAGCACTACGCTGGACAGGATGTTCCCCGTCCGCCGCACTGGTCGGGCATGCGCGTGAGCCCGCGGCGTGTGGAGTTCTGGTACGGGCGCGAGTCGCGGCTGCATGAACGGGTGTGCTTTGAACTGGTCGAGGGAACGTGGCGGGATTTCCTGCTGTATCCGTGATCGGGGATCAGCCAGCTCGAGATTCGACAAGAGCGCCGCCATGGCTGATGGGAGTCGCCGGAACCTGGAGGAGTCCGGCCAGATTGAGGTGAGGGACGTCAAGTGCTGATTCTGCCGCTGGACAGAAAGCCGACACGAGAGAATTTTCCATACGTCACCGCGGCGCTGGTGCTGGCCAACCTGCTGGTGTTCTTGCTGCTGCAAGGCGGTGATCGGCATATCGAGGAGGCCGCCGCCGACCGCTACATCGATTCCGGTGTGCTTGAGCTGGAGTGGGTCTGGTTCAACGAATGGGCCGAGTTCACCTATGGGCTGGATGTCGATCCGGAAGAGGTCGACGAGTGGCTGCCTCCTGCGGGAGAAGCGCATTGGGGGGATCGCCTGCGTTTGATGGTGATCGACAGCGAGCCGGCTTTCCACGATGCGCTGGAGGACGGCCTGATCATCGATCCCGACAGCGATCAACTCGATCAGTGGCGCCAGGCGCGATCGGTACTCGAGGCTGACCGTGAGCAGAGCTTTACCCGCCGCTACCTGCTTCGCTTCGACGAGATCGCCCCGGGCGGTTTGTTGATGCACATGTTCATGCACGGCGGAATCGGCCACCTGGTTGGCAATATGCTGTTTCTGGTGCTGCTGGGGCTGTTGCTGGAACCGGCGCTGGGCGGTGTTCGCTATCTGGCGCTTTACCTGGCCGCGGGTCTCGGCGCTGCCGGCGCTTCGCTGGCGATCAACTGGGGCATGGCGACCGGTTCGCTGGGCGCGTCCGGCGCCATTGCCGGGCTGATGGGCGCCTTTGCAGTGGTCTATGGCCTGCGCAAGGTGCGCTTCTTCTACTGGGCATTCGTCTATTTCGACTACGTGCGCGCCCCGGCGCTCATCCTGTTGCCCCTGTGGCTGGGCTGGGAGTTGCTGGCCTGGATGATCTACGAAGGCAGCAATATTGCCTACGAGGCCCATGCCGGAGGCATCGTCAGCGGTGCCCTGCTCGGGATGCTGGCGGTCTGGGCCGGGCAGGTGCGCCGAGACGTGCTCGATGCACCGGAAGGCGAGGATGTGCGTGAAGACCGTCGAGCGATTGCCGCTGCCGAAGAGGCGCTCGCCGATCTCGAGCCGGCAAAGGCCAAACGTTTGCTGCGACCGCTGCTGAGTCGGCATGGCGATGAAGTCCGTTTGTGGTCGCTTTACTTCACAGCCTGTCGTTTGCGCCCGGACGATCAGGAACTGGACGTCATCGCCAACCGCATTCTGCGCCTGCCCGGCGAGACCGGGGAGCAGCGTGAACTCATTATCGAGACCTTCCGCCGGTATCGTCAGACCCGCAACGACCGTCCGAAAATCCCGCTGCGCCGCGCAGTTGTGTTGGCGGGGCGCCTGGCCCGGTGGGGAGACGTCGATGGCGCCAGTTTCCTGATCGACCTCATGAGCCGCAGCCGCCGATCCATTCCGGGGTTGCCCGAAGCCGTCGGTGCCCTGGCCGAGAGGCTGGAACTCATGGGCGATCAGCGAGCCGAACGGTACCGCGAACTGGGGCGCAGCCTGGCCCACTAGCTGCCTGGCCCGCTAGCCCGGCATCGTATCCCCGAAGCTGGATTCGAAGCGGGCCATGTCATCGGCCAGGGGGTGGTTCGGGAAGCGTTTTCTCAGTTGTCGGACCAGTCCCACGGGCTTGCCCGCATCTTCCCCCTTCTCGAGCATGCCCTGCGCGGCCAGGAAATAGTTCTCGGCCAGGTCTGGATGTTGTCGATGGCGCTTGGCAAATCCGCTGGTCAGCTTGAGTACCAGGTCGTGGCGGCGCTGGGCAAAGGCCAGCCGGGCCAGGGGCAGGACGTCATCGGGGTTGGCGGGGCGAAAACCGGGATCGGCTTCCATGCACTCCCCGGCCACATCCAGGGCCCTGGCACTGTCGTTGAGGGAGTGAATCAGCATCGGGATGTATTCGCGGCCGTGATCGAGCAGGGCGTTCTTGTCACCGCGAGTGAGCAGTAGTTTGCGGTAGTGATCGTGAACCGGGCGTTCGGCACCCTGTTGGCGAATCTCCCCGCCCAGCAGGCTTGCCGCCTGCTCGACCTGCCCTTCGCGCACCAGTGCATTGGCCTCGTCGATCAGCGGGTCCTGGCTATCACCATGTTCGTCACGGGCAGCCGGAGGTGCGGCATCGATACCCAGTTCATCATGAAACTGATAGAGCAAATACCCCATCAGGTGGAACGAGGCGGCCATGAAATAGGCGCTGATGAAAGTCGATACCACCGAAAACAGCAGCATCGAACCCCCCACCACCGGTAGCAACCAGGCTTCGGCCTGGGCCTGGCTTAGCAACATCAGCAGCAAGAACACGGTAGTCAGCAGATAGGCCCAGCCGCAAGTGCGCATGATGTGGACCCAGGTCACCGGGTTGAGGGCCTGAACCAGGCTCTGGGTCATGGCCAGTGTCATCATTGCCGCCGGCAGGGCGAGCATCAGGAACAGCCCCAGTACCAACGCGAACGTCAGGGAGCCGACAACGCCGACAATGACTGCGTAGGCAAATCCCATGGCCAGCAGCAGGCCGATATGCTTGAACATGATGCCGTCCGACATCTGTGTGACCGATGGCGGTCCTTCCATCATGCCGCTGGCGGTACTGCTCAGGATTTCGTAGCTGACCTTGAACAGCATGGCCCACAGCAGCAGCCAGATGAAAAATCCCAGGATGGGTATGAGGGTCAGTACCGATGCAGCACTGATGAAGGCCAGTGTCGGTAGCACCCGGGCTTTGAGTGGATAGCGGAAAAACCGGGGTATGACCTGCCAGACCGGTTTGATTTCCGGCTCTTGATCGAACAGCTTGCTCACTTGATCTCCCAAATTGTGCGCGCTTTCTCCCTTAGGCAAATTGTAGCGCGCCAATCGTCTCCCGTCTCCCGCCTCCCTTATCTACCGATTCCGATTGCGTCGAACGAAATCGCGTTGTATCCAGCCTTCTGCCAGACTTCTGTAGGGCTCCTCTTGCAGCGACTTCGGCTCGTACATGCCGGCCAGGTGGCGCTGGCGCTGCGCTTCGTACAGAATCAGGGCGGTGGCCACCGAGACGTTCAACGACTGGGTCATGCCGATCATCGGAATAATGATCTCGCCGTCGCATTCGGCCAGTGCTTGTTCGCTGACGCCGAATTTTTCCGTACCCATCACGATCGCGGTAGGCCGGGTGTAGTCTGGCTCACGAAAGTCCATCGCCTGGTCTGAGAAGTGCGCGGCATAAACCTGGTGCCCCGCCTTCTTGAGCTGACGCAGCCCGTTGGCCGCATCGTGGTGACGATGCAGCTTTACCCAACGCTGTGCGCCCTGGGCGGTGTGATTGAGCGGAGGGATGCCGCCGACGGGAGGGACGGCGTGGGCCTCCATGATGCCCACCGCATCGCAGGTGCGCAGGATGGCGGCCACGTTGTGGGCCTTGTGCACCTGCTCCATGAAAACCGTCAGATCGGGCTGGCGGCAGGCGGCAACCTGCTCGATGCGTGCTTGGCGTTCCGGCGTCATCGCGCCAGTTTAGCGCAGTGCCGCGGACGTCAGTCGATGAAGAACTGCTGGCGGAAGCGGATCTCGCCTGGATCCTGGTCGCTGTGTGCCGGCGTCACCCGGACCGTGAAATCCAGCGTTTCCTCGTCGTGTATCCGGAAGGTGCCGATGTAGTAGATCGCGTCCTCCTCGGTGATTTCACGCATGCGGATATTGCGGCGTTGCCCGGTGAGGTTGATGGCGCTGGCGGTAACCTCGGCCGTGACCGGCGTCGGCAACTCGCCCTCGTCACTTTTTTTCAGCACTGCGACGTTGAGCAAGGCGCGCGAGGATGAACGCTGGAGGTCGTGAGCGCGCGCCACTTCCGTCGGCAGTTGCATGGTGCTCATGGTGTTGTAGTGCACCACGTGATCGCCGATGTCCTCGGACTGTTCGGCGCTGACGCCGGCGGCGATCAGCAGCAGGCCGGCCATCCATGCCAGTGACAAGCGGGTTTTCCTGTAGATCATGGCGACCTCCGAAGGCGCATGAGTGTTGTTCACGGCACTGATCGTACTCCCGCCGCTGCCAGCCAGGCAAGGGGCTCCTACACGCCCAGCAGGATGATCAGGAACTGGATCAGGATGATGGCGACCAGCGGGGAGAGGTCGAATCCGCCCAGGTTTGGCAGCACGCGCCGGATCGGTGCCAGCACGGGCTCGGTAAGCTGGAAAATCAGTGGCACGATGGGGTGGCGAAAGCCGTGTCCGACCCACGAGAGAATCACGCCGATGATGATCAGGATCAGGTAGAGCACCAGCAGCATGCGGACCAGCCGCAGTACGGCCAGCAGCGCGATAACCAGCGGGTCGAGGGCCCAGCCGCTGATCAGCCCGACAGCCACCAGCGAAATCACCTGGATGATGTAGAGGGCCACCACGCCGGCCAGGCTGAACTTGCCGATGCGCGGCAGGATGCGGCTCAAGGGGCGCACCACCGGGTCGGTGATCCGGATCAGGGCCTGGCAGACGGGGTTGTAGTAGTCGGCGCCGATGGTCTCGAGCAGGACGCGCAACATCAGCGCGACCAGGTAGAGATGGAAGACCGTCTCGACCAGGAAAGCGAAGGCGTTGGTTGCCGAGCCGCCGGTCATGACTGCCCCAGCTCGCGTCCACGCCGGATCGCCGCCTGCACGGCCTCATCGACCAGTCGCTCGAAATCGCCGGCGGCAAAAGCCTCAAGCGCTGCCGCGGTGGTGCCGCCCGGCGAGGTCACTCGTCGGCGCAATTCGGCGGCGTCGAGCCCGGATTCGGCCAGCATGGTGCCGGCGCCGAAGGCGGTCTGACGAGCCAGGGCCGCGGCGTTGGCTTCACCCAGGCCGGCACGGGTTCCGGCGCGGGCCAGCAACTCGACGAAGCGGAAGAAGTAAGCGGGCCCCGACCCCGATATGGCCGTGACCACGTCCATCAGCGCTTCATCCTCGACCCAGACCGTTTTGCCGGCTGTTGAGAGAATTTCCTCCGCGCGTTCGCGATCGGCCCTCTCCACGCCCTCATCGGCCACCATGCCGGTGATTCCGGCGCCATAGAGCGCGGGCGTATTGGGCATGGCTCGCACCGAACGTCGGTGACCGCCCAGTCCGCGCACCAGTTGCGCCAGGGTCACGCCGGCAGCCACGCTGATGACCAGGGTGCCGGGCCCGAGCGAGTCTTCCAGAGAGGCCAGCACCGTGTCCATGACCTGCGGCTTGACGGCCAGCATCAACACGTCGGTCCCTTGGGTCGCCCGGGCATTGTCTTCGTGCGTTTCGACGCCGAACTGCCCGGATACCGCCCGGCGCTGCTCGTCGCTGGGATCGGCCACGCGAATCCGGTCGGCCGGATGCCCGGCCTGAACCAGGCCGCCGATCAGCGCCTGCGCCATGTTGCCGGCGCCGATGAAGGTGATGGTGGGAGTGGAGTTTGCCATGAGGTGCATTCTATTCGGTGAGGCGTGTCGGGTGCCAGTTGTGCGGGCAAACGGTAAAGGTAAACGTCAAATGGGGGCGAGGCGACGGGACTTCAGTCTTGTCGCGGTCTCCAGCGGCTTGAACACGCCGTGGACCAGCACGCTCGCAACATCGGTTCCCAGCCAACCTCCGTGTTCCGTTTCCCGTTTCTCCTGTCACGGCGCGCCACGTGCGCCGAACAGCGCCGTGCCAATGCGCACCATCGTGCTGCCTTCGGCAATGGCGGCTTCAAGGTCGGCCGACATGCCGGCCGACAGGGTGTCGGCATCCGGGTGGCTTTCCCTGAGCTTTTCAAACAGTGCCCTCAGACGCGCGAAGACGACGCGCTGGGCTTCGAGATCCTCGCGCGGGGCGGGAATGGCCATCAGGCCGCGCAGCCTGAGCGTGTCGTAGCCTGCGACCATGTCGGCCAGCGCGGCGATTTCGTCGGGTCGGCAGCCGGCCTTCTGCGGTTCGTCGTCGATGTTGACCTGGATGAGCACGTTCAGCGGCGAGCGGTCGCCCGGCCGCTGATCGGCCAGGCGGCGAACGACCTTGGCCCGATCCACTCCCTGCACCCAATCGAAGTGCTCGGCGATGGCGCGGGTCTTGTTCGACTGGATCGGGCCGATGAAATGCCACTCAATGTCCAGGGTCCCCAGCTCGGCGATCTTGGCGACGGCCTCGTCGACGTAGCTTTCGCCGAACGCCCTCTGCCCCAGTTCGTGCAGATCGGACACGGCACTGGCCGGATGCGTTTTGCTGACGGCCAGCAGCCGCACCGATTCGGGGTCCCGGCCCGACTGGCGGCAGGCTTCGTGGATACGGGTGAGTACTTGTTCGAGTTGATGACTATGCTTTCGGTTCATGGCCGGGTTAGGCTAATATCAGGAATTGGTAAGTTTACTGCCGGCGTTGGCGTGATAAGGGACAACCACTCGAGGTTGCATTATCGGCTGCGTTCGGCGGGACCCGCTGCTGGAGGAAACCGCGTCATGGAAATTACCGAACTGTTGGCATTCACCGTCAAGAACAAGGCTTCCGACCTGCATCTTTCTGCCGGTTTGCCGCCGATGATTCGAGTCGACGGCGATATTCATCGCATCAATACCCCGGCGATCGAAAACAAGGACATGGCCGAGCTCATCTACTCGGTCATGAACGATCATCAGCGCCGTGACTACGAGGCCAACCTCGAGGTCGACTTTTCTTACTCGGTGCCCGGGCTGGCTCGATTCCGTGTCAACGCCTTCCACCACCACCGCGGCATGGGGGCGGTGTTCCGTGTCATTCCCAACGAGATCTTCACGCTCGAGGATCTCAACGCTCCGGCCGTGTTCAAGGACATTGTCGAGGTGCCGCGCGGACTGATCCTGGTGACCGGTCCAACCGGTTCGGGTAAATCCACAACGTTGGCGGCGATGATGGATTATCTCAACAAGACCGTCCCGGGGCATATTCTGACCATCGAGGATCCGATCGAATTCATCCATACCCCGCAGCGCTGCCTGATCAACCAGCGCGAGGTCCATCGTGATACCCACGGTTTCAACCAGGCGCTTCGCTCGGCGCTGCGTGAGGATCCCGACATCATCCTGGTCGGCGAGCTGCGTGACATGGAAACCGTGCGCCTGGCGCTGACCGCGGCCGAAACAGGCCACGTCGTTTTCGCCACGTTGCATACCTCCTCGGCGCCGAAGACCATCGACCGAATCATTGATGTGTTCCCCGGTGATGAGAAACCGGTGGTACGCTCGATGTTGTCCGAATCACTGCGCGCGGTCATCTCGCAGGCCTTGCTCAAGCGCATCAACGGTGGTCGTGTGGCGGCCCACGAGATCATGATCGGCACCTCGGCGATCAAGAACCTGATTCGTGAAGACAAAGTGGCGCAGATGTACTCGGCCATCCAGACCGGGCACAATGTCGGCATGACCACGCTCGACCAGTCGTTGATCGAGCTGGTCCGCCGTGGCCTGGTCGCCAAGCAGGAGGCGCAGCGCAAGGCCCAGAACAAGCAGGCGCTGGCTTGAACCGGGGTCACCGCCGAAGGAGCAGTATCTTATGAACACCATCCAGGAGTGGCTGCACAAGCTGCACGAAGCCAAGGGCTCTGACCTATTCGTGACGGTCGGCGCGCCGCCTTGCGTCAAGGTCCAGGGCAAGATCCGGCCGCTCACGCGCGAAGCGCTGACTCACGATGTTGTCCTGGACATCATCGACGGCATCATGACCGCCGAGCAGCGCGAGGAATTCCACAGCACGCGCGAGTGCCAGTTTGCCATCTCACTGGAGGGGACGGCCCGTTTTCGCGTCAGCGCCTTCTACCAGCGCAACAGTGTCGGCATGGTCTGTCGCCGGATCGAGACCAGGATTCCATCGTTCGAGGAACTCGACCTGCCCGAGTCGCTCTCGGCGCTGGCCATGGAAAAGCGCGGCATCATCATCATGGTCGGCGCCACTGGTACAGGCAAGTCGACCACGCTGGCGGCCATGCTCGGCTACCGCAACCAGAATGCTTCGGGCCACATCATCACCATCGAAGACCCGATCGAATTCGTGCACAAGCATCGCAAGAGCCTGGTCACGCAGCGTGAAGTCGGTATCGACACCGAGTCCTTCGAGGTAGCGCTGAAAAATACCCTGAGACAGGCGCCCGATGTGATTCTGATCGGTGAGATCCGCACCCGGGAGGCCATGGAGCAGGCCATTACATTTGCCGAAACCGGCCACCTGTGCCTGACCACGCTGCACGCCAACAATGCCAACCAGGCCATGGACCGTATCCTGCATTTCTTCCCGGAGGACCGGCATCCGCAGGTCCTGCTCGATCTTTCGTTCAACCTCAAGGGCGTGGTGGCCCAGCAGCTCCTGCCCTCGATTGACGGCAGTCGCCGGCATGTCGCACTCGAGATCCTGCTCAACAGTCCGCTGGTGCAGGAAAAGATTCGCAAGGGTGCGATCGAGGAACTGAAGGCGATCATGAAGGATTCCGAGCATCACGGCATGGTGACCTTCGATCAGAGCCTGCTCAAGCTCTACCAGGAAGGGCTGATTTCCTACGAGGAGGCACTCAGGCATGCTGATTCGGCCAACGAGGTCCGTCTTGCCGTCAAGCTCAGCGAAGGCGGCGATGCCGAATCGCTCTCGGGCAATCTGCAGGACATGAACCTGATCGACGACTCACGTTGAGCAGGTGCGGAACAACTAACCCGAAATTGTGAAACGGTTAACATTTCATTAACGCAGTGCGGCGTAGCATTCGAATCGTTGGTGTCACAGCGCGAGCCGAATTTGCACCGACGGTTACGGGGCAATGTGGGCCCGGACGGAGTCACTTCCGTCCGGGCATTTTTTTGACACGAATGGTGACGTGATGGGCATGCGCATCCTTATCATCGAAGACAACCGCGACATCGCCGCCAATCTCGGCGATTTCCTGTCCGACCACGGTCACGAGGTCGATTACGCCTACGACGGCGTCACTGGGCTGCACCTGGCCGTGGTCAATGAGTTCGACGCCATCGTCCTCGATCTCGCCTTGCCGGGAATGGACGGGCTGGATGTCTGCCGCAAGCTGCGCGAGGACGGTCGCAAGGACACGCCCGTCCTGATGTTGACCGCGCGCGATCAACTCGACGACAAGCTTAGCGGCTTCAAGTCCGGTGCCGATGACTACCTCGTCAAGCCCTTCGAGCTCCGGGAAGTCGAGGCACGTCTGGCCGTGCTGGCCCGTCGCGGCCAGCGCATCAAGCCGCGCGAGCTGGAGGTCGGTGACCTGGCCTTCAACCTCGAGACGCTGACGGTCAAGCGCGGCGGCAAGACCATCGATCTCAACCCCATCGGGCTCAAGCTGCTGGAGAAACTGATGTCGGCATCACCGGCGGTGGTGACCCGGCGCGAGCTCGAGCATCATGTCTGGGGCGAGGAGCTGCCCGACAGCGACAGCCTCAGGGTACACATCCACAGTCTGCGAGCGGCCATCGACAAGCCGTTCGACAGTCACATGATCCAGACCCGTCACGGCATCGGTTACTGCCTGGTTGCTCCGGATGAAGTATCGGCGGAGACTTAGAAGCCGGCTGATCCTGTCTTTCCTGTTGTTCGGCACGCTGCTCAGCGTGCTGTTCGCGGCTGCCGTGCTGTTCTTGCAGAGTTGGCTGGTCGATGCTCTGATCTCGCAGACGCTGGCCGAGGAGATCGATCAGTACGTTACCGACCTGCGCGAGGATCCTTCGCTGGTCGAGCCCTTCTACAGCCGGCTGGAGGGCTACGTGACGCGTCCCGGGCAGGCCGAGATCGTGCCCCGGCCCTTCCGTGATCTTCCCAGCGGCATGCACGACGTGCGCGTCGATGACGCCCGCTACAAGGCCGCGGTGCGCAAGCACGACGACTTCTGGGTCTTTCTGACCTACGACGTTTCGGAAAACGAAGAGCTGGCGCGCCTGCTGGTTCAGGCCCTGGTCGCTGCCGTAATCGTGTTCGCCCTGCTGTCGTTCGCGCTGGGGGTATGGTCGTCACGCCGGGTGATGGCGCCGGTCACTGAGTTGGCGCATCGCCTGGAGACAATGGACGAAACCGCCGAGCCGGGCGCCCTGGCGCGACATTTCCCCGACGACGAAGTCGGTCAGCTGGCCGCTGCGCTGGATGACTACGCCCATCGCCTCAAGGAACTGGTTGACCGCGACAAGGCCTTCAATGCCGACGTCTCCCACGAGTTGCGTACCCCGCTGGCGGTGATTTCCGGTGCGACCGAATTGCTGCTGGCCCAGCCCGACCAGTCCGAACGCAATCGCGAGCGTCTGCTGCGGATTGCCCGCGCCGCGCGCCAATCCACCGACATCACTACCGCACTCTTGCACCTGGTCCGCGCCGAGCGGACATCGGACAACGAACGCCGGGCCAACGATGTCGGGCGCATCGCCGCGCTGGTGGCGGACAATTACCGTCCGCTCATCGGCGATCGCGAGCTGGAGCTCGTCTTCGAGGAGGTCGAGCCGGTCAGCGTGATTGCACCCGAGGCCGTCATTGCCGTGACTCTCGGCAACCTGGTCGGCAACGCCGTGCGCTACACCACCCGTGGCGAAGTGCGCATCGAGGTGCGGCGCGGCAAGGTCTGCATCCTCGATTCCGGCCCCGGGATTGCCGAAGAAGAATTGCCGCACGTCTTCGATCGCCACTTCCGCGGTCGCCAGGCCAGCGGCACCAAGGGTTCCGGCTTGGGCCTGTCGATCGTCAAGCGCCTGTGCGATCTGTACGGCTGGCGCACGGAGTTCGCCAATCGCGAGGAAGGTGGATTGGAGGTGTGCGTGCGTTTCTTCCCGGACCACGAGCAGGCCTGATGGGCGCACGTTTCAAACGCGAACCGAATTCAGGTACCCTTTGAGCCATGGCTATCATTCACTGTCCCGGCTGCAACCGCCGCATTTCCAGCATGGTCAACGTCTGCCCGCATTGCGAGCTGCCGCTCGGGCAGATGACCGACGAAGAGGTTCGCAAGCTGGAGATTCGACGTTGGCGAAAACGCATCTATCGGGCGACCAACGTCACCTACATGGCGATGGCGGCCATCATCATCGGCGTGCTGTGGTGGTGGATGAGTTCGCCGGTAGCCTGGCAGTTGCCGCCTCCGGCGCTGACCATCGTTCTGGTCGTGTTCGGCGGTGTCGGCTATATTGGCGGCCGCGCCTACCTGTTCTGGTTGCGCATGCGCCGCAACCGACCCGAGTAGAGGGGCTGTCGGCGGCGAAGCCGCCATGTCGAATTGGTTTCAGCGCACGCGCTCGACACGGACTGCGCTGCTGTAGCCTTCTATCGAAAGCCGCCAGGTCCCGAACAGGCCCGGTCGAATCACGACTTCCGGGTTCTCCATTTCGCGCACCGCGAAGGTGTCATTTTCCGCCTGCCGCCAGACCATGCCGTTTTCCAGTTCGAACTCGGTATTGCCGCGCCAGCCGTTGAAGCTCCCGACGATGCGGCTCCTGATCGGCGAGCGTTCGCTTGGCTCCTCGAATCCGCGGCGGTCCTCGGTTGTATCCGCGACCCGATCGTCGCTTGCCGGCTCGGCATGCCGGAGCGAGTCCTCGCCGCGATACTCCTCCAATGTCAGCGAGCGCTGGCGAATCCAGCGGTTGAGCGCGGCCAGTTCCTCGTCACTGAGCTTGTGGAGACCGGCTTCGCGGAATTCCCGCCCGGTCATGCGCTCTTCGAGGGAGGAAAAGGGCTGGGAGGCCAACAGGCTTCCCGACACCAGGGTCAGGAGTACAAGAACAGAGACAAGGCGAGGTGCAGACATGGCAGTCGGGTCACTCCTTGAGCGGTCATCGTTGATTACGGGAAGTGCGGTTTACAGATCCTGCTTGTAGCGCACGTAGGGGATTCGACCGTAAATGTTTTCCATCGGATCTTCGAGCCGAGCGTCCGCGCCCGGCTCGTCGGCCCGCGGAGCGGTGTCGAGCAGGTTGCTTACGCCGATGCTGATCGACGCATTGCGTGGCGCGTGCCAGGAAAACTCCAGGTCGAAGGTGTTGAGCACCGAAGGGGTCGGGCTCGGATCGACGCCGGTCCACAGCGGCGATTCGCGGTGGTTGCCGAGCATTTCGCCGCTGAAGCGGCCACGCCGCCACCCCAGCATCAGCTGGGCACTGTTGTTGTAGTAACTGGATTCGCCGACGCTGCCCAGCGCCGCGTGGTCAAGCGACAGGCCGAGGTCGGACAGGCTCATCCGCTGCCGGTAGCGGGCCAGTTGCAGCCCGACCAGAAAATCACCCACGCGTTCGGTCTGGATGCCGAAGCTGACGTTGAAATCCACGCCTTCGGAACCTAGTGGTGACCTCGCTGTGGCGTCGTGACCCAGGTATTCGGCGCGCAAATCGTACATGCCCTCGTTGAGTGCAATCACCGGTGAGTGCTCGGGCTGGCTATGATACGCACCCACACCGATGTTCAGGCCCGGGGCAGCGGTCCAGTTGCCGCGCACCTGCAGCAGATTGACCGACTCGTCGGGCAGGGGCTGGTCGACAAAGCGACAGTTCTCGGCCAGGTAGGAGTCGATGGTCAGTCTGCCGCTGTTGCACTGGATATGGGCGAGACTCGCGGTGTTGAGCCGCCAGGTTTCCAGGGACCAGGAGAACGCCCCCTGGTCGTTGTCGCTGTCGGTCTCGTAGGGCCGCAGATCCAGCGGCATGCTCATGGTCACCCGCGGCCGCAGGCCCGGCAGCCCAAGGGCATCGCGGTCGGATAGCGCAGCCGGCGTCGTTTCGCGCTCGGGGACGATTGACCACGGTGCCGCGTCTTGCGCCTGGGCATTCGCCCCGGCGACCAGCAATGTCGAAATCAGCAGGCTTCGCCTCAATGCGGTCATCTTCGGTCCCGATAAAAATTCTTGGTATTCCCGCCCCCTTAGATACTGTTATCGGGAATAAGTTTTTCTTAACTTGCAGTCTAGCAGAGCCGGAGGCGAGATGCACACGCAAAATTGACGCCCAAGTGCCCGGAATATCAGGAGAAGCGTGATGGCAATCAAGCTGTCCGGACTGCGGGCTTGCGGCGCGCAGGGCGGGTTGCTGATCGGCCTCTCTTGCTTGCCGGCTACAGCGACGGCACAATGAGCGGTTTTCCTCATCTCGCTCTACAGGCCCCAGCCATCATGACCACCCGCCGAGACCTCGCCAACGCCATCCGCGCCCTGTCCATGGACGCCGTCCAGCGCGCCAATTCGGGACATCCCGGCATGCCCATGGGCATGGCCGACATTGCCGAAGTGCTGTTCAACGATTACCTCAGGCACAACCCGGACAATCCCGACTGGTGGGATCGTGACCGTTTCGTGGTCTCCAACGGCCATGGTTCCATGCTGCTGTACTCGGTGCTGCACCTGACCGGTTATGGCGTCTCCATCGACNACCTGAAGAACTTTCGCCAGCTGCATTCACCCACGCCGGGTCACCCCGAATATGGCGAGGCGCCGGGCGTGGAAACCACCACCGGCCCGCTGGGGCAGGGCCTGGCCAACGCCGTGGGCATGGCGCTGGCCGAGAAGCTGCTGGCGGCGCGTTTCAACACCGATGAGCACACCATCGTCGACCATCACACCTGGGTATTTGCCGGCGACGGTTGCCTGATGGAAGGCGTATCGCACGAAGTCTGCTCGCTGGCCGGTACCTGGGGGCTGGGCAAGCTGGTGGTGTTTTATGACGACAACAATATATCCATCGACGGCGAGGTCGACGGTTGGTTTACCGACAATACGCCCGAGCGCTTCCGTGCCTATGGCTGGCAAGTAATCGAGGATGTCGACGGCCATGATGCGGCAGCCGTGGCGAGCGCCATCGAGGCGGCCCGCGCCAACGTCGGTCAGCCCACATTGATCTGCTGCAAGACCACCATCGGCTTCGGTTCACCCAACAAGGCCGGCACTGCCGCCACCCACGGCGCACCGCTGGGCGATGAGGAGATCGAGGCCACGCGCAAGGAAATCGGCTGGCCGCACGCCCCCTTCGAAGTTCCGGACGAAATCCGTGCCGGCTGGAACGCACGCGAGGCTGGCGCCGAGCGCGAAAAGCAGTGGCAGGGCGAATGGCGAGCCTACCGCGACGCCCATCCGAAACTGGCTGCCGAGTTCGAACGCCGCCTGTCCGGCGAATTGCCCGAGGACTTCGATCGTATCGTCGCTGACATCCTCGGGCGCATGCAGGCCGACGACGCCACCGTGGCCACGCGCAAGGCTTCCGGCCAGACCCTGGAAGCCTTCGGCCCGCACCTGCCCGAACTGCTGGGCGGTTCGGCAGATCTGACCGGTTCGAACAACACCAACTGGTCGGGCAGTGTCGACATCATGGACGATCCGGCGAAAGGCAATTACGTCTACTATGGCGTGCGCGAATTCGGCATGACCGCAATTGCCAACGGCCTGTATCTGCACGGCGGCTTCATCCCTTACACCGGTACCTTCCTGGTCTTCTCCGATTACGCACGCAATGCCGTGCGCATGTCGGCATTGATTCCGACCGGCGCAATCCACGTCTACACCCATGATTCCATCGGCCTGGGCGAGGACGGCCCCACGCACCAGCCGGTCGAGCATGTCTCGAGCCTCAGGCTTATTCCCAACCTGGACGTCTGGCGTCCGGCCGACAAGGTCGAGACCGCGGCGGCCTGGGCGGCCGGCCTGGCGCGCCGCAACGGCCCGACCGCGCTTGTGCTCACCCGCCAGGGGCTGCCGCATCAGCCGCGCAACAGCGAACAGATCGCATCCATTGCCCGTGGCGGCTACGTCCTCAGCGATCCCGAGGACGGCAATCCGCAGGCGGTCATTATCGCCAGCGGTTCGGAGGTCGGCCTGGCCATGGCCGCAGCCGGCAGCCTGGCGACCGATGGTGTCGGTGTGCGTGTCGTCTCCATGCCCAACCCCGACTTGTTCATGGCCCAGGATGCCGATTACCGTGAAACGGTGCTGCCCGCTGCGCTTGATGCCCGGGTGGCCGTCGAGGCCGGTGTCAGTCTGTACTGGCGGCACATCGTCGGCGGCAAGGGCAAGGTGATCGGAATGGACACCTTCGGCGCCTCGGCCCCGGCCGGTGACCTGTTCAAGGAGTTCGGGTTTACGAACGAGACCGTTGTTCGGGCGGTTCGTGAGGTGATCGGCTGATCGAAGCAACGGACGAACGGGTGAGTGGACGGAGTTGCCCTTCGACTCATTCGCCCGTCACTCCCCTCTCCCAACTTCGCTTGGTCCTGCGCTCGCTGCCGCAGTACAATTGCGTCATCCCCTGAAAACAATTGCTGCGGAGAAAGCCCATGTCCATCAAAGTCGCCATCAATGGCTATGGCCGTATCGGCCGTAACGTCCTGCGCGCCCTGTACGAATACAATCGTACCGACGAGATTCAGATCGTCGCCATCAACGATCTGGGTGATGCCCAGACCAACGCCACCCTGACCCAGCGCGATACCGCGCATGGGCGCTTCGATGCCGAGGTCAAGGTCGAGGGCGACAACCTGGTCGTCAACGGCGACAAGATTCGGGTGCTGGCCGAGCGCGATCCGGCTCAATTGCCCTGGGGTGAGATGGGCGTCGATGTAGTGATGGAATGTACCGGCCTGTTCGCGAGCAAGGACAAGGCCTCGGCCCACTTGAAAGCGGGGGCGCGCAAGGTGCTGATCTCCGCCCCGGCCGGCAAGGATTTGCCGACCATCGTCTACGGCGTCAACCACGGTATCCTCAAGGAAGGCGACGACATCATCTCGAATGCCTCCTGCACTACCAACTGTCTGGCGCCGCTGGTCAAGCCGATCAACGAAAAAATCGGCCTGGAAACCGGTCTGATGACCACCATTCACGCCTACACCAATGATCAGGTGCTCACCGACGTCTTTCACAAGGACATCCGACGCGCCCGTTCGGCCACCATGAGCCAGATCCCGACCAAGACCGGGGCGGCTGCTGCCGTCGGCCTGGTGCTGCCAGAGCTCGACGGCAAGCTCGATGGCTTCGCCATGCGCGTGCCCACCATCAACGTTTCTGTCGTCGACCTGAGCTTCATCGCCAGCCGCGACACCTCGGTCGACGAGGTCAACAGCGTGGTCAAGGAAGCCAGCGAAGGCGAGCTGGCCGGCATTCTCGGCTACAACACCGAACTGCTGGTCTCCATCGACTTCAACCACGACCCGCGCTCATCGATCTTCGATTCCACGCTGACCAAGGTTTCCGGCGGTCGCCTGGTCAAGGTGCTGGCCTGGTACGACAACGAGTGGGGCTTCTCCAACCGCATGCTCGACACCGCGCTGGCCCTGTCGCGCGTCTGAAAAGCGGTTCACCACAGAGGCACAGAGGGCACAGAGAAAACAAATTAAAGTTAATCTGTGATCTCCGTGCCTCTGTGGTGAATTTTTTGAATTTGCAGGAACGACCATGAAAACCCTCGATCAGGTTGAACTGAAAGGCAAACGCGTTCTGGTCCGTGCCGATCTCAATGTGCCCATTCGCGATGGCAAGGTGACCTCGGCGGCACGCATCAAGGCCGCACTGCCCACTATCCGCCAGTGCATCGACGCCGGCGCGGCGGTGATGGTCATGTCGCACCTGGGCCGGCCCGATGAAGGTGCTTTCGACGAGGAGTTCACCCTGGCCCCGGTCGCTGAAAGTTTGAGCGAGCTGCTCGGCCAGCCGGTCGAACTCAAGCGCGACTGGATCGACGGCGTCGATGTGCAGGCCGGCCAGGTCGTCCTGCTCGAGAACGTGCGATTCCTGAAAGGCGAAAAGGCCAATGACGAGGCGCTGGCTAAGAAAATGGCTGCGCTTTGCGACGTGCTGGTCTTCGACGCCTTCGCCACCGCCCACCGCGCCCAGGCATCTACCGCCGGCGTCATTCGCCAGGCCAAGACCGCCTGCGCCGGCCCGCTGCTGGCGCGCGAAGTCGAGGCGCTGGACAAGGCCCTGGCCAACCCACAACGCCCGCTGGTGGCCATCGTCGGCGGGGCCAAGGTCTCGACCAAGCTGCAGGTGCTCGAGGCCCTGATCGACAAGGTCGACCAGCTCATCGTCGGCGGCGGCATCGCCAACACCTTCCTGGCCGCGGCCGGTTACAAGGTCGGCGGTTCACTGTATGAAAAGGACCTGGTTGACACCGCCAGGGATCTCATCAAGCGCGCCGAGCAGAAGGGCGCTGCCATCCCGTTGCCCACCGACGTGTTGACCGCCGAGCGCTTCCACCAGGAGGCCCACGCGTCCCTGCGCGATGTCGGCCGCATCCACGCCGACGAAATGATCCTCGACATCGGCCCCGAGTCCGCCGGCAAGCTGGCCAGCATCGTCCGTCAGGCCGGCACCGTCGTCTGGAACGGACCGGTCGGCGTGTTCGAGTTCGAGGCCTTCCACTCCGGCACCCAGGCCATCGCCCATGCCGTGGCTGCCTGCGATGGTTTCACACTGGCCGGTGGCGGCGACACCATCGCCGCCATTGAAAAATACAAGGTGGCCGACCGCATCGACTATATCTCTACTGCCGGCGGCGCGTTCCTGGAGTACGTGGAAGGGAAGGAGTTGCCGGCGATTGCCGCGCTGGCCGATTGAGCCCGCGCCCACCCGGTGGGGGTTGTGCCAGCGTTGTCCTGCATGCGCTTCGCTTCGCTCAGCGGCTGATCGTTTCATCACTCGGGGATAACCGCGCCATCACCAGCCCGGAGCCCGTACCCTTTCGGTGGGAGTGATTGACCCGTTTGCTCCCGTTGTTACGGTTGTGTGGACAGCTCATCAAGCTTGGTAAAGGTCTCCTGCTGAATCCGGGAGATCTCGGGCATGAGCGTTTGCATGCGCTGATGACTGAGCTGGATGGACTCATGAACCACGGCCGGCATTTTCTGCATGACGGATTGACCGGCTTCGGTGCGGTAGAACGCGATCATGGCATCGAGCTCGGTCTGGGTGAAGTGTTTCCTGTAGAGGGCGATCATGTCGGATTCCATGACCTCCCAGCGCATTTCCCGGCGCATCAACTCGGCCATCTGGCTGTTGGCTTCCCGCATGATCTCCCGGTGTTCCGGCGATATTTCACGATTTCCGAGAACGTGCTCCGTTGACTCGTCAATGATCTGCTGCACTTCACCGATCAGGTCATCGATCAGCGTGTGGGCGTCCATCAGTTCAAGCAGCTCACGAACGGTTTCTTCTGAAGCCGGCTCTTCGGCGGCAACGGCCAGAGACATGAAAACGGCCAGCACACCAATGCAAAAACGATACACGTCGATACTCTCCCTACGTCAACAACATGCATGAGTATAGTCGAACCGGGCAGCCAGGCCAGTCCGGTGCTGGCCTGTCTAAGCACTGCGTCCTTCGATGGTGTCGACCTTATCCCGGATCGCTCCGTGGGCCCGGATGTGGTCTCCCGGGGGAATGGCACTCTTCTCCATACCCTGTTTCCCGACGTTATTCCGGGCACTGATGGTTCAGGCTGGGGACCCGGTGAGCGTTCGGGATGCACGGGATGCTTGCCGCCTTCTGCGAGATGACCGGGTGGACCCGAGAAGAGGTCATCGGGCGAACTCCCGCCATTCTCCAGGGCGAGGAAACCGATCGACAGGTGACAGCCCGTCTGCGCCGTGCGCTGGAAGCCGGTCGCACATTCGAAGGCCGGACGATCAACTATCGCAAGGATGGGCGACCTTTCCATATTGAATGGCGAACCTCTCCGATACGCAATGAAAAGGGCGAGGTCACCCACTACCTGGCCATCCAGCGTGATGTCACCGCACAGGTGCGCCTGCTCGAGCGCCTTCGTGAACAGGCAGCATCGGACGCATTGACCGAGCTGCTCAATCACAAGTCGGGAGAGAACGAACTGAGCGCCGCGATCGCCAGCGCCCGCCGGGAAGAGCGGCCCCTGAGCGTGGCCCTGCTCGATATCGATCACTTCAAGGCCATCAACGACAATCACGGCCATGCCATGGGGGACCTGGTGATCGAACGCATCGGGCGCCTGATCAACCAGCATCTCAACCGCCAGGATATCGGCATTCGATGGGGGGGAGGAGTTTCTGCTGATCCTTCTCGATACCGACCTGGACGCCGCACGACAGGCAGCGGAGGCCTTCCGAAGGCTGATTGCCAACACACGTTTTCATGATGACATCAGTGTCTCGGCCAGTCTCGGCGTGGCAGAGTATTGCCCGGACGAAGACGGGGCGGACCTTTTCCAGCGCGCTGATGATGCGCTCTACCAAGCCAAGGAAGCTGGGCGCAATCGGGTGAGCGTGGCCAGGCTGTGACGGTTGAGCGTTCCCTGCGTGGATGTTGCTCCATGCAACGTGAGAGTCGGATGCCTGGGCTTTCAGCCGCCGGGCCCGCCACTCATGGCAGCATCACAGGTATCGCCAATCGGCGAAACCCGTAGCCCGAATGGCCGGTGAGTGGCAGGGG
>SL_3KL_010_SEDDRAFT_10000545_pt1 | contig 31197 bp, 26 predicted proteins | sample SodLakKL_010_SED_2_FD_10381 | JGI IMG/M metagenome (IMG submission 10381)
TCCTCGGATGCCAATTGCATCAGTCCAAAACCCTGTGCATATGAAAGGATCACGCTGGCATACAACGCTTCTTTGGCTGCATCAAGTAACTGGCGTCGATCTCCTGAGAAACCTGGGGTGGGTCCAGCAACCTGTTCACTGGCTGCCAATCGCTCCTTTTTCATACCTGAGATGATCCGACTAGAAACCGCCGAATTTATCGTGTGGGTTGCTGCCCCTAGGTCAAATGCGTTTTGGCTGGTCCATTTACCAGTCCCTTTTTGGGCGGCTTCATCCAGGATCATATCGATCAGTGGTTTGCCCGTCTCATCATCCACTTTCTTGAAGATTTCAGCCGTGATCTCGATTAAGTAAGACGAAAGCTCACTTTGATTCCAGTCTGCAAACAGATCACCCAACGCTTCTGAACTCACTCCCAAACCCCTGGCAAGCAGATCATAAACTTCAGCGATTAATTGCATGATGGCATATTCAATCCCGTTATGGACCATCTTAACATAGTGTCCCGCTCCACCCGGACCAACATAATCCACACAAGGTTCACCATCTTCAGCCTTAGCAGCAGCCGCCGTTAGAATCTCCTCCAACGCTCGCCATGCCTCCCGGCTGCCCCCGGGCATGATACTGGGACCATGTAAGGCGCCTTCTTCTCCCCCAGATACCCCAGCACCGATAAACATCAAACCAGCTGCTTCAAGTTCAACCGTGCGCCGTTCAGTATCCTCAAAAAACGAGTTGCCGCCGTCGATTAAAATATCACCGGGCTCCAAGTAGGGTTTGATATCAGCGATCACCGCATCAACAACGGGGCCAGCTTTTACCANNAACATGATTTTGCGCGGCTTTTCCATGCTTTGAACCAGCTCTNAATAGGAATAGGCTCCAATGACCGATTTANCCTTTGCCTGTTTTTCAATAAACGCTTTGGTAGTTTCAGCCGTCCGGTTATACACGACCACGGGGAAACCTTTATTAGCAATATTTAAAGCCAGGTTTTGCCCCATGACGCCCAAACCAACCACTGCAAATTGTGCTTTATTCATCAATCCTCCTGATTTAATCAATTTAAACTTATTTTACTTCAAAGCTAATCAAGATAATATCTTAACTACTCAGCATGTAATGGAATTGAATCTTCACCAGCAGGGCTGCATAAGTAATTAAAAACAAAGAATTTTCTCTAGATGATGTGTTTTTTAAACTGGAAACACAAAACACAATTTACACCTCTTGACAAGAAACTGACGGTTTGTGTTGGCAAATTTTTATCCATAGATGGTAAACCAATGATAAAATAAGAAAATATGGATTGATAAAGGAATATTTCATGAATAAAGAGATTAGATTAATTGAACCTCAAATAAAACCTCCCTTGGACGATCAATTTAGACCAGCTATTCTTGCCAATCAAGAATTTAAACAAAACCTGAAAGAACAAACCGTACCACTGACCATTGGTCTTGAAAGAGAAGACAATAAAGTCTCCAGGTTTGAAACTTTGGTATATCCAGAAGATCACCCAAATGAAAAATCCAATCTGGATTATATTGAACGAATTGTCAAGTTTCTCTTATGGCAACGGGGAGGCTATAAAGTTTACATTGGGGGCAATCGAAATATTGGAAGTTACATTAAGCGTGAATATTCTGATATAGGTAAACATAAATTTGACTTTCACTTTATGGGAGATAAAGTTTATAAAAAGCCTTTTGAGGTGGTTGTGTGTGACATTTCAGAAGTCCCAGACGAAAATGAAACAGGAGAAAAAATTGGTGGACATCTGAATGGCTGTCGTATTGGCTTTGATCTGGGTGCATCAGACAGAAAAGTTAGTGCGGTTGTAGAAGGCAAAGTGATTTTTAGTGAAGAAAAAGTCTGGGAGCCTTTACTGCATTCCGATCCAAATTATCATTATTTAGAAATTATGGATAGTTTGAAAACTGCTGCCGAAAAACTAAATCAGGTGGATGCAATCGGCGGAAGTTCTGCAGGTATCTATATTAATAATCAACCAGTTGTTGCATCACTCTTTCGCGGCATTCCCGACGAATACTACAATGAAATTCAAAATTTATTTATCAAAATTCAAGACGACTTTGATGTCCCCCTTAAAGTCATCAATGATGGCGATGTGACCGCTCTAGCTGGGTCAATGTCGCTTAATGATACTGAAGTCCTTGGAATTGCCCTTGGTTCCAGCGAAGCAGGAGGATATGTTGATCATAACGGAAACATCTTGGGTTGGCTTAATGAACTAAGTTTTGCACCATTAGATTATAATCCAAATGCATCTGTTGATGAGTGGTCAGGAGATATTGGTTGTGGATCAACATATCTTTCCCAACAATGTGTGTTTAGGCTTGCGCCTTTGGCAGGCATACATCTGGATGATAGTGTCACTAATGCTGAGAAGCTCAGTATTGTTCAAGGCGAATTACAAAGAGGGCATGACGGGGCAATTAAGATTTGGCAAACAATGGGAGTCTATTTAGGATATGCTGTTGCCCATTACGCTGATTTCTATAATATCAAACACGTCATACTTTTAGGTCGATGTACATCATATGGTGGGGGTTCTATCCTCATTGAAAATGCGGAAAATGTGCTAACCCGAGAATTTCCAGCACTCAAAAGCAAAATAGCTTTACATTTGCCTGACGAAAAAGATCGCAGAGTGGGCCAGGCAATTGCTGCAGCTAGTTTGCCAAAAATTTAATAGTGGAGGAATTATGAATTTTGCTTTAAACCAACCATTAGCTGAAGTTTTTATTCCTGATAACTCAAAACTCAATCAAGCAATTGAGCGCACAACGCATTTGGCGATTGGTGCTCATCAGGATGATCTCGAAATAATGGCAGCAAAACCTATTCTTGAATGTTTTCAAAACCATAATCAATGGTTCACAGGTGTCATATTAACAGATGGCCGAGGTGCACCCAGAGATCATTTTTATGCAAACTATACCGATGAGCAAATTAGAAATGTGCGTTTACTGGAACAGAAAAAGGCAGCCGTTATTGGAGAGTATTCCTCAGTTATCATGCTTGATTATCCAAGCCACGCAATAAAGAATAAAAATAACCAAGTCATTGATGACCTTCTTGTCATTCTAAAAAGTGCATCACCAAAATATATTTATACCCACAACCTTGCTGACAAACATGACACCCATGTCGCCACTGCTCTGAGAGTAATAGAAGCGATACGATTACTTCCAAAAGATAAACGCCCTGAGAGATTGTTTGGATGTGAAGTTTGGCGAAATTTAGATTGGCTTGATGATAAAGAAAAAATTTTAATGGACTTGACCGATCATGACAATTTACAGATGGCATTGCTAGGTGTTTTTGATTCTCAAATAAGCGGAGGCAAACGATATGATCTAGCTGCAATGGCGAGAAGAGTAACGAATGCCACTTTTATTGAATCACATCGTCTAGACAAATCTCAACGCTTGACATTTGCCATGAATTTAACACCAATAATCGAAAATGATAATGAATCAATAAGCGAGTATATATTAGACTATATTGATAAGTTCTCTAAAGAGGTGAAAAATAAAATTGATAGATTTCAATAATTTGTTTGTTCAGGAAAATCTTGATTCTCAGAATCAAAAAATATCCGCTTATTATAAAAAACGCATATCTGCTCAACCTGCAAAGGATTCAGAGGGGTATGCGTGGAACCTCTGCCTCCACACATACCCACCTCTTTTTCACCAGCAGGGTTACATGAGTAGAAAAAGATGTTCAATATAAAAAGTTCCAATTATTAAATGGTTGAGTTAAATAGTAAGCATGACCACAAAGGCATTTGGTCTGGGATTGGGAATTGTAATTTAGTTTTTTAGTAGGTTGGCAGTGTTGTGTATCCACAAGACTGATATGTGGAAAAATTAGTATCCACTGCCTCTCCGCGACTAATTTTTTCGCGCTGAAGCAAAAGCCAATCACGCAGGTAGTCCAGCCGTGAAATAATTCTGGCAAAATAGGTTAATGAGATATTGATTTCAGAAAACTTCGCAACAGCCAACCAGTTTTCAGTGTAGGACAGTTGTAATTTTATGAAGCGACGAATCAAAAGACGCACTGCATCCTCAAATGCCAGCAGGTCAGCCGTGCTGACCTGTCCTGAATCAAATTGCTCCAAAATAGTGCGGGAAAGAGCGAGTTTGTCGACCATAATCTCAAACGCGTCCAAAATATACAAGAACTGATGCTTGAGCTCTTTTTTCTCCCAGCTCAAAACAAGTCCACGTGTTGAGGTGGTGATCTCCAAAATTCGTTCACATACTTTGCGGGGTATGGAAAAGACCGGACGCAATGGATGTTGAGAGTGGCGTTCATAAACAGGCTGAATACCTTCGGGGAGATTCAGCTCATAAGCTTTCAAGGCGTCTGGGGGAAGTAGTCCGCGCACCGAGTTACCAAGAATTGGTTCGTCAAACAGTGCCATGACGCATTGGCTTCGGTTCTTCGACCAAATCGGTGGGAGTTGGTAAATTTCAGCTAACTGGCGCACAACAGCAGCATAACCGAGCTGCCCCAGGACTGCATCAGCATGACTGTCAGTGTCTTCTGCTAAGGGAGAAACACCAGTCCAAGCTGTAGCGGCGGCAAAAATGTAAAGGAAATACACCGGTCCAGGTTGGGTATAAGCACCGTGATCATTCCAATCTGTCAACAGCATTCCCTCTGCCCCTGCTACGATCCCCTCCCCAACAAGGTTGGCAATGTTCGTTATAGCACCATCCAAACGCGGGAAAAGTGTGTTCCAGTTACCTGTTCCCGGGCAGACCCAAAAGGGCACCTGGAATTTTGCAAACAGCTCAGATGTACCATAGTGCGGCTTGGGATCATAACACCAATTTAGGAAAATCACATCATTAGGTACCCGTGTTAGGAGTTCCGGATGGTTGAGCAGGAAGTCTCCAAAAACCATGATCTTTTTGCCGTACTGTGCAGCCAAAGCGTGTATCCTTAGGAGATAATTAATGTAGAGTTCATCACTGGCTTGCCCACCGACTGCGCTGCAACCCCGGCCGATGTCGTAAGGTTCATCCATGCAGACGTTTAGCCACTCGCTGTTGAACAAGGGTAGGTATTCCCCATATAGGTCATCGAGAAAGTCCAAGGCCTCAGCAGACGTGGTAGAAAGGGACCAATACATATCGCTCTCAGCCAAGTGCTGATAAGCCGGGCGAGTTAGAATCCGGTCAAAATGCCCCAGAGATTGCAAATTAGGTTGGAAATCGATACCCCAATACTCGCATCTTTCCTGAATAACAAAAACATCCTCAGCAGTAAGCGGTTCGGAGTTAGCTGAGATGTCGGGGTGACTTTGGAAATCAAAAGTGTGTTCTACATACAGTTGCAGGACATTATAGCGCAATCGGCCAAGTAAATCCACCAGCTCGAGCAGGTATTCCCGGGTGTAGACCTTGCCGCGCGAGACATCCAGCATGATTCCACGTCTTAGCAAGGTAGGATGGTCCTGGATGGTCATGCAGCGCAGTTGGCTCTCTTGAGCTTGGGCAAGCAATTGGGCAAGCGTGTCGACACCATAAAAAAAGCCCTCAATGTCAGATGCTTGGATGATGATACCCGCTGAGCTAATGTGCAATGTATACGATTGTGGCTCTGTGGGCATAGGTAATGGAGAAACATGCCCTATCTGGTAGCAGAAGTCCTTTCCAGCCTGTCCTGGCACAGGCCTGAACGCCGCTGGTAGGCTCTCAAAAACACAGTCATTCGGAACACTTGAACTCACAGCACCATCCAGTTGGTCCAGCTGGCACCATCCTTGTTCATAAACACAATGTTTGACTTCTGGAAAAATTGAATAATCCATAAAGCTCCTCGTTATTAACGTTGACCTATTACTGCCAGGGATAGGCACGATCCCACATGTTTTTGAAATCGGCCGTCCAAAGTATATCATAATCCTTACCAGCTCTGTATGTTGTCAACTCTGAATCAGGAGCTTCTCCGCAGCGAATTGCCCGCAATTGGGTAGCCAACCATTTGACTGGTTCGGCCAACTGAGCGCCAGCACGGTCATAGACGGATAGAAATCCCTGTAATCCTGTTGAGTATGAATTTGTTAGCCAGTTTGCTTCAAAATCATGCCGGATCGCCAGAAACTCATGGTAAAGCTCCTTGATTTCTATAATCAAGGCTAAGATGTCATCAGTGCCGACACATGATTGACCAAGCGTATCCTTTATGTGAAAAGCTAACAGGCCTTTGATGCCGACGAAGCGTGTCATGCGTGCACTTAAGGCCAGCGCATGCACGTGTGATGGACCGAAAAGTGCCGCCCAATTTTCATCCGGAAATGAAAACAACTCGGTTGCTCGGTCGTCAATTGCTTCCTTTAGAAGATCATAGGCGGTCGATCCTTTATCAAGCAAAAATCTGAAAGACTCTCTGTCCAGCATGGGACAGTTGGGGCCTCCACGCATACACAATCCATCGAGTAAGTCGTCGAACAGATAATAAAAGCTCAAGGTCTTGAAATCTGATTGTATGTTTGGAGCCAGGTTAGAATCCATTAGCAAGCGAAATGCTTGCTGAACGCGCTCATCACCAAAGATTAGAGGCCAAACTTCGTCCTCAACATGAGTAGGATCTACCCGCTCAGGGTAGAAAGACTGTTGTGCACCAATAATATAGCCATAAAGGCTGAGCTCAAGGGGTTGTGGATGGCCGTGATCGCCCCAGTCTGTCACTAGAAAGCCTGATGCACCGCTTTTGCGGGCTTCATAAGATAAGCCAACCAGATTAGCGTAGGCATTGTAGATACGTGGAAAGATTGAGTTCCAAGTACTCAAACCTCCAGCTGCCCAAAACGGCACATCGGCTTTTACGAATGCTTCAAGTGTGGGAAATTGTGGTAGAGGATTGTAGTTCCAATCCAAAACCACCGTATTTTTTGGAAGGCGTGGGATGATCTCTGGATAGCGCAAGGCGAAATCGCCCCAAATAAGGATCGTTTCAGCACCACAGTGTCTTGCAATATCAATAACACGCTTAATGTGCGCCAAAAGGACTTCCCCTTTGCCGTATTTATCCACGGCGGCTTTAGAATAACCTGTACCAAGATCGTATGCTTCGTCGAGATTGATATTTAGGGTTTTAGATGAAAACCAGGGGAGTGTCTCTCTGAAAACATCCTCTAGGAATGCGTAAACTGATTCATTGCCTGCTGCAAAAGAAAAAAGACAATCGTTTTCGGCTAAATGGCTGTAACCTGGCAGGCGAAGGATGCTGTGCATGTGAGAAAAGGTCTGGATGCTGGGCTGGAGCTCCATGAAGTGGGCACTGGCAAAGGCGTCGAGCTCGCGAATCTGTTCTTCAGTGTAAGCTCCTGTTAGTTGCCCGATACTTGGATGCTTGCTTAGAGCGAGCTTGTCTTCTGAGTAAAGCTGCAGAATATTGTATTTTAGGTCGGAAAGGACTGCGATGAGGTGTTTAAGGTACTCTAAGGTTGGCATTTTCCCCCGTGAAACATCCAGCATCACTCCCCGATTTGGAAAGCTTGGTGAAGCATGAATGCTCCCAAAGGGGAGTGAGCAATTTCCTGATGCTAAAAGCATTTTGAGCGTGGACAGCCCATGATGCAGACCACGCACAGTTGGGCTTTTTATTTCTACAAGGTTAGGCGCAACATGGAGGGTGTGGGCTTCGACATTTCCCTGAGGATCTGAAGAAATTTTTAAGTCCAATCTGTTGAACGATTCCTCAGAAAAACTTAAATGTTCCAAGTCTATTTTAAGCAGTTCTTCCAAGGCTGGGTCGGCATTCAAATGGAAATCGAAGAACTGGGAAGAATTTTTATTTTGTTTTTGCCATTGGACAATCGGAATACAACGCATAAGCCTATTTTTTGATTGCTAATAAAGATAATTCAAGACGTGCGTCTTCCGCTCACGCAATACGTGAGCGGAAGACAATATTCGTGGAACTCTACTGGATTGGTTGCAAATCCCCGTTGAGGATTTGGATAACCACAAAGCTGTCATCACCAGCACTATTCATATAGATTGACTCATCAGCGCCCCAGATGGTGCGCATTCCTCGGCTGGAGATAAAGTTAGAATACTTGGTGTAGATTGGCAGGTATGGCAGTGTTTCATTAACAGTTCCTGCAATCCTCTCGATAGCCTCCCTTTGGGCATCCATATCCCAACCTGCTGTGGAGGCAGTGATTTCTTCTTCGAGGTTTACAGTGCCAAAGCGTTCAGTTTCTTGCGTCATTGGAAAGTTCAAGCCTCTGCTAGCACGCAGGTTAGAGACCAGCAGGGGAGTTTCATATGCGAACATGGGGTGGGGTTGACCTGTGCCAAAGAAAGACATCGCCATTTCAAAGTTTCCTTCTTCGATGTTGCTCTGGCGTAAAGTGGAATCGATACCATCAAAGGTGGTTTTAATTCCAAAGGCCGTTAGTTGGCTTGCCATTTCGGTTGCTGCCGTGGCAGCATCGCTCCAGGTTGCCGGACACTGCAGTGATATAGTGAACTGTGTGCCATCTTCAAGATACCACTCACCATTTTCTTGGTACATGCCAACAGAGGTCAGGAGCTCTGTTGCTTTATCGAGGTTGACCGAGTAATCGATCAGCTGAGTGGTGTCAACCCACAGCTCATTCATCACATCAGCCAAACCAGTGATGTTCTGCACGCCACGGGTGACGCCAGGGAGTGCTAACTCGCCTACACGATCGCGGTCGATCACGTGGGCAATAGCTTGGCGGACTTCCTGAATCCCAAATGGTTCAACATCGTGGTTGAAGTAGATCGCAAGGCCATCAACGCCTGCAACTTGTATAGTGTCATAGCCCATGGCTTTGAATGTTTCCATTGAAGCAGCAGGGAATACGTGGGTTAGAAAATCAACTTCTTCGTTGAGCACCAATGGGGTTAGATCGGCAACATCGCCATTGTATACCACTACCTTGCCAAAATTAACTGTATCAGCAAGGAATGAGTTTTCATTGAAGAGCAATTCAATGGCTGACTCGGTGACTCTGCCTGGGTCGAGGTAGTAGGGGCCTGTTGCGTTAACAAATTCAGGGCGGAAGTTGCTGAAATCGGTGGCCAAGTTTTGCCATTCTGTGGAGGACTCATCCAAGTCGGAATCTACAAGATCTTGAACCTTATCAGCAAACTCTCCATAGGTCTCGTAGTCCACCATGGGCTTGCGGAGAACAAAGCGCATAATCAGAGGCGTGGGTTCCATGATACTAAAATGAACTTCAGTATCCGAGACAACTTCAACCGCGTCGATAAAGTTCCAGACAGGGTTGCCAACCAAGCGGTAGATCGAAAAGGTGGTCCATACATCCATCGCGGTGAAGTTTTCACCAGAGTGCCACAAGGCATCGTCGCGCAAAGTCACCTGGAAGGTGTCAGTTGCCTCGTCAATTTCCCAGCTGGTAGCAAGCATGGGCTGATATTCATCTGTTGCTGCCATGTAAGTGGCCAACGGGAGCTGATGCAGCTCACGGAAAAACCTTAGTTCGATGGCATTAGTTACAAACATATTGAAATGCCCTGTTGGAGGGGTGTTGTATGGCCATCCACCTGCGAAAATTGCCTCGGGGATTTGGGGTTCGATCACGGGGTCCTCAACCACGGGCTCCTCGACTACAGGCTCTTCAACTACAGGCTCTTCGACTACAGGCTCCTCGACCACGGGGTCCTCAACGACTGGTTCTTCGACCTCAGGAGCGGGAGTGATGGGATCTTGTGCACATCCCGCAAGCATGGTGAATACCAGCAAAACCGATACAAAAGTGATTATTAGTTTTTTCATTATTGTTCCTTTCAGAATAAAATTTGGATAAGCGTACTCTGAGGTTGGATGTGTTTGACACAGACTTCAACTCTTTCTCTGCCTTTGTAACCTTGTTGGTTAAAACCTGGTGATCAGAGTACTTGGTGGGGGTATTCGGTATCTTCTATATTCTTTTCTCCTTTCGTCTTCTTTGTAGAGGATTGATCTTCTCTTGATTTTTTCTTTCTTTTCAAAAAGAGGTAAACACTTGCAAGTACCACCATCATTGCCCCGATGCCAATATTAAGGGTGTTGACTATTTCCTCTGGACTGCCGGGTTGGTTTTCGGTACGCAAGATCAGCGAGAGTGCGATCATAACTATTCCGAAAACAAGCAGCAACTTGGCAAATGACTTCATATTTTTTCCTTCTTCACCAGCAAACAAGCTGCGCGGTGACCGTTACCGAGGTCATATAAATCTGGAAGGATTCGGTCGCATTCTCCCGGCATCATTTCTGGGCAGCGCGGGTGTAGAGGGCAGCCGCTTGGGATCCGCGAGAAGGAGGGGATGTCGGTGCCGTGCAGGGTATATTTTTCAATGATGGTTCGCTCAAGAATGTCAGAAGAGCCAACTGCTGCCGAAATAACCGCCCGAGTGTATGGGTGAGCGGGTGACTCTACCAGATCATTGGTGAATGCTTCTTCCACAATTCGGCCCAAGTACATAATCATAACCTTTTGTCCGCTTGCAAAGAATTTGCCCAAGGCAAGGTCGTGGGTTATGAAGAAATAGGAAACCCCCATTTTTTTCTGGATATCTCGTAGGGTTCTGAGTAAGCTCACCCGAAGGGAGGTGTCGATCATACTGGTGGCTTCATCTACCACAATTGCTTTGGGATTCATTGTCAATACACGTGCGATGGAGACACGTTGCCTTTGACCACCTGAGAGCGCATTGGGGTATTTATCAACGAAATCTTCCACTGGGGTCAGACCAACCAGTTCAAGCAATTGGCTAACGCGTTCATAAAGGTCTGCTATTTTTGTTATTTTCTCGTGCCGTTTGATCGGATTGGCAATAATGTCAAAGGTCATAAGCGCAGGATTGAGCGAATCGTATGGATTTTGGTGTATCAACTGCACGCTTTTGCGAAATTCTCTCCAAGCTTTACCTTTCAGCATTCCAACTTCTTTGTCATTGAAAGAATATGAGCCACTGGTATAGGAACTTAGACCAGCAATAATTTTTCCAAGGGTTGTCTTACCACAACCAGACTCACCCAGAACACACAAAGTTTCAGATTTACCAATAGTCAGGTTGATATCACGTAAGATGGTAATTGGAGGGCGATTTTTTTGAGAAAAAGATTTTCCCAAACTCGTCAATTTGATAAGATCAGCCATTTTTTTTCCATTCATTGACTGGGTTCCAGCAGGCAAAGCTTCGGTTTGAACCTTCTAACTTTTCCAACGGCGGCATAAACTTCTTACATTGATCTAGGCGGCGATAACAGCGAGGTTCGAAGGGGCAACCGTCCTTGATATCGATCATGTCTGGCGTTGAGCCTGGTATGGAATAGATATTGGAACTATCCATGGAGAGCCTTGGAATGGCATTGATCAAGCCGTTGCTGTAAGGGTGCCTGGGTGTCTCAAAAAAATCACTCGTAGGAGAATTTTCCACCACCCGCCCAGCGTACATCGTGACCACCGTGTTTGAAAGTTCACTCACAATGCCGAGATCATGAGTGATGAAGAGCAGGCTGAAACCAAATTTCATTTTTAAGTCGTTCAGCAGCTCTAAGATCTTAGCTTGGGTGATCAGGTCAAGCGCAGTGGTAGGCTCATCCAGGATAATTAGGCGGGGATTTAGGATGAGCGATAACGCAATGAGCGCACGCTGTTTCATCCCTCCTGAAAGCTCGTGGGGGAAGGCGTTCAGCACTTTTTCTGAATCAAGCATGACGGTTTCGAGTAGCTCGGCTGACCGTTGTAGAATTTGTTTTTTTGACTGACTTCGATCATGTGCCCGAACGGCATCCAGGAATTGCGTCTTAACTTTTTTAACCGGATTGAAGGAGCTTTGAGAAGCCTGAAAGACCATGGCGATGTCTTGCCAAAGGAGAAGGCGCATTTCCTTCTTCTTAAGACGGAGCAAATCTACCACCTTACCGTCCTGCTTTTTATAGAGCAATTTCCCATGGATGACCTCAGCTGCTAAAGGCAGCGCGCCAACAATTGAGGTGGCCAGTGTCGTTTTTCCGCAGCCCGATTCTCCGATCAGGGCGACAGACTCACCATCCGCGATGGTCACGAAAGCGTTTGAGACCGCCTTGAGCATGCCGCGCTTGGTACTGTAGGCAATGGATAAATCTTGTATTTGGAAATTCGGTAAAGTAGTTTGGGCAGCTTCCATAATCTCCTACATTCAGTTTCTCAGTGCTGGATTAAACACATCTTCGAGGGCCTTACCGACCCAAACCAGTGAAATGATTAAAATGCTGATCATAATAGTGGGAGCAAGGATAAACAGGATGGAATTAGGATTATAGATAACGCCTTGGGTCCAGGCCTGATTGATCATGACACCCCAATTCTGTTCCAATGGCAAAATTCCAAGGAAGAACAAACCAACTTGGGCATAAATAGCTGCACGCATCAGCAAGGTGAAATTGACTGCGATGAAACCGATTAAATTTGGACTGATCTCACGGAAGACGATATGGCTGGTTGATAAATCCTGCATGGTTGCTGCTTCAATGAAGTCGCGCTGCTTCAATGAGAGCACTTCTGAGCGAATCGTCCTGTATAGACCAGCCCACGATAGGATGCCCAGGATGATGGCTAAGGTGAGACTATCTAACCTGAAAAAACCAGAAAAGACAACTAGTAAAGGTAAACGGGGTATGGAGAGCCAAACATCGGCCAAAAAGACCATTACGCTGTCGAATATGCCGCCAATAACCGCTGAAAACGCGCCAAGAGCCAGTCCGAGGAAGACGCCAATACTGGCTGTTACGAGGGAAAGCATTAAGAGCTCACGCCCGCCATTAGCAATCTGTTTCCAGATATCACGTCCTAAATGGTCTGTGCCGAGGATGTGTTCTGAGCTGGGAGCTTGTAGAATCTTGGATGGATCCGAGACCGTATCCAAAGGGAACACAACTGGTGCAATGACAGACATCACCACGATTAAGCTGAGGAGCACAAAACCAAATAGTCCAGCCTTGTTGTTCAATATGGCATATCTGATTTGCTCAAACAGTTTTTTCAATCGGGTAGATTGCGAAAGGGTCACGTAAGGTACATCTTTTGTTGCCATTGGAATCCTAAGCTTTGCTCTTTATTCGAGGGTCAAGTACCACATAAAACAACTCTGCGAGGAAATTGCATAAAACGATGGTGATCGTCATAATTAGAAAGACACCTTGCATGAGCGGATAGTCCCGCCCGCTCGTTGCTCTTAGCAGTTCTAGGCCTATGCCCTGATAGACGAACAGCTGCTCAATAATCAAAGAACCGCCCACAATAAAACCCAGTCGCATAGCGAACTCAGTGACGATTGGCAGCATAGCATTTCGGGCGATGTAGGAAGAGAGTACCTTTCCAGGACGTAGACCCCTGATATTAGCCATGGTGACGTAATCCGCTTTTAGACAGCTGATGGTCGCCCCTTTCATCAACAGAATCCAGATCCCCAATTGTGCAAACATGTAAGTAAGAATTGGTATAAGCCCATGCAAAAAGATATTTTGAATAAAGGCAAAGTTCCAACCCGGGGTAACATTCATACTATAGGTGCCGCGCATTAAGCGAATTGGCATAATTGTTGATTCCCCATTCCAGCGAATCACACCGAAAACCAACAAGAAAAAGATGGCGATTAAGAAATCTGGGATGGCACTTAGGAAAGAGGCAAAACCGGTAACAATCGGCTCGTACCATTTATCTCTTTTAAACGCCATGATAGCGCCAATTACTACACCGAGAATAAAGGAAATCACAAGACCGGTCCCAACGGTGAAAAGAGTCCACGGTAACCGGGCTGCGATGATTTCCATAACAGACACGCCCGGTGATAGCAATGAATTTCCAAAATCAAGCCGGGCTACATTACCAATGTACTCTAAATATTGTTGGAAAACTGGCTGGTCAAGATCCATTGAGAAAAGAAAAGTTGCCCGGGTCAGGGCCTCATCGTAAGTCAGACCGAATTGAGTCATTTGCTCATCAATGAAGCGTTGGACAGGATTGGAGGGCATCAGCCTTATCAGAAAGAAGATGATTGTGGTGACCAGCAGCACTGTAAACACCATTTTAAGCAACCGCAAGGACATATATTTTATGGTCTGTTTTAGTTTCACCGTCTTGTGATCTCCTCAACAAAGCTTGAAACAAATTTATTGGTAGCCAAAAAAGTAACCCCCTTGACCGGGTTTAGTCGCTGTTCTCCGGAGGCTATGTGCACAGGCACAGGCAGCGATTGCAATATTTCTTTGATGGCCGCGCGGGTTTCAGGCTTTAGATTCTCAAAAAAAGTGCCCGAAATGACAATACATTCCGGATCCATTAGGTATGAGGTTTGGAATATATGCGGTAGAATGGCAGGGATAAATTGACCAACGAGGTCTTCCTCAGTGAGCAAACGTTCTGCTAATTTACTGATTTTTGCGTCCTGATCGTAGTACTCGCCGGCTGCACCAAAAGCACCTTTATAAACACTACCTGACACAACCAGGCCGAGGCCAATGCCGAATGGAGATTTATTGAGAAGATAGGCAACTAAAGTTTCATTCAGTGAGCATTTTTCGTGATGGTAAAGAGCAGCTGCACAATTAGCGTCGTTCTCAACCAGGATTGGGATTTGGGGGAATATCTGACGAAGGGCGCTCGGCAAACCGGGAAAGTTCCATGCTTCATCGCCGCCCGGCGAGTGTCGAAGACCCGAGCGGATAGAACCATCGTTGTACACAATGGCTTTGATTGCCAGCCCTATTCCTTTTATTGAGGGATACTGCTTAAGCTGTTCTTCGATCAAGCCAGAAACCGCTTCTTGGACATGTTTTCCGTCGAAAGGAATCTCCTGGCTTGTAACGGTTTTACCATCCAAGCCAATGCAATGAACATGCAGAAGCTCGTCCTCAACATAAATGCCCAGCATTTGAAATTTATTGCCATTGAGGCTTAAAATATTGCCTGGTTTCCCTACGCTGCCGTTATTTTCAACCTGGCCGAGGTCAATTATCAGTTCAGCTTTCTTAAGGTCATTGACGAGATAGGAGATTGTGGAGGCTTGAACGCCGCAATGCTCTTTCAACCGTGCCTGAGTCAGGGGACCATGTCTCCTTAGGGTTCCAATCAGGAGAGCCAGATTTTGCACACGCAAATTCTTCTTGTTCATTGATTTTTCCCGTGAAATATGAAGAATTAATTCGTTCAAACAATGAATAAATTATACATATTTCAGATCCAATTGTCAAGGGCTGCGCATTAGTTCATCAAATCTATTGCCTAAAAACCATTTATTCAAAAATAAAATAACTTGAGCTAACGAAGTGTAGTAAAGAAAAAATCACACTAGACCCGTGACATAAATAACTCACAAAAAATGTGGGGACAATAATACATCACCGATATTTCAGAAGAAGTTGGATAAACCGGACTAGATTACATGTCTGAACTGGCAATCAATAATTCGTTATTTGATTGGAAGAATTATCTCATCCAAAACTGGTGGCAATCGCATCAGTTGGTTGTATTGATAGGGTTTGATGATATGTTGTTTCATTCCCTCAAATAAATTGTACTTCTCAAATTTTGGAATTTATATTTGATTTTTTTGGACAGGCCCGATTTTTGAATCATTAAGTAAGTGCTGAGTCATTTTTCATACACTCACTTTGCAAGAGCCCTGCTCTGTGTGTCCCATCCCTTCTGATCCAAACCACCCCTAACCCACTTTCCCCCGTACCTCCTTTCGCTGGTTCAACCAGTCGTCGGTATCACCAGGCATTGCTTTGATCTCTTCCATTGGTCGGTGCAACAAGGTTATCGCATCCTCAGGGCAGACCCGGGTACAAACCCCACAACCGGTACAAATCGCACGATCAATACTAGCATGATGGGTTACAGTGATGGCTTCGAATTGACACAACGGCGCACATTCACCACAACCCGTACAAAGATCCTCATCCACCACAGCATAGTATGATGAGCTTGCCACCACGTTGGCGATTTTTGCTTCTGCAATCCCTCTCAGCAATGCGCATGCACACGTACAACAATTACAAATATAACTGATCTGATCCCTTTGATTGGATATGGTATGTACCAAGCCAGACTGAGCGGCATAATCCAGCACTTTTAATGCTGATTCTAAATCCAGCGCCTCCATGTTTGGTGCATTGTCAAAAGCACCTGGTTGATCACTCATCGCTAAACACACTTTCAAGGGGTGCTCACAAGCCTGATCGAGGAGCGTCTGTTGTTTGCGACAGGTGCAATCAAAGACTGCCCACGCCCGTTTATGTGACAGCAACGTCGTGACATTCTCCTCGGGTAAGATTTCTACCGCAGAATTTATGGATGCATTGATCGGAATCACCCGGTGAAACTGCGGTTCAACAGTCAACAGTCTTTCACGGGCTTCTTTGTAATAGTCTTCAAAAAGTTGGGCAAAGGTTTTGTCCATTCTGAAAACTTGACGTTCATAAAACCCAACGACAAAGGGTAACAAGCTTACTTCAACACCATCAGAGCCTCGCCGCATGTTGACCAAGCCTTTACTGACCATCGCTTTCACCAGGTCCAGGCACTCTGACCTGGAAAAGTCGTCTATGGCGCTGATCGCTTCCAAAGGTTGATATGACAAGGATAAGTGTAAGGCAAACTGCGCTTCTTCTGGGGTAAATAAATGTGCCAACAATTCTAATTCCTTGCCGCTTTCTGTAGCTGGAAAGCCCTGGGGGAATGCGTCCAGGTGGCGGGCTAAAGCCTGGTAGGTATGCTTATGTTCCATTATTTAATCCTTCTACTAAAGGTTAACCTTCCATCATTATATATTAAAACACCCCTGGGGTTTCCAGGGGTGTTTCTTGTTATTGCTTGTTGGCAATTAAACTTCTACCACAGAGTTTTCAGTGCCCATTTCATTTGTTACATAAGCATCTGCAACCCAATCATTCTCCCAACGTTCGTTATCAAGAAGATAACGGAATTGGTAGGCTCGTCCAGTATCCAGGGTCAAAGCAGTATAAAATGAGCCATCCTTCTTCTTTTTCATCGGATCAGCTTGTTCATCCCAGCCGTTAAAATCTCCAACCAGGAAGGCTGTATCTGCCTCAACATCTTCTGGCAAGTAAAACCAGACTCGACAGCGATTGCCACCTTTATAGTAGTGTTTTTTCAACATATTTCCTCACTTTTATTAAATCAGATCATCTGATCCTACCACATCAACGTGTATAGACAAGGACTTTGTTCAATCAACGATCAACCCATCCCCTCTCTATCCAGTTGTTATGATGCTTTCATGATTTTTTATGGCAAATTTTGAGGCGGGTCAATCAATCCGAGCTAACCATGCCATAAAACAACGGTAATGGTTCCTGAGCTTCATCATGAATCTTAATTGCTTCCTCTAGATCTCTTTTAGCATGTGCCAGGGATGTCTCATCTCGGGCATGAATTTCAATTAGCGTTTGACCTTTTTCTACCTGGTCACCAACTTTGACCTTCACCATGATTCCAACTGCAGGATCAATGGCGTCACCTTTCTTTGAACGACCGGCACCTAAGACGACCGCAGTCTCCCCCACCGTCCTGGCATGAACCTGATGAACATATCCAGACTTGTGCGCTTTCAATATTTCTTTGTGCGGTGCCTTCGGGAATTTTTCAGGATGATCAACAAAGCTCACATCACCCCCTTGTGCCGCCACTAGTTTGCGCAAGTATTCCAGTCCACTGCCCGAATCGATTGATTCCTGCGCCATTTTCCAGGCTTCTGATTTTGATTCTGCCCGCTTTCCCAGAACAAGCATATGGCTGGCAATTTCAAGGCAATGCTCAACAAAGTCATCAGGACCCTGGCCCATTAAGGTCAGAATAGCTTCTTTTATTTCCAGCGCATTACCAACAGCTTCGCCCAAGGGCTGATTCATATCCGAAAGAACAGCGACGACTTCTCTGCCGCTCAATTCTCCAATGGAAACCATCAAAGACGCCAGTTCACGCGCATCCGAGAGGGTTTTCATAAAAGCACCATTTCCCATCTTAACATCCAAAACAATGCCTTGCGCGCCAGCAGCAATCTTTTTACTCATAATTGAAGATGCAATCAGCGGAATGGATTGCACTGTACCCGTCACATCACGTAAAGCATACAGCTTGCCATCGGCGGGTGCCAGGTCCATACTCTGACCAGAGAGCACCATTCCCAACGTTGCCAGTTGATCAAGAAATTCATCCTTGGTCAAATCCGTCCGAAACCCGGGGATCGACTCAAGTTTATCCAACGTACCCCCGCTGAAACCCAATCCTCGACCGGACATTTTCCCCACTGGCAAGCCGCACGCCCGAACCATGGGCACCACAGCAATCGAAGTTTTATCACCCACCCCGCCTGAGGAGTGTTTATCAATGACAACATCAACGATCTCTCGCAAATCGAGCTTTTCGCCGCTCTCTGCCATGGTCAGTGTCAGGTAGGTTGTTTCCTCGGCGGTCATTCCGTTTAAGAGCACAGCCATCGCCCAAGCCGATGCCTGATAATCGGGTATATCGCCTTGGGTATAACCCTCGACAAAGAACGCGATTTCATCCTTGGTTAGTTCAATGCCGTCACGCTTTTTTTCTATGATATCAACTGCTCGCATCTCAACCTCCAGAGTCAATTTTACCGCAATAAAAAAACCGTAAGGTTCACCAACAACCAGTCATGGTGTGTTGACCAATCTTACGGTTTCTGTCTCTAAAAAGGACTAGGTCAGTTCTTGCCCCGCACAACCACCTTACGTTTGGGATCTTCGCCTTCACTCTCTGTCTCAATATCAGGATGGTCGCGCAATTCAAGATGGATGATGCGCCGCTCGTTGGGGGGCATGGGCTCCAATGCTTGATTTCGACCGGTGCTGGCCACTTGATCAGCAATCCTTCGGGCTAGTTTGCGCAGCTCATCTTCTCGCCGTTTTCGATAATTCTGAACATCAATCTGCAGCGGTACCCAGCGACCCAACTCACGTCCAACGATCAAACTGGTGATGAATTGAAGGGCATTAATCGTCTCGGCTTTTCGACCAATCAAAAAACTCAGATCATTCCCTTCAATATCGATTAATACGGGTTGAACACGATTGGTGTCACTGTCACCCAATTTCACAGCCACCTTCGCCTGAACATTCATTTTTTCTAAGAGTACCGTGATCGTGTCTCGGGCAACCACGACTTCCTCAGCTTCATCAGATGAATCCAATGCTTTATCGACTTGTTCTGCTTGTTCAAGCTTTTCAACAGCGGCTCTTTTTTCAGTTTTGATCTGATCAGAAGATCGACCTTTGATTTTTAAGGCAATCCTGGCTTGACGGGATCCAAGCCCTAACAAACCTTTTTTCCCCTCATCTAACACCTCAACATCGATATCAGCTTTCGTTAAACCAAGCTCTTGCAGACCCTTTTCAATAGCTTCCTCTACTGAAGGTGCAATGATTTCTAATTTTGTGATTTCTTCTGCCATAAGTCCTCCTTCACCGAATAAACCTGCCCAAATACTTTGTTTGGGAATTACCGCTTCTTTCTACTTTTCCGCTGTTTTTTCGGCATGGTCATCCGTTTATCCGATGATTCTTTTGGTGGTGCGGGTTTGGATTTAGGCGGCTCTTGTACCTTTGCCTCAATCACCTCAGCCTGTTTTGGATTTGCAGCTGGAGCAGGTTGCTTTTGCTTCATAAAAGGTATGATATTGTTCCAGTTTGCCCGACCCATGATGGCATATTGGATGATACCAACCAGATTGCTCGTAAAGAAATACAGTGCCAACCCAGATGCCAATGAATAGGCCATGAAACCCATCAGAAGCGGCATATAAATACTCATCGACTTGGTCATCATTGCACTTTGGTCATTCCCACTTGATTGAGGTTCAATCAGTTTTGATTGAAGATAAGTGGAGATCACAACCAAAATCGTTAACACCGGGATGCCGATACCAAAAATCGTGACCCTTTCAGGCTGTCCGAGGTTCATCCATAAGAATCTGTTTTGCAATGGAAGCACCCTGGCTGGATCGATAAAACCAGGATAAATACTCTGAGCTAGTCGGAAAAGTTCAAATGGTGATGCAGCCATGGCACGCACCACGCTCTGCCATAACCCCAGGATGAGTGGAAATTGAATCAGTGTTGGCAAACAAGATCCCATCGGGTTGATTCCCAGTTCCTTGTAAAGCTTCATCTGTTCCTGCGCTAACCGCTCACGGTCATCTTTATACTTTTCTTGCATTTTCTTATACCGGGGGTCAGTTTGCAGCTGCTGCATTCCTTGGGTTGCTTTAAATTGTTTCACCGTCAAGGGATGCATTAGAAGACGAATTAGGATCGTAAACAGGATGATCGAGATCCCGAAATTGTTGACCACTGAATTAATCAGTAATAATACATTGACAAAAGGTTGAATTACAATCGTATCCCACATGGGTCTATCCTTTAATTCTCAGGGGTTGTTGACCAAAGTTGAACACCGGTCAAATCATATGCATAAACCAGGTTTTCACCATCGATGATGCCGACGACAAGGAATTGCTCGTTAACGGCTGGTGACTGAAAGACATTACCTGCAAGTGTTGTTTCCCATCTGGGTGTACCATCATAATTCAACACCCTTACGGACCCACCCTCTGTCACCAGCGCAATGCCTTCGGGTAACTCGGACAACCCACCAACAATGGCTCCCGGATAATTTCGGCGCCACATCTCTTCTCCGTTGGTTGGATCCAGCGCATACAGGTTCCCGCCCGAATCACCAAAGTAAAGGGTTCCATTAGCTAACAGCGCTCGACCCCACACACTCCCTTGGGCAGAAAATTCCCAAACGACTTGACCATTAGAGGTGTTTAAAGCCACCATTTCCCTGCCAACCGAGCCTACGAACAATGATGTCTCATCTTCACTCAAGATGGGTGAACCAACCACAGCACCGGCCATTTCTTTTGACCAAAGCTCATCACCATCTAATGAGATTGCGTACACATGATGGTCCATCGAGCCAATATAAACCGCGTTATCACCAACCCGTGGTTGAGCCCACAAGAAGTGCCCGGTTTCAAAGCTCCATTTCAGGCTGCCATCTGAATTGATAGCGTACAAATGACCATCATTAGACGGTGCATAGACAATCCCATCTTTCTCGGCTGCCTGACCCATGTAATAATCATCGGCTTCTGCAAAAGTCCACACGGGTGAACCTGTTTGTCGATCAATTCTGTGAAAAACATTGGCAACATCCCCGACATAGATAGATTCGTCCGTGACGAGCGGCGGGGTGTAAAAGGATACTTGGGCGCTGCCATTCTCGGGATAGAGCCAATCAACAGCACCTGTTTGCGGATTTAGCGCATAAATATGAGGGCCATATGCCACAAAAACTTGATCTTCTGAAACGGATATTCCTGGAGAACCCTCCACCCTGGGTCCTGGCACACACGCGCTTAGGACAAGGGTTAATCCAACCAATATCCCAAAAAATATAATCGTTTTTTTCTTCATTCTTTCTGCTCTTCTAAAAAATTCATGGTACCGGATCAATACCACCCGGGTTAAATGGATTACAGCGAAGCACCCGTTTGACAGCCATCCAACCGCCTTTGATCGCACCGTATTTATAAACTGCCTGATAGCCGTAATGGGAACAACTGGGATAGAAACGGCAGGTATTAGGCGCAATGAGCGGTGAAAAGATAATCTGATAGCCGCGGATCAAGACCAACAACAACCAGCGTGGGAAGGTCTTAATTTCTAGAGGGATATCCCTTAAGAGCGGCTCGGGGCTTTTGTGTTCGGATGAACAAGTGTGGTCTGTCAATTCAGGTTTTCTTTCAGTAATCCTGCTTGTAAAAACAATGATCGCATTCCATCGACAACAGCTCGGTAGTCATTATCCAAAATAGGTTTTCTGGCAATGATCAACAAGTCATATCCTTGGTCTAATTCAGGTTGAAGCGTCTGAAGGGCCGTTCTAATCTGTCGCTTGGCATAATTACGCTGGACGGCCCCCCCAACAGACCGTCCGGCGATAACAGCAGCTCGATTTTGTTTCAGTTGATTCGGTAGAAAGCCTAATACTAACACTGCGTTTGCCAGAGATCGGCCTTCCTGGCGCACACGCTTGATATCATTTCTACGGGTTAATCGAAACCTTCGTTGCACCCAGTGTCCTGTTCATCAGGAGACCAACAGCCATCAATCCAATTATCCCTGGCTGGTTACCAACGAACCCTTTTTACATGGTTGTTGGCTTTTTTCGCCAGTTCATTCCGTCCCTTTGCACGACGTCGCTTCAAGACCTTTCGACCACCTTTTGTCTTCATTCGTGCCCGAAAGCCATGCGTGCGGACGCGGCGGCGACGCTTCGGTTGATAAGTTCGCTTTGGCATTCTCTATGAGTCCTTTCTTTCTTTAATATACTTACTAACTGTCTCAATACTCGCGCATTAAAGACAGCCAACCATTATACCGCATGCCCATTTAAGGGTCAAACGAAAATGGCTATCCAAACAGCTTTTTGATTTTATCAGAACTGTGAAAAACATCAAGTTGCAACATGAAAAAGCTATCCTGAGAATTATTCCGTCAAACTTACCAGGCCTTCTTTTTCAGGATGGTGTCCCACCAGTTTGACAGACGTAATCCTATTCCTTAGATCAGTGTTGGCCTTACCGAAAACCCGCATGTAAGTATCTGATAATCCAGATAGTTTCCATCGTCCATCATCAAGCAGCACACTCGATTCCCACAAAACCTCAACCCGTTGACCGACAAACCTGTCACGATATACTTTACTGGTTTGATCAAACAAATCACGCAGTTCTGCATTGCGCGCTTTGGCAACCTTATGAGGAACCCGCCCATCCATATCGTAAGCTGCGGTTCCTGGTCGTGGTGAAAAAGTAAAAACATGTCCCCCAGCAAAGCCAATCTTCTCAATCAGCTGTTTTGATAACCCAATATCTTCCTCATCTTCGCCCGGAAAGCCAACAATGACATCGGTTGTGATGGCCACATTTGGTATTGCTGATCGGACCTCCCCGATCAAGTGCACATACTCCCTGATCGTTATCGGTCGACCCATCCTCTTTAAGATCCGGTCACTGCCTGATTGGAGGGGGATATGCAAATGTCGACATAATCGCTCATCCCGCCATAAAGATAACATGGATAAATCAAAATCCCATGGCTCAATCGATGATAACCGCACTCGGGGAATGGGATGGTTTCCCAATACACTCGATATCAAATCCTTCAAACCCAGTTGCCCCGGTATATCCCTGCCCCAGGCGCCCAACTGCACACCTGTCAGGACGATTTCCTTCACACCCCCATCAATAGCCGCTTGGATGTCCCTGTGGATATCACTAAGGCTAACCGAACGGGCGGGTCCCCGTGCAAAACGAGTCAAGCAGTAGGTACAACGGTTGTCACAGCCTTCCTGAACTTTAATGAACGCGCGCGTCCTGCCCCGCTCCCCAGGGATGGGCTGACGAATTAGTGTCAGGGAAGCGATTTCATCAGATGATTTCTTTAAAATATTTGCAACAAGCTGCTCTTTGTGCTGGTTCGGGAAAACCCTTGTCACACCAGGTAGATTTTGTGCTGCCTCAGGTTCCAGCGTAGCCCAACAACCCGTCGCAATAACCTCCAGTGCACCTTCCCGGCTTGCCCGCCGCAATTTTTTGCGAGAATCCGCTGCGGCTTTGACTGTTACCGTGCATGTGTTCACGATGGCAATATCTGCTTCACCAGGCTCAGAAACGATCTCGTGACCAAATGCCCTGAAATGATTGGCGTAGGTTTCGATTTCACTTTGGTTTAAACGGCAGCCAATTACATCTAAGAAGATCTTCATCGGGCTTATGGTTTTACGACGATAAAATAATCAAAAAGGATATTCGTGCCCGGCCTATCCAGATTCCCCGCGATCAAACCGACATCCCCATAGGCAAAAGTCTCATCCCGAACTTGTAGAAGTTTGGTGTCATTGACAACCAGCGCCAATTGATCCCCCCGGCAGATGGCTGTAATTTGGTTGGGATCACCACCACGCCGAATAACTTGACTAAACCCCATCTTTGTTGATCCCATCATGCTCAGAGAACCCGCTTGTTTGCGATAAATCCCATAATACCCGTCTGAACTGATCACAAAAGCATAAAAATTATTCTTATCCTGATACCGACAAATCAACCCATACAGGTTATTGTCAGGACCAGACAGTTTTTCCGCTTTCGTATGAACATCAATATCCTGGAAATTTAATCCCGGCACACTCCAAATTAAAAAGTTGGGTTGGTCAACCGTGAGCCTGAAGCCCTCCTGATCATACCCTGAAAAGCTTAAGCGATCTTCGTGGGTCCGCCAACCACCTGTTTGACTGGAAAAATCATCCCAGAATAATACAGGGGTATCTCCAAGCCAGTCTAAATTATCGGCAACGAGCGGCTCACCCCTGCATCCTGAAATGGCCATAGCCACACCAACAAGGGCTAAAAAAACCAATTTCCTCATCGTACCGGTTCTCCGATTATCGAAAAAAGTTGACAAAACCATCCTAACAATTGCAAGTTGTTTAGAACAAAGTCATGGGCTTTTACCTTACCCTGCCTGTCAGCGAAGGCTAAGTTCAAGAATAATTATAACCCAGACCATGAGAAAAGAGGAAAAAATATCATTATCCTCATTACAAGAGGTCCTTTATCCTAAATTAAAAATTGGAGGCTGCCTTCATAATGATGACAGCCTCTTAAGAACGAGGAGAAACCAATCATTTTGGTCTCTATGTGTGGTTGTTAAGAAAGGTGTCGGACAATTCTTTGTTCAACCATGCATCGCCTCGTATCTCGCTATAAAAAGAACCCTCAACCAGGTTGATTAATTAAAATTTTGCAATCTGCATCTTGGGAGGTTTCAACAAACGACCCCGCCGTGTCGTGTGCCGCTGAGTTTTGAACCTGCATAAGCAGGTTAGTCGTACCCGTCAGATTCGCCTTGACTCAGGTCTATCGCGGCACCGAACGGAGGTCCGACGCTTGTAAAGGGTGTTGGCCCAAAACTGGTGTGCTGCATCACGAACACAGCAGGGTAATTTACTTATACCATAATTCTCGAAGGTTGCAAAGATGTTTTATGTTAAGAATTTTCCACCACATCTTTAAATCAATAAGAACCAGATTTAAGCCCCAGACTTCATTGAAAATTTACTTGATTTCAGTTGATCTTTGAAATTCTCAAAATTGAACTCTGACATTTATGGTACCCTATTGTTATCAGTGTTATCAGTGAAGGAAACCAGACGGTGAGAACATTTATTGCGGTGGATTTTCCACAAAAAATGCTAACAAAAATAAACGAAATTACCACTTACTTTAAGAAAGAAACCCCAACCCATGCGTTGAAATGGGTCCAAACAGACAACTTGCACTTGACGCTTAAATTCATCGGCGAGATTAAAGAAAGCAAAGTCGGAAAGGTAAAAGAGACACTCACGAACGCCCTTCAAGGTCAAAATGCTTTCAACATTCAAGTCGGTGGTCTAGGCATGTATCCAAATAAAAACAACCCCCGGGTGATTTGGCTCGGCATCATCAATGAAAAACCCTTAATCCATATTGCCAAAAACCTTGATCAAGCCTTAACGACCTTGGATATCAAACCTGAACGCCGCGCCTTTTCACCCCATCTGACAATCGCTAGGGTTCGCAAAAACACAGACAAGGCAACAGCAATGCTGATCGGAAAAACGCTTTCACAGTTTAGGATTGAGCCCCTGGGTGATGTTACCGTTGATCAAGTCAATCTTTATCAAAGTAAACTAACACCCTCAGGACCTATTTACACAATATTGCATACTGTGTGCTTGAATCAAGTATAATGGGTACAAATAAAAACCAAATTTTAGAAAGAGGTGACATCTGGAAGCATTATCATTAGCAAGAGAAATTGCCAATTTCCTTGAGGACAAAAAGGGGGAAGATATTCTCATCCTGGACTTAAAAGAAATCGCATCATTTACAGATTATTTCGTGATTGTCAGCGGGTCAAGCCGCCGCATGCTGCAGAGCCTGTCAAGTGGTTTGCTGCGCGCCGTAAAGACTAACTTCCATAAGACCACGCAACCCGAAGGCGAAGCCGAATCGGGTTGGGTTGTGATGGATTATGGTGATGTGGTTGTGCACCTATTTTCTCCCGAACAACGAGACTTTTACCGACTGGAAGATTTGTGGTCTGAAGGCAATGTGATCCTGCGACTGATGTAGAATCTATCAGTGTAAAGCATACAAAAGCATTTTTTAGGTATAATTTACCGCTTCAAAATATGTCTTTGTGGCATCGCTTAAAAATCTGATGTTAAAAATAATTAATAGTAAAGCTGCCTTAACACCCCAAGGCAGCTTCTTTTATCGTTAGTTTTTTAGCGAAGATTCAAGACTGATTTTTCTTGATCCGTAATCGCGCAATGCTTATGCTTGAACTTCTGCTAAAACTTCCTGGCTGTGATCAGCAGGTTTAACGTTTTCAAACACACGTTTGATGATCCCATCAGGACCGATGATAAAGGTCGTTCGGAAAACCCCTTCATATTCTCGACCCATATATTTCTTTAGACCCCACACACCAAAAGCCTCACAGACCTTATGATCTGGATCTGAAAGCAAGGTAAAGGGGAGTTCATATTTTTGAATGAATCTCGAGTGAGATTTTTCACTATCTGGGCTTATGCCAATAATCTCAACACCGGCTTGTTTGTAGTCTGCGTAGGTGTCGCGGAAGGAACAGGCTTCCTTTGTACACCCGGGAGTATCATCCTTTGGATAAAAATACACCACGATTGTCTGACCACGATAATCTGATAACTTATGGAGATTTCCCTCGTTATCTAATAATTCAAATTTTGGGGCTTCTTGTCCCACTGATAGTACCATTGTTAACTCCTTTTCTTCTTAATTCTGACAACAAAAATTATATTCTTTTTGGTTGACAATGCAAATAAAACCTTATTCATCTGATCCAGAATGCAAAACCAATTAAATAGAGGGGAAGGAAAAACACACAAGCTGTCGCAAATTGCATAATCTTCCATAGCGGTTTTGCCCCTCTTCGTACCTGTTCAATCAACCATATTTCCACAAGCCCAATGGGTAAGGTTAAGAAAACAGGCCAAACAATGAACCAGGGAAAACCAAGGAGCGCAATCACAGCATACAACAAATAGGTTAGTAAGATAAACGCATTATGATAAAGCATCGCGTTTTCCCACCCAATCTTAATCACCATCGTTTGAACCCCAAACTTATGATCACCAGCAAAACGTTTTAACAAGATCAATAAACGGTTCGCCAGGTAACCGGGAATCAGTGCGATGACCACCAGTGTTAACAAACGGTGTGGACTATCAGATTGCAGAAAAAAAGCCACTGCGGGTGGGATGACAATGATCATTAAAACTTCAACCAACAGCGCTAAGTGTCGAAATCTTTCAATGACTTGGGATAAATAATAGAACCCAGCCACTATGATCAATCCCAGCAACAAAAGGCTCAACCCTGGCCACATCAATCCAATATTCATCCAAATAACAGAGATTGAGGTGGCAACTGTCAATAAAGTTGCTGCCAACCCAGCAATAACCAGGCGTAGCTGCCGAACTTCTCTTAATGACATCCCCTTTGGCCAATCTTGTGGGTCAACGAACGCTTGCAGCGCTTGCAGGCAATCTATACTCAGCACGATTAGCAACAAAAATACCCCCCCCTGAATGAAAACAGACCAACTTCTCATTTCTCTCACATACTGAACAAACCCGGCACCTAACAGATAGGTCATCACCAGGCTGATCAAGCGAAATGGTTTTTGTGCACTGAGAAGTGTTCGAAAAATCATAATTTCTTGCTAGTTAACCTTCGTCCTTTTGCGAAATTAAGAAATGTCACCATTTACATAATAATGGCAATTCATGCCCGAATTAATGGTAGCGCAATGGTATAATGAAAGCAAGCCTAATCATCAACCTTTTTTCTATGCGGAAATTATACTGGATTGTTTCCCTGGTTTTAATCACCATCACCCTGTTGTTTTTGCAGGTTCTACCTTCAATTGCAGCAGATGATGGCCTGGAACTGGCAGCTCCTGAAACATGTCCACTCGAGGGGTGCGCCGCTGGCCAACGTCTGAACTTCAATGTTGTATTTCCTATCTCTCCCCAATACTCAGGTACAAATACTCAGGTGTGCATTTATGCTCCGAAAGAAGGGGGCGCTGATGAAGAAGTTGAAACTCCCTGGGCTAATGCTAATTCAGGTTGGATTTCCGAAGTCGGAAGCACTACAGGTGAACCCTATCAACAAGGTCAGCAGAACAACCTTTGTGAAGATCATATGGATGAAGACGATGAATGGCTGACAGGTGCATTTGCATCCATTAATAAAGAAACAAAGGATCAACTCGAGTTTGCACTCCACATCCATAAGGATGCTGAAATTGATGGGTACATCAAAGTAAAGGTGCTTGAGGCTGACACTGACAACAATTCCTGGAGTGAAACATCCAGCTATCTTGCCTCAATCGAAGTATCTGAACGCATTGACAGGGTCTATGTTGCTCGCACAGCGGATGATTGTGGTTCTTTCTCACCCTGTTTTATCAACTCTGCAGATGACCTCAAAGATGGCATTGGAACTGGTTTGCGAGATGCAGTAATGGCCGTAGATAAGGGCCATCAGATTCGCATCTTGAAGGACTACAGCATAAAAACGCATGGGGTTTTGATCGATAAGCAGCTAGAAATCAGGGGACAAGATAAATCAATGATAACATTTACAGGCACCTACTGTATGAACCCAATGCTGATCTTGACCGATGGTGCGACCATAACAAATCTAACAATCAACGATGGCAACTGCATCTCGCCTTCGCGAAATTTGATCGAAGTTTTCAGTGATAGCAAAGTCTACATTAAAAATAACACCCTAACCTCTGGCAACCATGCTGTTTTTGTTGGTGACAATTCTGAAGATGTTACCATCGCATTCAATCACATTACTAATAATGACGATTACGCAGTCTACAGGAAAGAGGGAGAGGAGAGCGGTAAGGTTGCTATCTATGCCAACAACATCATCAACAACCATGGGGTAGACCAGGTGCATTGTAATAAGCATGGGGTTGCCAATCATAATTTCTGGGGTCAGGGCCGTTCTGCAACGAATAATGCCACCGCTTGTACAGTTTCCAACGCCAAACAGCTGGGTGCCGCAATTCTGCTTGCAACGGATAAACCAGGCGTCCAGGCCGTGAGGTTGCCGGTCAGCGAAGAAATGTCCTATGCTTTCAATGGTAAAATCGGTGCGCGCCATTCCACTGGTAAAGATTTCGATATCATCATTGTCAATCATGGGCAAGGGTCCCTGTCAAACATACCGTTTTACCAAATTGGTTCAACTGAAATTCAACCATGCTCTAATTATTATGATGTGTTCCTGGCACATGATGCAGCAGCAGATGATATTATCCTGGCATTTAAATACGATCTAAACGCCAACTGTATTACCCAAATAGAATCCCAGGCATATTGTGGTGGAGATAAGAGTGAAAATTATCCTCTATGGTGGTATGACCCTGGAACGAATGTCACCGACAGCTGGGATCGCACCGGTCAAGATCCCCAGGGTCCTGGTGCCGGTGGGGCTTCAGGTCAGGAGACCACCTGCGATCTCAATAATCAAGAAATCCTTGTTTTTATTGATAATACGGGCAGACCCAACATCTCCAGTGATCTGAATTTTACGCCCTTTGTGGTTGGTCTGCCAATTGAGGATGGCATCACTTTGTCTGAATTTACCGCTGCGTTTGACGGCAGCAAAGTCAACCTCAAATGGATCACAGCCAATGAATCCAACGTCAAGGGTTTCTATGTCCTGCGGGGAAACACTGAAACAGGTGTTTATTCGAGGATTTCAAGTCTGATTAACGCGAAAGGCGACAAGGACATCGGCGGCACTTATCAATTTAGTGATGAAACCATCACCTTTACAAGAACGTACTATTATAAAATTGAGGTCATTGGTAAAGAGGATAATTCCATCGCAAGCTATGGCCCAATTAGCATCCTGACCGCTACTCCCACCCCGACAGTAACCCTTACACGCACACCGACAATGGTTCCCACTGCAACCAACACGCGCACACCGCTTCCAATTGTTTACAATACACCCACGCCGTTATTCAGACCCAGGACAGCTACACCTGCAGGTGACCCAACGCCAGTCCGAACATTCATCCCATCTCCAACAGGGCCATTTGTCGGCTACCCAATTACAGATGAGACGCCTATTGAAGGCTTGCCCTCCCCAGACCCCGACTTACCCATCGACGCCTACCCACCGGATGACTTTGATCCCACGCCGTCACCCACCCTGGATCCAGATTTGGATATGATTGACACCGTCACCCCTGATCCCGGTGGTATTGATGAAGAAGAAGAATTCCCAGCCCAACACCTCCAATGGGTGTTCATCATCGTTGGTGTGGCAGTTGGTTTGGGCGTGGTTGGCGCAATCAGTGTCATCCTGATCAGAACCTACTTTTCATAATAAATGCTATTTGTGTCATTTATATGTGAAAGTTATTCAGAATCCTTACAACAGTACCAATGGTCAATTTAATGAAAACACCCTCGGTTATCTCTTGCAAAAAGGTGTAAATGTTGACCCATTCACCTCACCTGACACAAAATGAATAAATCCTCCAACAAGTTACTTGATTAGCATGGAATATTCAATATGACCCAAAAAAACTTTGGTATTCTTGGCATCATCGCGCCTATTGCCTATGCCATCTTTGTGATCGTCGGCGGCGCGATCACTCCTGGTTACAGCCATACAACCCAGGCAATCAGTGAGCTGACTGCAACCGGGTCTCCCCATAAGATTCTTCTCGATTCTCTTTTCTCTGCCTACAACATCATGCTAATTGGCTTTGGTGCGGTTTTCCTGCAATATGTCAGGGGCAAACAACCACTACGCCTGTCTGGGAAATTAGGCACCTGGTGCATCATGCTGATTGGTGCAATGGGGCTCTTAACAAACCTCTTTTTCCCGATGGATCCGCGTGGAGCATCGGCGACAACAATCGGAACAATCCATCTGATCCTAG
>SL_3KL_010_SEDDRAFT_10000546_pt1 | contig 31195 bp, 21 predicted proteins | sample SodLakKL_010_SED_2_FD_10381 | JGI IMG/M metagenome (IMG submission 10381)
ATACCCTTGTTTACAATATCGGCAGTGATCCTGTAGAGCCCTCTTCCAAGCTCTTCAGTCCTGACATTCATTATCTCTATAACAGGCCGCAACCCGGCAAATTCAATTATGAAGTTGTAATGATTTTCTGCAATCTCACCAATCATTTCAGCAGGTGGATTCTTCATTGCAAAAGGAATTATCCCGCCAACCTCAATCTCTTTATCAGGAAACTGAGGATGATGAACCTTTTCCCATGGAATAAATACATTATCCATTCCCATGTCATCTGCCCAACGCAGAAAATTCAGTTCCGGGTTATCGCCCCTCCCCGTATTTTCATTGTTACCTGAACCTTCAGTATTAATATCCGGCACACTCCAGCCGGGTGTACTGAAGCTGAATCTGCCGTAATGGAAATATGCCCACTGGAAAAAATCTCCATCACTTCCCGGAACACCTTTACCTGAAACCTTCCCGGTCATCTCATTGTAGATTTTGCTAACCATTTGATTAACGGAAGCATCACCTTCAAGTATTCCGGTAATGATCCGTCCTGATGCATCCCTTTCATTATATTTGACTGGTTCGGAAAGATTATTTGCAGGTCCGAAAGATATTACCGCATAAACATTCTTTGCTTCAAAAAGAAACTGTGCAATCGCACGGCTCTCTTGTTCAGATAAAGCATGATGACCGGCTCCTTTTGTAAATACCGGGTAATTGAATGAAAAATTCCTGTTAAACTGCACTCCCGCCTCATTCCATCTTTCGTCTTTCAGAATATCTTCACCTTCAGAGTAAATGTTGTATTTCCCCTTTTCTCCATGTGATTTCATAGCCTTAACCATGATACGTTCATCATCCGGATGTTCTATCCATTCACCTGCAGGATCTTTTATCCGCATCAGGCTAATCATTCCGTCATCGTTCAGGTCGCGGTACGGATGCTCAATCTCCATTCCATAGCGATCGGTATAAGAGGAATTGGAGTTACCCCTTCGCTCGTAACGGAGTGAGGAGAAATATTGCTCGCGGGCATCCGGACTCATGTCAGGGAATATATAAAAAGTATGTGAGTTAAGAAGATCATCTGTCTCCCCGGTTGAGGTATTTTCCAGAAGCTTTTCAGCAATCCTGAGGGCAAGTTCTGTTCCGAGAAGGTGATCCCCTGTTGTTCCCCCAACCACTGCAACAGCTGGTTGCTCAGCCAGATTGCCTGAACCAACAGACAATATCCAGACATCCCTTTCACCTTCGGTTTTGGTAAGTGATTCAAGTGATACGTAACCTGGATAACTTGATTCAAGGCTTTTAAGACGTGCAGTCAATTCCTGGTGATCGGGATAATCGTCATTGGAATAAAGTGATGCCGGGATGTTTAATGCCAGCAAAAAAAAGAACAGCGATATAAGTAATCTTTCCATTCGTATAATTTATAGTTAATAACTGAGAGATCCCGGCATATAATCAATAACCCGGGTAAAATACCATAGTTTATCCAACAGGAACCAATAAAAAAAGGCGGAATTATTCCGCCTTAAATATACATGAATTTTTTTTTACCCCAGGTAACTCTTAAGCAAACGACTCCGTGAAGTATGCCTTAACCTGCGGATTGCCTTTTCCTTGATCTGCCTTACCCTTTCACGGGTCAACCCGAACCTTTCACCTATCTCCTCAAGCGTCATGTCCTGAACACCGATGCCGAAAAAGAATTTGACAATATCTCTCTCTCTTTCAGTCAGTGTTGCCAGTGAACGTTCAATTTCCTTTCCGAGTGATTCATTTAAAAGGGTTTTGTCGGCGTTGGGCGAGTCGTTATTGATAAGCACATCAAGCAGCGAGTTATCCTCACCGTCAGAAAAGGGTGCATCTACCGACACATGCCTTCCGGATACCCGCAGTGTATCACTCACCTTCTCCTTCGGAAGCTCAAGAATATCAGCCAGTTCTTCAGGTGAGGGTGTTCTCTCAAATTCCTGTTCAAACTTAGAGAATGCCTTGTTTATTTTATTAAGAGACCCGACCTGGTTAAGAGGCAAACGTACTATCCTTGACTGTTCAGCAAGTGCCTGTAAAATGGACTGTCTTATCCACCAAACTGCATAGGAAATAAATTTAAAACCTCTTGTTTCGTCAAATTTCTCAGCTGCCTTAATTAATCCCAGGTTACCTTCATTTATTAGATCGGGCAGACTTAGTCCCTGATTCTGATACTGTTTAGCTACAGATACCACAAATCTCAGATTGGCCCTGGTGAGTTTCTCAAGGGCTTCCTTGTCACCCTGCCGGATCCTCTGAGCCAGATCAACTTCCTCTTCGATAGTGATCAGTTCCTCCCTGCCAATCTCCTGTAAATACTTATCGAGTGAAGCACTCTCCCTGTTAGTAATTGATTTTGTGATCTTTAGCTGTCTCATTATCTCTTTTTAAAATAATAGCAAATGTAAGGTAATTAATAATTAATATCAACCGGGATTTATCATCATCTGAATAAACGACAAAAAAGACTTGCTATTGCAAGTCTTTAATGCTGTTTTCCGTTTTTATTCCATACTTAAAGACCAAATGCATAATAAGATACTGTTCCGTCAGGGTAAACACCCTGAATCCATACGCCTCCACTGTGTCCATCAAGGACATCCCTTATATCGGCAGGTGAATTTATTGGCTGATCATTTATAGAGGTTATAATGAAATTCACCCTTAATCCTCCCTCCATAAACTTGCCGGGTCCGATTTCAGTTACCTGGGCTCCTCCCGGAATGTTCAATTTATTCCTTAATTCACTGCTAACCTCCCTGAATCTGGCTCCAAGATAAGCCTCCTGGGGTTGGACCACGTCGGCTTGACCCTGAATATTACGCAAAGTGGCAGTAATTTGTTGCGTTTTACCGTCTCTTTTTACCAATACATTAACCTTGTCTTTCGGGCGGTACCTTGCTACCTGCTCCTGCAGTTCGGCAACACTGTTTATGTTTGCATCATTAACCCTCAGGATCACATCCCCTGCTTCTATGCCTGCCTCAGCAGCAGCACCNCCAACGATAAGACTGTCAACAAAGACTCCTTCAATNCTTTCCAGTCCTTCATTACGCGCAAGTTCGGCATTCACATCCCTGATTACCACTCCCAGAACTCCCCTCTGCACCTCACCAAACTCAAGAATATCCTCCACAACCTTCCGGACAATACTAACCGGCACTGCAAATGAGTTTCCGGAATATGCGGCAGTCGGTGACATGATCAGTGTAGGAATACCTACCAGCTCCCCCCTGAGGTCGACAAGCGCTCCTCCGCTGTTCCCACGGTTTACCGCAGCATCGGTCTGTATAAAAGACTCTATTGCATACTGCTCCTGGAATACCCTCAGTCCGCGTCCTTTCGCACTTACTATTCCGGCAGTGACTGTTGAAGTGAGATTCATCGGGTTACCGACTGCAAGAACCCATTGTCCTACGCGCAGGTTATCGGAATCGCCGAATTCAATGTATGGCAATCCGGTCTCCTCAATTTTCAGCAAAGCAATATCAGTGCTGGGATCGGTTCCAACAACCTTAGCATCAAAAGTTCTCTTGTCGTTAAGGGTTATCTCTATTGAACCTGCTTCTGCTATAACGTGATTATTGGTAACAATATATCCATCTTCAGATATGATGACTCCCGATCCGATACCCTGTATNGGTTCCGGCTCCATCTGGCGGTCCCGTGGAAAGAAAAATTCGAAGGGGTCAACTCTTTGCCTGCGCTGCCTCATTGTGGTTGTTGTTACGTGAACTACACCATGTACGGTTCTCTCAGCAGCATAGGTAAAATCAAACTTATCGGCCTCAAAATCGTCCGGCAGACTGGTAAACCAGGCAGGCTGCTGCTCTCTGTAGGTCCTCACTTCTGCCTGAGGCTCAGCTAACCTGGTATATGCAAATACTGCAACCATTCCGGCGATAATTGCAATTACAAGATGTATCAGAATATTTTTAATTTTCATAACTATGATTTTTTAATGTAACACTCATTCCTTTTCACATGTTCCCTTTTATAAAGAACTCAATTATTTGCCTTATTGATATAATGATCAGATATTGATCATTTTTTATTTATTTTACATTCATATACACAAAAATAGTGCCTTTGGTTCACAACATGTCACAGAGACGGGTTAAAATATATTAAAATGAGACTCAAATTCTCAAAGTACCATGGAAACGGGAATGATTTCATAATTATCGACAACAGGGATAAACTGTTTCCTTCAGAAAACCATCTTCTGGTAAACAGAATGTGCCACAGGCACTTCGGTATAGGAGCCGATGGATTGATGCTTCTGGAAAAATCTGACGAATATGATTTCCAAATGGTATATTTCAATGCTGACGGAAAAGAGGGGAGCATGTGCGGTAATGGCGGGAGATGTATTGTTAGTTTTGCTGCAAAACTGGAGTTAATTACGAAATCTGCCATTTTTTCAGGATCAGACGGTTTACATAAGGCTGAAATTGATGCCCGGGAAATGGTTCGCCTGAAGATGGTGGATGTCAATCGAATCGAAAGAGATGGTAAAGCGTATATAATAGATACAGGGTCTCCCCATTATGTAATATTCAAAGATGAAATAGGCGGGATGGATGTGTACTTCGAAGGAAGGAAAGTCAGATACAGTGAAAAATATAGAGAGAAAGGAATAAATGTTAATTTTGTTAAAAAAGAGACTGACCGTATACTGATAAGAACTTATGAGAGAGGGGTTGAAAATGAAACATTTGCATGTGGCACCGGATCGGTTGCCGCAGCAATAGCCTCCGTCATTGATGGCTTTGATGATACCGGCAATATCAGGGTTGAAACCAAAGGGGGTATCCTTAAAGTTACATTCAGGAAAACAGGAATCACATCATTCAGTGATATCTGGCTCACCGGCCCTGTCCGGCACATTTTTGATGGTATAGCAGATACAGGTAATTTTTCTGACTAACTGTTTATGACGATAAAAAACCATGTCTGCGGTATTACTGAACTCTAAGCCTTCAATGCTATCATTCTTACCACACTGGCCGGTCCCTTGTGAAAAAGGCCCTCATCAAGTTCAATGTCTTTTTTATAAAGGGTTTCTATTTCAAGACCGTTAAAATCAGACTGCAAATCTGATAGTTCATATAACATCTCCCGGTCCCGCGGTCCCCCCGACCCGTATCTCAACTGATCTCCTGAAAAAGCTTCTATAAGGAAGAAGCCCCCGGTTTTAAGTGAACTTACCAACTTTCTGTGAATATATGACCTGTTGCTTTTATGAAAATGAACATGTACAAGTGCAATGGCATCATACATTTCCTCTTCAAGTTCATGAAATTCTATATCTGCAACCAGGTAATCGATGCTTACGCCTACTCTTCTGGCCAGCTCAAGTGCTTTTTTCCTTGCATTGAGACTGAAATCAAAAGCATCTACCTCCCACCCCCTGTTGGCAGCATATACAGCATTTCTGCCTTCTCCTTCGGCGGGCAGCAGGATCCTGCCGGGTTGTACTCCATCAATAAATGTTTTGAAAAAAAGGTTCGGATGTACACCATATACATAATCCTCTCTTTTAAACCTCTCTTCCCAGAATTCTCTCATCAGAATAAAGATATTACCTTTGTATGATTACAGACATTTACCATGGATTTCCGAATAAAAAGCTAATTACCGGGAATGGCCTGTCATAAAATGTCCCAAAATTATAAAATATTGGCCAAACTCCCATGTATCAGTAGGGTTAAAAGAGTAAAATATGATAAAGTACCCTTCCGGAATAACAAACAATCTCCTGAAACCAGTCATCTATGGTGCAGAAAGCAATCGGGCTTCGTTCACTGCCGGAATGAATTTCAACGTCACTTTAAAAATTCTGAAATCAGGCAACCAGGTAGCTGCAGAGGGGAGCTTTGCCACGGCACTGACATTTTATTCATGGGTCAGAAAACAGGTCAATGCAAGACATCCGGTTTCTGATTACACCTCATCAAGAAGGAACAGGAAATTGATGAATGAATACACAAACAGAATACTGGTGAGGGTAATTAATCACCGGGTTGATTTGAGCCATGCACCCGATAATAGATGGTTGGAGGAATTTTATCCGGACAACAGCAATTTTCTGATGTCGCTGCCTGATTTTTTAGGCATGAACGGTGCACGGCAATGGTATGAAAAAGGGATTACCTATAATGTGCTTGGAGAAACTATTCATCCATTCTACGGGGTTTATTTCCCGACGAGGACCGAACATCTTACCCTGTTCAGCAACTGGCTGTCAACCAGGAAGGAGGATTTCGGTTGTGCTGTTGATATCGGAACAGGATGCGGAATTCTTTCACTGCTGATGGCAAAATGTGGAATTAAAGATATTTATGCCACCGACATAAACCCGAATGCCGTTTACAGCACAATCATGGAAACAGAAAGACACAGCTTTGGCAGTAAAATAAGAACTGAGCAGGGATCTCTGTTCGGGTCAATAAAGAAGTTCAGTGGATTAACGGTGTTTAACCCGCCATGGATACCGGGCGAACCCAATAATTTAATGGACAGGGGTATTTATTATGAAAAGGGCTTTTTTGAAAATTTCATCAGACAGGCAGATCTCAGAATGCAACCTGAAAGTACACTGGCAATCATTTTTTCAAATTTTGCAATTGAGGCGGGAATAACAGACATTAATCCAATTGAAGAAATTGCCGGAATGAATAAAAATTTCATCATTGAAGACAAATTAACGCATCCGGTAACAGAGAGATCCCCCAAAGGCACAAAATCATGGGTTAACCGGATAAGGGAGAATGAGGTAACAGAGCTGTGGATTTTGAAAAAGGGTGGCTAACGTGAGCTATCTATGTAGGACAAAAGTATTTCTGCCATATCCCTGTCGTTTCTTAACCGCGGAACCTTATTCTGCCCTCCTAGTTTTCCGATGGAGCTCATATACCTTTTAAAACTGTCAGGCGGCAATTTCCTGACTATTAAAGGCGAAATTATCCGGCCCTTTACAAGGTAGTCATAATATGAATTCTTTTGGCGCATGAGCATATCCAGTTCTTTGCTGAACTGCTCCATTGAGGAAGGGATATTTGAAAATTCGATAAACCATTCATGACATGGCTTTCCCTCAGGATTATCAACAAGCGGGGCAACAGTAAACTCGGTTATCCCGGCACCTGTCCTGCTGCAGGCTTCAACTATGGCGGAGTCAGCTTCTTCAGCTATTATATGTTCTCCAAAGGCCGAAATATAATGGCTGACCCGACCGGTTACGGTCACCCGATAAGGATTGGTAGAGGTAAACCTTACCGTGTCACCAATACTATAACCCCACATGCCTGCATTCGTATTTAGTATAATTGCATAATTCACTCCGGTGCGCACTTCTTCAAGGGGTATTCTCTCCGGTTCATCATCATTTATCCTTTCGACCTCAATGAACTCATAAAAAATACCTGAATCAGGAATCAGAAGCAGTCCCTCGCCCGGAAACCGGTCCTGAAATGCAATAAAACCCTCTGATGCCGGAAACGTCTCAAGAGAATCAATCTCAGCTCCTATAAGATTGCTGAACTTTCGCTTATACGGATCAAAGTTAACTCCTCCATACACGTAAAGTCCAAGCTCCGGGTACAAGTCAATGATTCGCTTTTTACCCGAACGTTCCAGGAGCTGTTTAAAATACATCTCCACCCAGGGAGGAATACCACTAATAAGACTCATGTTTTCATTAACAGTCTGGTCGACAATTGCGTCAAGCTTTTCTACCCAGTCTTCTATACAATTAACATCCCAGGATGGTAACTGGTTCTTCTTAAGATACCCTGGTACATGGTGATTGACGATTCCTGACAACCGGCCGGCAGGTATGCCGTTTTCATTATCCAGACGGGGACTCCCGGAGAGGAATATATATTTACCGTTTAAAAATCCGGTCCTGCCGGTTCTGTATATATAATTAAGAAGGGCAATCCGTGTTGAATTAATGTGGTTCGGTATGGAGTCCCTTGTGATTGGAATATGTTTTCCTCCNGATGTTGTACCGGAGGTCATAGCAAAATACAAGGGACGGCCCGGCCACAGAATATCAGGTTCACCGAGCCTTACACGCCCTATATAAGCCCTGAATGATTCGTAACCACGCACGGGAACATGCTTTTTGAAATCATCATAAGACCTTATACTACTGAATGAATGATCATTCCCAAATACCGTATTTCGCCCTTTCTTAATGAGCCCATCAAAAACTTTCCATTGCAACTTCGCGGCACCTCTTTCCCAGGATTTAATTTTCCGCGCATATACTTTAGAAGCAATTTTTGCAGATAACCCTAGTAAACTCATATTTAAATCATTTTGAATTTGTTTCAGTAACGGTTTCACCATACCCGGTCTCAATCAAAATACTTATCAGTTCCCTGTAAACCTCAATTCCTTTTTCAATATTATCAATCGGAATTCTTTCATCAACATTGTGGATGGTTTCAAGCAGATGAACAGGCATAAACACAGGGAGAATTCCGTAAGTAGGAATACCCTTCTGCCTGAAATAATTATTGTCATTGCTTGCCGGTGCTAGTATGGGAATGACACCCGATCCCGGGTATACCTTGTGAATTGCTTCCTTCATATAATGATAAAACTCATCTGTCGGGGTTGGCGGTGCATTAAGCCCTTCCTTGATAACTCTTACCTCCACATTTTCATTCACCAGCAGCCTTTTTACCTTATTTATGAATTCTTCTGTATCGGTTTCCGGTAATAACCTGCAGTCAAGTATGGCAGTAATCTCCTGGGGTATCTGGTTGGGAGGGCTTTCAGGTGTACTTATGCCAGTGATGGTAACTGTGTTTGTAATCAGTGAGTAGATTATATCTTCCCTCTTCATGGCCGGGACCACCAAAGGCCTGAACAACCGGAGATTTCTCAGAGCCAGTCCCCGAAAACCTCCCTCAATCCTCCCAAGCTCGTAAAACATATTCCTGGTAGATTCAGAAAACCTTATCCTCCGGTTTCTTTCGGAAAGTCTTTGCAGTGCTTCTATCTTATCCTTCACCACATAGCTGGCTGGAGGTACCGCCCCATGTCCGCTGGTATTCATTTTCAGGCTTAATTCAAGCCACAGACTTCTTTTAAAGGCTACAGAAATCCCGAAAAGCTCACGATCAGGATGTCGGTGAAGCACGCCCGGAACACCTGAACCACCTTCACCATATACAACTACTGGATTAAGTCTTTCGAGGAACTTATCAACAATTATTCGCGCACCAGTTTCGCCCCCGGTCTCCTCACCTGAAACAGATAGCATGGTTACATTAAAAGGCAGGCCGGATTCACCTGCTGTTTCAAGAAAATATTCAATGCCAAGCAGCTGCATGACGCCCATCCCTTTATTATCTATTGCCCCCCTGCCCCAGACCATTCCATCGGCGATAGTGCCGGAAAAGGGAGGATATGTATAATTCCCGTTACCACCGGCCGGAACAACATCAATATGATTCAGAAAAACAATATTCGGCTTACCGCTTTCAAGCGGGTAAAGAGATGCCGTAAAATTAAAACTGGCCGGCTCATCTGTTAGTATTTCAACATGAAAGCCCTTTTGCCTTGCAACAGTTGAAAAATATAACCCTGCCATTCTCTCATTCCCTGTAACAGACTGGTGTCTTATATACTGACTCAGCAACCTTGCCGGATAAGGTACACTGTCACTTTCAAAACTCAACTCAGCAGCCCGGCTGGTGATAAAAAGAAACAAAAGAAATAACGAAAGACTGTATTTTAACATAATACAAAAATATAATAATACTTTGCATTTACATTGAAATCATGCGACCTGACCCTGTCAAAGGTTTGAAAAAAAATTATTATCCCAGATCATAATTAACAAGCAGCTTTTTCTGAGAATGGAATTCAATTCACCAAAAAAATAATTCTTTAATCCGGTTATTCCCGATCCAAAAAGTATACCAAACGTATATACAACTAATTATCGACAATAATATGCTATGCTATGCTATGCTATGCTATGATATGCTATGATATGATATGATATGATATGATATGATATGATATGATATGATATGATATGCTATCACTATGCAGTTTACCGGAAGCAGGCATGCTTGTAACCAGGGAATAAAATAAAAAGGCCTTAAAATCCCGGAAAGAATAAAGGCCTCTTTTTTTGTATCAACGTAAATTAATATCTGTAAGCTAATTCCTGACTCTTAAACATCAATATTGGCATACTTAGCATGCCTTTCAATGAATTCCCTTCTGGGCGGGACCTCATCACCCATAAGCATGGCAAATATCCGGTCCGCCTCTGCAGCATTCTCTATAGTTACCTGCCTCAACTTCCTTGTATCAGGGTTCATTGTGGTTTCCCACAGCTGCTCGGCATTCATCTCACCAAGGCCCTTGTATCTCTGCTGGTGAATCCCGCTTTCAGAGCCCTGTCCAAATTCCATTATAGCCTTTTTACGCTCTTCCTCTGTCCAGCAATATCTTTCATTTTTTCCTTTCTTTATGAGATAGAGCGGAGGAGTTGCAATATAGAGGTGTCCGTTTTTGATAAGTTCAAGCATGTGCCTGAAAAAGAAGGTCATAATAAGTGTCGAGATATGACTTCCGTCGACATCTGCATCCGTCATTATCACCACTTTGAAATATCTTAATTTTTCAAGATTCAGCTCCTTGGAGTCCTCAGCTGTACCGATACTGACACCGAGGGCGGTAAAAATATTCTTTATTTCCTCATTATCAAAGATTTTATGAGGCATCGCTTTTTCAACATTTAATATCTTCCCCCGTAAGGGAAGAATTGCCTGAAAAGCCCGGTCCCTGCCCTGTTTCGCCGTGCCACCGGCAGAATCTCCCTCAACCAGAAATATTTCACAAATTGCCGGATCACGTTCCGAACAGTCAGCAAGCTTTCCCGGTAATCCGGAACCTGACAGAACATTCTTCCGCTGGACCAGCTCCCTTGCCTTTCTTGCCGCATGTCTGGCTGTTGCTGCAAGGACAACTTTCTGCACGATGCTCCTGGCATCCTTCGGGTTTTCTTCAAGATAGTTAGACAGCACAGAACTAACAGCCTGGTCAACGGCACCCATCACCTCCGAATTGCCCAGCTTTGTTTTTGTCTGTCCCTCAAACTGGGGCTCCTGGACCTTTATGGATACTATTGCAGTGAGGCCCTCCCTGAAATCATCGCCGCTGATATCAAACTTAAGTTTGCTAAGCATTCCAGATTTTTCGGCATAAGCCTTGAGTGTCCGCGTGAGGCCCCGCCTGAACCCGGCCAGATGAGTACCCCCTTCAATAGTATTAATATTATTCACGTAGGAATGAACATTCTCTGAAAACGATGTATTGTATTGCAGGGCTATCTCGACGGGTGTCTCATTCTTTTCTGTATCAATATAAATTATATCGTCTATAATGCTTTCCCTGGTGACATCCAAAAACTTAACAAACTCTTTCAGTCCCTCTTCTGAATAAAAAGATTCCTGACGGTAAGATTCATCTACGTTATTGTTGTTGCCATTCTCTTCAACATCCCTCTTATCGACAATACTCAGCCTGATTCCTTTATTGAGAAAAGCCAGTTCGCGAAGCCTGGTAGAAAGAATGTCATAATGAAACTCGGTGTCAATAAAAATATCATTGTCGGGGTAGAAAGTAATAATCGTCCCTGTTTTTTCAGTTGTTCCAATCTCCCTGATATCCGACAGTGGCTTGCCTGATGAATATTCCTGGTTGTAGATCTTTCCTTCCCTGTGAACTTCGGCAATCAGTTTAGATGACAAAGCATTCACACAGGATACACCTACTCCATGCAAACCACCTGATACTTTGTATGATTCCTTGTCAAATTTTCCTCCGGCATGAAGTACCGTCATCACCACCTCAAGAGCAGATTTTTGTTCCGCTTCATGAAAATCTACAGGTATACCGCGGCCGTCATCGATGACTGTAACTGAACCGTCCTCATTAATTATCAGATCAATATTATTACAATAACCGACCATCGCCTCATCAATTGAATTATCAATCACCTCGTAAACAAGATGATGCAACCCCTTGACACCAACATCGCCGATATACATCGCCGGACGTTTTCTTACTGCCTCCAGCCCTTCAAGAACCTGGATGCTTGTAGCCAGATATTCATTCTTCTTTAACTCTTCAGGATTTAATACCATAAATTTTTATTATTATCTTATAATACATACATAATCAATTAATTTAAAAAATCTCAGCAGGACTTTTTAAAATTTAACAAATATAACAAATATCAGGCATAAAGAGACATAAAATATCTCATGCAGGACCCGTTTTTTCAACAAAAAACAAACACTACAACACCTTGATAATGTTAGTTATAAAGAATAGGTAAATCCGGCCTTGATTGACAGGCCGTGGACCGGGTAGTTATTCCATTTGTAATACCTGTTATTAGTGATATTATTCAGGCTGATGAAGCCGGAAAGTATCCTGTTGTACCTGTATTCAAGGCCCAGATTTATATCGGTCAGGCCCTCGAGCTTAAGAGCTTCCTGACCGGCTCCCCATGATTTTGCATAACGCTCGCCAATATAGAAAATATCGGCGTTGAGAAGTATCTTGTCCCGCAGGTTATAATTTGCAGATATCCTGATATCGAGCTCTGGCTTGTGCCATGGGTGTTCCAGTACCTTCATGTTATAACTGTAATAATTCACCCTTGCAAGCAGGTTTAGCCGGCCAGATACATCTGCACCGATCTCACCGGTATAATTCAGCCTCTCAACATCATCGTATATTACGTCAAACTGGTTACCAATCAAACCGGTGCTGTCATTAACAAAAAAATGCATATCATCATAAACCTCATATGAAACACGGAAATTGAATGCAACATTTCGGGTAAAATTACCCTTGATACCTGCATGCAGATCCATTGAAGTATTGGAATTTTTAACGAACAGACCGGGTACGATAAATTGGTTCTCAAAGGCAACAGATTTATAATTGTTCACGTTAAGCCTTCCGTCTATCCCCACATATGGCACCACGTAATTGCGAATTATGCTGAACTGGAGACTTGCACGAGGGTGAAAGTACAATTTCGAATTATCCCCGAGTTGATCATAATATGCATGAAATCCGGCAAAAACCTCCCACTCATCATCTGCTTTATTGAACCAGGGACTAAGCTTAAGAACAAGGTTGGAGGTATCAGTGAAGAAAGTATTATCAAAATAGTCAATTTCAAAGTCTGCACCTATAACCTGGCTTGTTAAAAACTTATCAAATGATGATCTGAAGAACAGCCCATGTTCCTGTACATCCAGCCTGTTTTGGAAATAATTGTATTGAAGTGAAATATCATAATTGAGAAAGCTGGAATCGGTGTGGGTTGATTTTATTCCTAATTTTGCATTGGCAAGCATGAACTGCTGTTTAATATCATCCTTCTCCAATATTGTGTCAGAACTGGTATCGTAACCGTAATAATGAAATCCGTTTGAAAGAAGCCCGGCTTCCGATGAAATCACACTCCCTTGTCCCATTCTTTTACCGTAAAAAAGCATTTCGTTGTCCGAAAACTGGGAAAATGCTTTCTCATTATTGTCAAGCCGTATTTTACCCTGGGATGAATGGTGTTTCAGATAAAGTCCCCCGCTGTAATTATTGTGCCGCAGATTATTGATGCTCAACTCACCGTATGGTGTAACATAACTCCCAAGTCCCAGCCGGATATAACTCCCGTAAAGCTTGGAAACAGTTTCGGCCGACATGCGTGCAGCCGTAATAGGCTCTACATCAAAATCTGAAGCAAGCGGAGTAGGAAGGATTGAGTAGCTGAAATCGGGTGATATACTTATCGTGTCAGTCAGCGAAGGCAATATATTGATTTTTGATGCATCAACCACCGAAGGCTCAAATGTCCTTACGACATATACATCCCTGTCTATACCTTCCTCCTGGGCATACAGGCTTATTGAAATAAAACTGACCGCAGCTGCTAGTGTAAAATTAATTATGATCTTATTCGCCATTTTTATTAAGTATTCCTTCATCGTGCCGGTAATTGAATTTTTCCACTTTATTGATTCCTTATTCTTATTTCGATGGGGTCATCTTCAGGATCCTGCTCCACCTCTTCGCCTTTTTCAATGTCCCTGAGACGTCTTCTGGCTTCATCCAGTATACCGTCACCGGATATTTCGTAATTATCGACAATGCTCTGTAATGTGTGCCTTGCCTGAAAATTATCACCAAGCTCCATATAAATATCTGCCAACAATATAAATGATCGTGCCATCCAGTACTGGTGGGGGGTATTCATTGCAACCAGTTCATAAACTTCCTGCTCAGCTTGTTCATTGCGCTTCTGAATAAAGTATATCTCCGCAATCCGGAACTTGGATTCAGCCCCCTCTCTGCTTGTCACTTCCTGTGCGACTGTCCTGAATTCATCAAGTGCTCTGTCATATTGTCCCAATGCTTTATAAGCCTTACCCATGGAAAAGTGTGCTTCCCTCTTTACCTCTTCGGGCAGATTTTCTGTCGATAATACCCGTGTGGCGGAATTGATAGCATTCTGATGGTTGTCAAGAATGCTGTTACATCTCATCTGCCCCTTTCTGGCAATCAGAAGACTGGAACTGAGTTCGGCAATTCTTTCAAGTTCATTATAATTTTCAAGTGCTTCTTTGTAGCTCCCCATATTGAAATAAATTGAAGATGCTCCCAGCAATGCCTGTTCAGTGAATGTATTCCGGAACATTCCTGTAACAAAATTGTAAGATTCAAGAGCTTCCTCGTATTCTTCCAGCCGGTGATGTGAGTCAGCCTTGTAAAAATGAGCATTAAGAATAAAACTTCCGCTTCTGAACTGTTGAATATACCTTTCAAAATTATTAACAGCCTGTCTGTAATTACCTGACATATACACATTTTCTGCTGCCATATAGGTAAGAGAATCCTGTTCGGAAATTGTTACACTGGCATAATCCCCCAGGGTCCTGGTATAGGCAACATACGAATCAATATCATTCATATCCAGGTAAATATTCCGGAGTCCGGCCAGCGCAGATCTGGCCTCGGGAGTTCCGGGATAACCCTCTGCAACTTTCTTGTAGTAACCTATTGCATCCTGGTTCCGGCTCCTGTTATAGTCGATAAGTCCAAGTTGCAGTAATGCTGAACTTACATGGCTGCTGGTAGGATGCTCATCAACAACTTTCCTGTAATAAGGTATTGCTCTATCCGGAGAGTCTGCAGTCATGTATGCATTACCGGTTTCATACAACGCATCTATGGTATGGGATGATCCGGGATGCTCGTCAAGCAGCCGCGCGAGCGTTGCGATCTTGTCGTTCATACGGTTCATCAGGCCCATTGCAACGGCTTTCTGAAACAGGGCGTAATCCCTGTTTGCCATGCCATTAAGAATGGACCTGTCATAATATTCAACGGCTGAATCGTAACGATTCATAATGAAATATGAATCACCAACGCGGTTCATTGCATCTCCCGCCATTCTGTTTTTTGAATCTCTAGTAAGGTTAAGGTACCTCCTGAACCAGGAGATGGCATTCTGGTAGTCTCTGTTTTTAAAATGTGCATAGCCCATATTATAATGAGCAATCTGGTACTCATCAAGCTCAAAGGCTCCGGGTGACAAAAGGAACCGGTTGTAGTTGCGAATAGCATCATCAAACCTGTTAAGACGGAACTGTGCCTCACCCTTCCAGTAATAAGTCTGTGCGGCTATAGACTGGTTGAACTGGGCATTCTCAAGTGAAAGATCGAAAATCTTTATCGCATCATCAAAGCGCAGGTTACTGTATAGCTCAAGTCCGCGAAAATAAGCCACCCTTTGGTGAGCCCGCCTGATCTCATTGGTCCTCACGCTTATTTTTTCTATCGAGACAAGTGCTTCCCTGTAATTCCTGGTATTCATATATGCCATTACCAGGTAATTATATGCTTCATCAATTCTCCTGGATTCGGGAAACAGTTCTATAAACCTGTTGAGACCGTTAATCGCTTCGTTAAAGGGAGAGTAAGCTATCTCAAATGTCAGTAACGAATAGTTGAACAGTGCGTCTTCCTGAATTGTCCTGTCATGACCCAGCCTTGATGCGGAAGAAAATGCCATTCTTGCCTTCTGTTTGTCTCCTATCCTAATATAACAATCGGCAAGATGATAACTTGTATTCTGGCTCAGCAAATCATCCCGTCCTCCCACTCTTTCAAACATAGCAGCCGCTTCTTCATATCTGTCAAGCTGGTAATAGCAGTAACCCAACTGGTATCTGTCTTCACGCGAAATGTTTCCGGAACTATCCAAATACATCTCAAGGTAGTGTAAAGCATCCTTATACTGCCTCCTGCGATAATATGACTCTCCTATAAGTCTTGCTATTTCCGGCACCCTTCTGGATACCGCTACCTCAAGAAGCTCAGGACCATTGGCAATAACATCGTCATATCTTCTTTGCAGGTAGTAGATCTGAACTATGTAATATGGAACAAGTCCTGAAAAAGATTCATCATCCTGCAGGCTCAGAAATCCCTGGAGAGCCGTTTCAAGATTATCATCGGTATAAGCTATATGCGAGTAATAATATGTTGCAGGCGATGAGTAAGTTGACTCCCAGTCCTTTATAACAAAGAATGCTCTTGAAGCACTTGCATATTCATTTCTCATGAACAAGCTGTAGCCAAGCATGAAAAAATACTCATCCCTTAGCTCCTGGTCGAGATATTCGTGTCTGGTGGCCTCCAGCCATTCGGTTGAGCGACGGTAATTCCTGTTCCTGTAATAAAGTCGTCCAAGATGAAAATGAGCATCATTCATATGAATACTTTCAGGGTTACTGTCGATAAAACTCATCATCAGATACTCTGCATCATCATTGAACAGCTCAACAGCACAAAGAGCGGCATAGTATTCAGCCTTTGTATTCAGCAGGATATTCTTGCCGTTGTATTGATCTATGGCTCTCTCAAAGTGTTTCTGCGCGGCACCATATTTCTCCTTGCTGAACAGATCCATTGCACGTGTAAAATGAATATCTTCATTGTCGTATATTAATGATTTCTGTGCTGTCGCCGACTGGTACGTGAGGAGGAGAAAAAATGCTGCCAAAAGGTGTGATACGGCAATCCTGGTCATCAGTATAAAATATTGTTATAATTATTACGAAAAACTCATAAACAAATGCGAAAATCAGGTCTTCCTGTTAAGCTGCAAGCTGTTATATTTCAGGAATTACAGAACAGTGAATTGAAAGCATAATCAAATTAAGACCGGAATATGTTTCCACGCTCCAAAAATACAATATTAAATGGTTTGCGCCCCCTTTTCAGAGGTGATTTTAATTAACTATAACTGATATTTTAATCGTTTATTCTACTGATCCAAACAAAAAATTTGACTATTTTAGCGCCCGGCTGATGTACTAACGAAAACATATCAGCCATGTACCGAATAAACCGGATCCACATATGTCACTGGATATCATAATAGATCTCAGCAATGTAAATATATTTCAGGGAGATAACCTTATTCTTTCGGATGTCTCCTTCACCGTTTCAAGGGGAGAATTTGTCTATATAATCGGAAAAGTAGGGAGCGGGAAAACAAGCATAATAAAAACCATCAATGCACAACTCCCCCTGAAATCGGGAGAGGCCCTTGTTGCAGGATACAGTCTCGGTATAATCAGAAAAAAACAGGTCCCTTTTCTCAGAAGAAAACTCGGTATAGTTTTCCAGGACTTCCAGTTATTGAGCGACAGGAATATTTATGATAATCTTGCATTTGTACTCAGGGCAACCGGCTGGAAAAACAAAAATGAGATAAACGACCGGATCGCAGAGGTCCTCGAGCGGGTGGGACTCGGGTACAAAGGTTATAAAATGCCTCATCAGATTTCAGGTGGTGAGCAGCAAAGGGTGGTAATTGCAAGGGCACTTCTCAATAATCCGGAAATAATCCTTGCCGATGAGCCCACAGGAAACCTCGACCCTGAAACTTCAGAAGAGATTTTGAAACTTTTGCTGGAGATCAGTAACAGCGGAAGGGCTGTTGTTATGGCAACGCATAATTACCCCCTGTTAAAAAAATACCCTGCAAGGACTCTAAAGTGCGAAAAGGGAAAAACCGTTGAAGTTGATCACACTGCAGAAATTGATTTCACGACTCTTATGGGATGACAGTGATTTCATGTAATCGCGTAACTTAGTGTTTAAAAAATCTGGCAGGATACCACAACCTGTTAATTTTCAGTCTTGGATATTGTACCGGTTCAGCCCCGAATCCTTCATAAAAGCGGGCTATCCCCGGATTCACCGAACCATTGAAATCGAGCAGCAATCCGGTTCCGGAATATTTCCGGATAAGGCTGTCTATCAGACGAAACATGGCTCCGTGCAATCGCCCCTCCTTAGTGTTGGCTGAGAAATAGAAAACAATTCTATCGTAGTCCTTCAGAAAACAGGCGGAGGCAATAATTTTTCCATCAGACCTGCAGGCATGCCTTACTTCTATAAAACCACCAGCGATCCCCAGATCGAGCAACCGTTTGAGCCTCAAGTAATTTACACTTCGGATATCCGGATATTTCCTCCCCTGGTATCCCGTAAAAAGATTCACAACCTCCGAGGAGCAGGATGAAGGCATTACGAATGTTCCCAGTCTCTGCGACTTGATTATATTTCTTCTGGTGTTACTTGAATATCTCATTGCCAGTTTTTCATATGTCAAATCAAGTCTCATCAGGTAATTATCCATCATGGCACAATTTTGAGTGCCGGCGTAACCGTTATTCGTTTCATTTAATGCAATATCCGCATAACGGAAAAACCCGGAGAATAAATTAATAAAATCAGGTAGTCTGCCGGCAAAAATATCTTCCTTGCAAAACAGGCCGAGCTGCTGAACAAAAATAGGCTGAAACATATATCTGATGCCGAATTTCCGGCTCCATGTAAGAGGCATAAATGCATCACCATTCCCGATTACCAGTGCGTCCCAGCGGGGAGAGAATATATCGAGAAACGAAGAACTGGCATAAATTCGCCGGTTCCTTGCACTTCTTACCCACTTATCCCATTCATTTCTGTCGATCAGGTCATTTGTAAGATACTTGATGTCAGTCATTGAGTTGCGGCATTAATAACCTCATTGTAAACATTTCTCCAGTTCTTCCATCTTCCGGACTCAGAAAAAGATTCATTATGCCAGAGAGTTATCAGAGTTCCCCTGGCATTTTGAACCTTAGTTATAATCTTCATCGATTCCTCTGCCGCTTCTGCGGCGGACAGCTTCATATAATCGCACAGGGTCCCGTCCATTAATTGGAAAGGGAACAGGCGCAGTGATGAAATCCTTTCCTCTCCAATGTCATAGAAAAGGAAGGGTGTACAGGTTCCTGCCCTGAATCCTGGTAATTCAGCCCAGCCTATAGTATAATCTTCAATAATACCGATTCTCTCAAGCATCCTGCCGGTCTCCGGAAACTCAAACCGGAGAAAGTGGCTGCGGCTCCTGGCCGGAGCATCACCTGTAATATCTTTTAAGATACCGGCCTCCTTTCTCAACAGTTTAACATTACCGAAAGATCTGTATGATGGATGAATCCCCCACCGGTATTTTCCGGAAAGATCCTTTATAAGCCGCCGGTAGCCGGGATTTTCGCATGAAATACATTTGTCATATTTACCATAAGTGCCTGCCGGGAAAAAAAACAGCGGTGAAGCATCATAGTGTCTGTGTAGCTCTTCCATAAATCCGAATGTATCGAAAGGATCAGGTTCTTCTCCGAAAATCACATTGCAGCGTGACCGGATCTTTTGAATATCTCCCTTTAATATTGACCTTGCCAGTCCTCCGGCAGTACGCCACACTCCCCTGTTACGGTAAGCCCAGGGTATATCGGCATCAATTGTCGGGATAAATGTGAATTCCCTTTCGGGGAAGTAGACGGCAGGAAACATTCTTTTCAGGGCAACCTGAAGCTTCTCCGCCCACAAATCAACCAGCGGCTCCTCTTCCAGTGAATACCGGCAGGCCAGGCTCTCATTGTAGGGAAAGCGGCCGTGAATATCTTTTCTGTACTGCATATACTCTTCATACCTGCTGAGCATGAAGAAAGAGGACGAAAATATATCGAATCCGAAATCATCAGATACGGATGGATAGAAAACCGTCAAACCTTCAAGATAATCCGGTACAGGTTTTTCTTTCCTTATTCCGGTTTCGGTGAGCAATCCTTCAGCATAAATATTTAATGCTTTCTTTACTGTGGTATCTGAATAATTTATCAGCGGAAGTTCAGAAGAGCATGCCTCATCAAAATTGTTAGTAAACTGAAGCCTTGCACCCAGAATTTCAGATATCAGATGGGATGCTATATACCTGATTCTGGAAGTAATGGAAGGTGTATAAAAAAGCACGGTTTCGCTACGCATATGCAAATGTACATTTTGTTTTAAAAATCTTTGCACTATTTTTGAACACAAAAATGACAACCGGGCATTTCAGGACATATCATCACAAAGAGCGTTTTAACCTTGAATCGGGGGAGTCCCTTCCTGATCTCAGGATCGGTTATCACACATACGGGAAGTTCACTCCCGGAAAAAACAACGTGATATGGGTCTGTCATGCATTTACGGCGAATTCGGATGTATTTGACTGGTGGAAGGGACTGTTTGGCAGCAACTGTTTTTATAATCCGGAAGAATACTTTATAGTTTGCGCCAACAAAATAGGATCATGTTACGGCTCCACCGGCCCCCTCTCCGTTAATCCGGATACCGGTGATGCCTGGTATCACACCTTCCCTGAGATTACAATACGTGACCTGGTAAACGCTCATGAGATCCTCAGGAAACACCTGGGTATTGAAAAGATCCATACGGTAATTGGTGGCTCAACAGGAGGACACCAGTCACTGGAATGGTCAATAATGAACCCGGATATTCATGATCACCTTATATGTATCGCCAATCATGCAAAAGCCTCACCATGGAGCATCGCAATAAGCCAGTCCCAGAGACTTGCAATCGAGGCAGACCAAAGCTGGAAGGAGAGTGTCCCCGAAGCAGGTAAAAGGGGTCTTGCTGCAGCCAGATCAATAGCGTTGCTGAGTTACCGGAATTACAGAACCTACCTGGAAACACAGTCGGAAACCACCGATGAAAAGATAGCAGACTTCAGGGCAATGAGTTATCAGACCTACCAGGGTGAAAAGCTGGTAAAGCGTTTCAATGCTTTCTCCTATATGAGACTGCTCAATGCTCTTGATTCTCATAATATAGGCCGGAACAGAGAGGGGATAGAAAAAGTTCTGGCTTCCATAAGGTCTAAAACTCTTGTCATAGGCATTGCAAGCGACCTGCTTTTCCCGGTACAGGAACAACTTTACCTGACAGAATTTATTCCCGGGGCAACCTATTCCGGTATCGAATCGCTATACGGACATGACGGATTTCTGATCGAGACCGAAAAGATAGCCTCGGCAATTGAAAGATTCTATAGCCGTTAATTATTCAATATAATTTTTATGGGTACTGATATCAAAATGGTCATTACAGACCTTGATGGCACTCTTTTCGACGATAATGGGAGGATCAGCAGCAAAAATACCGACACCCTCAGGTGGCTGGGCGACAAAGGAATACAAAGGGTATTTGCTACGGGCAGAAACCTGTTCAGTGCCAGGAAGGTATTGCCGCCTGATGTCCCGGTTGATTATCTTATATTCTCGACCGGTGCAGGGGTGATCGACTGGCGAACAGGAGAATTGCTGTATGCTGCACACCTCATGGAAAAAGAGGTGGAACTGGCAATTGGTACACTGGTAGATGCAGGAATCAGTTTTATGTTACATGACCTTGTTCCCGAGAACCACGTTTTTCTCTATTTCGACGCAGACTGCGGCAGTAGTGACTTCCTCAGAAGGATAGAACTTTACAGGGACTTTGCCTTGCCTCTTAACATTGATGAGCTAAATTTCAGAAATGCAAGCCAGCTTCTCGCAATCGTGCCAGAAAATCACGAGCTCCTTGAAGAAATGAGAGTAAAGCTGAGTTCCCTCAGGGTGGTAAGGACTACTTCCCCTTTAGACGGAGAGAGCATGTGGATCGAGATCTTTCCTGAAGGTGTTTCAAAAGGTCATACGGCTGCCTGGCTTTGCAATAAACTTTCGGTAGACAGGTTATGTACACTTGGTACCGGTAATGACTATAATGATCTTGACCTGCTAAACTTTGTCAACTATCCGTTTGCCATGGAAAATGCACCCGAGCAGATAAAAAGATTGTACAAAACCTGCAAATCCAATAATAATGATGGCTTTTCAGATGCAGTATTTACAATAATCAACAGATAACCTGTGCTTCTGACCAGGGTCCCGGCTACAATTTATCCTTCCGTAATCACGTTTTACAAGTCTGACAAATGGGTCAGTCGAGTCGTTTTTGGAAAAGTCAAAGTAATTAGTGAACTTTGCAGAACCTTTTCTATTTTAGAAAATGATTTAAGTAATTAAAAATTAGTACTCTATGCCCTGGATGTGGAATGCCGTCATACTTTTATTAGCCTATCTGCTTGGTTCAATTCCCAATGCAGTCTGGATAGGCAGGTTATTTTTCAGTACGGATGTACGTAACCATGGTAGTAAAAACGCAGGCAGCACAAACACTATTCGCGTACTTGGATACAAAGCAGGTATCCCTGTACTGTTACTGGATATCCTTAAAGGCTTCCTTGCAGTAAAAATGATATACCTGACCTTTTATTATATACCTGCTACGGGAGAGTATATAAATTTTCAGCTCCTGCTGGGGCTTGCAGTGATTATTGGTCATATATTCCCTGTTTTTGCAAATTTCAGGGGAGGCAAAGGCGTTGCTACCCTGATAGGTGTGATCCTGGCCATTGACCCTGTATCCATGCTGATATGCATTGGCGTGTTCATGATCACTCTTATAGTTACCAAATATGTATCGCTAAGTTCAATGATAGCAGGCCTGTCTTTCCCGGTTCTGGTAATTGTGGTTTTCAATACAACCACTTCATCCCTGATCATTTTCTCCCTTATAGTGTTCGTACTTCTTCTTTTTACACATCAGAAAAATATCGAACGACTACTAAACAATGAGGAGTCAAAGGCAAACTTCCTTTTCAGGAAAAGAGACGTGTCAAATTGATCCGGCAAGACACCGGTTCAGGTAAATTCGCTCACATAAGGATCGTGAATAAATTCCCTCTCAAGGTATTCGGATACCTCCCTTATATTGAGGTTTGGTATAAGCTGTCCCCCGTCAGCCAGTGATATTCCACCCGTTTCTTCAGATATAACAACAACCGCAGCATCGGTCTGCTCAGACATTCCCAGTGCAGCTCTGTGTCTCATGCCAAACTGCGGAGGAATATTTATATTCTCTGAAACGGGCAACACGCATCTTGCTGCGTTTATCTTGTCTCCCACAATAATAACTGCTCCATCATGAAGAGGACTTTCCCTGCAAAATATACTCTCAAGCAGGCGGCTGGAGGTAACTGCATCAAGGGTATCACCTGTCTGGGAGTAGGTTTCAAGTTCTGACTGACGGGCAATTACTATCAGGGCCCCTGTTTTCCTCTCGGAGAGTTTCTTTATCGATTTGATCAGGGAGCTTACCCTGATTTTTGGCCTGCTTCCGCTTACTGAGCTGAACAGTTTTTCGATAGAGAAGGTGCGGTTCGATATATATCTTGTCCCTATCAGGATAAGAAATCTCCTTATCTCCTGTTGAAATACTATGATCAATGCGATAACACCAACTCCAATAAATTGTCCGAGAATAGAGCCGAGTAACTGCATATTCAGAGCCCTGACGAGGAGCCAGACCAGGTAGACAGCAAATATCCCGATAAATATATTAATGGCAATTGTGCCTTTTATAAGCCTGTATACCTGATAAAACAGGAGCGCAGTCAAAATGATGTCGAAAACATCAAGAATCCTTATAGTGATGAAAAGAGTTGTCATTATAATCTGAAAATATTATTATACATTGTGTTACATTCAAGAAAACTCCCTTAATTTCTTTATTACCTTAATTGTATCCATGGCCTCCCGCACATCATGAACCCTTAAAATATCTGCTCCTTTCATGAGGGCGGCAGCATTAAGTGAAATCGTACCGGCAAGAGCTTTATCCGGTGGAACTCCAAGATTTTTATATATCATTGACTTCCTTGAGAATCCAACAAGAATTGGCAGATCCAGTATTCCGAACTCCTCAAGTCTTCCGGCAAGTATATAATTATGCTCCTGAGTCTTGCCAAATCCAAAGCCGGGATCAATTATTATATCTTTAACTCCAAGGCTCCGGAGCTTTGTGAGTTTGACAGCAAAATAACCGATAATTTCATTAACAACATCACCATACCGGGGATCTTTCTGCATGGTGGCCGGTGTTCCCTGCATATGCATCGCAATATAGGGCACCTGCAATTCAGCAATAGCTTCATGCATCCTTTTGTCCATATCCCCTGATGATATATCGTTTATCATATCAACACCGAATTCTCTGACCACCATGTATGCAACACCTGATCGCCAGGTATCCACCGATAATATAACATCCGGAAATTTATCTCTTATAACACCTAACACCTCAGAAAGTCTCCTCATCTCCTCAATTTCAGTTACAGTTGCTGCACCTGGTCTGGTTGAGACCGCCCCGACATCAATAAAATGAACACCGTCGTCAACCATTTTCCCAACATGCGAAAGAATTGATTCTTTATCTCTGTACCTGCCTCCATCATAAAAAGAGTCCGGTGTAAAGTTGAGGATCCCCATTACCCTGGGTTCAGAAAGGTCACACAAAGCACCCCTGATACAGATGGTGCGCTTTTTATGAAAAAGATCCATATTCATATTATCCTTTATGACCGGCATAATCAGCAAAATATCATCGTAAATATATATGAATTTCTCATCTGTTCAATACTGCTACAATGATAATTAAGCTAGCATGAGAAATCGACGTTTAGTCAATTTCTCATCTGTTCAATACTGCTACAATGATAATTAAGCTAGCATGAGAAATTACCTTAATAATTGCCACTGATTCAAGATTTGTCATTTTTTTTGTCAATTTTGCATCTGAAGAAAATTACAAAATGCTATGAATATAACATGCAAAATCGACGAAGTCAATTTTGCATCTGAAGAAAATTACAACTTAACTAAAATTTACCGCCAATGGCGTTTTTAGTCATCGAGGGCCTGGACGGCTCAGGAAAATCCACGCAGATAAGGCTCTTTAGAGAATACCTGGAAAATAACGGGATCAAATACAGGTACATTCACTTTCCGCGAACAGGATCAGGTTTATTCGGAGAGCTGATATCAATGTTTTTAAGAGGTGAACTTGGTAAAATTGATGAGGTTAATCCCTATCTGGCAGCGCTCATATATGCTGACGACAGGAATGACGCAAAGAGTGATATGATCAGATGGCTTGCGGAAGGAGGACTGCTGCTGGTGGACAGGTACGTAGTCTCCAACATAGCCTTTCAGTGTGCGAAAATGAAAAATCCGGACCGTAAAAGAGAACTCAGGGACTGGATTTACCAGCTTGAATATGTTAACTATGAAATTCCAAGACCTGATCTGAATATATTTCTGGATGTTCCATTTGAATTTACAAAAGAGAAACTTGCAGGTAACCGCACAGGTAAAGAACGTGACTATCTTAGGGGAGTCACGGATATTCATGAAGCCGATCTTGAATTCCAGCAACAAGTCAGGCAAACATACCTTGATGAATCTAAATCAGATAAAAGCCTCAGCGTGGTGGACTGCTATAATGAGAAAGGCGAAATGCTGAAACCAGGAGAGATCTTCTGTAAATTAAAAAATCTTGTCAAAAAGAAAAAAATACTTGATATTTGAAGCTTTATGCATCATTTCTCTATAATTTCTTCAATTACCTTTATCACTTAAGAATTACAAAGTTATGCCCGTAAAAAAAATCAAACCTTACTTTCTTGATTTTTCAAGAATCCTTGCAGGGCTGGTCTTTATCTATTCAGGTTTCGTTAAAGGAATAGACCCTCTTGGATCAACATACAAATTCACAGACTATTTCGTCGCTTTCAACATTGAGTTTCTTGAGCCGTTTGCCCTGCCCCTTTCAGTCGCTCTGTCCGCAGCCGAAATGCTTATCGGGATTACTCTCCTGGCCAGTGTACACATGATTATTACCTCATGGGCACTGCTTCTGTTCATGGGTTTCTTCACAATATTGACGTTTATTATAGCGCTTACTAACCCGGTTGCGGACTGCGGGTGTTTTGGCGATGCAATAATTCTTACCAACTGGGAGACTTTCTGGAAAAATGTTGTACTGATGTTCTTTGTGCTATATATCTTTGTTAAAAGAAAGAATTTCAGTCCATTCTTCACAAAGCCGGTTTTTGAATGGATGACTGCGGTGGTATTTCTCATAATAATTCTGGGAATTTCAGCCTATTCATACCTTAATCTGCCGGTTATTGATTACAGACCTTTCAGCATAGGAGCGGACATAAATGAAAAAATGAGCGTACCACCAGATGCACCCGCTGACGAATATGAGATCACTCTCTATTACGAAAAAGACGGGGACGTGAGACCTTTTTCCACCGATAGCCTTCCAGGTTCAGACTGGCAATGGGTCAGAACAGAAAGCACATTAATAAGCAAAGGTTATGAACCCCCTGTCACCGATTTCTATATTGAGTCTGCCGATGACGGAACAGACTATACTTATGCAATTCTGGATGACCCGGGGTACACTTTTATTTTGGTGGCATATAACCTTGATAAAAGCTCAAGATTGAGTATCGTCAGGATAAACCGGCTTGCAGAATGGTCGGCAGGCTATGGTATAAACTTCATATGCCTGACAGCAAGCACAGGTTCCCAGATTGAAGGATTTATTACAGAAACAGGAGCCGGATACGATTTCTATCATGCCGATGAAATTACCCTTAAAACAGTTATCAGGAGTAATCCGGGACTACTGCTGATGAAAAATGGCACAATCCTGGCCAAATGGCACTACCGTAATATCCCTCATGCCGATGAGCTTAAAGAGAACCTTCTTTCATATTCAGCGGAACTTCAGCAGGAATCGGGAAATAAGCTGGTAACCTACGGTTATCTTCTGGCACTGTTTCTGATAATCTCACTTTTAAAAGTCATCAGGCCTGGCGTAAACAGTAGCTCTCATGACAGTGCTGTGAACCGGAGACCTGATGGCCGCAATTAACGTTACCCGGTGGTGACTCACACCCTGTCTCTTACCGGATACAAGGTTTTATCCAATTATCCAAATGCCTGGTTTGGAATATACAGAAAAGGAAGGCTATTGCAGAATAGGTGTAGCAGTATTATCAGGAAAAGGTGAAAAAGTAAAAAAATTGTAATTTAGTACCCTTAATCACAAATAACATAAACTACAGAAAAAATTGAATGACATGAGAAGAAAAATTGTTGCAGGTAACTGGAAGATGAATACTACTTTGAAAGAAGGTCTCGAACTGGCAAAAGCAGTTAAAGAAAATGCTGAATCAGGATTGCCTGATGGTGTATCAGTTATAGTTGCCCCGCCTTTCACACACCTCACGGGAATAAAAGATGTTCTGCCCTCCTCAATTGGTTTGTCGGCACAGAACTGCGCAACTGATGAATCAGGTGCATTTACAGGTGAAGTGTCGGCAAAAATGATTGCCTCAACCGGTGCGCAATATGTAATTATCGGTCATTCGGAAAGAAGGCTCTATTTCAGGGAAACTGATGATGAACTCAACAAGAAGGTGAATATGGCCCTTTCCAATAACCTGACTCCTATTTTCTGTTGCGGAGAAAACCTGGAGGAGAGGGAAAAGGGAATTTATACGGAGGTTGTTAAAAAACAGATTGAGCTGGGACTATCAGGGATTGATAAAGATGATTTCAAAAAGATAATTATTGCCTATGAGCCTGTATGGGCTATTGGTACCGGAAAAACAGCCTCCCCCGAACAAGCCCAGGAAATGCACGGTTATATCAGGAATCTGCTGGCAGAAATGTATGATGCTGAAGCCGCTGATAAGGTAAGCATACTTTACGGTGGAAGCTGTAAACCTTCCAATGCAGCCGAGATTTTCGCCAATGAAGATGTTGACGGCGGACTAATTGGCGGAGCATCACTCAATGCCGCAGATTTTCTTGCAATAGCCCGTTCATTTTGATAACTTTTTAAGCTGAAAAGCGTATAACCCCACAAAGAATATCCGGGGTTTTACGTGGCAACAAAAACGCCCCCGGGTCTCCGGGGGCGTTTTTNTTTTATTAAATATGGCCCCGTAGCAAAAAGGGACGGGTAATGCCTGTGCTGAACAGATAAGAATGTATTTGATAATATGGTTAGAAATCTACTGTTTATTATTTTTTTCTGTCTTACACTTATTCAACAAGTTAGCTACTCACAACGTGTTCGTGAGTTCTCGGGTGACCATGAAAAGCTCCCTGATGAAATTTTTTCAATAATGGGCAGCAATCTTTCTGAAGAACAGACCGAAGAAGTGCTTAAATTCAACACTTTATGGAATTCAGAGGCTTTCAGGACAATAGAAATGGAGAGCTTCATCAAATCAGCCAACAGCTATCTTGCCCGAAATGCAAGACCTGTACCACATATATTAAATTATCTGGAACTCCTTTCAGGATTCATTGAGAATGACTTTGAGAGGAGGCATTTACCTGTCTGGCTGAATGCATTTGAAGAAATTGTTGAATGGGATGATATGACCCTGACAACAATCAATAATTTCGTAACCTCAATAAGAAACCTTATAGAATCAGACAAACTGTTCAGCTCCTCGTCAATATCATGGCAGGCAAACAGTTCTGATTTTAGAATTGAATTTACCGATTCCCTGAGGGTTATTTTCGGTGATATCAACCTGATGGCTATTAATCATATTGATACGCTTACTATATATAGTACCTCCGGTGTTTTAAATCCCCTGTCCCAGGTCTGGAGTGGCAAAGGTGGCAGGGTAACCTGGGAAAGGGCTGGTCTGGATCCGGATGTTACATTCGGATTACTGGACAGTTACATTATTGACCTGAGCAGACCAGAATATATTGCCGACTCTGTGATGTTTACATATGGACAGTATTTAAACACACCCATGAAGGGAAGGCTTACTGACAGGATTATGAGTTCAAAAAATCCCTCAAGTGCAACCTATCCAAGATTCAGTTCATACCTTCAGGAATTAAACATTGACAGGATTTTTACTGATGTGGATTATGAGGGGGGACTGAGTATGGAGGGGGCAAAACTAATTGGTTCCGGAGGTGAACAAGGTAAAGCCAGGCTCTTCTTTTACCGTGAAAATGAGAGATGGCTTACAGCAGAATCATCACATTTTGTATTCAGACCCCAGGGAACAAGCTCTGCAAGTGCAAGCATACTGTTTTTCCTTGAGAACGACTCAATATTTCATCCGGACATGCAGATAAATTATGTTGCCAATACCAGGGAATTGTCAGTCAACCAGAATCAGAAAGTTATATCTCAGAGCCCATGGTATAACCAATTTCACCAGGTGGATATGAGTTTCGCACAACTACTTTGGAAAGTCGACAATCCGGAAATGAGACTGACAATGCCACGGGCAAGCTCGATCGGGAATGCAAATTTTGAATCACTCAGCTTTTTCAACCGAAACCAGTATCAAAGCCTGCAGGGTATGGATGCAGGCCACCCGTTGCTGTTCCTGAGAAATTTTGCCGACCAGAATAATATTATTGAATTCAATGCAGAAGAGTATTCAAAATTTTTACGAAGACCACCTCACCAGGTAAAACGGCAGCTGCTTGAACTTACCCTTCAGGGGTTTATTTTCTATGATACTGACACTGACATAATAAGGCTAAGGGAAAGGCTTTACCATTATCTTCAGGCAAATATCAGGCGAATTGACTACGATATCATAAATTTTGCATCAACAACAAATGCACCGGAGGAAAATGCAATAATTAACCTGGCAACAAATGATATGAAGGTTAACGGTATCCCCCGGGTTTTTATCAGCAGTACACAGAATGTAAATATATTCGCTTCAAACAATACCGTTACCCTAAAAAGAAACAGGAACTTCCTGTTTGATGGGAATATCAATGCCGGAAATCTCAGCTTCTTCGGTGAAAATTTTGCTTTTGATTATGATGATTTCACAATTAACCTCCAGCAGGTAGACTCTATAAGTCTGAGGGCACAACTGGAAGAGACTGATGCATATGGACAGGCCAGGTTAAGACAGGTCAGGAACCTGATAAGAAATGTTACAGGAGAACTTTATATTGATAAGCCTGACAATAAATCCGGAAGGGTAGACTATCCTGAATACCCAAAATTCAGCAGTACGGAAATGTCTTATGTATTCTATGAGGAGGCCCACATTCAAAAAGGGGTATACAGCTCCGCCAATTTCTATTTTGAGCTTGATCCTTTTCTGATGGACAGTCTTAACACATTCAGAAATGAGGAGCTGCGATTCAGCGGAAGACTTGTTTCAGCAGGAATATTTCCCAATATTGAAGAACCTCTTGTTTTGCAGGAAGATTTCTCACTGGGGATCAACCACAAAGTTCCCGAAAACGGATTGCCTGCCTATGGAGACAGAGGAACCTGGTTCAATGATATCAGTATGAGCAACGAAGGGCTCAGGGGAAAGGGAAGACTTGAATATCTGACTTCGGTATTCTATTCAGAGGATTTTGTATTTCTTCCTGATTCGGCAAATGCCAGGGTCAATGAATTCAGGGTTGAAAGACAGGATGCCGGTGTGGAATTTCCTGAAGTGATCTCCAAAAACAACATTGTGCAGTGGTTACCCTATGACGATCTCCTGGAAATCAGACAGACAGATAATCCTTTCACATTATATGGTAACAGGGCTGAACTTGATGGTAAGATGCAACTCCGCTCCACGGGTCTGAGAGGATCTGGTGTGATTAGCCTTAACAACGCAGATATTACTTCACAAAACTATATTCTGAGATCTGAGTCGTTTACAGCCGATACAAGCAATTTAAGATTAAAAGTGGCCAACAGGGAACTGGCCGCACTGGTTGCCGGGGATCTTTCAGCC
>SL_3KL_010_SEDDRAFT_10000547_pt1 | contig 31173 bp, 25 predicted proteins | sample SodLakKL_010_SED_2_FD_10381 | JGI IMG/M metagenome (IMG submission 10381)
AGTGGTTCGCTAATGATAGCAGGTGGTTTGTACAATATCGGTAACGGGAAAGTGGATTTTTTTGAATCTTGATAACCCCGAAAACTTTCTCCGGGGTTTTGCTTTCAGTTCAGAGGTGAGATTCCGAATATCAAAAACCCGCTGGATTGATGGGATCCATTGCTCTTTTGGGTATTACGGCACATATTTATTTTAACTGCCGGTTTTCATTTCTCTGTCGGGCAATCTCCATGATCGGGATTCCATCAATCAGTACATCTTTTAAAACAGCCTCTCCATCTTTGATACTCACCAGGGCATAAGCAGTTACGGATGTGTCGGCCTGCGACTCCTGATATGCCATTTCGGCATCATAAGCTTTTGATTCTTCCATATAAAACCGGTCGAACGGGTAGGAAACTCTTACTCTGCCTGAATAGAAATAGCTGACTTCGGTTTTTAAAAAATGTTGACTTCCGGAGGGTTTTTGCCCGGTAACTGAATCCACACTTGCAAAACCGTTGGCATCGGCAGAAATGATCAGGTAAATGGTTTCACCGGTCAGCCACTCTTTATCCGATGGAAGATCAACCAGGCTTTCATCAAACTGAAGCGATATATATTTGCCGCGAAACGGATCGTGAGGATCAACCGGAGCTGTTTTGAATTTAAACTCTGTGCCATAGCGTAAAATGTTCTCTCTGTCCAGGATCATTTTTGTGGGTACAAAAAGCTGAAAAATTACCATAACGATAAACAGAAGGAATAGGCTTTTTTTAAGATTCATTTGCACCCCTCTTTTTAAGCATCCAATAGTTCGCAGCTAAGAATCCGGTACCGGCCAGAACAAAGAGCAGTCCGCGTGTAACAAAGCTGAACTGGATATCAAAGAACCGGCAGATGATGAGCGCTGCCAAAATCATCATCCCGAAGTTGAGCAAGCCCAGGCTGTTCTGTTTTGCTCCGTCCAAAATTGTCAGAATACCGATTACAATCACCATCAGATTGATGAGAATTTCTACACCGGGGAAAATCAAACCGTACAGAAACAGAGCAATAAACAGAACAAATACAGGTGAGAGCGGTTTGATTTCGCTCCACGCCCTGCCTTTTTGCTGAGAAATGAAAAGCCACGCAGCCAGTGCGGTAATGATCAAAGCTGTATAAAATTCAGGCGCGGTGATCACCTCACTGAACAGAAGGTTGGCTCGACTGAGTTGATCCCAAAATCCGCTGAAACTGAGTGCAAGAAGCAGTGTCACAGTTCCGAGCGTACCAACAGCTTTATAACCGTTCCGTTTCAGGCGTTGGCCTTCAAAATAGATTGAATTTCCCGTCAGATAGAAAAACCCGAACAGGCTGACATAGGCGATAAACATCAGTTCGGTGGCAGTGCCCGCAACAGTGCCAAGTGTGATCGTTACGGAAAGCGGAATGACCCAGTGATGAAAACCTGTGAAGTTGCTCTGTGGATGGTTCTTTGCCAGTACATAGTAATAAGGCAATACACCCGCCAAAAGAATCCAGTAATATGTAGAATGTTCAGACGAATAGGGCCAATAGCCGGTTTCGGATGCATACCATGTAATGCCGGCAATATAAAAGAGGGACACAATGGATGATTTCATGACATAGATGATGGGAAGGCAGAGAGCCATCCAGGTCAATAGAAAAGGGCCGAGGCTGCCGGGTATGTTGTACGTCTGGCTCACCAGAGCAAGGGTTGTGCCCACAGAAAAAAAGAGAAATAGTGCGCTGCTCTCTCTCCAGGTGATGCTGACCGGTTTTTTAAAAAATACATATCCGCAAAGCAGCTGTCCGGTTACCAGGGGAAGAAAAGCAAAGCCGGTTTTTGCAGGCCTGGAGAGCTCATCCCAGTTATGTGCCATAATCAGGATAATTCCCAGGCCCACCAAGAGGGCTCCCAATACCCCGAATACAAGATAAAGCCGGTGACTGCCCTGCTCAGATTTCATATTGTAATAGCTGCTGATTCTGTTGGCCGTCTCTTGTGAAATGACATCAGCTCTTACCAGTTCCGGCAGCTCTTTTCGGATGCTCATGGCCTTGATTTAAATTTGTGATCTCTCATTTTACTTATGTTACCAGCGAAAGTTGCATAACCGGAAGTGCCAACTATAATAAACAAACGGTGTATCAAGTGATATGGACAACAGATGTAAAGATAAAATTAACATGATCTCTTTTGATTCGGGAGCGGAATCTCTGATTTCGTTAACGGTCAAGAGCTATTCAAATTCAAAAGCAAAATGAAGGGAGTGGCTCACTCTCGGGCTCAAATGAAAAACTATCACTCAGTGAAATAGAAGAGATCGCCAGGGAGTCCGGTTTATCGCCCGAATTTGTCAGGGATGCAGTTGTTGAACTTGAAGGCATCCCGAATGAAAAACCTGTCTTTCTGGAAACCGATAAAAGTCATGAAATTGAGCTGCTCGGCAATGCAAAAGGGACAATCGATCAGAAAACCTACTTTATAGTACTCTGTTTAACACTACTATTGTGTCAATAAAGAAGTTTCGCAAGAAACCCGTCCCGAAGCCTCAGGGTTTCCTTGTCACCATTGGCAGTAAGAATTGAATAATACAGCCTTATCGAAGAAAAAACATTGCGGGTTTTTCCGTCAATTGATCGTTGACATGACACTACTCTGCTTAAAAACTAATTTATGTATCTGTGATTCAGTTTACCTTAAATCCGAGGCGAAAACTGCATACTCAACGTTTCAGGTAAACGCATTTGCCATTCGGGGGCTTTGGAAAGTTGCCTGTTTCCCCGTTGAATTGCCAGCCTGTTAACTTAAACTCTTCAAATACCATCATCATCTCTTTTCATGTTTTCATTTAAAAAAAACGAATCAGCCTTCAGGGTTGTCATAATGTGAAAGTTCTTCCTGAGCGGTCCTGCTCTTCAGCAAGTGGCCAAGGACCGGACTCTCAACTACAAATGGAATGCTGTACAATGGGCTTTCAAGATCTTTTTCCAAAGCCATAAGCAGTGGTATTTCGGCAGCAGCCCTCATTTTCAAAAGCGGATCGGATACAGGTGATGACGACATACTCTGATTTGCGATCCAGGCGTAGGGTTCAATTCCTGATCGTCGTAAATCTGCCTGCAGTTTTTGAGCTTCGGTTATAGGTGTAGTTTCCGGCAGGGTTACAATCAGAAGTTTGGAGTATTCAGGGTCCTGCAGATACATGTAGGGCGTTTTCAGTTTGCCGGCATCCATTGCCGTATTCCGCAGAATCTCTTTATGGTAACTGCCGGTAGTATCGAGCAGCAACAGGGTGTGTCCGGTCGGAGCGGTATCCACCACCACAAATTTTCGCTTTGCCTGATGAATGGCTCTTGAGAACGCCTGGAAAACCGCAACCTCTTCCGTACAGGGTGATTCCAGGTCTTCCCGTAAAAGCTTCAGCTCCTCGTCCGATTTATCCTTACCCCTTCGCTGGAGAATTTTTTCAATGTAGGCCTGTTTTTCAGCGTGAGGGTCAATACGGTCAACCGTTAGGTTTTTCGGGATTTCGGTATCACCAAGATGATCGAGCAGGTGAGCGGCCGGATCGGTTGTTGTCAGGTGGACCGAGTATCCTTTGTGAGCCAGTTTCAATGCGATAACCGCCGCAATTGTGGTTTTTCCTACACCGCCTTTGCCCATTGTCATGATGAGTCCGTGCTCCTTATCATCAGTCATGTCTGCGACAAGCTGGTCCAGGCCCGGTAATTCATTTTCGTGCTTATCGGCGATCATGGCTGTGCTTCCGGCACGAATCTCATCTTTATCCAGCGGTTCAAATACCTTTCGAAGCCGGTCGATTCCAAGCAGGTTGTAGGGGCGAAGCGGAAACCGGAGCTGCTTCATCTCTTGCAAACGCTTCGGCATTTCTTCGAGTGTACGGTTTGCCAACTTCTTCATTTTCAGTGCAAATGGATCGGTTTCATCCTGTGGTTCAAAATCACCGTTAATCAGCAAGATCTGATTCGACAGGCCCATTTCATCCAGCTCTTTACCAGAACGGTCGGCTTCTCGCAGGGCGGAAGCATCGGGACGAGTTACCAGGCAGATCGTCGTTGCATCCTTATCCTTCAGCCGATCCACCACTTTTTGGTATCGCTCCTGGCTGGTTTTCAGTGCAGAAGAGGGACCAATGCAGGATGCTCCATCGGGATTGGATTCAATAAAATCACTCCAGGCAGCCGGCAGTTCCAGCAGGCGGAGAGTGTGTCCGGTCGGGGCTGTATCAAAAATGATGATATCATATGGCTGCTCATCCTCATCACCGGCCACATATCTGGCAAATTCGTCGAATGCCGCAATCTCGGTTGTGCAGGCCCCGGAGAGTTCCTCACGAATTCTCTCAATTTCGTGAGGCGGCAGGATATCTTCCATCGGGGAGATCACACGCTGGCGGTACTCTTCGGCAGAAAGCTCCGGATCTATATTTACAGCATGCAGGTTTGGGATGTCGTTCACAGGTGTGATCTTTTCTGTGATATTTGTTTCCAAAACCTCTTTCAAATTGGAAGCAGGATCGGTGCTGATGAGAAGCACGGACTGGCCCTCATCGGCAAGTTTAACAGCCGTTGCACATGCAAGCGAGGTTTTGCCAACACCGCCTTTCCCAGTGAAGAAGATATATGGAGTGATTTCAGGTAGTCTATTCATGATGATCGTAGTTGAAATGTGTTGGAATTAAGTTGAGGATGTTAAATTCCCCTCAAGCGAGGGGTGTGTTCCGTGGCTTTGATCGTGAATTGCAACCATTCCAGATTTCTTACCCTTGTGAACACACCTCTGATTTTTGAAAGGCTCGCTACGCGATTTTTCTCAAATCTGTCCCCTTTTTAGAGGGTAGATTTTCTTAACAGCACCCGCTTCCCGGCGCGCATCCACCGGGTTGTACGCCCAATAGTTCATTTGCGGTTTGAAGAGTGGATTGCGTGATTCGCTGACGGTTGTTGATTCCGCTCTGCATGGCCTGCACAAGCTGCTGAATTGATAAACCGTTACGTTTTCCATTTTCAAACAGGACCTTCATGTTTTTTTCATTTCCATCGGTAACCGCCATCTCTAAGGTGTGCAGCAGCTCTGCTGACTGTGCGACTCCATTCGTTTTTGGAGCAGTAAGTTTCAGCCATTCTGTGAGCTGCAGACGGTCGGGATAGCCACCTTCAGATACAATCTCATCGTTTACAAAAATGAGCGGCAGGCACGCTGTTCCTTCACTGCGCAGGCGGGTAAGTACTTCTGTTTTTAATTTGAATGCTTCTGGTTCTTGACCCAGATTATAGCGTTTTACTTCAACCCCTTGAGTTTTTAACCATTTCATGTTATTGGCAAAGTCGGCAAGCGAATCGTCCACATCGGGTCCGCACACCCCCGTACTGCAGCACATGGCTGGGTCATAAACTTCAAGAATGGTTTTTATGTCTGTTTGATTTGACATCATTTTCCTCAGTAGTTGGTGGATTGTATTAATTAATCGTAAAATTACGATTAAGTATTTCCGAATCCAAATTCTAAATGATTTAACAAAGAAAATGAATACTGAATATGTGTTTCAAAGAATATTCAATGATGCCCCTTCAAATCTCAATCACCTGCCTGTTTTGTCTTATAAATCTCTGCAAAACGTGCTGTGAGCAGAGTCAAATCAATATCCAGATGTAAAGTTATATAAATCATTAACAGGTAGAATCAGGTCAATGGCGAGATCGATCGGTGTGATAGGCGGTATATACTAAAATGCGTCTCAGGGTTTCAGCTTTTGAAACTGTACCAAACTCAGCAGTGGAAACAGCTTCATCGTATTCAACCCGAATGAAATCCACTTCCAGGCCTGCAGGATCTTTCAAATCCAGGTCTCCATCCCACTCCAGCATAGCGTAGCAGGCACGCGGGTCCCCGTCCTTGGGTTTGCCGGCGGATCCAATGTTTATGGCATGGCGAATCGTACCATCTCTATCTTCAATCATTTTATATGTGAAGGTAATCGAATCAACTCCCGGGGATTTATCCTCATCCATTATATAAGCACAACTGCAATCATTACTGTACAAACCCACACCCTGATCATAATTCCCGGCAATAACAGGAATTCCTTTTGACCGGATCAACTCAACAACTTCATTCGGATAAGGGGCATAACCAACCAGATCTCCCAGGCAGTAAATAACATCGGGTTGGCGGGCATATATATCGTCAAATACCGGATAGAGCGCATCAATATTGGCGTGAATATCACTAAAAAGCGCAATTTTCATTATCAGCAGCAGGTTTGAACTAATTCATTCGAAAGTTCTGAGAGCAGCGACTGAAGTTCTTTGATGCCATCTGGATTCAGGCAGTAGCATGTTCGCACACCCTCCACTTCTCCGGTAATTAACCCGGCAGATTTAAGAGCTTTCAGATGTTGCGAAACGGTTGACTGCGCAAGAGGCAAAATCTCCGTAATATCTCCGCAGAAGCAGGTGGTTCGTTCAGCTAATATTTTGAGGATGGCAATTCTGGCAGGATGGCCCAGTGCCCTGGCAATTTCAGCAGAGCGCCGGATAGAGCTGTCATTGATTGAAACTGAGGTTATCATCATAATAATATTTATCGTTAATTTACGATAAAAATAAAGCCTGTATGATTCTTAACCAAACAAATTTTTCAATACGTCACCCGCCAGCCACCCTTCACCTACGCATTAAGCTTCGTAGAACAGGTGTTCCCGCCAATTGATTCAAGGCCGGATAACCATCATTAAAAAGTTAAACTATAATAAAATAATTATATGGGTAATGTCAGGGACAGAGGGGGGCATACACTGTGATTTAACTACATATACATATTAGACACCCCTCTAAATCTCCCCTTATTAGGGGAGACTTTTGGTTGACCTGATATTAGAATTAGCCACACAAAGAAATAAAGAACCAAAAATTATCTAACCTGCGAATCCGGAACCCTGAAGAATACGATTGATCTGTTTTTGATGATGGCTGGTATGAACCCTCGTAAAATCGAGCATTTGACAGCGCGGGATAAATGAGGAGCCTGGTGAATAAAGCAGGTTAGAGATCCAGGGTCATCTGATTTGCTTTTCGAATTTCATCATAAAAACGATTTCTCTTTTTGAATAGCTTTTCAAAATAGACAATTTTTTGGTCGCGGTAATCATAAATTACCGGCAGCCGGTTTGACCGGGTAATCCGACCGATATACTGAATCAACTTTCCTTTGAAAGCAAAAGGATAGACCAAAAAAAGGCAGTCGAACTGATCCACGTCGATGCCTTCACCAAAAAACTGGCCGGTGGAAAGTACAATCTGAAAGTGACCAGCCAAAATTTGTTTCATTTTTGACTTCTGGCTTCCTTTGGAATCGTCCCCGCTCAGGGTTATCGTTTCAAACCGCTCTTTCAAGTAGAGATTCAGAACGTTAATATGCGCTTTACGCTCAGTAAGCAGCAAAATTTTCTTTTTCTGTTCTATTACCTTTGAAAGGTCATTAACAATCAACTGATTCCGGGCGGTATCATATACCAATATCTGTGAAAGGGTTTCATAATCATCGATTCGATAGTCAAAAGGTGCCTGAAGGCCGGTATTTCTGATGTTGATCTGAATAGTTGCCGATTGATCAGAATCGAGATATTCAGAACTGATTTCAGACAAAATATTTCCGATATAAACGTAAATCAGATTTTCGTCATTATTCTTTCGCATCGGTGTGGCTGTGAGTCCATACAAGAAATAGGAGCTGTATCGGGTAATGGTTTCGCGAAATGTTTTGGCTGGAACATGATGGCACTCATCCACAATGATCGTTCCGAATGAATCCTTAATTTTGCCACTGACCTCATGCTGTTTCAGGGTTTGAATCATTCCCACCGATATCTTTTTTCCTTCATTTTTATAAGAGCCTGAATACGTGCCAATATCTCTTTCAGGTACTCCTAAAAAAGATTCGATTCGGTCAATCCACTGGTCGAAGAGTTGCTTACGGTGCACAATGATCAGGGCAGGCTGTTGTTTACGGGCGATGAGTTCCAATCCCATGATCGTTTTCCCTGATCCGGGCGGTGCTACAATCACACCGAAATCCTTCTTTTTTGTGGGTTCAAGAGCTTTTTCCTGCCATGGATGGAGTTGAATACCCGAGTGGTAAGTGATTGGCGAAAGTTTTTTACGTTTATCTTCAACATAATATGGAATGCCCTGTTTCCTGGAATAATCGACCAAATCAGGTAAGAAACCTCTGGGTATGGTAATGCTGTCATCATTTTCTCCGATCAGGTTGAAGTACTTTTCGGTCTGCCAGGTACTTCGGCCCACCTTCTTTTTCATCAGGTAGTCCGAATTGATAAAGTTCAGCTGATCCCGGATGTACCTGGTGATTTCCGGAGTGAGATTATCTTTCTTCAGGCAGACCTGATTACCAAGAATAATTTTAAGGATCTCACCGGGTGAAGAAGCCGTTTCGGATGATTTTGCAGGGAGATTGTGAATTGAACGGTAGATTTGATCGAGTTCAGCACGTGTTGTTTTCTGAATGCTCTCCAGGAAGCCCCACTGATTATCAAAAGCCTTGCCGGATTCGGGGTCAATAAAACAAGTGTTTCCGTCAGTCATCCGGCTTTTACTGAGTGGCAGAGCAATGAGGTTTCCGAATTCCTTGCCAGAATGTGAATCCTGGTTAGGAAACAACCGGTCGAAGCTGGCATCTTTTTCAAAATCCGAGAGGATACCGGCTTCACGCAACAGGTGAAATGCAATTTTCCGGCTTTTCCAGGCGGGATAGGGTTCCTGGAAAAAGAGCCATACATGACCTCCATTACCGGACCTGGACCGCTCCAAATATGCGGGAAGCTTATTCTGTTTGCACAGATGAATAAAACGGCGGCTTTCCTCCATCCAGTTTTCCCTGTCAAAATCAGCAGCTAAAAACCAGGAGTTATTCTTCTTCAACAGTGGATAGATACCAACAGTCTCTTTTCCCAGCAGATGATTTTTTAAGGCTTGCGGAGTAAGAGGGGCTAACGTTTTATGCTTGAAATTCTGAAATGTCCCACCGAGCGCTTTGTGCTTCTCATATCTGTCCCAATCCACATCGTAGGCAGGCATATATCCACTGCGGCTGTCTTTTTCCCATCTCCGGGCATAGACATCTTCCCGTCCCTTAAAAAGAGATTGGAAGAGTTGGATTTGTTTGCAGGAAATGGGCATATGAAATTTATTGGTGAACAAAACAAGCTATTTTAAAGATAAAAAAAGAACTCAATACAATTTTACATATGCAGCTTCATGTTATTTGCATTCATCTTTTAGGTTCACCGTTTTTTGTTTTAACGGAGGCTTTGCAAAACTCGTCTGACGAATTGACTCAGGAAAAATATGTTGCCTTTTGCATTCGTCAGACCACATGAAGTGTTCAGACGAGGCTCAGGAATCGTCTGACGAGTGGGTTTTGCAAAGCCTCCTTAACAGCAGTTTAATTCTGAATGCCTATGGTTGGAAACAGATACCATTGTCGTTATTTAATTTTGAAACTGAGCATACAGGCCCGCTCATTCTCAGTTAAATCGTGATGTAGTTTTTGATAACCTCTTACTAAACTTCTGCCATTATATCCAGCAGAACTATTTCAAATGGCATTCCCTCAAAAGTATATTGAAACACTTCTTTAAGGATATCTTTCAACCAATTCATAACTCAATAAATAATTTCTAAAAACTGAACGAAATTAGGCCGAAGAGACTTCTGCTGGTATCGTTCGGTTCCCAAAAAAGGCTCTGTGTTTAGGCTTACAGAAGCAGGGTACAAAAAGCAACATGCTTATCTAAACCTTCTAATCGACAGACGTTTGACCGCTGCATTCCAATTCGGTTTAATCCTGAATGCCTTCTTTTTCCTGTTCTATGGGTTACAGTCTCAGAATTCGCAGTTAATGAAAGATGAGTTTAAGCGATTCGGTCTGACTGATTCACAGCGGAAACTTACCGGTAATTTGCAAATAGCAGGATCAGCTGGCCTGCTGGCTGGCTTGATTTTTCCGGCCATCGGATTTCTGGCTGCTGCAGGATTTACTGCCATGATGCTGGTTGCTCTCTTCGTTCGCATAAAAATTAAAGACAGCATAGTTCAATCCCTCCCCTCAGTTATTTTTATGCTGATCAATGCGTGGTTGTCGGTCGTATTTTATAATCTTTTATAACCAACCGCCCCTTCGCGTATAGTTACAGAATACAAGCCCTGTTTTCCCTCTTTTCAAATTTCCTGGTGTGAAATGCGGGTTAAAAAAGTGCTATTCCAAGTGATAAAACCAGAAATGTAAATGCCGGAAGTGACTTCTTTAGAGGGTCACTGATTTTTATGTGCATCGATACGGCACCCAGCATCAGGAAAGCAATTCCGTATGCAGCTACAGCTTCAACCTGCGGATAGAAAATGGATGCGATCAGAAGAACCGCCAAACCAACCTTTGCTGTGCCTACCGCATACATAAACCAGGCCGGCAGGCCATAATTTTTAAATTCCTCCGCGATATTATTTGCATCCCCGCCTCTCCAGGCCGTGGCCTTTTTAGAACGGACAAGCCATACATTCAGAATACTTAAACCAACAATGAGTTTTAACGCTATTATTAAAATTTCCATAATCAATTCCCCTTTATTAACTGTTATCTGTGAAAAGAAAGGCAGACCCAAACTGAAGTTATTACTATCCTCACCTTTGTAAGAGAACCGATTGAACCTGCTAACCGTTCAATGACTTCAAAAATTAACTGCGGAGCTACCCGTCGAAGTGTCTGTTCTTATCATGAAGTATGCCTCCTGGGCCCATGCGGTTGTAAAAGCCGGGAGAACGCTCCGGGTGGCGAGCCTGAAGTGGCCAATGTTTTAGAAATTTATATATTATTGGCCTGATGATATCGATAAAAACTCCGTTCAAATGGTCAAAATCATCATCTGTTGTTACCAATGTTGAATTTATGACCTGCGCTGTGGCTGCAAACCAGAGATCATTATTTCCAACCGCAATTGACGAATAGCCTTAAGGATAATCGCTGACTTGATCTTTATATTTGCAATATGCATCCATTTCTGCGTAAACCCTGATTTATCGCTCCGACTGTATAGAGACCTTTACAAATGGATCAATCCGTTTTTGAAGTTGACTTTTTTCTTTTCTACCCAACCTTACTGAATTGCCAACGACTTTATTTCTGCTTCTGAAACAATGGAGATTAGTGCTACATTTTGATTGATGAATGGCTGGTACATTCTCTTATATTCTGATAATAAATTCGGCTTGGTGATATAGTAAACGAGGATATTTGTGTCTAAAAGATAGTTTATTTACAAGATTATTCTTTTAACATTTCAATCAGTTCTTCAGGTGATTCTTTCACCTTTATCTCTTTGATAGTTCTGTTGAATTTCCCCTCGTTAAATCCTTGCTAATCTTGCTTCATCGGCAGATTCAGTGCCGGAGGCACAAACAACATTATAACCCCGGATTTTCCCATCGGGATGCTTTTGGCATAATCCGGTGACAGTTCGAACTCACTACCACCATTTAATAGATGTCAGAATAGTTGATAATTATATATTTATGAGTTTTATTATTGTAAAGTTCCAGCCATCGCAAATAGTTATGCGGTCTATCATAAAGTTTATAAAAATCAATACAAATCAGACAAATCATTATGAAACATTTTATCGCGATAATAGGATTATTCATAGGGTTAGGTTTACTGTTGAACGGGTGTGATTCATCACTCAGTACAAACAATAGCGAATTGAACACAACGGCCGGTGAAAGCCAAACCAAAGTTTTGGGGGCTCAAGCATATATTCAGGGTAATGTAGTAACTGTTACCGAAAACGATCTTGGTCCGTCTGAGAGGCCGGAAGGGTTTGGCGAAGAAGGATATGAAGCACCGGAGTACAAATGGTATACTCCTACACATGGAGATAATCCTTTAAATACAGAGGGGGCAACGTTTGGATTTGATGCAGGGCCCGACAACCCTGAGACTTTTGGAAATGGCAGTTTTTTGTTTGATGTGCCAGCAGGTGAAAGATCATGGATACTCACGGATCAATACGGTACAGGCGAGTGGCACGGTGAGCCGGATGCCAAGAAAGGCACAAGACTGGATGAAATCACAACTCTTGCATATTCAACCTTTATCAGCAATGAATTATCCGATGGTTCTCTTCAGACAGCGACAGTTGTACCTTCAATGCAAATTATGGCCCAGGATAGTGAAGGTAATTTTTTGCCACTGATTTTTGATCCACAGGGTAATACATTAACCGGAGAGTGGCAGAGATGGAATGCAATTGAGAGTGCCGGCTGGCGTACCGAAGATTGGGCATCCTGCGAATTTGATGATGGCTCAACCTGGAGTCAGGTTACAGAAGCCTGTGAAGATGCTAAAGTACTCTGGGCAATTGGAATTGCAGCCGGCACATGGCCTAATCAAGATTTTCATGGGTATACAGATCTTCTCACCGTTGGTGTGGACGGCGAAGAAACAACCTACGATTTTGAAGTTTCTCCTGCAACAAAACAAGATTGCAAACGGGGTGGCTGGCAAGGATTTGATTTTCGCAACCAGGGTCAATGTATACGATTTGTAAATACAGGCAAAGACAGCAGATAAATTAACTCTTTGGTATAGAAAGCTCTGGTCATAAAGATCGGGGCTTTTATTTTATTCAGAAAGCAGACCTTTTCTACGTGTAAACCCGGATTTTCTTCTTAGCCGGTATTTGCCAAAAATAAACAGGCTTTCATTTCTTCAAACAGCTCAACGTATAACTACACTTTTTTAGCCGCAGCTGCAGTTTCATTGTCCGGTATCACTTTATCAAGTATAAAATAAACCGGGCAATAACCCGTAAATGTACTCATAATCTGAAGTACGGCCACAGCTCCGGCCAGGTAAAGCCAGTTCATGCTTACATAAACAGCCAGTAAAATACTTGTAAGATATATAGCTCCGACAATACCATCATTCATTTTGGTTTTATATTTCATGTGAGCTGTTTCTCCGGTGAGTTATAATGTTGCTGGATCTAAAGGATATGGATTCAGAACTACCACAAACATCACACTACTGAAAGGATCCGTTGTCTCCACGAATCTATCAAAAGCGCAACCAATGAAGAATGCTATTACGTTGATCAAAAAGACATTTGTCATTATATCTGTAAACTGGACCACAATCACGCTCGTTTTTATCAATTTTATGACATTTTCCGATCCCTCCTCCTGTTCAGTCGACAACCTTGAGGGTAAAAATGTAAGTGAGGCAACCGGTGAGCTTTCGATTTCATTTTTGTTCGGAGAAAAAGAAATACCATCTTTTATAAAGGCTTACAGCTCGAACTTTAACAAGGAATTTATTGAACGATGAATGTTGTGTTATGGTTAACCTCCCATTACCGCAGCTGATTCAAATAATCATAAAAATATTGCTCTGTACCATAACGGACTGGAAGATGAAATGAAGTGGTTTCAAACCCATCAGCGAATCAGCTCCGTTAAAGTGACGTATACCCACCGGCGGCAAGTGGCGGAGCCTGGGAGGTAAACGGCCACGCCCCGCGCCGGTCGTCAGATCTACTGTAGTCTCCCGGCATTCCCAGCTCGGAGGCTAGATCAAAACAGGTCGTAGATCATGGACTGATCATACTCGTAGTCGCCACCCTTCCCCTTGATCCTGAATTCGCCATCTTGCTGCCCATTCCAGCCCCAGTTCATGAGAACCTCGAAGGTGCCTTCAATCACGTCACCAAGGCAATTGATTCGCTCCGAAGTGCCATCGGCAATCCATGCATGACAGTCGTCATAGGAGTCAAGAAAGAACCCGGGTTCCATCACGTCGCACCCCCGCATGTACACGGGCCGACCGTAATCCTCGATCTCCGCAATCAGTCGATCGTAGTCAGAGGCGCTCTCCAGGTCTCGTTTCTTGGCATTCGAAAAGCCGAAGTTATCTACGAATTCGTCGTATGCGTTCGGGCCGAATACAGCCGAGCTGAAAGCAGCCGAGCCGTCGCATCCATAATCCATATCGACGAGGGTTCCCATGTTCCGCATCAGGCGGGCCACCTCCTCACTCTCCCCTTCATCGTGGAGCTGGGTGGGCATAGCGTCCCAATTGTGGAAGACGGCCCCGTCATCCTTCTCGTAGAAAATCTCCAGGCCCGATAAGTCTGCCCAATATTTCGCGATCTGAGCCATGGCGGTTGCTACGCAGCCCGTCGGATAGCGGTTGCAACGGTGGTCGTCGTCCGGACAGCTGTTGTCGGGCAGATGATCGTTGTAGCCGCATCCCTGCCCCCATTCGGTCTCCACCAGCGGGCCGGTCATCACGGCGTAGCCATCTTCGTTACAAAATTCGAGCACTCCGAGATAATACACATCGGTGGGAATGTCCAGGAAGGAGTCCCAGATCATCATCATATGCCGCCCGGGCTCCCCCTCTTCTCGGCGGACGTCCTCGATGAACTCCGTTGTTGTCATGACCCAGTTGACGAGGCCGGGGTTGTAGATGTCGGCTCGAATCTCAAATTCGTTGGTAGCGGAGTACGCCAACACCGGCTCCACCCGCTTATCGGCCGAGAGCACGACAAAGCCTTCTTCATGGTAGTTGACGATATACATTACATTTTCCCCCTCATCGTTCTCAAGTGGAGTGATCGAGTCAACGTCCTTCTGCAGTGTGAAATCGCCGGCGGTCAACTGCCTCGGTGCTTCCGGCCGCGCTGGCTCCTCTGGAAAGAGAACGTTCTCAGCAACCTGAGCCGCTTCGGCCTCACTAACATGAAATTGTTGCTGAGTCTCGTCATCATCGGTGGAATCGGCAAGATCGCATCCCCCCAGCAAAAGAATTGCAAACAGGAAGGCTGCAATTGCAAAAAAGGATAGTGAGCGAAGGCTGTTTTGGCCGGAAGAAAAAAGTCGTTTGATTTGTATGAGGTATTGTTTTGAATAGTCAGATACCGAGATAATTTTCTTTTTCATAACGAGTCTCTAATAGGTTTTAAAAATGAAAGTTATCAATTCAGGTCACTTATTAAACATATATTAGATCGTCAAGTTATATATTTACAATACTATATATCTAAAACTGAAAGGAATATGTAAACAGTTCGAGATCAATATCTATGTATGATTAAGAACCAAAAGAAGTTTCGCGTCAGTCACCGAAAAACAGAGCCGGTGTTTGGTTTGAGGAATCCGGAAGGTGATAATAACCTGCCTGGACGTCTGTAATCAGATGGAATTTATTGGTCGGGATTGAAATCTCCATCAATTTCGGGTACCAAAATACTGCCGGCCTGTGGCAGGTAATCGGGCACTCCTGGGGTTAACACTTCACGTACATTTTCAGGCATTGCTTCCATCGCTGCCTCTCCGGTAATCAAGACGACATCATCGCGGAAGAAAGCCCCGCCAGGAAACTCTTCCCAGTCAGACCATCCAGCAGGATAATTAGCCATCGGAATCAGGTGGTCGCCCCGGGTAAAGTGATCGCCAGGAAAGAAGCTATCACCCGGAAAGAAGCTATCTCCGGGAAAGAAATTATCGCCGGGAAACAACTCATCGCTAAAATTATCCCCCGGAAACCACACCCCGCCCTGCTCAACAGCGGTCATCGAAAAGTTATTTAAGCTATCCTCAAGCAGGAAGCTCAGCGTTACCAGCACGTCGGCCCCGTCCTGGAGAGTTGCCGCAGCCTGCTCTTCACCGAGGCGGTCTACAAAAGTGGCGCCGTCCATGGCGTTGACAAACTCATCGGGAACATCGGAAAGCACGAAATTATCGCCGGGAAAGAAGTCATCCCCTTGGTTAAATCCAAATTCGTGGCGGACATCATCCGGCGTGTAGGCATCGCCCCGCCAGAACACGCTCCATGAGGAACCCGGAATCTCCTGCCACATGCCGCCGGGAAACAGCTCGATCCACGTGCTGCCGGGGAAGGACACGCGAATGTCCTCCGGCGCTATGGCGCCGGTCAGGTCTTCTCCGAGGTTCGTAAGCTCTCCATTTTCGACCCATGAGGAGCCCGGGAAGTAAACGGTCAGCTCGCCGGCAGTTATTTCCCGGTCAAGTTGTAAGCCATCGGGTTCATCGTCATTATCGGATTCGGTAATATCGCATCCACCCAGCAACAATACTGCAAGCAGGATTGATCCGATCAAAGATGAAAAATGAAGCTGTTTTTTGAAATGGTAAAGATGTTTTTGAATGTGAGTAAAATAATTTATTAAAAAGCCAACAAGAGATGATTTTTCTTTACTCATATCAATGCTGATTTAAGTTATAAATTATTAATATGTTGCAAGTCTATAAGTAAACTAAAAAAAAGGCGCCCATCTACGCAAATATGTCAGGTTTTGCTGTTTATTGATCTGTTTCAGGTCAACTTGTGATCTGTTAACCGGCGAAAAAGAGAAAAGAATATGATTTTTTCAAAAAAGGACTGAGATGTAAGTAGAAAAGAGGCCTAAAAGTCCCAGGCAAGGAAAAGCAAGGTCGGGAGATGTAATTTATATTCAAAATAATGGCGGTTTGACTACTTTCATTCGTTGATTGGTCTTCATTTTTGTCAGAAAGAGCTATCCACGGTACAATTTGACGGAATATTTCCTCAAAATCCATATGTCAGACGTACCGGTGCCATGGGTGTACTCTCTTTTTTAAAAGCATCGCCGATGGATATTGATAGATTTGCATCCAGGTAGCTGTAGTTGGATTATATCCCGGCTCATCAAGAAAACCAGATCAAAGAAATCTCTTCCTATATTTCGTTAAACCACTCCCATGAGTTTTGGCCGGTGTTTCTTTTTTGAATTATAGCTGCACTGTTTTGTTCTCCTGTGTGAAGATTAATATGGAGGTGGATACAGTGGAATAAATGGGATGGGAGAAGTGAATTAGAGCAAAGAGTTTTTGCCCTGTATAAATGAACCAAAACATGCCTTTTGTTTTTGATGAGATGGTAAAAAAGTTCATAGTTATCTATTTAATTCTGCCTGTATCTGGTGATGTACTCATTCCCAGTTGTTCTTTTACACGCTTAAATCGTTCAGTTGCTTTTAGCTTCCAGTCTTCTGTAATATAGCGCCTCACCATCAATACAGAGCAATCAGCCCTGTCGGCAACAATATCGGTAATGGTTGCAAAAAGTACATTTCGTATTCCCCATTCGTGAGAAACACCCATAATTACGAGGTCTGGTTTGTGACGCCCAATAGAATTATGAATACCACTTGTCACCTCCTCGGATTGTGCAATATCAATTGTCAAATTTTTAAAGTTGCCAATTAAAGGGTTTATGATTTTCCTCATTTCAGACTCCTCAATAGTACGGTCTGTTCCCGGTTTTACAAGCCGCAAAATTTTTAGCTCTGCATCCAGTGTCCGTGCAATCCGGACTCCGATTTCAAGACCAAGCTGTGCGTGATAACCGCCGCCCCAGTGGATTAGAATAGTTTTAATATTATCAAGTGAATAAAACAGATCAAAACGGAGAGTTTGACAATATATTCAGTATCTCAGAACAGCAATTACTTGATCTGTTAGGTTCTTCTTCACAGGGGTTGGAAATAAATGAAATTGCAGACAGGAAGAACCGGTATGGGAAAAATGTGATCAGGGATCTGGTTCATATTAGGGGGATATTCCTATTTTTGAAACAATTCAATAGCCCCCTGATATTGATATTAGTAGCAGCAGCAATTCTCTCCATTTTCCTTGATCAATGGCTAGATGCTCTGATTATTCTTGCAGTGGTTAGCGGCAGTGCTTTGATCGGTTACAGGCAGGAGTTTAATGCCCAGGAAGCTATTGAAAAACTGAAAGAAAGTATTGCCCATCGGTCAATAGTCAGAAGGGATGGAAAGGAATCCGATATACTTTCATCAGACATTGTTCCCGGTGATATCGTTCTTTTGAAAGCAGGCAGCATGATACCGGCAGACGGGCGAATAATAAAAGCACGTGATCTGCATGTGAATGAATCGGCAATGACGGGAGAATCTTTTCCCGTTGAAAAAGTACCATGCACTATTCAACCGGATGTACCGATCACTCAAATGAATAATGCCGTGTTTATGGGCACTTAGGTGCGCAGCGGCACAGCCGAAATTATCATCACCGCCACAGGTTCAAATACCCGGTTTGGCCATATTGCACATAAACTTACTTTCAAACGCCCTGAAACCACGTTTGAACAGGATGTAAAACACTTCGGATTCCTGCTGACCCGAATCACCTTTGTGCTGGTCATCCTGGTATTTATGATCAATGTATTTGTAGATCGCACAACCGTAGAATCACTGTTATTTGCGGTGGCGCTTGCAGTAGGCATCGCTCCAGAGCTATTGCCAGCCATTATAGCCGTTACCCTGTCCAAAGGTGCCCGCCGGATGTCGGACAAAGGGGTCATTGTGCGTCATCTGAATGCCATCGAAAATCTGGGTGCCATGGATGTTTTGTGTGCCGACAAAACCGGAACACTGACCGAAGACAAAATCCGGCTGGAACAAGCGGTAAATAGCAATGGAAAGGAACATTATGGTGTGTTGATGATGGCGTGTATTAATGCACGCTTTGAAACAGGAATGGAAAATCCGCTCGATGCAGCTTTGATGGAAAGAACCGAAACCGCAGATTTGGAATTTGCCAATATTCAGAAAGTGGATGAAATTCCATACGATTTTATTCGCAAACGACTCACCATAGCCATTGATGATGGAACCGGAATTCAACTTATTTCAAAAGGTGCCTTCCGGCAGATACTTGAGATCTGTACGATGGTGGATACCGGCGAAGAAATTGTAGATCTGACGTCAATGCAAAAAGAGCATCTCAGAAGAAAATTTAAATCCTGGGGAAATAAGGGTTACCGTGTGCTGGGTGTGGCTGATCGAAATTTCAGCAGGGATCAAGAGGATTGTCCTACCCAATTTACCAAAGACGATGAACACAGTTTCACCTTCCGGGGATTTTTACTTTTCAGCGATGCTCCAAAAAATGATATTCAGCTCACACTTCAAAATTTACGCCTGCTGGGATCGGAAATTAAAATATTGACCGGTGATAACCGATATGTTACCCGTCATCTTGCCGCATATCTCGGCCTGGATCATAAGACTATTCTTACTGGTGAAGAACTATCTAAAATGCGTGATGAAGCCCTATTTCAACGTGTAAAGGAAACTGTGGTTTTTGCCGAAATGGATCCAAATCAGAAGGAACGTGTAATTCGTGCTCTTCGCAGGAATGACAAAGTAGTTGGCTACCTGGGTGATGGCATTAATGATGTTAACGCAATGCGGGAGGCTGATATATCTCTGTCAGTAAATTCAGCCGTTGATGTCGCTAAAGCAGCAGCCGATATGGTACTGCTCGAAAAAGATCTTTCGGTACTGAATAAGGGGATTGAAGAAGGCAGGAAAACTTTTTCCAACACAATGAAATACATCCTCACAACCTCAAGTGCCAATTTCGGAAACATGACCAGTATGGCGATGGCTTCGGCATTTCTGGGATTTCTTCCGCTCCTTCCCAAACAAATTCTCTTCAATAACTTCCTTTCGGATTTGCCGTTACTTGCCATCACCACCGACCACATGGATGAAGAGACGATGCAGCGTCCTCAAAAGTGGGATGTGCGATTTATTCGTAATTTTATGATCGTGTTCGGATTGATCAGCACACTGTTTGATCTGCTGACATTTGCAATCCTTCTTTTCATCTTTGAGGCTGACCCTCACCAGTTTCGAACCGGATGGTTTCTTGTTTCACTGCTTACTGAAATCGGAATTATTTTTGTAATTCGCACCCGCAAAACAGTTTTTGCAGGCCGGCCATCTCGTTGGCTGGTCTATACCTCAGTCGCTACTATTACAGCCACCGTAATCCTGATCTATCTCCCTATCTATGATATTACCGGATTTGTTCCCCTTGGAGGCATTCTGTTCTTTTCAATGGTGTTGATCAGCCTTGTGTATCTTTGGGTAATGGAGTGGTTCAAGAAACGATTTTACAGGGTATTAGATGGGTAAAGTTTTTTTGATTGTAATAAACCGGATTCGACATGAACAATAATTTATCCCAATTACATGATGAAAGAGTCATACCGGAGGCCTGGTACCGGCTTCCGGCTGATGAGGTATTAAGTCATGTAAAAAGTTCTTCAAAAACAGGATTGAGTGATTCAGAGGCTACAGAACGCCTTGCACATCTTGGACCCAATGAAATCGAAACCCAGACAGGGCCGACTCGATGGATGATGGTTTTGCATCAATTTAAAGATCCGCTCATTTATATCCTTCTGATTGCAGCATTTATCACGTTCGTTTTGCAGGATTATGCCGACTCCGGAGTCATACTGGGAGTAGTAATTTTGAATGCAGTCATTGGCTTTATCCAGGAAACGAAGGCGCAAAAAGCAATAGAATCCCTGAAGCATTTATCAGCACCAAGGGCAATTGTCATTCGAAATGGCCGTGAAACAGAAATCCCGGGGCGTGAGCTTGTTCCCGGAGATATTGTTTTACTCACAACAGGGGGGCGAGTTGCTGCTGATATGAGGGTTCTTCAGACGAAAGGCTTGGAAGTGGATGAATCGGCTTTAACAGGCGAGTCGATGATTTCTGTTAAACAGAGTGAACCACTCGATGCCGAGGATCTTGTTCCGGGTGATCAAAATAATATGCTTTTTATGGGAACCATTGTGGCCCGGGGACGTGCCAGGGCAGTTGTAGTCCGTACCGGTAGGTTTACGGAGCTTGGAAAAATTGCCACTTCTGTGCGGCAAATCGGAATTACCCATACTCCTTTGCAGGATAAAGTAGAGCACCTTGGCCAAAAAATCGGCTTGATCATTGTCGGATTATCACTATTCATTGCTGCTGTCGGAATCTATCACCAAATGAATCCATATGAGGTATTTGTAACCGTTGTGGCACTGGTAGTTTCTGCCATTCCTGAAGGATTACCAGTTGTTATGACCATTACCCTTGCAATTGGTGTCCGGCGAATGGCCAGGCGTAATGCCATTATCCGGTCATTACCTGCTGTTGAAACATTGGGCAGTACCACTGTGATAGGATCAGATAAAACCGGCACTCTCACGCAAAATCAGATGACAGTCACACGAATCTGGGCAGACAATCATTTTTTTACAACCACAGGTGTTGGGTATCAGCTTGAAGGAGATATAATTGATGGAGAAACTGAAGTAATGCCCAAAGATGATAGCGGATTGTATCAAACACTGCTTTCAGGTGCACTTGCAAATGAAGCTAATTCTGATTTATTACTTTCAGGCAACATACAAGGGGACCCGACCGAAATCGCACTTCATGTAGCTGCAATTAAAGGAGGAATTGAGTTAACAAAAATTCACATCATTCATCAACAGAAAGATATTTTGCCTTTTGAACCGGAAAGACAGTTTATGGCTACGATGAATAGTCAGGAGGGTAAAAAGAAGATTTTTTTAAAAGGTTCCCCGGAAGTAATAGCTGAAAAATGCACACACCGGCTTGTCAATGGAAAACTGGTACCGATTGATCTATCCGTAATTTTCGAAGCGGTTGACAAGTTGGCAGCCGATGGACTGAGGGTTTTGGCTATGGCTTTTAAAGATTGGGAGGGCCCTGACCTGTCCAATTCATCACTGTGGGAAGGTAATTTTATTTTTGCCGGCCTGCAGGGTATGGAAGACCCCATACGGCCGGAAGCTCAGGAAGCAGTTGGAATTTCTCAAAGAGCGGGAATTCGAGTTATGATGATTACTGGCGATCACATTGAAACGGCAGTTGCTATTGGAAATAAACTTGGCCTCGACAACGATGGACACGGAGCTTTGGAAGGTAAAGAAATAGACCGGTTGTCTGATGAAGAACTCGATTTGAGATTGAAGCTTGTTAATATATTTGCAAGGGTATCTCCACAACATAAATTGCGGATCATAGAACGGCTGAAAATGCTTGGGCATATCGTAGCTGTAACAGGAGATGGTGTGAATGATGCACCAGCACTGAAATCAGCACACCTGGGAGCCGCTATGGGCAGAAGTGGTACAGATGTGGCCCGGGAAGCCGCCGATATGGTTCTTTCAGACGACAATTTTGCTACTATTACTTCAGCGATTGAAGAAGGGCGAATTGTATTTTCCAACATTCGCAAAGTCACCTTTTTCTTACTTTCAACTGCAGTGGGTGAAATAATTGTCATCATGGCTGCCATTCTGATGAATTGGCCACTACCGTTCGTTGCAGTTCAAATTTTATGGATTAACATGGTCACCAATGGATTGCAGGATGTTGCCCTTGCTTTTGAACCGGGTGAGCCGGGTATCCTGAAACGAAAGCCCCGCCCCGTTAACGAAGGAATTATGACAAGGCGACTGACGCAAAGACTCGGGGGAGTTGGGCTGGTATTGGCTGCAGGAACCCTTGGAATGTTTTGGTGGACGCTGGAACAGACAGGAGACATTCAAATTGCCCAATCTGCAGCCATGACTCAAATGGTGATCTTTCAGTTTTTTCATGTATTGAACTGCCGCTCGCTCGATAGAAGTATTTTCAAAATCCCATTTTTTTCCAATAGATTTTTATTCATCAGTCTTGCAGCAGCGATCACGGCTCATCTTGCTGTACTTCATATTGGAGTACTTCAATCCATTTTCCGCACGGTTCCGCTTGATGCGGAACAATGGACCCTGATTGTTATAACTGGATTTCTTGTGATCATTGGTGGCGAAATTGACAAAATTGTGAATCGATATAGAAAGAGTTACATCGGGTAAAAAACTCACCTGTCCTTCTTATGCTGACCAACCTTTCGAATTCTGATTTCACTCCATCTTTCCAGGATGTATAAAACAGCGGGCAGTAAAACCAAAGATGCAAACAGCATCAGGCCAATTCCGGCTACGGCAAGTTCTCCAATTGATCTCATCCCCGGATGAGTGGAGAACAACAGCCCGGCGAAGCCCAGCATCGTGGTAAGTGAACTAACTGTAATGTGCTCGCCGGTGGAACGGATCACTTTTTTGATCGACCCTCTGCCTTCCTCAAGATAACGATGGACGATATGAATGCCACTGTCATCTCCTATGCCGAGTATTGTAGGAAGCACTACAATGTTGTAAAAATTAAGTTTCCACCCTGTAATGTCCATAAAACCGAACAGCCAAAGAAAACTGGCAGCCAAAGGCATCAATGCAAGAACCATCCATTTCACGCTCTTGAATATGATTAGTTTGATCAGAATAATAAATGTAAGAGTAATGGCAATCATACGGGGTGTTTCATGAATCATCAGGCGCAGCATATCGGAGGCAACAATAGAGGTTGAAGCCGCATTGTAAATCTTTCCATTGCTCAATTCGATATTGGAAAGGTCGTCTGCAAAATTTATCGAGTTGCGTCCGTCGGATAACGCTACCGAAGGATAGATGATAACCAGGTTTCCGATGGTTCCGTCTTTTGCGGTAAACGGTTCCAATAGAAAACCGGGTACCTGTTCAAGCTGAATCGGTTCAACAGTTGATGCCGCTCGTTTTAATTGTTGAAATTGTTCGGAATCACTGGTTCGTATAAATGGGTCGTCTAGCCTGTCACGTACTCCTTCAATTCTGGCCAGTTTTTGTTGCTGTTTTTCTATAGAAAATGGATACCGATCCTGGAAAATCTCTACCGATTCTATCGTTGAAGATAGTGTGTCTGATGAAATTCGATCCGACAATACATCTTGTATTTCAATGGCATCATCCGCATTATCGGCGATAATGTATGCCGCATTCCGGGTTTTTCGATCGCTGTACACCTTACGGGCTTCTTGTGCAACTAGGTTATACGATTCATAGACCGGTTCAAGCTTTCCGAAATCATATTCAAAGTCCAGCCCACGGGCATACCAACCTGACATGACTGTAGATGCCACACATAACAGAATAACTCCGATTGAAAGTATTTTTTTGTTTAAACCGGGTAATGATTTTCTGTCGCCATCTGTCTTTTGGCCTGTATTGAGGAGCGCAACGGTATTTAGCAGCCCTATTTTTTCCAGCATGATTATAAGTGCAGGCATCAGGAATATCATGGTGATAATTGAGAAAAGTAACCCTATGCCGGCAATTGCACCAAACTCACTAAATCCCTTGAAGTCTGCAAAGATCAGAATAAAAAAAGCTGCTGATGTAGTAATTCCGACCGCCGCTATGGCCTGACCGGTCGTCATAAAGGTTGTTTCAATCGCTTTATCAACCGGATTACCCTCGCTTCGTTCCTCGATATAACGGGCATAAAAATGAATACCAAAATCAATTCCCATTCCAAACAGCAGTAAACCCAGTGTGGACGTCATGATATTCAAGGTTTCGAAAGTCAACCAGGTGACACCGAATGTCCAGCAGAGGCTCACAACAAGGGGAACTGTCATAATCAGCGCTGTGACCGGTAGCCTGAGGAGTTCGGATACAAAAACTTTCGAAGATTGAAGTCCCCCCGTTCGAATATGGTAATTTTTATAAAAGAAATAGCCCATCACCAAAAGTAAAAGCATAATTGTACCTGCCCAGAATGAATCACGAACGTCGAGATAAATACTGTCGATTTCGATGAGAGATCGGAGGAGCCGTCCTGCCAAAACGAAGGACAAATCAGGCTGATCGAACTCCTGAGCAAGCCGGGTGGTAAGCAGTTCAAGATCTTCGTACAGTTCACGAATGTACCGGATGTCAGTTTGGGAGCCGGCAGGGTAGAAGCGAACAGCCATTGTAAGGGAATCGGCTGAAATGGGATATTCCGATCCGACTAATTCATCGTAGGCTAACTGAAGTTCATCCCCAAGAGAATCTGCTGCAGCCATATCATCATCCAATTCAAAGTAAAATGGATTGGCCTGCATACGGGCAGCTTCAATCTCCTCGTCGAGATAGGTTTCAATCAGGTTCAACTCCTCATCGGTTGCAAACCAAAGGGCATTTGATTTCAGAAAATCTGTTTCTTTTCGGAATTCGACCCTGCTGAAATATGGTGAACCATCCGACCGATTCTCCAATTTCATTACTTCCGGTATAAGTCGTTCTGCAAATTCTTTGTTCAGCTCAAAAGAATTACTTTCGATGATAACAGCCACCTCCCTGGGAGTACCTACCTGCTCCCTCAGTTTCTCAAGGGATTGTACACTAGGGTAACTTTCAGGAAGTAGTTTTGAGAAATCGTTATCAATGCGGAGGTTTAGAGCAAGAAGTAAACCAATTACAGCCAATTAAATACCTGTTCCGAGAACGAACGCCGGAAACCGAATGCAGAATCGAATGGCAGGTTTTAGATAGGTAAACAGGGATTCAAGCATTCGTTCTCTTTCTCTAAATATTTTTTTTCGGGAAGAAGGGTTTTTTCCAGTAAGTTTGTTTTTGCAATCCTCGTTCCAACTCTTGTTTATACTTTCAATTTATAACATTTATTGGAAAAGCAAATTGTATGAAATTGTAAGATATTCCTGATGGATTAATCCAGGTAGAAGGAAATACAAACTTAAGGCAAATTTTATATAGGTGTTACTGAACGTTTAGGATTCTATAGGTAAAATTAAAAACCTGATCTTCAGTCCTTACCAGAAATTCATGTTCCTAAAAGACAGTAGAACCACAACAAGAATGGTCAGATTGGCGATTGTACCAAACTTTGCATCATTCCAAACTGTAGAAATTAAAATTTGGGAAAGTATTACTGCAATGAAACCCAGATAAATCCACGAATTGTGATTAAAAATATATGCGAGCCCTGTTATCACAAAGAGTAAGCTCGCAATCAACCAGATAATCCCTGTAGATCTGGATATCTCAGAACTTAATTCAGTGATGCTTCCGATTTCAAAAGCTTTAAAAAACCCTAGCAGATGAATGAGTCCATGAATAATAATTACGAAGGAGAAAAGTATTTTTAGCATGTTGCTTTTGATTTAATCAATCCTGTAATGAATTTCGGACTGAGGAATGAATGGTTAAAATGAAAAGAATCAATCCAAGTAACCCGTATATAATCTGTAGTGGCGGTTCCGGGTGATAACCGACCATCCAAATTTGTACACCAATCCAGATAATGAGAGCAGTACTTACTGTGAGTGCTCCTATCCAGGACCAATATCTGCGCTTCCAAAGGCCGTACAATACGATTATGGGAAAGATGCCCAGGATTGTAAGTAGAATAAGTCCGGGAATCAGGAAGTTTTCAAATGGAGAATTTTCAAGAATGGATATCGGCATTTTAAGCAGATCACCGGACGGATCCATAACCAGAGCAATTCCGCCATAGAGTCCGCTTATTCCCTGGAAAAGCATCAATCCCATCAGAAAATATAACCTGTATGATGTTGTTGTTTTATGATTTATCATAGCTGATCATGTCTCTCTGAAAACTTGGTTCAATCAGGTAAAGTCGAAATCCTCAAAATGAATGGAATTTTTCGGAACTCCCTGTTTTGTTAATTCCGTCAATAAAGCTTTTCGCATCTCCCTGGGGCCACAAATAAAAAAGTCCTTTTCAGTGGCGCGGGGAATTTCCCCGGGTTTAAAAAATCCTTCAACATCGGCTCTTATCAGATGCACTTTGAAACTTTCCATCTGTTTTTCCAGATCTTTAAAAACATGGAGGTGTGTGGCTTCTACCTCCGTATTTACACAGTAATACAGATCTATATTTAAACCAGACTTATTCTGCCGTTTCAGATCATTGGCCCAGCTAATAAACGGAGCGATGCCCACGCCGCCGCCAATCCAAACCTGATTCTTTTTCCCATGGCGATAATCAAATCGCCCGTAAGGGCCTTCCAGCAGTGCTGTTGTTCCGGTTTCCAATTCCTGGTAAAGCTGTTTAGTATAATCACCCAGTGCTTTCACCATAATGGTTATTTCACCCTCATTTGTCATATTGCATATCGTATAAGGGTGCGATTCCCGGGAAATGCCTGCAGCATGAAAACTGAAAAAATAGAACTGGCCAAGTGTAAAGCTGAGTGCCTCATTCAGCGGCTTTAACACGATTTCAATAACCTTATCACTCAGGCGATCTATTTTCACTACTCGGAAACGAGATTTACTCACAACGAAATCGAAGAGAACTGACTTATACACCCATGCTGTTATTCCAGTCACAGAAAGAACGGAGAGATAGATCACCAAAGCGGGGTTGGTACTCATAGATAGATCCAGGAAATAGATATGAACCACTCCCAGAATAAAAAAGAGTCCCATGAACTTGTGTGATATTTTCCACTTATCGTATGGGATGCGAATCACAATTGTAAAAATCATCAGGAGAATGAGTCCCCACAATGCCCAACTTCCAATGTTGATTTCAAACTGCCTGTGAACGGGAAACAGGTACCATAATAACCGGCCGGTGTCCTCTGGCACCCAGCGCAGAGCCAGCATGATGGGATGAATGAGCAACAGAACAAGGGCTGTTTTAGCCATTGTGTGATGGAGATGATACATCTTGTCGAGCCCGCCAAAGTAATCTTCCAGCCATTTTAATCGGGCTGACAGCACAAATGTCAAAGCAAATAGTGCAAATCCAGCCCATGCCGTAACCTGACTGCCATAAACAAAGAAGGGTTTCATGTTATGCCTTATCGTAGTCTCGGGAAAGGATATCAGCCAAAGTGGAATAACCAGAAGCGCAGCAGCCCAAAATAACCATGGTCCTAATTGTTTTTTCATGATTTTTAGTTTTTAACTTTTTTCAAAAATAGCGCCAAATTCTTCTTGAATCTGAAACTAAAACTCTCTTCAGTTTCAGTTTATGGCTTTATTCATTTACTATTGTTGGATTACATATCCTCAGTATTTGTGTGTGAATTTATTAAATCTGATTCTTTTGAAAGTAAAACCGATATCAACAGAACAAATGCGAGGAACCACAATGAAAGAATGAACCAGTCAGAAACTCCCGGAAAGACTGATGTGATCATCAGGTATTCTCGTGTCACACTCCAGATTAAAATAGAAAGCAAGGTCACAAATAGTGCAAGCTGCACGTATTGGACTACTGAATATTTATTAATATGTAAATCAAACGTCCGCTTTCCCTGGATTAAATCCCGGATGATCCGAATCATCTGAAAAAATGACCCGGCGATTATCAAACCAATGAATACCCAAAGCCCTGTAATTGCTTTTGTGATGATCCCCATTCCCACAGAACCCAATCCGTTCCACTCTGCCCAGTCGCTTAGAATATGTGAGATCAGGGGCCAGCTTCTGGAGCTGTTTGTGAGGATCACAATGCCATCTCCGGTTGCCGGAACGAGATGAAAATGAGTCATCCACCCGTTTCCCTGCCCGCCACTGAAAACAGCCGTTTGGCCATCCGGTAACGTTTCGATAAAGTGGCCCAATCCGTAATGTTCTGAAACAAATGCGTAGATATTGCCAACTTCGATCACAGGTGTGTAGAGTTCATTGATACTGCTTTGAGACAGAACGTTCTCAGCGAAATAGAATTCACCCAGCATACCGGTTGCAACAAACCGGGCGATATCTTCCGTGCTGGCAAAAAGTCCGCCGGCTGCTTTTTCTGAATAGACATAGACAGACACAGGTTCACCGTTTAGTTTATGGCCATTTGGAACTGAAGTTGAGAAATCTTCACGCCACTTATAACTCGAATTATGCATTCCAAGAGGAAGCAATATCTCTTCTTCCATAAAGTCTACAAAGCTACGTCCGCTTACATCCTCAATAAGCATTTCGAGAAGGTTGAAACCAACATTTGAATAGATGAACGATTTGCAGGGCTCCTGAACAAGATGAACTTCACGGGTCAGACTCTCTCTCAAAGACGGTTTTTCTTCTCCCGGTGAATATTCCAGCCCGATGGTTCCCAAAGGAAGCCCGGAGCTGTGGCTCAGCAGATGCCTGATCGTAACTCTCTCCGTGTCAAAATCGGACTCTGGAAATTCCCAGCTTGTCAGGTACCGGTGTACCGGATCACCCAGTTCAATTTCCCCCATTTCAGCCAACCTCATCACTCCCAATGCAGTTACCGATTTTGAGATCGACTCCACACGGCAAACCGTATCTGTGGTCATCCTTATCCCCTGTTCTATATCGGCATATCCGAATGCATTCGACCAAATCACCTCACCCTGCCTGATCAACGCCAACGTAACACCCGGAATATCATACCGGTTCATCCAGCCGGGAATCTGTTCGTTCAGGCTCGTTGTAAATTCCTCCGATGTGCTCTGAGCTGTAAGTTTATTCACAGAACAGTTCCAGATTAAAAGCAAAGAAATCAAATACAGTCCGGTTTTCACGCCTAAAGTTATACCTGCCTGACTGACATTGTCAGTTATTGATTCCTTTCCTGATAGCATTGGAATTACCTTCTATTTTTTTGCATAATAACCTCATCCACAGGCCTTCTGGGCGAGCGCGGTCGTTCTTCAGCATATCCAAATCGAATTAAAAGCAGTGGCTGTTCATCCGGGCTTAAACCAAGATGGGTCGATAATTTCTCTCTGACGGACTCCACTTCACATGGCATATTCAAATGAGCATGGGCAATTCCAAGTGAAGCAGCCCTCAGTGCGGTTCTCTGAAAAGCTCTGCCGGTATCTGCCCAGTGTTGCTTGTCGTTCTTTTTAGAGAAAAAGAGAAAAAGATGAGATGAACTGCGGATCTGTTTTTCCGCCCTGGCAGCTTCTCCGGATGGCTTTGCAACCGTTTTGAGAATGATGTGGCCAAGCCACCGGGGTATATATGGAAATCCCATAACCTTTGCGCTCAGGCCATCCCTTTTGGCTTGAACCTCGTTTTTCGAGAAGCGGATCCAGGAGATAAGTTCTTCTACAAACTGCCTGTCGCTAAACTGAATTCTGCTCGCTTCTTTCACCAGTGCAATCACCGGTTCTACCTCTTTATCTTCTGTATCAAAGGTTTTAACCGATACCGAATCATAAACATTAGCTTGTAGCAGTTTATCTATACCGTCCGGAGAAATTTTTCTCTCATCGTACATGCTTCTGTTTGATTGCCTGACCGGAATTGCCTCAAATAACTCCTGTTCTTTCTGAGTGCTCTCATTGGTAAGTGTGACGCGAATACACTCTTCCGATTCATCTTCAGGAAAGTAGTCTACACTGCTTGTCAGTCCGGCTTGTTTCGCCGATATCACCAGGTTTTCAAGCGCACACCCCAGGCTGATGTAGAGGGCGTGATTATCCGGGTCCACAACCGGCAGGCTTCGCTGAAAATCGGGGTAGATTCGTACAATGTTCCCATCAGCTGAAATCTTCCAGGGCTGTGTGTTGTGTCCTGAGGGAGCAAGACTAGCGTATGATATTAGTTGATTGATATTCATAATTTTGTGTTTTGTGACCATCGGTGTGCTATTATCAATTCAAAGTGTTCATTATGTCTTTATTTTCTTCTATGTGGTCGTTCACAGCTTTACTAACAGCCGCCTGCTCCACTATCAGGAGAATGTGCCCTCCGGACTCATAATTCATCAGTTTAGATCCCGGGATAGTGGAAGCGGCAAATTCAGCATTGTGGTAGAGCTGAAGCAGATCATCTTTTGCATGAATGATCAGGGTCGGTACCTTAATTTTGGCTATGCGGTCGCCCGGCAATGCGGCTTCGTTATCAAAGACAACACCGGCCGATCGCGGAGCTGCAGGATTCATATATTCTATTAACCGATTTACTTTCTCTCTCTGAGACGGTGTGAGTCCGGCAATTACCGAATCATTTGCCCCAATCACACCTAACAGCTGCTTTTTGAACAGCTTAGAGACGGTTCGGTACAGAAAATCATACCTGAAGATGGTTTTCAGAATGGCTCCTTTTCTATTTGCATCAGCTTGAGATTCCGAGTCTGAAGCTACCACACCGCACGAAATGCAGGTGAGTGATGATGTTCGCCCCGGATGGTTGACTGCAAAAAGAAGCGCCGATGGACCTCCCTGCGACATCGCTACCACGGCAACTTTATCAATTCCGAGATGGTCGAGCAAATAGGCATATACATCAGCCTGGTCATTCCAGGTTGCATTCTCAGGAAGCGCTGAACCCAGGTATCCGAAACGTGAGGGAATGATCCACCGAAATTGTTCATCCAGCACTGTCTGAGCAATAAG
>SL_3KL_010_SEDDRAFT_10000548_pt1 | contig 31158 bp, 30 predicted proteins | sample SodLakKL_010_SED_2_FD_10381 | JGI IMG/M metagenome (IMG submission 10381)
AAGTCACCGTCACCGCTGTATACGACAACTTTTAAATTCGGATTAGCAAGTTTCAACCCCGTAGCAAACGGAATCGCCCTGCCATGGGTTGTGTGAAATGAATCCAGATTGACATATCCGGCTACGCGTCCCGTACAACCAATACCCGATACAATTGCAACATTGTCAAGATCGAGTTTCGATTGCTCAAGAGCACGGGCAAAACAATTAACTGTTGTACCGATACCGCATCCGGGACACCAGATATGCGGTATACGATCCATACGCAAAAGTGATTCAACCGGATTTTCTTGCTCCGGCACCTCTGTCTCTACCGCGGTTTGATCATGCATTAGTAAGCACTCCTTTTATTGCGTCGTAAATATCTTCCGGTGCGTGCACAGCTCCGCCGGCATGGGGAACCAGTTTCGTAACGGCATTTCCGGCAGCACACCGCTCAACTTCATGTACTATCTGCCCGAGATTCAATTCGGGAACGACAAATGCTTCGACTTTCTTTGCCAGTTCACGGATGTATAATTCAGGAAACGGCCATACTGTAATTAAACGTATGTGACCGACTTTTAATCCTTCTTTACGTGCTTTATTAATTGCCGGCAGTACAACCCGCGAAGTTATACCGTAGGAAACAACAACGACATCGGCATCTTCGATCTGATCTTCCTCAAGATCGCGAATCTTATCTTCGTTTTTTAACACCTTATCGACCAGCCGACGCAGCATAGTTTGCTGTACCTTCGGTGACATTGCCGGATACCCTTTTTCATCGTGGGTTAATCCCGTTAGATGAATTCGATAGCCATCGCCGGCTTTGACCATCTCGGGTACCATTTCTCCGTTAGTATTAAATAATGTATATTCACCGGGCGGTTTCTTTGTAAATTTTCTATCGACTATATCAATTTCATCAGGGTCGGGAATGACAACTTTTTCGGTCATATGACCGACACACTCATCCATCATCACCAGAACGGGAACACGGTATTCCTCCGCGAGATTAAATGCCCGTATGGTCAGATCGAAACATTCCTGCGGTGAGTTCGGGACTATGGCAATTATTTCATAATCGCCGTGCGATCCCCACCGTGCCTGCATCATATCAGCCTGCGCAGGAAGCGTCGGTAAACCGGTTGATGGTCCGCCACGCTGTACATTTATAAACACACATGGTGTCTCGGTAATTGCCGCAAACCCGATGTGTTCCATCATCAATGAAAAACCGGGGCCTGATGTTACGGTCATTGCTTTTTTCCCGGCCCATACTGCTCCCTGAATTGCAATCGAAGACGCTATCTCGTCTTCCATCTGCACAAACATACCACCGACGAGCGGAAACCGGGCGGCAATGCGTTCGATTATTTCGGTAGACGGTGTGATTGGATAACCGGCAACAAATTTACACCCGGCGGCAATAGCTCCCTCACCGGCTGCATGATCGCCGTCAATAAAATGCGCCCCAGTCAGTACTGCTTTTTTATCTGCCTTCACTGTTAACTCCTATGCAACTTTTTTAATTATATAACCATGAATTGCAAAATCAGGACAATACAAACCACACAAATCACAGCCGGTACATTTCTCCGGTTCGAAAAGCTCCGGTATTCTGTATCCTTTTGCGTTGTACTGATCGGATAGCTGCAGTGCTCCCGTTGGACAAAAATCCACACAGAAAGAACATCCTTTACATCGATCGGCCTTAATGACAACCGTTCCCTGCACCTTTTTTTTCATAGCACTCATTCCTTTTTATGTTAGTAACGTTAAATAAATTTTTGCTCTTTAGCATAATGCAGCAACTGATCCCTGAAATCCGGGTGAGCTATGTTTACAAGCTCGTGAACCCGCTGCCGGAGATTTTTACCGTGTAAATAGGCAACACCGTATTCTGTTACAACGTAGTGCACATCGGCACGCGTGGTGACAACCCCGGCTCCCGGTTTAAGTTGAGGAGTAATTTTGCTGACCTTGCCGTCACGTGTAGAAGATGGTAACGCAATGATCGGTTTACCGCCTTTGGAGTACGCTGCACCACGTATAAAATCAACCTGCCCGCCGAAACCGCTGTAAATACGGGTACCGATGGAATCCGCACAGACTTGCCCTGTGATATCAACTTCGATAGCCGAATTGATCGCAACCATTTTCTCGTTTTGCGAGACGATGAACGGATTATTTGTATAATCACAGGGATGTATCTCGAAATACGGATTATTATCGACAAAATTATATAGTCGTTCCGAACCGAGAATAAACGTTGCAATAACCTTTCCGGGATGTAACGTTTTCAGCCGGTTCGTTATGAAACCTTTTTCTATACCTTCAATGACACCATCGGAGACCATTTCGGTATGTATACCAAGATCCTTTTTTCCTTCGAGTGCAGCAAGGACAGCATCGGGGATTCCTCCAATACCCATTTGCATTGTTGCTCCATCCTCAACAAGATCGGCTATGTATTCACCAATCTTTTTCTCCACGTCGGTGAAGCCCTTTTTATCCAACACCGGTATTGTTTCATTGTATTCAACAATTTTGTTTACCCGGGAGACATGAATAAACGAGTCGCCGAGTGATCGCGGCATTTTTTCATTAACCTGTGCAATAACAAAGGTAGCCGAATCAGCTGCCGCTTTTGAAGCAACACACTCAACACCGTAACTCATAAATCCATGGTCGTCGGGGGGTGAAACGTGAATATATGCAATATCAAGCGGTATAATACGCTTCATAAAAACTGACGGGACCTCAAAAAGAAATACCGGCACATAATCCGAGCGTCCTTCATTGACCGCCGCACGGTCTGCCGGTCCGATGAACAATGAATTATGCCGGAAATGATTTTCCATCCCGGGGGCACTGAGTGGATCTTCCCCCATCATCAACAGATGGTTAACCTGAACATTTTCAAGTTCGTCTTTCCTTGCCGCGAGTTTTTCAATGATATTACGGGGAGTAGCCGCATTCCCGCTTAAAAATATTATATTATTACTTTTAACATAATTTACAGCTTCTTCATCGGTAATGATCTTATCTTTATATTTATCTATCCAGGACATTGTTCTAACCTATACTATTTGAGAAGTTTTTCTGCAGGTGAATATTTGTATTCATATCTTCTCGCTAATTGTTCATTCGTACACACTCCATTATACGTACACAGACCGTTCCTGAAACCGGGCATCTCAAGTAATGTTTTATTCAGTCCATTCCTTACAATCCGCTCGAGATATGGCAGCAGTGCATTATTTAATCCGTTGGTAGCGGTACGCGCAACCGCAGCAGGCATATTGGGCACACAGTAATGAATAACATCGTGCATAACAAAGATCGGCTCAACAATTGTTGTCGGCCTGCTTGTCTCTACACATCCCCCCTGATCGATCGATACATCGACTATAACCGCCCCGGATTTCATCGTCTTTACCATTGATTCGGTAACAACAACGGGGGCACGCTCGCCTTTTATCAATATTCCACCGATAAATACATCGGCATATTGTACTGCTTTTTGGAGATTATATTGGTTTGCAATTGCAGTGGTAACCCGGCGGCCAAACAAATGTTCCACATTGCGCAACCGTTTCACATCAATATCAAGCATAATGACCTGCGCACCGGTTCCGAGCGCTTCGCGTGCAGCCGATATTCCTACCACACCGGCACCAAGGATTACCACAGCCGCAGGCGGAACTCCCGCCACTCCACCGAGCATCACACCGCGTCCACCCTGGGTAGTCTCGAGATACCGGGCAGCTACCTGTATCGACATTGAGCCTGCTATCTCACTCATCGAATGAAGGATTGGAAGTATATCGTTATCTTCAACAAGTTCAAAGCCAATAGAGGTTGTTTTCTTATCTATCAGTTTCTTCAGGTATGATTCGCCTGCAACGGCAAGATGAAGGAATGAGAAGACTGATTGCCCCTCATCAAGCATTTCGAGCTCTTCCACAGTCGGACGTTGGACTTTCACCAGAAGATCTGCCCTTCCCAGCGCTTCATCTGCACGGTAGACTATCGAAGCACCCGCTTCTTCATAATCACCGTCTTCGAATCTTCCCGAACTCCCAGCCCCTTTCTCAATGAATACTTTCGAACCAAGGTCAACTAAAGAATGGACACCCGAAGGTGTCAACGGAACGCGATGTTCCCAGTAGGATTGTTCCTTAACTATTCCGATATTCATATTTGTTTACTCGTTGTTCCATAATTTTGATATGTTGGCTGGCTGTACTATATAGTTATCTCAATTTATATGCCAAAATTTTAGGTATTTACGGAAGAATTTCAGCTATAGGAAGGCAAATTCTTTTAAAAATAGTAGTTTATGGCGGAATTTTTCTTAAATATGGTAGGGATATCAGATTCCGGTTTACAGTTGTCAGTTTTCATACTATCCATTCAAGGGGGATTTGTTGGATATGAACAACCTGCAAATTTAAATACACTACCAAACATGTCATTAATGCCAGAAATCCGCAGAAAACTGACAACTGAAACCTGTAGTTCAATTTATTCTGTAACTGTCACTTGTTCCTGTGCCGCCTGTAAAGTATTGGCAAGCAGCATTGCAATCGTCATCGGCCCGACCCCACCCGGAACCGGAGTAATTGCACCGGAAACCTCCTTGACGGAATCAAAATCCACATCTCCCACAAGTTTATATCCTTTTTCGGATTCTGGGTCATCGACACGGTTCACACCGACATCGATTACAACCACGCCTTTCTTCACCATATCACCGGTTATAACATTCGTCCGTCCGACAGCAGCGATCAGGATATCGGCTTGTTTTGTAAAATACGCGATATCTTTGGCACCGGTGTGACAGAAGGTAACCACTGCATTTGCCCATTTTTGTTTTTGCAACAGTATATTGCCGATAGGTTTGCCGACGATATTGCTCCGCCCGACAACCACAACGTGTTTACCTGCCGGGTCAATGTCACTCCGGATTAGCAATTCCTGTATTCCCGCCGGAGTACATGGTCGAAATGTATCCAGTCCGATCAAGAGTTTACCGACATTGATCGGATGAAAACCATCTACATCTTTTGCAGGGTCGATGGATTCTATTACGGCAGCTTCATCAATGTGATCCGGCAACGGAAGCTGTGTTAAGATACCGTGTATTTTCGGATCATTGTTGAAAGCATCGATAAGTTTTACCAGCTCTTGTTGAGAAATATCGGCGGGTAATTCTTTGGTGACTGAATAAAAACCGACCTCCTCACATGCTTTACCCTTCATTTTTACATACACTTGTGAGGCAGGATTTTCTCCCACAAGTATAAATGCCAATCCCGGTACAGTGCCGGTTTCTTTTTGAAATGTCTCGGTTTTCTGTTTTAACTCTTGCCGAATTTGCTTGCTTATTGCTTTTCCATCAATTATTGTCGTAGTCATAGTTCATCTTCTTTTTTATTTAGTGAAATGCCGGAAAAATAATTTGCTCAAATTCTAACGCTTTACCCGTCTGCGTATCGACACGCATAAACACACCGCAAAAACGAGCATCGTGCGATGCCATTTCATATTTAAACGGTGTTTGATAAATGAACCGTCTGATCGCAATATCTTTTTTCAAACCTATCACTGAGTCATACGGTCCTGTCATACCGACATCGGTAATATATGCCGTTCCATCGGGCATTATTCGTCCATCGGCAGTCGGGGTGTGGGTATGCGTTCCGATAAGTGCGCTTACTTTCCCGTCAAGATACCAGGCCATTGCAATTTTTTCCGCCGTCGCCTCGGCATGAAAATCCACGACGATAACAGGCGTTTGTTCCTTAAGCTTTCCAAGAGCCCACTCTGCAGTTTTAAAAGGGCAGTCTATCGTTTGCATAAACGTTCGGCCCTGTATATTTAAAACGCCGACTTTCGGGATACCTTCAAGCTCGATCACTGTAAAACCGAGTCCGGGATTTTCTTTTGGATAATTCAGCGGTCGCAAGATATGTTTTTCTTTGGTAAGGAGTTTTCGCGTCTGCCATTTATCCCAGGTATGATTGCCGCCGGTGATAACGTGAACACCGAGCGAAAACAGGCGCTGTGCATGTTCTTGTAAGATTCCCTTCCCATCCGATAAGTTCTCTCCGTTTGCAATACATACATCGACTTTGTATTTCTCGAGATAACTTCGGAGCAGAGTTTCGGTGAGATCAAGACCGGGTTTGCCGACTATATCGCCGACGAATAAAATATTGACAGAAGTTGACAAATATAATCCGGCGTATGTTGTTACTGGTTGGTTTAAAAGTAATTGTATTAAAAGATACAAAATCCTTGTTCAAAATGAAAGTGTTTCAAGTACCGATAGCGGGGGCTTTTGCAATCCGAATTCGGTAAGATACCCGGTTACCAATCCACCGGGCGTTGATTCAAAAATGATATTCGACAGAGCAAGATGACTTGATACCACCTCCCACCTGAGTTGTTCTGCCGGACTATCTAAATTTGCCTCATCTTCATCGGGCAGAACGTGAATGAATTTCAAACGTTCAGCCGTCACATAATAACCAACTCCTTTATCACGGGCGAGGAGACCGAGTGGATAACAACCAATTTTCCCGAGGAAATCTCCCTCTACCGAAATCGCATCCGCTCCGACAATAACTACATCAGCATTTTGTATCCAATATCCGATAGCGGCATCAGGAATAACGGTAACGTGAATTCCATATTCGAGGAGTCTCTCGGCATTTTTCCTTCCCTCATATGCCGGACGCGATTCCATCTGTATAACCTGCTTGAGACTGCCCGACCGATGAAGTGCCAGCATCACCTGTTCAACAACACTGCTCCGGCTATTTGTCATAACCGAAACGGGTTCTTGAAATATCTTAGCGGCATGACGGGCAATCATTCCAGGTGATTGAGCCAGATACTCCTCAAGCTGCGCAACCGAATTCAAGAGTGCCATCGGGTTCTCAGCATTTAGAAAACGAACACAATTTTTAAATCCGGCCATATCCTTTCTCAAATGGGCGAGATCGCTCATAAGTGGTTCAATTTCGCTATAATCCGGATTTTCGACATCCTCGAGAAATTTCCGCAATGCCTGTAAAGAAGTGCGTAATAATTCTGCGGCTCCTCTCGTTCTGTCTGTGCGGATCTGATTCCAAATCTGGTTTAACTCACTCCAGGCGTGTTTTTCTTTTTCGTCCATACATTTACATTCGTAGATTTTTCCAAAAAATCCAATGGGTTGATTATATCCTATTGAATTTGTATATTTTATTACTAAAAAACAATAATTTTATACCAATAAGTCGGTGAAAATAGAGAAAGGGTTTCTTGGCACGCACAAAAAATATTACACATTACTGCGCATATTGTAACAAGGAAACAAAAATGGCGCGTGTTGGTGCAATGGATTTTACCGAAAACGGTCAGGATGATACAACTCCGGGTCGTGTATGGTATAAATGCTCACGATGCCATCATAACACCCTGTTTGATGAGGCGACAATCCTTGCCCTCAAGGAATCTCCCGAAGTAAAACCCCTTTCTAAAGAAGACTGTATCGAATATTCTCCGACAAAATCCTTCAATATCGGTGAGGCAATTTATCATTCCGAACTGGATGATGTTGGATGGGTGAAAGATAAAGAGACAACATCCGACGGAAGATCGGCTATCATCGTATCATTCCAGAAGCTTGGCGAACGAAAACTGCTTGACAGTTTTCGGGCTGATGATGCAACAGAGACAATTTAAAAATTTTAACACACTTCAAGGAGGTGAATTTTAGTGATTGGTATTATCGTTCAGGAGAACGAACCAATTGATCGTGCTTTGAAACGGTTTAAAAAGAAATATGAACGATCACGAGTATTAAAAGAATATAAAAAGCGTTCATTTTTTGTTAAACCGTCAGTGAAGAAAAGATTGAAGAGAGCGAAGGCAATTCGTGCACAACAAAAAATGGCACAGGATAAAATTTAAGGGTTCATTTTCCTATTTAAATTATTAAAAACCGTTTCGATTGTATTACATACTTTCGAAACGGTTTTTTTATTCCCTTACCTTCTTATACTTCATCAAAATTCTGTCAATGATCAAAGCACCGTGCTCACGTCCATTCTCGATAAATATACGATTATTGTTCGACCCTGCCGCAATTGATCCTGCCACGAACAAACCGCGCACATTTGTCTCAAGTGTATTCGGATAATGCACCGGTTCACCGTTTTCCGGATTAATCTTCACACCAACCGACTTCAACAAGTTCATCTCAGGTGTGAACCCAATTAAAACATACACAAAGTCATTCGGTATTGTGAATGTTTTGTTACCTTGCTGCAACACAAGTGAATCGTTTTTAATTTCTTTAACAATTGTGTTAAAGTGTGCCGCTATCTCACCGTTTTTTATTCGATTGTCGATATCCGGTTTAATCCAGTATTTAATGCCATCACGCAACTTGTCACCTCGATGAATAAGCGTGACGGTTGCCCTGTTGCGATACAGTTCGAGTGCCGCAATTACAGCCGAATTGCTTCCGCCGACAACCGCCACGTTCTTTCTGAAAAACCGATACGGTTCATCATAATATTTCGAGACCTTCGGTAAATCTGCTCCCTTCACATTGTATGGATTGGGATTATCGAAGTATCCGGTTGCAATCACCACATTCTGTGCGGCGTACATAGACTTATTTGAGTGGACAGTGAACAGTTCATCGTGCCGTTCGATGTCTATTACCTTCTCATCATATTGTATCGGTAAATCATAATACTCTATAACCCGCTGATAATACTTAATTGTCTCGATGCGTGTCGGCCGGGTGTCCGATGATATAAACGGCAGTCCTCCTATTTCAAGCAACTCCGGAGTTGAGAAAAATGTCATGTTCGTAGGGAACTGTCGTATGGAGTTTACCGCAGATCCTTTTTCGATTATTATATAAGAGAGTCCTTTTTCCTGTGCAGCAATGCCGACCGCAAGTCCGGCAGGTCCGGCACCGACAATGATTAGATCGTACATTATTCCTTTCTATCGATTTTACTTTTTTCGATGAATTAATTTAACTTCTTATAACGTTCATTGTTGTAAGTACTAATCTGAAAACTATTTTTGTATCCCCGGATCAGTCATTTTATGCAGATCGAATACTTTTTGAATCTGCTCGTCGCTTAACAATCCTTTTTCCTTCACCAACTCACGTATCGATTTACCGGAGTTTAAATATTCCTTTGCAATTTCAGCAGCGGCGGCATAGCCGATATGAGGGTTAAGTACCGTCACGATACTCATACTTCCTTCGGCATACACTTGGCACCGTTCTTCGTTCGCGGTAATTCCCTCAACACAAAAACGATTGAAAACAGCTATGGAATTAGTCAGGATCTCAATCTCATGCAACAAATTAAATGCAACTACCGGCATCATTACATTTAATTCGAGCTGACCGGCCTGAGCGGAGTATGTAACGGTCGTATCGCATCCCATTACCTGAAAGCACACCATGTTCATCATCTCCGCCATTACCGGATTCACTTTACCGGGCATTATAGACGAGCCGGGCTGTACCGGGGGTAGATTGATTTCAGCCAGACCGGTTTTGGGTCCGGATGAGAGCAGCCGCAGATCCGAAGCAATGCGCGAGAGATCCTGTGCCAGATTCCGGAGTGCCCCCGATAATTCAACCATCGGGCGCAAACTCTGCATCGCTTCAAAGTAATCCTCGGCAGCTTTAAACTCGATGCCTGTTTGCTCCGATAACTGGCGCACCATCATACCGCGATATTGTGGATGCACATTGAGGCCCGTTCCCGCAGCAGAACCACCGATACCAAGCTGACGGGTTGATTCAGTTGCGTGCGCGATCGCTTCCTGATGCTTTTTGATATTTACACCATAGGCGCGAAATTCCTGTCCTAACCGGACGGGCACCGCATCCTGTAAATGGGTACGGCCCGATTTCACAATTTGATCGAACTCCGCCCCCTTTGCATAAAACGTTCTTTTAATCTCATCAAGTCGCTTTAACAAGGGCTTAATACTCATAAACGATGCAATGCGAATAGCAGTCGGAATAACGTCATTGGTAGATTGTGCCATATTCACATCATCATTCGGATGGACGTGCTCGTATGTACCTTTACTTCCTCCGAGTAATTCATTTGCACGATTCGCAATTACCTCATTGGTATTCATATTATGTGAGGTCCCGGCTCCTGCCTGATAAACATCAACGACAAACCATTCCCGCAATTTGCCGTCCAGAATTTCATCCGCCGCCCCTATAATCGCATCTGCCTTTTTCGGTTCGAGCAACTCCAGCTCCCTGTGAACAAAAGCCGCAGCCCGTTTTATATGAACTGTAGCATCGACAAATACCGGTTTGGGCAATAATCCGCTTATAGGAAAATTCTCAAGTGCGCGATGTGTCTGCACTCCATAATATGCATCCGACGGTATTTTTCGTTCACCGAGGGAATCTTTTTCAACGCGTGTTTGCATAGCAGCTCCGATTATTTTAATACTACGAACCGTTTGGTCTGAACAAATCGCTGTGCGGGATCTAAAAATGACAATGCTTCAATCCGGTAAAAATATACACCCGAGGGAACATCTGCATACCATACAATCTCATGATATCCTGATTCGTGAAAAGAGTCAACTATCGTTCCGACCTTTTGGCCAAGTGTGTTATACACCGTTATCGTGACGTGACCTGCCGCCGGCAAACCGAATTGAATCGTCGTTGAAGGATTAAAGGGATTGGGAAAATTCTGACGCAATATATACATATCCGGTAAATCGTCTATATAATCAACGTCGGTTGCAGTCCCCGTTGTAAATTGCCAAACCGGTGACCACTCGCTTTCACCGGCGACATTTTTACCTTTCACCCGCCAATAATACAATGTATTTTTTTCGAGCAAGAAGGGTGAAAGTCGGCTTGTTGTAATATCGTCCGCATCATATACGGGAGTTAAAAAATCCGGCTCTTCAGACAACTGCAATCTGTATGAATCGGCATATTGCGATTGATACCAGCGCAACTCCTCATCAAGCGGAACATTAGTCGATCCGTCCGCGGGTGCAATCAGCGCAACGAAACCGGGAGGCAATGTTTCAGATTGACCCTGCAGATAAAAAGCGGGCTCTGCGGTATATTGCAATATATTTCCTGATAGATCTTCTGCAACAACACGGAAGCTGTAATACAAACCATCCTGCAAAGTGTCGTTTATCGATAATGTGTAGACATCGTTGCTTATTTCAAATAACAGCGGTTGCCATTCGCCTTCGTGCAGTGGCTGCAGAAAAAGCGCTACATTTGCAACCTCATCATCGTCCTCGATTTGCAACGCAATTTTATTCTCCTGACCGTGTTTTACAACGGCAGCAGGCTTTCCATCAGATGTGATAAAAAATCCGGTAATAAACGGAGGGTCTCGATCGGATTTTTGTGTATCAAAAGTTAACTCTGCCGTCGCCAGGCCTTCCATCATATGTATCTGATAATCCGATTGCTGCAGTTCAAGTTTAAACTCACCCGCTGTAACAGGAGTTTGCCATTGGGATATCAAATCCCCCAGACTTCCTTCTTCGACAATCTGTCCATCTTCGTCGCTGAGCTTGAACGAAATATCCTTCTGTACTGCACCGCCGAAGATATCCGTAAAGAATCCGGTTGCACTGCCCTGTTGATCTTCCTCACGTGTTTTTCGTGTTATCTCCACCACCGAGGTTGCGTTTTGAGTATACCCCGTCCACACAGGCGTGGTTTTGCCAATATCATTGGTTACAACCATATCCCCCGAAGTAAATACAGGCTCAGGAGTGAAGCTATTTTTATAGAATGCAAAATTTCCGTCAACGGTGAGTTCTATCTGTGAAGTACGATAGAGATGAGTCCCATCCTCAGCAGCTAAAACGTGTTCCCTCCTGTTAAACCACGGGTAATAGGTATCCGAAGGCGGCGGCAGAAAATAGAATGATCGTTGGAGCGGAGAAGCCATTAATTCACCCTCACCTGAGACTCTGGTATCGAATGGTGATACATAGGTTCTGTTTTGATACCACACCGAATTACCGAGATGTCCCTCGTAGATCATTCTAAGCTTCCGCAGTTCACCGGGTTCGTGTTCGAATATAATGTCATCGTTTAAACCTTCTGTAATTTCAAATAAAAACTCATATACTGGAGCACGCCTATGCAAGAGGGAATAAGACAGCACCTTCGTATCAAAATTATAATTATTCGATAATGGTGTTATTCTGGTAATTGCAGGTATTGTTGTAAATAGTCCGACCTCCACATCATTCCGATAAAAATATGAGAACTGTCTCGTGAGAGAGATCGGTTCGTGAAATTCATTCCGTACATCATATTCGATAGAATGGATCGCCTGTGAAAGCGATAAATCGAGATTGATATAATCGGTAAGGGCGAGGTCATCACGAATCGAGACACCGTAGGAACCTCTGCTTCCGGGTATTCTCCAGACGGTGAAAATATCATAGGTATCCGCCGGTAACAGGAATCTAACATTCTCCGATAAGATTGAGGAGTGGTAGACCCGGAAATAATCAGAGTCATTATAGACAGCCATAATGACAGGCACGGTATCGAATGTCACTTCGATCATCGGACTTTTAATAAATGCATATATCGATTGAACCGAATTATTATCTGTCTCGACTTTAATCGATCCGAAGTAACCCGGCGGAACCGGTTTTAGATCAAGCGATTGTTGGGCAGTAAAGGTTACAATAATGTCCCTTTCACTTCCCGGATCAAGCGTGAATGAGGAATTACCGAAATGCATATGAGCACCCGCCGGCAATGGTTCGTTTACTGCAAGAGAAAAGTTTTGTTGTAAATCCGAGTGGTTGCGGACTGTAAGTGTATCCTTCACCTCCCAGTCACCCTGGTTATGATCGATAACGCCAAAAAAGAGATTTCCAGCACTGACCGATATATCACTCTCAATTGTTTTCAGAATATCCAGTCTGCCTGCCCCCTGGGTCCAGACATCCTCTCCGATACTCACCGCTGTATTCATTAAGACCGCTTTTACATCAATCGGATCAGTGCCCGGAAATTTTTCAAGGTATAGTGCTGCAGCTCCGGCAACGACCGGTGTAGCCATCGAGGTTCCGCTTGCCCTGCCGTATCCTCCATTTAACACTGTAGAATTTATCCGAAAACCCGGTGCCACTATATCCGGCTTCACCTCATATGTTCTGAGTGTCGGTCCCCGCGAACTAAAATCGGTTATGATATCATTATTCATTGATGCACCGACAGTAACAGCAGAGCGGGCTGTTCCGGGGGAGCCGATCGTCATATAGTCTGCTGAATTTCCGGCAGCAACTACACATAATACACCGGCCTCAGTTGCGACATCTATTGCCTGAGAACCCGGATCGTTGGGATGTCCTGTTCCGCCAAGACTTAAGTTTATAATATCAACCCCATCTATCACCGCCTGCTCAATACCTGAAATCACCCAGGACTGCTGACCGATGCCCTGATCGTCAAGTACCTTGTATGCCCGCAGTCTGGCATCGGGCGCAATACCTTGGATAGTATTACCATTTGCTGCAACAATGCCTGCGACATGCGTACCGTGAAAATGCCGGTCCATAAAATCATATTCGTCATTTGTGGTAAAGTTTTTACCACCGATAACTTTATATTCCGGTCCGACTCCCCCGCCAAGTGCAGGATGCATGTAATCGATACCGGTATCCAGAATGCCGACAACAATACCTTCGCCGGAAATATTATATGTGTTACGGACAGTTCCGGCATTAACCACATTATCTGCATCTGTAATATAAACTTCAACCGTATTATCCGGATCTACGCCATGAACATAAGAGAGATTTTGTATCTCATCAGCCACCCAGCGAGAGGTGGTTAGGGCAACTCCATTAAAGACTGTTGTATATTCGGCAAAAATTTGTGACGATGCGGGTTGTACCTGTCGTTTTTGAAAGTCTCTTTCTATAGTATATTCAATTGATGAGAGATCGTTTCGAAATCGATTGTGTTCAGTAATGATATTACTGTGTATACTCTGTACGATGCCGTTTAGCTCTTCCTGTGATCTCCCCTTACGCTGCTGGTCAGCTCTTACCTGTGCAAGCGGTGGTGAGCTAAACTGCACAATGATACGTATTTCCTCATTCGGATCATATGTGTAGGCATCAATGACCTGACCGTTTTTAACTGCGGCAACAACGTGTGCGCCGTCACCGGCTTTATGGAGCAAGGATTCAATTTCCTCGCTTCCGTACGCGATATTAAATACGGTAAAAGTAAGGAAAAGAATTACGATAAAAAAAATCGGGATATAATTCGATGAATAGTTATCCAAACTCTCCCCCGCGCTCGTATGCAATCCGTATTTCATCGATGACATGCTCGATATTGCCTTCCGGTATAAATGCGGCGGCAAATTCTTTAACATGGTCATATTTTTCGCTTTTAGCATTTATATCGTGTTCATCGGCCATATCGACAATTTTATATGCAAGCTGCCGTGCCCAGTCGATCTGCTTACGCTGGGTCTCATTAAGCTGCACATTACCGTCTCCCCCCATAAAAATGTTAATCGGAAAACCGATCTCCTGTAATGCCGGAAATGCGAGCATGAGCATTACCACATCCTGCCGTTCATCTTCGGGTATAGATTCTAACTCATCGGCTAACCGGTTTAGTTCTTCATGTAGCTCTTCCATATCATCATCGTCGAGTTCATCGCTGTCTTCAGTATTAAATAGCGCATCGAAATCTTCCGTTTCGTCATCATCAACCATTTCGTCAGATAAAAAATCGGTTTTATCAGATTCACCATACGCAGGGAACGTAAGGTCTATGGCTTCGAAGAAATTAACGATACTGTGTTCACTCATCGATAAGAGGTCGTTTTTTTTGGTTTCTATGTATGTATCCCACCCATCCTGCACTACCTTTTTGACCATTTCTTTTTCTTCAGGTGAGTCGAAGACTTCCTTGTTTTTGACCTCCAGATATTTTTCACTTTGTACGGCGAAAAATTTCTCGAATAATTTGCTGAATTGCTGATCCATTATATCCCTTATCATTTAAACAACAGGTTTTTATATACCAAACCCAAGAATCAATGAAATAGTTCTGCTATGCATTCGCGGAATTCCATCTTCATTTGATTCATTTTCCTGTAGTAGTATTGTTGGTGCGTATTGTTCACCGCGATCCCATATATTCATTAAACCGTGTACATAGCGGACATCTGCTGTAATCTGCACCGTAGTAAACCGGTAGTCGATACCGGCTCCGATGAGCAGTCCCGGGTCGAGCGGTAAATACGATGAACGATCATTGCGCGTTTCATAATATGGTTCATTATCATAGAATCCGTCAATGGTACTGGAGGCAGAGACAAGCACCCCCAGAGAGGCACCGGTAAAGACATGAAAACGGAATTGGCCCGCAGTATGAACCGGGAAATGAGCGAGCAGTACCGGTTCAATCAGTGAAATATTGCGAGTTGTAGTAAACGACCAATCTGTTTGATCACCGTTGTTCTGTCGTGCAGAAGATGCAATCGCCCGAGATGTACCCCGTACCGCATAAAATAATTCATACCGGAGGAAGAGAAAATTGAATAGTTCTATTTCACTATACGCACCGAGCATATATTGTGTGATGAAATCTGTTTTCCCCTGCATCGTACCAGACTCGGAAAGCCGGCTGTAATTAATTCCACCTTTGATGCCTAAGCCGGAAAGCGATTGAGCCGAGACTCCGGTACAACATACAACAATGAGTAATACGATACTCTGGATGTACCTCATTCACAACCTTCTTTCCGGCTATAAAAACAACAACCCGTCTTTATAATCCTCGATCATCTGATCGCGGACGGGTATAATCTTTTGTTTGGGAATATACGCTGAAAGTAATCCGTGAATCTCTTTCCGCAAATACTTCCGGATTTCTTTATCTTCTTCGTATGCATAGCGAGCCACCCGAATTGCGACGTCGTACGACCATTTGACCTTGATTTGTTCAAGCTCGGTCAGAGATTCAAACGGGTCGTCTTTATCGAACCGGATCTTTCGGGTATCGAATCCGGCTTCACGTAACGGAATGCTCATAATGAGAGCGGTTGCAGCCCGTTCCGCCGCTTCAAACTCCTCAATATCTTTTTCTATTTCTTCATCCACTGCGCCAAAGCCAACATCAATTTGCTCAAAAAGTTCTTCAAGCTCCTGTGCAGATAAATTCGCATATTCGGTAGTTTTATCCTTGATCTCCAACTCCCAAATTTCATCGAGTTGTTTTAGAACATCCGCTTTTTCATCATCAGACGTAAAATAGTCCTTCCCGGAATCGTTAAGATACCGTTTGAGCAAAACATTGTTAAATATTTCCCGTTGTTTGGCGGGACCGAGCTTCAGCGTGAGATGTGATTTTTTCTTTGTCATATCTACAATGTAGATAAATACGGGAGAAAATAAAAGAGTTAGCTACCAAATATAAGGCGAAATATTACAAAGAGTATCATCGAAATAACCATCGTTGCCGGCAGCGTTATAAACCAGGACGAGAATATATTCCTGACAACACGAAAATCGAGAGCGGAAATACCGCGGGCGAATCCGACACCGATGACGGAGCCAACAAGTGTATGCGTGGTCGATATGGGGATCCCTAACTGTGAACAGATTAGTACCGTGGTCGCAGCGCCGAATTCTGCTGAAAAGCCTCTCGATGGAGTTAGCTCGGTGATTTTCTTCCCGATAGTCTCGATCACTTTATAGCCATAGGTTGCAAGACCGATAACTATACCGATACCACCCATCGCCAGCACCCAAACCGGCACCACAGTATGTGCCACGACACTGTCCGTCTGGATAATTGTAATGATCGCGGCAAACGGACCAACAGCATTGGCAACATCGTTTGAACCGATAGCAAAGGCTACATAACATGCAGTCATAATCTGGAGATATTTAAAAATATATTCTACGAAATTAAAACGATTGAGTGTATCAAAACTCCGCTGTTTGATTACTTTTTTTATAAAATTTCTCACCCATAGTGAGACTGCAACACCAACTCCTACTGCAAGGGATATCGATTGCCAAAATGCTATCGGTAATTGTAAACTAGCAAGTCCTTCATAAAAAATTGCTATCCCGAGAATGGTGACTACAAAAAATACAAGGATTGGTACAATTGTCCGCATTGCTACATTCGGGTCATCGGCATTAATAATCTTTTTATTTACAAAAGTAAACAGGAGATAGGCCATCAACCCGCCAGTAAGGGGAGAAATAGCCCAGCTTGATACGATCTTTATCATCGTATCCCAGCTAATTGCACCGAATCCACCGGCAATAATACCAAAACCCGTAACTGCACCAACAATTGAGTGGGTTGTTGATACGGGCAAACCGTATCGCGATGCGATATTTAACCATATAGCTGCCGATAACAGTGCCGCCATCATACCGTAAATAAGGAGGTTAGGTTCGCCGGCAAAAATGGTAGTATCGAGCATCCCGCGCCGTATAGTATCGGTGACCCGTGAACCAAAAAACACTGCGCCGGAGAACATAAATATTCCTGCAACTACAACCGCACCTTTTATTGTGAGTGCCTTTGAACCAACCGAGGTCCCCATCGCATTGGCAACATCATTGGCGCCGATACTCCAGGCCATATACATACAAAAGAACGTAGCAGCAACAAGTATAATTATAATAATTGGTTCCATACAGATTTATTCGGAAAAATATTAATGCGACATAAAGAATGTTCGGAGCCGCTTGGCCATTTTTTCTGCTGAGTTTGCGATATTGCCTATCACTTTGAAAATCTCAAACCACAACATGATATCAACCGGCGAGATTTCATTCTCAAGTTCAAAGAGGCGCTGGGCAAGTTTATATTGTTTTTTATCCGCTTCCCATTCAAGGTAACTTACCCGGTCAATCATTTGAATTACTTTCTCTGCTTCTTTACCGCCGAAGGAAGATGCAAGCATCGCATCAAGTTCCGATATGATCGATACACCGAGATACGCTGCCTCAAGGGATTTATCAACATACTCAAATAAGGCTTCTTTAAGACCGGGATGAACTTTCGTCACCCGGATGGTAACAAGTACGGCAAGATCTTCACACACATCTGCTATCTCATCCTGCGCCGACAACAAGGCAAGCAGATCCCGCCTGTCGACCGGTAGAAATATACTCTTCGGCAGGTGATCGCGGATATTATTCTTGATCATATCAACATTGTGTTCGATTTTCATTATCTGCCTGGCGTATTCTTTTTCTCTCGTCCCTTCATAATCGGTAAACGCTTCCATCATAGGTCTGATCTGATCAAGACATTCCTTAACCTTTGCCATATGCTCCTTCAGCATCGGAAACGGTGATTGCCCGAACAGTCGTGATATTGTTGATTGTCTCATATATCCTCCGATTGTTTTTTATATCTTTTGTATAAACTTTTTGAACTTTGTACCAACACTACTCCGATTAAAGCAATACAGGCTCCCGTAATAAACTGCAGCGTTATGATCTGTCCGAGAATGAGTACCGCAAGTATAGTAGTAACAACGGGTTGTAAATATGTAAATACTGCAACTTTAGTGGATTCAATCCTGCCAAGGGCGTAATACCACAAGAAATATGCAATAATGGATGTTCCGATACCAAGATACAATAAACCGTAGATATGTGCCAGACCGAGAGTCGAATAATCGAATTTCATTGCCGGAATAATACCGACCGGTGCGAACAGCAGCGCACCGATAATCATACTCAGTGCCGAAATGTGAAAAGAACCATACTTGAGAACCAGTGGTCGTCCCTGAACGGTGTAAACAGCCCACGATGTTACTGCAACAAGTAATAAGAGATTGCCATAGGTATACTCGGAACTGAAATCTACTCCCCGTTCGAAAATTACGATGGCGATCCCGATAAATCCGACAATCACACCAACTTTTGCAAACAATAGTGCCCGCTCATGTAACATAAGAGAGGATAATATCATAACAAATACAGGAGTAGTGGCATAAAACAGCGCGGCGTTTGAAGGAGTCGTCAAACCAATTGCGATCAGGAATGCAAATTGATTTAGCGGAATAACAAGAAATCCAAGCAAAAGCATTTTTAACCGGTCGCCGCGCTCAATTCGAATACGTTTTTCACGAATAAGAAAGATGATCAGCAATCCAACGGCAGCAACCATTGAACGCAAAAAAGTAAGCGTTACCGAGTCTATATCCTCCACCACAACCTTGGCTACAATGTGTGTACCGCTTGCTATAAATGTCTGGATAAGTAAAATAAAATAGATCATTTACTCTTTTGTATATAAAGAATCCAGCAGTGCAGTTAGTTTTACTTCTTCTTCACCCCAATGAAACACCTCGGCCGCCGCCCGACAATTCAATACACATTCCCGGTAAAAATCTTTGTCATCTATAAACTTTTTAGCTGCTGTTATAGTCTCCGGCAGGTTATCAGGTTCAACGGCTAAACCAACCTGCCATTCTTCAACTATCTCTTGCATCGCCGGCATAGAACTTACCAATACCGGTACACCGGCCTGTATATATTCGAACATCTTGTTCGGACGGGCATGCCGGTAACTCATACCATAGTCTTCAATCAATGCACAGCCCACATCCGCACCCGGTGTATAATCAAGCATTGTGCCATACGGAAGCGCTCCGGTAAAAAGTACACGATCAGAAACCAGTTTTTCACGGCTATCATCTTCAAGTTCTTGCCGTAATGGTCCGTCTCCCATAATAACAAGATATGCCTTCTCGATAGCAGTCATTAGTTCAATCAGATGAAACAACCCTCTTCCACGCAACAACCATCCCTGATATAAAAAAATCGAATACCCATCGGCGATACCATAGGTCTTGCGTAAAATATTTTTATCCCCTCCTTCCGTCCGCTTCGGAGGATGATTGTTAATGGTCACAGGGCGGGATATGGTATACCGTTCGGCAATCACATCGCTGTCGCGCTCCCCTGAAGTTATCACCCCATCGACATATCTTATACCGAGCTGTTCAATTGTCGTCCAGAACCACTGTGTAACCGGCCGTTGATGGAGCGATGCAATAGCAAAATACAACTCCTTTGCATCATAGAGAATTTTTGATCGGGTGAAAAACTTTACTGCAAGTGCCGCGGGTAAACTGTACAGGTCTTCTGCAACAATAAGCGAAGGACGCAGCGTGACGCCCTTCCAGAACGAGCGTATCCAATAGTGTGCGTACATTACTTTCGATCCGAGCTGAGTAATCACCCGGAGACGAAATATCCTGATGCCGTTCAAATACTCTTCTTTGTCTAACTCACCAGGGCCAATAAAAGTTACCGAAGCCCCCCACCGTAGAAGCGATTCTGCTATATTACGACATCTCCCGTCGGTTTGTATATCTCCGATCTCAAAAACAAGGGTATGGAGAGCTGACTTTTTATAGGATACCATTTATTTCAGTTTCTTCCAGAATGTAGAGCGAAGAATTCCCCGCGAATTGAATTTCTCCTTAAAAAATATGAGGTCGAGGCTTGGTGTCATCGGATTATCGGCACGGGTATCCTGTGAAACACCGGTATCAAGGAATTTGTACCCGCTGTTTTTTGCATAGTTGATAATTTCATACATCGACCGGTATATCGGACGCAGATGCTGATATTCATAAGCCATTGCTATATAAAAACAGAGCAGCACATCGTTGTTACAATGAAACGAAACGATCCCCCCGATAGCTTTTCCTTCATATCGAACGAGCAACAGGCGAATCCTGTCACCGAGCAACTCCCGCAACCGGTACAATTCATTGAGTGAATGTGTCGGCTTTGCATCGTGTTTGCGTTTATTTTCTACCAGAATAGGGTAGAATTCATCGAAGTTTTCAGATTCTTCCAGCGTGAGCACATCCTGCCGTAATGACCGACGGATAATATTTCTGGTGGTTTTTTGAAATGACTTCAAAATATCATTCATCTCGTGTAACCGGATCACGTGCGAAATATAATGCCGTTGATACATAAATCCCCGGTATAAAAGCGCGTACTCAAGGTTGTGCGAAAGTTCCTTTTGATATATAAATGGAGCCGAAGTTAAATATACCTCGCGGACCCCTTCCTCCCAGCAATAATCTTCAAATGAATCAATAACTTCAAGTGTTTCGTGAAATTTTATATCACCTAAAACAAACGATCCATAACTTGCACCTGCAGGTGATTCGTAGATCATCAATTTATCAAGTCCGCCCGGCAGCACCGCCTGCAATGTACCATTCTTATAAAACATCAAATGGTGAAACGGGAATTTACCCCTGGCATGATAATCAAGAAATTGCTGTAAATGAAATATAGTCCCGTTATTCGAACGGAGTACAAACGAATCCCATTCATCTTTCCGGGAAGGATCGTAGAGGATGATATTCATAACGGCTTTTTAAACTTCCAGAAATTTAAAACTTATTAATATACCAATAATTGGGGCAAAAAATCAACAAAATTGCTCTTTTTTGTTAAGATGAGTATATTTATAGTTTGTATTGGCGGTACTAATTCAGAACGGGAAATTCATCTTCCTCCCTATTTTTTCTCCTATGGAATACTGGAAAAGAAATCTCTATACAATCTGGGTTGCGCAATTTATCACAATAATGGGGATGAGCTCGGTTGTTCCGTTTCTGCCATTTTATGTTCGCGAACTTGGTGTGACCGATCCCGATCTTGTTGCCCGGTGGAGTGGATTTGCATTCTCAGGCCCTTTTCTGTTATCGTTTTTCTTTACACCACTCTGGGGGATTGTGGGAGATCGATACGGACGAAAATTAATGGTCATCCGTGCAGTAATCGGTCTCGGTATTGCACAAATATTAGTCGGTACCGCTCAATCAGTCGAACAGCTTATTCTCTTCCGGATGATACAGGGTGCATTGAGCGGTTTTATTCCAGCAGCGCTTACCCTGGTATCGGCCACGGCACCGCGAGAGCGAACCGGATACGCGCTCGGTTTTTTGCAAACATCACTCTCGGCCGGTATGCTGATTGGCCCTGTGTTAGGAGGCGCGCTTGCTGACGTCCTTGGTTACCGCCCGATTTTTTTCATCGTGGCTGCACTCTGTTTCTCAAGCGGGTTGTTTGTTATTATAATGGTTCGTGAACCGGCCAGAGATACAAAGGAAAAGAGATTTTCACTGGTCGAAAATTATAAATTCGCGTTTTCCTCACTGCAAATTGCTTTGGCGATGATTCTTATATATCTTGCTCAGACATCAATTGTAATGCTTCAACCGGTTTTTGCTCTTTTTGTTGAAAAACTATATGATGACACGCAATATATTAGCACGATAACGGGCGTGTTGTTTTCGGTTGTCGGTTTGGTAATGATTTTCTCATCACCGTGGTGGGGAAACCGAAACGATCTGTATGGATACAAACGAAATTTGTTGATTGCAACATCAATCGCAGCAGTCATGTTATTGTTTCAGGCAATGTCGAATGTACCATGGCATGTTGCACTGAGCCGTGCGGGGTTGGGCTTTGCTATGGGTGGTGTCATGCCGGCTTTATATGCTTTTATCAGTAAACAAACACCGCTGAAAATGCGGGGGGGAATCATCGGTATTGCGACAACATTTACCATACTTGCTAATATGACGGGCCCGACAGCCGCAGGTTTTATTGCATCACAGTTTGATATCAGAGCAGCGCTGTATCTTACAGCGGTTATGATTGCCATTGCAGCGGTTTTAATTGCATGCTTTATCCGGGAACCGGTAACTCCCGAGGAAATGGAACAATCTCAAAAGAAGGATTAATTCTATGCGTATACTCATTACACTTTATCTTACTTTTACCCTTGCTGGATGTGCGGTTGTTAGCGTCTCGCAACATCAAACAGCAGAGACGCTCGGCGAGGGATCTGTTCGCGTTACAGGCGGGATCGGTTTTGGCAGAGATATAGCTTCAGGTACTATCTATGCACCGGAAGACGATGAAGAGAGTGATTTACAATACTCATTCCCGCTTTTTGAAGTCGGCATGGGAATAGGTATTACCGAGCGTACCGATATTGGCGGTATGTTATGGACAAGCATCGGCGGTGCCGGCGTCAGAACCTACGGGAAGTTCGCACTATCCACAGTCGGGGCAAAAACGCAATATGCAATCGCACCGGGAATCGTATATAACAATACCGAGGGTGAACGAACTATCTTCAATCAAACAGACGAATATAAATATACATTGCTCGGACTCGAACTGCCGCTCATGATGAGTTACCGGGCAAGCAGCGTCTTTTCTTTCTATGGATCGGGACGGGTACATCTGTATTCTGTCTGGATCGATGATCCAAGACTCACTGAAGGACGGGAATTCTTCTTCCTTGCGATGCCGGGAATCACCGGCGGCATTCAATTGCGTGCCGGTCCAATCGAACTGACGCCGGAGGTTTCGACATTCTTCATTTACGACAGGGTGAAAGGTTCCGGATCAGTTGCTTTTTTCCCGAATATCGGACTCTCATTCAGGATATAATCAATGACAGATAAAAATAACAACAAACGTGAACGACTCTTTTTAATCGACGGATATGCTCTGGCATACCGGGCTTATTTTGCTTTCATCAAGCGACCGCTTATTAATTCAAAGGGTCAGAATACATCCGCCATCTTCGGATTTGTCAATGCATTGATGCGGATACTGAACACCGAATCGCCCGATCATATTGCGGTGGTCCTTGATTCGAAAGAACCGACATTCCGCCATGAAAAGTATAAAGAGTACAAAGCTACCCGGGAAAAGATGCCCGAAGATCTTGCGTCACAACTTGATATTTTGAAGGAAGTGGTGCGGGCATTTAATATCCCCGTACTGGAGCTGGCGGGATACGAAGCGGACGACATTATGGGGACGCTTGCAAAACGCGCTGAGAAAGAAAACGTAGAAACACTCCTCGTGACGGGCGATAAGGACTTCATGCAGCTCGTATCCGATACGATCAAAATGTATAAGCCGCCGAAAGCAAATGAAGCACCGGAGATCATAGATCGTGAAGGTGTGGTAAAGAAATTCGGCGTGCAACCTGAAAATGTAACCGATGTGCTTGCTCTTATGGGTGATTCGTCGGATAATGTCCCCGGTGTTGCTGGTATCGGTGAAAAGACAGCTATCCCCCTCATCCAGCAATACGGCGCCGTGGAAAATCTCCTGAAAAATGTCGAGTCGGTAGAGAAAAAAGGGGTGCAGAAAAAACTCAAAGAAAAAGGCGAGAACGCGATACTATCAAAAGAGCTGGTAACTATCGATACACAGGTACCGCTGGAAATCTCTTTCCACGATCTCAATGTGAGCAAATGGGATATGGAAAAGCTGACAGCGCTGTTCAAGGAACTCGAGTTCAAATCGCTTGTGGAACAGATCGGTATTCAACCCACACAGGAAGCGGTTAACGAACAGCAGAATAAAACTATCTCGTCATCAAAGATTGAATATCGTGCGGTAAGGGATAAAAAGCAATTCGACGAGATGATCGCCGAACTTAAAAATGCCGGCATTATATCATTCGATACCGAAACGACTTCACGTGAGCCGCTCAATACAACCGTCGTCGGCATTTCTTTTTCAATTGAGAAGAACAAAGCATGGTTTATACCACTTGAAGATCATACCATACCGGAGTCACATTTCAAAAAAGAAATGCAAAAAATACTTGATTCCAAAAAACTCAAAGGCGGACAGAACATTAAATTCGATATATTAACCTTACGATCGGTCGGCATTCAGGTAAGCAATCCCCTTTTCGACACGATGATAGCAGCATTTATCATCAGGTCCGACGGTCAGCACAATCTTGATTCCCTTGCCCGTGAATATTTGGGATACGAGATGGTATCATACTCGGATCTAGTAGGTTCGGGTAAAAACCAGATGGACATTCGTGATGTGAACATCGACGAACTGGTACGATACGCATGCGAGGACGCCGACATAACACTTCAGTTATGGCACAAGCTACAGCCCGAACTGGAATCAATGCGTGCATTGCAATTATGTGAAGAAATCGAGTTTCCCCTTATCAATGTACTCGCGGAGATGGAAGCAACGGGTGTTTCCATCGATACCGGTTTTCTCCGGAATTTGTCGAAGAAACTCTCGAAAGACCTGTTGAAGATACGTGAAGAAATTTACAAACACGCGGGTTATGAGTTCAATATCAACTCCACTCAACAGCTCAGTAAAGTACTTTTTGAAAAACTTGCACTCCCCCCGGTCAAGAAGACGAAAACCGGCTTCTCAACCGATACCTCGGTGCTCGAGCGGTTAAAGGGAGCCCATCCTGTTATCGATCTGCTGCTGGAATACCGTCAGTACACAAAACTGCAATCGACCTACATCGATGCACTGCCGAAGCTTATTAACCCGAAGACGAACAGGGTACATACATCATTCAACCAAACTATCGCTTCCACCGGCAGGCTATCGTCGAGCAATCCGAATTTGCAGAACATCCCCATCCGGACCGATCTCGGACGTTCGATTCGGAAAGCGTTCATCGCCACATCGAAGGATCACGTTATAATGGCATCGGACTATTCACAGATCGAACTCCGGGTCATGGCTCATATATCGGGAGATGAAGGATTGCTCGAGGCATTCAACAACAAGGAGGATATCCACGCAACAACTGCGGCGAAAGTGTTCGACATATCACCCGAGGATGTGACACCGAATCTGCGGCGTAAAGCAAAGGAGATCAACTTCGGTATTATGTACGGTATTAGTCCATACGGACTTGCCGCGCGGCTTGAGATTCCGCAGGGTGAAGCATCGAATATTATCGATCGGTATTTCAAACGCTTCCCGAAAGTGCATCAATACATAAAAGATACAACGCTCAAGGCAAAAAAAGACGGTTATGTGAGCACGCTCATGGGACGCCGCCGTTATCTTCCCGATATCGGAAGCCGGAACAAAACCGTGCAGCAAAACGCAATTCGTCAGGCGATCAACATGCCCATCCAGGGAACCGCAGCGGATATGATCAAACTTGCGATGGTGCGTATCCACGATAAGATGATGAAGAAAAAATTCCGCTCGCGAATGATCATTCAGGTGCACGACGAACTTATATTTGATGTTCTGAAGGAAGAACTTGATGAATTGAAAAAGCTTGTGGAAAAAGAGATGGTAAGCGCCTTGGAAATGAACGTACCGATCGAAGTGGAAACAGGGATCGGAGAGAACTGGTTTGAGGCGCATTGAGCGGGAGTTGCGAGTTTCGAGTTTACAGTTTTCAGTTTGCAGTTGAAGACATCGATAAACCGCACGATGTGCATTGTCCGGAAGTTTACTTTTTGTCGTCTTCTTTTACAATTCTGATGATTTCATCAATTTCCGACTCATCGGGAATGTTTTGATTGGTTACATAGTAATGTTCAAATACGAACTCACCCATTTCATTACATTTATTTATACCTGATTCTATAACCGTACCGACCGCCACATCTAACGGAATCAGCAGGGTCATACCGATATAATTCTCCGCTGGATTGCTTGCTTCCACTACCGATCTGTGATCTTTGCATACGATGTGGAATTCATCTAATACCATCTTCATTTGTTTTTTACTGAATGTGTTATCATCAAAAGGAAAAACCATGCAATAATACCGCATTCTATCACCTTTGCCACCAAGTCCGCTTAACAAGATCCCTGTGTTTTCTTCAAGCAATTCGCTTTCAAGAAACATTCTGCATTCCTGCAGGGCCATTACTGCCCATTGTTTCAGCTCATCGTTGTCCGGAGTATTAACGTACTTTTCAATTTGCCGGTACGCCAGAATTGTTTCCAGATGAGCAAGCAAACCCAGCACTCTCTTCTTTCCGTCAAAGGGTAAATTCGTGTTAAACAGCATACTGCCCAATTCGAGCGTTTGTTCTTCGGACAATTCACCCCGGTCGAAGGAATGGGAATATTCAAGATATTCCTTCTGGATCCGCATATCTATTCCTTCTTCGACCACGTGTAAATTGAAAGGTGTCTCCTGCAGAAATTTCCGGATTTCTTCCCGATTGTCTTTTATAATGCACCCCGATATTGTTCCTGTTAGAAATATTAACAGTAAGAAGGCAAAAACATTTTGGGCAGGACAATTATGAATTAATCAGCCCGACAAAAAAACTCGCGCTCATAGATTATGTTTTACAATCGTTATGCCCTTAATAGTTTTGCCTTCTACATTCTTCTTCCCTGTACGTCTGTCTGCGCAATGCTGAAGCTTTGCTTCGGCGAAGGCAGACCGAATTAAATGCATTCCTCCCTCGTAAATTGAAGTATGGATACTCCGTTATCGTATGTTATTTCAAGATCCCATTCTGCGTGATAGGCGCGGTCGTGCCAGATCGTCTCAAAAATTGTTCGGTAATCTTTAAATAGTATCATCTGTTGCAGATGAGCAGTTTGCTCATACAGTTTGAAGAAAACCGGCTCGATGTGTACCGTTGCCTCGTAGTTGCTATAATCCATAAGCGTCACCGGGTTACCCCGGAGGTTTGCCTGCTCCCAGCACAAATACAGGATGAACGCTTTATGTTCCGGCAGGAATGGAACCCATGATTGAGCGGATAAGAAATACCCTTTTCCGTCCCTGAACCAATCAAAAGCAAACTCCTTCCCTTTGTCCTCCGTAAAATGGTTGAAGAGTCGAACCTGTTCAGTCCAGTGAATCTCTTCGCGTATCCAGTTCTTTTTACCGTCCGGTATATCGGGGAATTCCGATACAGGCACGGTGTCGATTTCATCAAGGCGGATCATTATGCTTTCGAGATGATGAAAATACCACCGGTCGTATGTTTCTAAAAAAGAGAATACATATGTATCGGTCTCTTCATCGAATGTTAACGGAAGAACAAAATGAATCACATCCTCCACCCTGTATATATCCGGGTCGACCGTCCACTCATCCCACAGTGCTTTATCAGACATGATCCCGAGAAAGCCGAGAAGAGGATCCCGTAAATCTTTCTGTCGCGGCTTACTATGTTCGGCAGTGATTTTTTCTTCCATTAGCAGAGCAACAAACTCTTCCCAGATGTCGATGTCATGCTGTGCCTGAATATGACTGAACGATTGGAATAAAATGAAAGAGCCAATAAAAAAGAAAAAGTTCATGGTTTATGTATTCCTTTTACAATTTCAACATGAATCTGTAACGCGACTCGCTGAATCACGTACGCTGCTCAGCGAACAGTGTTACAATTTCTTGCCAACCATCCTAAAAAGTGCTATAAGGTTTTCGGTATCGTTCTGCAATGCATCAATGAGCGTTTGTTCACGTTCCATATCCTTGCAGATTTCGATATACATCTGCCATATAAAATCATTCTGCGGCAGGATCTCTGCGGTCAGAACCTTAACCTTTCCTGTCTTTTCCCAGAAATTCTTCCACCAATCAACGGAATGAACCGGAAACCACGGATCTTCATCGTCGAGGTAAAGTGGTTTCAAATAAGCGGGAACATCGGACAGGGAGTTGAGTTCTCTGGTAAAACAACCGTCAACAATACCGATCAGTCCGCCCGGTTTGATAAATCTGCACAGATACGGCAGATACCGTTCATCCACACCAAAGTAGGAATAGGCATCTATTGAAACCACCGCGTCGAAGAATGCTTCCGGGAAAGGCAGGTCTCTGGCATCCGCCCGGATGGGGAACACCTTATTATCACAATCCGCCTTCAATACGCGGTTATAGTTTCCTGTGGGGGATCTTTCTTTATCCACACCCCATACCTGCACATTGAATTCCTTTGCCAGGAAGATCGAGCCAATTATCCAGCCGCACCCTAAATCCAGCACCCGCATATCTTTTTCCAGGGGAAGAACCTGGCAGAGACTTTCAAGACAATAGAGGGTCAGCCCGTCATACGAGTTCTGACGCACCCAGTCTTCATCATAATTAGCCGTTAATGGAAATATTTCATCGTTCACGGTTACTTTAATCCTCCGCTTAAATTTGTATAGAGGAAAATGTGGTCTTGCTATGTCATCCCGTATCGTCCGAGCAACATCAATGTATTACCGATGTTATGGGCAATGACCGGCCCGGCAAGGCTCTTCGTCTTCTGATATAAAAAACCGAGAGCAACAGAATATAGTAAACTCCCAACAGAAACGGGAATAATTTGCGACAACACCGCACCGAAGAACAATTTATAAAAATGCAATCCTGCCGTTATGATGGCAACAATGAAAACACCGGTATGTATCCCCTTTACGGAATACACCCATAAGCATAGTCAGTAAAATTCCCCTGAATACAATTTCTTCCGTCGTACCGGTAATAAACAACTGGCATATGAAATGGATGATATTTTCAGGAGATCGGAGACTTTCCGATACAGCGGCAAAATTCCACCGCACCAGATCGGTCGAAAACAAAAAGACATTGAATAACAAACCGAACACAACGCCGAATATAATTCCCCAATAAATACTATACCGGAGATTCCATAGATTCAGACCCCATTCCCGGGGATTTTTAAGAATTATTTTTATTACAAGAACCGAAATGACGGCAATAATAATGTGATTGATGGCAACACGCAAATAAGTACCGAACACTCCCGAAAAAATGTCATCCAGGATGACATGGACAAAGAAATAGAGTGACGACACCAGCATCGCAATAAACACAGAGAGATACTTATTTTTCACAGCCGATCCTGTTTCGAACAAATTATTGAGATAACGCCAATTCGACCGCCTTTCTGGCATGCAGTGTGGTAGTATCAAACAGAGGAATATCGCTGTCTTCTTCTTTTATCAGGAGCGGGATCTCGGTGCATCCCAGAATAACACCTCCGGCACCCTGCCGTTTGAGATTTCCTATAACATTTTGAAATACTTTTCTGGAATCATCCTTAATAATTCCGGATATCAATTCGTTATATATGATGGTATGAACAATTTCCCGTTCCCGCTCATCCGGTACGATCACATCGATACCGTGTTTTTCCTTCAATCTTCCCTTATAAAAATCCTGTTCCATAGTAAACCGGGTTCCCAGCAGCCCAACCGACCTCAATTTCTTTTTTTTAATTTCTTCTGCTGTCGCATCCACTATATGTAACACGGGAATTTCTATATTTTGTTGTATTTCGTCTGCCATTTTGTGCATAGTATTTGTGCAGATCACCAGGATTTCAGCACCTGCATTTTCCAGTTTCCCGGCGATGTCGATGAGTTGAACGGTCAATTGATCCCACTCTCCTTCATGCTGCAATCTCTCAATCTCCGCAAAATCCACCGAATACATGATACATTTACAGGAATGCAGTTCACCGAGTTTTTCTTTGACCGTCTTATTTATAATACGATAGTATTCGAGAGACGATTCCCAGCTCATGCCCCCGATAAGGCCAATGGTTTTCACTTATCTCTCCGGGAAATATTTGGAAATGAGCATATTATAATGGTAATTTAAAAATATAGTTAACAGCTGATCACCCAGTATGCAAGATTAATTCTCATCCTCACCAGAATCATGATTTCCTTCCATTGCATCGAGAACCTCAATAGCCCGCTCCCTATCCTTCTCGTGAATAAGCAGCCGTACACTCAAAGTAAATTGTAAATGAGGTCTCATGCCGCCGGCATCATCCTTACTGATGAAGGATATTATGCCGTTCGAGTCCAGATGTTCCCGGTCGATTGCGGCATCGAGCTCATTCGGATATTCTCTTAAAACAACTATTCGGTCCTGTGCCATAATTTTCCTCAGAGGTGTGCTTATAATAGGAGTAATATTCAAACTTTTATACTATGCAAACGTACCGCTTTTTGCATCAGATCCTGCGCCTTTTATTGCAGTTCACGTTTAGCAATGTCTGTAATTCTTTGAATATATCCGGATTTCGCATCAGTATATGCTTCCCTGTCGTACCTATACCGGACAGCAAGTTCTTTCTTGAATAATGCATATTTTTTTGCTTCTTCTTTGTTTTTGTTCAAATAATCCCGGAAATATATCCGGTCCCAGAGCCATCCCTGCTCCTTCGGTCCCATATGTATATGGAAGGATACTTCTTCCATCCCTTCCGGGGTATATCCCTTGACAAACATTACATGCTCCTTTTGCTC
>SL_3KL_010_SEDDRAFT_10000549_pt1 | contig 31146 bp, 20 predicted proteins | sample SodLakKL_010_SED_2_FD_10381 | JGI IMG/M metagenome (IMG submission 10381)
CGAAGGGGTGGCCCGGCTGATCATCGACAACCTCGCGCAGTCGCGCTTCCTGCAGGTCGCCACCGCGGAGCGCATGGCCATACTTTCGGCAGCCGCGACCAATGAACAGGGGCTTGTAGAGGTGGCCAAGGCGGGCGGAATCGACTACCTGCTGACCGGCGAAATCCTGCCGGCCGGAGAGCGATTCAGCCTGGTGATGCGCCTGCTCGATACCCGGCAGGGCAAGCAGGTGGCCACCGGCCGGCGCGACAACCTCACCGTTGAAGACCTGCTCGCGGCCAGTGACCACATGGCGCTCATGGTTCGCCGCAGTCTGGGGGTGCCGCTGGCGGAATTGGCCGACTCCTACATCGCCGACTTCGCCGCGGCCAACCCGGAAGCCTACGAGAGCTACATCGATGGACTCAACGCTTTCGTTAGATATCGATATGCCGTGGCCGAAGTCGCCTTTGCGCAGGCGCTTGAACAGGCGCCGGATTTCACCATGGCGCGTTATCGCCTCGCGCATGTGCTGGCGGCACAGGGCCGGACCGACCGGGCACAGGCGCTGATTGCCCAGGCCGCCGCCGAGACGCCCAGGCTGTCCGACCGGGATGCGCGCTACGTGCTGGCCGTCCAGGCCCTGATCGAGCGGCGCAACGAAGATGCCATCCGCAAGTTTCGGGAAATCATCGAGCTGTACCCCTATGAAACCGAAGCCCGCAGGCAGCTGGCCGAGCTCTACACCAGCCTCAGGATGGCCGACAAGGCAGTGGAGGTAGCGCAGGAACTGAGACGCCTGGCGCCGGAATCGCCGACCACCTGGAGCCTGCTGGGCCGCTCTCACCTGTCCCGGAACGACTACACCCAGGCGGTGCAGGCCTTGCAGCGCTTCGTCGAACTGGCACCCCAGGAAGCCAACGCGCGCCACCTGCTGGCAACCTCGTATCGCGCCCAGGGCGAGCTGGCCCTGGCGGTATCGGAATATCGCGCGGCGCTGCAGCTCAATCCGGATTTCCACTTTTCCACCGAAGCGATGGCCATCACCGAGGCACTGCGTGGCCGCCTGGATNCNGCNGCAAGCCTGCTCGCGCCGCTGGTCTCGGACCTCAATGTGCTGCCACGTTATCGCATCGATGCGGCCTTCGCCCTGGCGCACGTGCGCCGCGCCCAGGGNCGGTTCATGGACGCCGCGCTGGTGCTGGCCGCCCTTGAACAGCTGCTGGCCGACGAATGGGTGCGCGAGGCCATGGCCTANGCAGTNCGCGGGTCCTCGCTGATGGAAATCGGTGACCTCCGGTCCGCTCGCTCTCTCATCGAGCGCTCCATCGAAAGCTCGCCCGGCGCCCCCACCCGCTACCTGTTCGCCCGCGGCCTGCTGGAACTGCGGGAAGGCGATGTGGCGGCGGCCCGGGGCACCGCCGCGGAGATCATCACCCACGCCCTGCCCAGCGATGACCCGGACCGGACCGAGGATAAGGCCGCGGCCTATCTCCGCGGGCTGGCCCTGATCGAGGAAGGAAGCAGCGAACGCGCGATCCGGGAGTTTTCCGCAGCCGTGGCGCTCTCGGGCTACGAGTATCAGGTCTATCGCCTGGGACTCGCACGCGCTTACCTGGCGGCCGGGCGGATCGAAGAGGCTGCGGCAGCGGCGCGCGAGGCCATGGTCGTGACCGATCTTGCCGACCCGCGCATCGATTTCGAGCTCGATCGGCGTCGGGCGCAACTGTTGCTGGCAGAAGTGGAACAAGCCATGGGTCGAGGGCAGCAGGCCAGCGACCGGGCCAGCGAACTGCTCCAGTCATGGTCAGGCGCCGACGCATCATTTCGGGATCTTGCACGGGCGCGGGAATTGGTCGGCGAGTCGGAAATGGATCAACCGCTGTCCCGATAGGCCGAATCCGCAATTGACGACTCAGGGCAAAGTGTGATATAGCTCACCTCGCTTACACATTAGCGTTCCGGGCATCACTTTTTGATGCCTTTCTTTCGGTCAGGGAAGAGGGTCCCAGAATGGCTTCTTCAGTGCGATTTCCCCAAATGCGGGGGCTTTTGTTCATTCTTCCGGGCTTGTTCTTGATGCCCGCCGTGGCGTTTGCCGATGTTCCCGAGGGCGAGGCCCTTGGCGTGCGAGAGATCAGGTTGGAGGTCGCCGGAACCGGGCCCGGCAATCGCCCCTCCAGGGTGACGATCCAGTCCTCTTCGGGCTGGCCGCTGACCGTGAACCTGGTTGCGAACGAGCAGAAACTATTGGGCATAGGCGTGCCGGAAGTCTTGCCGCCAGAGAAGCCCTTTTTCCCCATTTCGGGAAATACCGGCTACCTCGTCTTCGATGATCCGGATGGGTGTCCATCCTTTGTCGACGAGGACTTTCAGGTTATACATTCCGATCCGGATTTCGAAGGCGTGATCTTTGATACCTGTCCCAAGGAGACCCTGCCGCCCTGGCCATTCGATGAAACCTGGGTGGAATTCACTCCCGGGCTGACGGTCCCCGGGCCGGGCGCCGGCGATCAACCGCAGGTTTTGACCTTCAGGTTCGTGCCCGAACCCGGAGTCGGTGAGAACGACAAGCTTGTCGGAATCGGACCGGCAGGTATCACCGACGAATACGGCTACGGACCCAGTTCCCGCCTTCCGGGCCTGGTGCTGGTCGCGGACGCCGGACCTTCCATCGTCACGGACGAGAACTTCAATCGGCCCGAAATCCTGGAATGCCGCAACCTGGCCGGGTTCGCCAACTCGGTCAGCTACGAGCTTTCGAATTCGGACCGGCGAACCTCGATCACTGCACACTTCCACGTTCCTCCGCTGCTGTTCACCCCGGTCGCGCTCGTCGACCGGAACGTGTCGACCGACGGCTTCTGCGACGATGGCACCAGTGCCGTGGGCACTCCCAACGGCACCCTTCTTCGCGTCGACGGCGGCGAACTGCGGTGCATTGAGGGCCGTCCGCTCAACGCGCTCGATTCGCTGGTCAACGCCCAGGTCGTCACCGCCAGGATGTTCGTGGTCAACGTGAAAGACGAGGAAGACGCGCCGGCGGTGATCCAGGACCTCAACGGCAACGGATACTGCGACGCCGAGGACGTCATGCTGGCCGGCTACGAGGTCTTGTCCATCGAGCGCACCATCCGCTTCAGACAAATCCACGAGTTCTACTTCGGCTTGCCTTACGATTTCGACGGCGATGGTGAAGTCGGTGGAATCGTGTTGCCGGGCGGAGCCGGTCAGTTGACCCAGGTTCCACGCTGACCGATCCGGTCCCATGCAACACACAAGCCCGAGGTCATCTGCCTCGGGCTTTTTTTAGCGCGTATCGGCGCCTTCGATCACTGAACAGCCAGAACAGTCAGTTGCGTGAGAACCAACAGAGGCTGACCAAGCAGAACACCATATATCGACCGATCACTGGCCCGCAGTATCCGGCCACTCAGCGATCGCGACCAAATAGGGCTAGCGGGCCACGAGTTCAACGCGCCGATTACGCGCGCGTCCTTCCTCGCTGGCGTTGCTGGCCACCGGCGCCAAAGGACCAACGCCGGCCGGCACGACCCTTGCGCCAGCGATCCCATGCCGCTCGACAAGTGCCGCCACCACTGCTTCGGCCCGTTGTCGCGACAGGGTCAGGTTGGCCTCGTAGCTGCCAACACTGTCGGTATGCCCAACCACATAGAGACTGAGATCAGGATTGTCGCGGAGCAGGACAGCCGTCTCGGTAATCGCGGGATCGGAGTCACCCGTTAGCGTGGCCGAAGCAAACTCGAAATAGATGTTTTCCAGCGTCACCGAGCCCGATTCGCCAATGCTGCGCGCCATCACCGTGGCATCGACCATGCGCTGCTCCATTTCTTCGAGCTCGATGATGTCGATATGGACGGCGACGCGGTTATGGTTTTGGGTCAAATAAATCTGACGGGCTTCCGCCACGAACAGCCCGACCCAGAAATCGCCCTCTGGGCTACGGGCCACCAGGTAGCGCCGTTCTCTAACCTCATAAGCAAACGCGAATCCGGCATGAGTGGTACCGCGTATGGCACGTTCGCTCGGATAGATCAACTGCTGCAACCGCGAACCATCGCGATCATCACACTGACCCGCAGCACAGGTAAAAACGATCTCCAGGCCCTGCCCTTCCAGTGAACGCTGGTAATTCCGGAACACCTCCAGCGATGAACGTCCGAACGGGGCGAGATACATCAAACGGGTCGACCGTCCTTCCACGGTTTCAACGCTATCGGCCACCGCCCACTGGCCATCCCGCGCAGACGCCGGTCCAGTCGGCAAGGTCACGCTATCGAACTCCCTGACCACGTGACCGATGAGGCAGGCATCGGCATAACGCTGGATGCGTGGATGGTCCGCACCTTCCACATCGACACAGTCACCGGCCAGAAGGCGACCTGAGACTACAAGCATGACGGTCAAGGCCAAGACTCGCAACACAATCATCGACTAGTCCCTCGGAACAGATTGAAGCGACCGGCTGGCGGCAGAATGTCTCGACTTTTAGTTCAAAAGCGAGGTCCTGTCAACGGCCTTCGGAGCGTCTGGCCCGATGGTCGGGACAGATTCGATGCGCTGTGGAGACTTGGCTCGCAGCAATCCAAGCTCAAGAGCCGGACGACCGATCGCCGTGGTGTTGGCAGCGATTCAGGCGCGGCAGAAGACCATGAACAAGCAGGCTGAGCGGTCGACGATCCAGGACGACTTCAGCGTTTCGTGTCGGCCGATGAAACGTTTTGATCGGAAAATCCGTAATTCAATCTCGAGGGGCCCTGGGCAAGGACTCCTCCCGTTTTGATCAGGCTCTGAGGGAGACCATCCATGCGCCATTTGCTCTGCCTGTTTCTCGCCGTCCTGCTCGCCGGTCCGCTGGCTGCCGGGCCCATCACCTACCAGGGCCAGCTGCAGCAGCAGAACCAGCCGTTCAGCGGCCCGGCCAACCTCGAGTTCCGGCTGTTCGACGCCGCCAGCGCCGGCGCCCAGATCGGGTCGACGCAGGAGCGCCCGAACTGGCCGGTCAGCAACGGCCAGTTCCAGGTCGAACTGGACTTCGGCCCCGGCGTCTTCGACGGCAGCCCGCGCTACCTGGAAGTGCGCGTCAACGGCACGCCCCTGGACCCGCGCCAGCTGGTGACGGCCACGCCGGTAGCACTCTATGCGCTGGCCGGCAACGAGGGCCCAGCTGGGCCGCAGGGCGATACGGGCCCGCAGGGTCCGGAAGGACCTCAAGGACCGGCCGGCCCGGAAGGGCCCCAGGGCGAAACTGGTCCCCAAGGTCCGCAGGGAGAAGCCGGGCCCGAAGGCCCGGAAGGACCCCAGGGCGAAACTGGCCCCCAAGGTGCGCAGGGCGAGGCCGGTCCGCAAGGCGAGGCAGGGCCTCAGGGCGCTGAAGGCCCGCAGGGGGAGCCCGGCCCCCAAGGCCCGCAAGGCGAACCCGGATCACAGGGAGAGCCTGGACCCGAAGGGCCAGCGGGAACACCGGGTGAACCCGGGCCGCAAGGCCCCCAGGGCCCGGCCGGACCGCAGGGCGAACCCGGACCCCAAGGCATTCAGGGCCCGCCGGGAGAAACCGGGCCGCAGGGCCTGCAGGGCGATGCAGGACCGCCGGGACCAATCGGTCCCATGGGGCCGGAGGGTCCTCAGGGTCCGCCCGGAGAACCGGCCGCGGACGGCTGGCGGCTGGACGGAAATAGGGGCACTGACTCTGCCACCAACTTCATCGGCACCACTGACGATCAGGCGCTGGAGTTTCGTACCGGCAACGTTCGCAGCCTGCGGCTGGAGCCCTCGACCATGCGGGGGGTCAACGGCCTGCCGATCACGGCTAATGTGATTGCGGGGTCTGGTGCCAACGAAGTCAGCGCCGGCGTGCGCGGGGCGACCATTGCGGGCGGCGGGGCGCCGGTGTCCAGCGACTCTTCCTTTGCAACGCCGAATGTCGTTAGCGGCCACTACGGCACGGTAAGCGGCGGTCATGGGAACCGGGCGGGCAGTGATAACACCGGCCCAGACAACTCGTCCGGAGCCACCGTCGGCGGCGGCCTTCTCAATACCGCCAGCGGCGAATGGACCACCGTCGGCGGCGGCGCTGGCAATACCGCGAGCGGCCAAGCGAGCACCGTCGGCGGCGGCATTAACAATACCGCCAGCGGCTCCTCTAGCGCCGTTGTTGGTGGGCGCCAGAACACCGCAAGTGGCGCACATAGCGCCATCGGCGGCGGAGAGCGTAACTGTGCTGGCGGAAATTTCTCATGGGCCGGTGGGCGGCGCGCCAAGGTACGACCTGGCAGTTTCTCCGGTGATGCCCGCGGCGGATGTCAGGGAGTGGATGAGATCGGCACCGTCGGTCATCAGGGCACCTTCATCTGGGCCGACAGTCAGAATGCCGACTTCGTTTCGAGCGCGGCTGACCAGTTCCTGGTCCGGGCACAGGGTGGTGTTGTGTTTACATCCAGCAGCAACTCTATCCTTTCGCAGGGCAATCAACTGCGCGTCAATGGCACGCTCAGGGTCGACAACCTCGGTGGATCAGGAGGAAGCACTGTTTGCCGCAATCTTGTCAACCAACTATCCGACTGCTCATCCAGCCAGCGCTACAAGCAGGATATCGAAGTTATAGAAGGTGACGTGGCGGTGCGGCTGCTGAAAGGCCTGCGACCAGTTCGCTATCAGTGGATCGACAGTGGCCATGCCGACATCGGGCTGGTAGCCGAGGAAGTGGCCGACATCATCCCCGACATCGTCACCTACAACGAGGACGGTCAGATCGAGGGATTCGAGTACAACCGCCTCGGACCGTTGCTGGTTGCAGGGTTCCAGGCGCAGGATTCGGCCATTGCGGCTCGCTTCTCTCAGCTTGCAGCGGAAAACGCCGAACTGCGCGCCGAAGTGGCCGTGCTCAAGGTCCAGTCCGGCCAGATGCGCGAACTGGCTGATCGGAACGCCGAGCTGGAGCGGCGGCTGGGTGCGATGGAGGAACGCGAGCGCGAGCATGACCGTTTGCAGGAGCGTCTCGCCGCCCTGGAAGCCTTGCTGCTCAATGCGGCGCCCAAGGTCGCCGCTACGGAGCCTTGACGGAAAAGGCCGTTGGGAACCGGTCGGAAGGAAATGGAGGCTAGGCCCGGAGTCGAACCGAGGTACACGGCTTTGCAGGCCGCTGCATAACCACTCTGCCACCTAGCCATCAGTGACTTCTGCCCCTTCAGTATACCCAAAGCGGCCGCCGGTCAGAAGCGGCGTCGAAGGCTGAAACGAAAAGGCCCCGGAACGTCCGGGGCCTTCTCAGGGCATTCTTTGGAGCGGGAAACGAGACTCGAACTCGCGACCCCAACCTTGGCAAGGTTGTGCTCTACCAACTGAGCTATTCCCGCGCCAGAACCGAGCATTGTAGGCACTTCGCCGCCCGTGTCAAGAGGGTGGCCCCGGATTTTTTCCGGAACCAGGCATTGACTCGGCAACCAAGTCCTCCGGCCGCCGATCGGCGACAATGACGGCTGTTTGCCGCAGCGACCTGCCCTTCCCCACGCGATGGAGTCCCGCATCTCCGGCCCCGACCTCAGCATCGTCATCCCGACGCTGAACGAGGCCGACAACATCGATCCGCTGCTTTCCGCCATCGCCGAGAGCATGCCGGACAGCATGCGCTTCGAGGTGCTGGTGGTCGATGACTCCTCCACCGACGGCACGACCGAGCGCGCGCGTGCCTGGTCCGATCGGCTCGACGTCAGCGTGATCGAGCGCCCGGGCAAGCCGGATTTGTCCGGTGCCGTGCTGGACGGGGCGAAAGCCGCGCGCGGGCGCTGGCTGGTGGTGATGGATGCCGACGGCTCGCACCCGCCGCCCAGCATTCCCGCCCTGCTCGCCCCGCTGCTGGCCGGAACTCACGATGTGGCGATCGGCTCGCGCCACGCGGCCGGGGGCCAGACCGTGGGCTGGCCGTGGCGGCGGCACCTGACCTCGCGCGCCGCTACCCTGCTGGCCTGGCCGTTCACGGAGGTGCGCGATCCCATGGCCGGCTTTTTCGCCACCTCGCGCGAACGCCTGCTCAGGCTGCCGGCCCAGACTGCCGGCTACAAGATCCTGCTGGAACTGCTGGTGCAGGGCGGCGACCGGATTCGCACCATTGAAGTGCCGATCCGCTTCGAGGACCGGCGCCACGGGGAATCCAAGCTCGGCCTGGCCCAGCAGCTGACCTACCTGAAGCGCCTGGCCTGGCTGGCCGGCGGCCGGGTGTCCCTGGGCAGCGCGTCCAAGTTCGGGCTGGTCGGTCTGACCGGCATGGTCGTCGACCTGATCGTGTTCCAGGCCATGATGGGGACCGGCCAGGGACTGGGCGCGGCCCATATCGCCGGCTTCGTGCTGGCCACCCTGACCAATTTCGGCCTCAACTACCGCTGGACCTTCCGCGGCGAAGATCACGCCGCCATGCCCCTGCGCCAGCGCTATGCCCGTTTCCTGGTGGTGGCGGTGCTGGCNCTGATGATCCGCGGCGGGGTGCTGGTGCTGCTGGTCGAACAGCTCGGCCTGCCGCCGCTGCTGGCGATCTTNCCNGCGATCGCGGTCACGGCCGGCGTCAACTACCTNGGNTCGGCNTTCTACGTGTTNGCCTCGACNGCNTCGGGCGTGATCCCGCGCGTGCGCTGGCACCTGGCGGCACTGGGTCTGCTGGCCTACATGCTGGTGCTGCGNGTGCTCTACATGGGCCAGGTCGANCTGATTCCGGACGAGATGTATTACTGGATGTACGCCCAGGAACTGGCGCTGTCCTACCTNGACCACCCGCCGCTGGTGGCCTGGCTGGTGGCCGCCGGCACCTGGCTGTTCGGCGACACGCCCTTTGGGGTGCGCGCCCTGCTGATCCCGCTGACCCTGCTGGGCGCCTGGTATTTCTATCGCTACGGCCAAACCATGGGCGGACGCACCACGGGGCTTTTGTGCGTGCTGGCCTTTGCGGTGCTGCCGTTTTTCGCCGTCTCGGGGCTGCTGATGACGCCGGATGCGCCGATGATCGTGGCCTGGGCCGCGGCCCTGTACTACTTCAAGAAGGCGCTGATCGACGACGAGCCGCGCGCCTTCCTGGGCTTGGGGTTGGCCATGGGCCTGGGGCTTCTGGCCAAGTACACCATCGCCCTGCTGGCCCTGGCGGCCCTGATCTTCATGCTGGTCGACCGCCGGGCCGGGCGCTGGTTTTTCCGCCCGCAGCCCTACCTGGCCGCGCTGCTGGCCACGCTGGTCTTCCTGCCGGTGCTGGTCTGGAACTGGCAAAACGAATGGGCTTCCTTCCTGTTCCAGGGCACCCGCAGGCTGGTTGAAAACCCCGACTTTTCCAGCTACCTGGTCGTGGTGTACGCCCTGCTGCTGCTGTCGCCGGTGGTCGCCATTGCCGGATTCCTGGTGTTCGGACGCATCCGCCGCACCCTGGAGCCAGGGGCGCGCAAGCGGCGCTTCATGCTGATCATGACCGCCGTGCCGCTGGCGGTATTTGCCCTGTACGGCGCCTTTTCGGTCATCAAGTTCCACTGGACCCTGCCGCCCTGGATCGCCCTGCTGCCGATGATCATGGCCACCCTGGCCTGGCCGATCTGGCCCGAGCGCAAGCCGATCAACCGCCTGCACGCCGGACTGATCCGCGCCTGGCCGCCGTCGGTGGTACTGCTGGTCATCGCCTACGGCCTGCTCTTGCACTACCTGACCCTGGGGCTTCCCGGCACCCGCACGACCGACTTCGGCACCGGCTACCTGGGCTGGCCTGAACTGGCGCAGGAACTGGCCGGCATCGAGGCTGAGCTGACCGAACGAACCGGGCGCGAGCCTATCCTGGCCGCCACCAGCAAGTGGGGCGATGCCGCCGCGCTGGCCTTCCATCATCCCGAGGGGCGCCGCGACCAGATCACGGCCCAGAACCTGATCGGCATGAGCGGCTCGATGTGGGAGCTCTGGTTCGACCGCGACACCGACCCCACCCGTCCCGTGATCCTGTTCCATACCCGCTCCAGGCTCATCGACGAGGAGTGGCTGGAAGGCGCGGTGATCGGCCTGGGGCCGCTGCAGACGCGCGTGGTCGAGCGCGACGGCCAGCCGATACAGACCCTGTACTACCGCATTGCCGAGGGATTCCGCCCGGAACAGCTGCGCTTCCCCGGACAGATCCCTGAGTAGGCACTTTTTCGGGGCAAAAACGGCTTCGTCACTTGCTTCCGCGCTCAGAAGTGGCACAATAACGCGGCCTTAACGGATCAGACCTTACAGACTTCATGGCAAAAGACGATGTGATCGAACTCGAGGGCAAGGTGCTCGACACCCTGCCCAACACCATGTTCCGCGTCGAACTCGACAACGGACATGTCATCACGGCCCACATTTCGGGCCGCATGCGCAAGAACTACATCCGCATTCTGACCGGCGACCGGGTCAAGGTCGAAATGACCCCTTACGACCTGAGCAAGGGTCGCATCACGTACCGCATGAAGTAACCCCCGGGGCCGGCGAGGACCGCCAGCCCGAGGCCGGGCATCATGCCCGGCACAGACTACCGAAGCACCAGGATCAAACGTCGGGCTGGGTCTCGGCCTCTTCCCTGGCGACTTCGGCTTTCACGTCCAGCTTCAGGCCGTCCCTGGCTTCGTTCACATCGACGCTGATTTCGCCGCCGGCTTCGGACAGCGCGCCGAACAGCAGCTCGTCGGCCAGCGGCCGCTTGATGTGATCCTGGATGACCCGCTTCATCGGCCGCGCGCCCATGTGCTCGTCGAAGCCGTGCTCGGCCAGCCACTCGCGCGCCCCGGCCGAAACTTCCAGCGCCACGCCCTTGTCCGCGAGCTGGTTTTCCAGGTCGAGCAGGAACTTGTCGACCACCTTGAGGATGACTTCCAGCGGCAGCGAGCGGAACTGGATGATGGCGTCGAGCCGGTTGCGGAACTCCGGCGAGAACTGGCGCCGGATCGCCTCCATGCCGTCCGAGCTGTGGTCGGACTTGGTGAATCCGATGCCGCGCCGGTTGACCATGGCCGCGCCCGCGTTCGTGGTCATGACGATGATCACGTTGCGGAAATCGGCCGTGCGCCCGTTGGCGTCGGTCAGCTTGCCATGGTCCATGATCTGCAGCAGCAGGTTGTAGACGTCCGGATGGGCCTTCTCGATCTCGTCGAGCAGCAGCACGGCGTGCGGGGTCTGGGTGATCGCCTCGGTCAACAGCCCGCCGCGGTCGAATCCGACATACCCGGGCGGCGCCCCGACCAGGCGCGAGACGGTGTGAGCTTCCATGTACTCGGACATGTCGAAGCGGATCAGCTCGATGCCCAGGGTCATGGCCAGCTGGCGGGTGACCTCGGTCTTGCCCACGCCGGTCGGGCCGGCGAACAGGAAGCTGCCGATCGGCCGGTCGGCGTCGCCCAGGCCGGAACGCGACATCTTGATCGCCGCCGACAGCGTGGTGATGGCTTCGTCCTGGCCGAACACGACCATCTTGAGGTCGCGCTCCAGGGTTTTCAGCGCATCGCGGTCCGAGCGCGAGACCTGTCGCGGCGGGATGCGCGCCATGCGCGCCACCACTTCCTCGATCTCGTGCACGCCGAGCATTTCGACCCGGTCGTCCGGGGCCTTCAGGCGCTCGCGCGCGCCGGCCTCGTCGATCACGTCGATGGCCTTGTCGGGCAGGTGGCGGTCGTTGATGTGGCGGGCCGACAGCGTGGCCGCCGCTTCCAGGGCTTCCGGACTGTACTGCACGCCGTGATGTTCCTCGAAGCGGTGTTTGAGCCCGTTCAAGATCTCGATGGTCTCGCCCACGGTCGGCTCGACGATGTCGATTTTCTGGAAGCGCCGCGCCAGCGCACGATCCTTCTCGAACACGCCGCGATATTCCTCGAAAGTGGTCGATCCGATGCAGCGCAATTCGCCGTTGGCCAGCACCGGCTTGATCAGGTTGGAGGCGTCCATGACGCCGCCCGAGGCCGCCCCGGCGCCGATGATGGTGTGAATCTCGTCGATGAACAGGACCGACTTCGGGCGCTGCTTGAGTTCGGCCAGGATGGCTTTCAGCCGCTTCTCGAAGTCGCCGCGGTACTTGGTGCCGGCCAGCAGCGAGCCCAGGTCCAGCGCCCAGATCTCGGCGTCGAGCAGGATTTCAGGCACCTCGCCCTCGACGATGCGGCGTGCCAGGCCCTCGGCCAGGGCGGTCTTGCCGACCCCGGATTCGCCGACGTAGAGCGGGTTGTTCTTGCGCCGCCGGCAAAGGATCTGGATGGTCCGCTCCACTTCCAGGGCGCGACCGATCAGCGGGTCGATCTGGTCGGCACGGGCGCGCTCGTTCAGGTTGGTGGCATAGGCCGCCAGCGCCGATTTCTCCTCGTCGGCGGCACCGGCCGCGGCGCCCCCGCGGGTGGCCGAGGCATCCTGCCCTGAGTCTTCGTCGCGCTTGCTGATGCCGTGGGAGATGTAGTTGACGACGTCGAGCCGGGACAGATCCTGCTTGCCCATCAGGTAGACGGCGTGCGAGTCCTTCTCGCCGAACATCGCGACCAGGACGTTGGCGCCGAGCACTTCCTTGCGCTCGGCCGACTGCACGTGGTAGAGCGCGCGCTGGAGCACGCGCTGGAAGCCGACCGTGGGCTGGGTGTCGCGCTGGTCGCCTGCCGACAGGACCGGAATGGTTTCTTCCAGGATCTGGTTCAGATCATGACCGAGCCGCTTGATGTCCACACCGCAGGCGTCGAACACGTCGCGCGCGGAGGGGTTGTCCAGCAGGGCAAGCAGCAGGTGCTCCACGGTCAGGAACTCGTGGCGCTTGCCGCGGGCCGTGTTGTAGGCCTGCGAGATGGAAAGTTCTAGGTCCTTGCTGAACATCGTTGATACGCCTTTGGATGTCGAATGTTGCGTGCTTCCACTGTGTTTGGACCACCGTGAGGCTCAAGGGTGCCGCGCCGGGGCCCGGTCAGTCTTCCGCCTCCTCCAGCGTACACTGCAGGGGGTGTTCGTGCTCTCGAGCGCACTCGTTGACCTGGATGACCTTGGTCTCGGCGATCTCGTAGGTAAATATGCCGGCCACACCGCGGCCGCGGGTGTGAATGTGCAACATGATGGCGGTCGCCTTGTCGTGGGTCAGGCCGAAGAACTGCTTCAGCACCAGGACCACGAACTCCATGGGCGTATAGTCGTCGTTGAGAATGACGACCTTGTAAAGGGGGGGACGGCGCAGCTTGGGCCGCGCCTCTTCCAGGGCCAGGCCGCTGCCCGGCACCTCAGGCTTTTGGTGCTCCTTGTCCGACATGGTCTGCCGCAGCAGGTGTTGAATTGACCAACATCATACTGCGGCAGACTCAAGAGGATTTCAACGTCGAATCAGTGCTCCTCGAACTGCTCTTCCTCGGTCGAACCCGACAGCGCGCTGAGCGACGAGGCGCCGCCGCTGATGGCCTGGGTCAGCTGGTCGAAATAGCCGGTTCCGACCTCGCGCTGGTGGCGCGTGGCGGTGTAGCCCTGCGACTCGGCGGCGAATTCGGCTTCCTGCAGTTCCACGTAGGCCTCCATCTGGCGCGCCTTGTAGCCGCGGGCCAGTTGGAACATCGAGTGGTTGAGAGCGTGGAAGCCGGCCAGGGTGATGAACTGGAACTTGTAGCCCATCGCGCCCAGCTCGCGCTGGAAACGCGCGATGTCGCTGTCCGACAGGTTCTTTTTCCAGTTGAAGCTGGGCGAGCAGTTGTAGGCCAGCAGCTGGCCCGGATGCTTGTCGTGCATGGCCTCGGCGAACTGCTTGGCCTGCTCCAGGCTGGGCGTGGAGGTTTCGCACCACACCAGGTCGGCATACGGCGCATAGGCCAGGCCGCGCGAAATGGCCTGCTCGAGGCCGGGCTTGACCCGGTAGAAGCCCTCGACCGTGCGCTCGCCGGTGGTGAACTCCTGGTCGCGCGGGTCGATATCCGAGGTCAGCAGGTTGGCGCCCATGGCGTCGGTGCGGGCGACGATGATGGTCGGCACGTTGCAGATGTCGGCCGCCAGGCGCGCCGCGACCAGTTTCTGGATGGCCTCCTGGGTCGGCACCAGGACCTTGCCGCCCATGTGGCCGCACTTCTTGGCCGAGGCCAGCTGGTCTTCGAAGTGCACGCCGGCGGCACCGGCCTCGATCATGCCCTTCATCAGTTCGTGCGCGTTCAGTACGCCGCCGAAGCCGGCCTCGGCATCGGCCACGATGGGCGCGAACCAGTCGATGTTGCCCTTGCCCTCGGCGCTCTGGATCTGGTCGGCGCGCTGGAAGGTGTTGTTGATGCGTTTGACCACCGCGGGAACCGAGTCGGCCGGGTACAGCGACTGGTCGGGGTACATCTGGCCGGCCAGGTTGGCGTCGGCCGCGACCTGCCAGCCGGACAGGTAAATGGCCTTCAGGCCGGCGCGCACCTGCTGCATGGCCTGGTTGCCGGTCAGCGCGCCCAGGGCGTTGACGAAGTCTTCCTCGTGCATCAGCCGCCAGAGCTTTTCCGAGCCCATCCGGGCCAGCGTGTACTCGATGGTGACAGAACCGCGCAGGCGCATCACCTCGGCGGCGTCATAGGGCCGTTCCACGCCTTTCCAGCGCGGGTTCTCCAGCCAGTCCTTTTCCATCTCGATAATGCGGTTCGCGTCGTTCATTGCTTGGGTGCTCCCTTCCTTGGATTGAGCTTGGGTAGAAATCAGGCCAGGCGGGCGTAGCCCGGCAGGGTCAGAAACTCGACCAGGTCGTCGTTTTCGGTGGCCTCGGCGATCAGGTCGGCCGCGGACTGGAAGTGGCCGGCGGCGAAGGCTTCTTCGCCCACCTCGGCGCGGATGGCGTCCAGTTCCTCGCCCTGCCAGCTGCGGATCAGTTCCAGGTCGATATCACGACCGTCGTCCAGCCGGCCGGCCGGGTGGCGGATCCACTGCCAGACCTGGGTGCGCGCAATCTCGGCGGTCGCCGCGTCTTCCATCAGGTGATTGATCGGCACGCAACCCTGGCCGCCCAGCCAGGCCGCCATGTAGCGGATGGCGACGTTCAGGTTGCCGCGCACGCCGGCCTCGGTGATCGTGCCCTCGCAGGGCTGGATCAGGTCGGCGGCAGTCACCGCCACATCCTCGCGCTTGACGTGCAGCTGGTTGGGATGCTCGCCGAGGTGGCGGTCGAAAATGTCCATGGCGACCGGAATCAGCCCGGGATGTGCCACCCAGGTGCCGTCGTGGCCGTTTTTGGCCTCGCGCTCCTTGTCCTCGCGCACCTTGGCCAGCGCCGCCTCGTTGGCCGCCTCGTCGCCCTTGATCGGGATCTGCGCCGCCATGCCGCCCATGGCGAAGGCGCCGCGGCGGTGGCAGGTCTTGATCAGCAGCTGCGAGTAGGCGCTCAGGAAAGGCACCTTCATGGTCACCTGCGCACGATCCGGAAGCACTTTATCAGCATGCTTCTGGAAACACTTGATATAGCTGAAGATATAGTCCCAGCGACCGCAGTTCAAACCGACGATGCGGCTCTTCAGCGCGTGCAGGATCTCGTCCATCTGGAACACCGCCGGCAGGGTCTCGATCAACACCGTGACCTTGACCGTGCCGGGCTCCAGCTGCAGGGCCTTCTCGATGTCGGTCAACACCGCCTCCCAAAGCTCGGCTTCGCGCCAGTGCTCGAGCTTCGGCAGATACAGGTACGGACCGGAACCGTGGCTGATCAGGGTCCGGGCATTGTTGTACAGGTAGACCGCCGCGTCGAAGATGCCGCCGGGCAAGGGTCGACCGTCCACCTGGACATGCTTTTCATCGAGGTGCCAGCCGCGCGGGCGCACGATCAGCACCGCCGGCTCGCCCTCCAGCTTGTAGTGCTTGCCATCCGGCTGGGTCAGTTCGATGTCGCGCTTGACCGCGTCGTGCAGGTTGACCTGGCCCTCGACCATGTTTTCCCAGGTCGGGGTCGAGGAATCCTCGCAGTCGGCCATGAACACGCGGGCTCCGGAATTGAGGGCGTTGATGATCATCTTGCGATCGACAGGGCCGGTGATTTCCACGCGGCGGTCGCGCAAATCCGCCGGGATCGGCGCCACTCGCCACCCGCCGCCGCGGATCTCCGCGGTCTCCGGGTCGAAATCAGGCACTGCACCGGCATTGAAGGCTTGCTGGCGCTCACGCCGAGCCGCCAGCAACTCATCCACCCGGCCGCGATAACGGCTGCCCAACTGGCCCAGCAGCTTGAGCATGGCGGTTGAAAACAGTGGCTGCGCAGCGGCCGGCAGTTCGGCGGTGAACTCCGGCGGCGGGCCGTCGTGGCTGAGCGTGTCAGAGGGGTGTTGCTGGGAGCCTTGATTCATGGGATTCCGTTCGGTGGCGTACGGTCAACTTATTGAGACTAGAGGGCAAGTCAGTATTTGGCAAATTAAATCTTTCGATTTACAGTATCAGTTTAACAAATACTGCAAGCACCCCGGAGCAGCGCATGTACAAGGGCAATTTGCTCAAGCATTTACGCGCATTCATCCAGACCGCGCGCACGGGCAGCGTGTCGGCGGCGGCGGAGCGACTGTATCTCAGCCAGCCTTCGGTGAGCCAGCAGATCCGCGCCCTGGAAGAAGAACTGCGGCAAACCTTGTTCACCCGCCACGGGCCCAGGCTGCAGCTGACGCCGGCGGGCAAGGCGCTGCTGGAAATGGCCCGGCCGCTGGTCGACCGCATCGATGCCCTGCCCGACGAGTTCGCCCGGCGCTACGGATCGCTGGAAAGCGGCGAAATCCGCATCGCCGCGGGTGAGTCGACCATCATGCACCTGTTGCCCTCGCTGATGATCCGCTTCCGCCGCCAGCACCCGGGCATCCACGTTCACCTGCACAACGTCACCGGTGCCGACGGCCTGGGGATGATCCGCGAGGACCAGGTGGACTTCGCCGTCGGCTCCATGCTGGACGTGCCGAACGACATCGACTACCAGCCCATATATCGTTTCAACCCGGTGCTGATCATGAGCCCGGATCACCCGCTCGCGAGACGCCGCCGCGTCACCCTGGCCGACATCAGCCCGCACGGGCTGATTCTCCCGCCGCGCCGGCTGACCACCTTCCAGATGGTCGACATGGTGTTCCGCAAGCACCAGCTGCCGTTCCGGGTCGCGCTGGAAGTCGGGGGCTGGGAAGTGATCAAGCGCTACGTCGCCTACGGCATGGGGATTTCGATCGTGACCAGCATCTGCATCACCGAGGCCGACCGCCAGCGCCTGGCCATGCGCGACATGAGCGAATTCTTCCCGCGCCGCTCCTACGGCGTGGTCATGCGCCGCGGCGCCTACCTCTCGCCCCAGGCCGAGCGTTTCATCGATCTCATGAGTCCGGAGTTGTTTTCTGACGTCGCTGAGGAGAGGGACAGGGAACCGCAGATGAACGCGGATGAACGCGGATAGGTTTTCGTGCAAGGTCAGGTGGTACCGGATGCCCCATGCTCGCGAGGAGTTCGCGATGCTTGTCACCCTGCATTTGAATTTGCTCATCGGCGTTCATCTGCGTTCATCTGCGGTTCCTTTTCGTCTTTTCGCCCCCATCTAGCCGAACATGGCTAACAAGATCCCCGACATCATGGTCGCGCTGTCTGGCGGGGTGGACTCGGCGACGACGGCCTGGCTGCTCCAGCTGAAGGGGCACGTCATCGCCGGGATGTTCATGAAGAACTGGGAGGAGGACGACGTTCTGTCCGGCTGCACGGCCGAAAAAGACGCGGCCGATGCGCGGCGGGTGTGCGAGCAGCTCGGCATTCCGTTTCACGGTCGAAACTTTTCGGCCGAATACTGGGACGGGGTGTTCGAGCACTTTCTGGCCGAACTCAAGGCCGGGCGAACGCCCAATCCGGACGTGCTGTGCAACCGCGAGATCAAGTTCAAGGCCTTTGTCGAACACGCGCGCGATCTCGGCGCGCGATGGATCGCGACCGGTCACTACGCCCGCCGCCGGGACAATCCGGACGGCAGTGTCGCGCTGCTCAAGGGCCGCGATCCGGCCAAGGACCAGAGCTACTTTCTCTACGCGCTGAGCCAGGAGCAATTGCAGCGGGCGCTTTTCCCCCTGGGCGAAATGGAAAAGTCCGAGGTGCGGGCGCTGGCGGCCGAAGCCGGACTGGCGGTGGCGCGCAAGAAGGATTCCACCGGCATCTGCTTCATCGGCGAGCGCAACTATGACCGCTTCATCGACCAGTACCTGAGCGCCGAGCCGGGCCCGATCCTCACGCCCGAGGGCGAGCTCATCGGTCAGCACAAGGGCTTGATCCACTACACCCTGGGCCAGCGCAAGGGCCTGGATATCGGCGGCCGGGCCGGCTTCAATGAGGCGCCCTGGTATGTCGCGGCCAAGGACCTGCAGGGCAACCGCCTGTGCGCGGTCCAGGACAGCACGCACCCGCTGCTGATGTCGACCCGGCTGGAGGCGGTTCAGGTCAACTGGATCAGCGGCAGCCCGCCGGCGCCCGGTGCCAGCCTGGGGGCCAAGGTCCGCTATCGCCAGCCTGACCAGGCCTGCACGGTGCTGGCCGCCGACCGCGAGCGCCTGACGCTGGCCTTCGAGCAGGCACAGCGAGCGGTAACGCCGGGTCAGTCCGTCGTGTTGTACGATGGCGAAGTCTGTCTGGGTGGCGGGGTGATCGCGAGCTGCGACGCGCCGGTACCGGACTGGATGAAATCCTCAACCTTGACCGCTACGCAGGCCTGAATACGCGCCATGAGAGACGCGACGATCGCTTTCGCCGGTATGCTGCAAGTGGGCGAACTGGTGCGCCAGACCGCCACTTCGGGCAACTGCAGCCAGCAGGCCGCCCGCGCCAGCCTGGACAGCATCTTCAACCTGCAGCCCAGCTCCACCGAAGCCGTCTACGGCGGCCTGGAGGGCGTTCGCCTGGGCTTGCGCGTCATGGTGGAACTGTTCGGCCCGCGCAACAGCCAGGACAGCCTGATCAGCCTGAATTACGCCCTGGGTCTCGGCAAGCTCGCCCGCGCCGTGCAGCGCGACCGGACGCGGCAGGACGCGCTGGGCCGCGAGATCAGCCTGGTCGAGTCGGCCTGGCGCGACACGGAAGAGCCGCTGGACGACTGCGTGGTCAGCCAGCTCGCCGATGTCTACGAACGCCACATCTCCAGCCTGCCCTTCCGCCTGACCGTCAGCGGCAAGCCGGAATACCTGCGCCAGACGGAAAAGGTGGCTTTCGTGCGCGCACTGCTGCTGGCCGGCGTGCGTTCGGCGTTCCTGTGGCAGCAGGTGGGCGGCAGGCAGTGGCGGCTGCTGTTCCAGCGCCGGCGCATGCTGCACCAGGCCGAACAGCTTCTGGCAGCCTGAAAGGGTCACGCCTTGACCCGGCCGGGCTGACCTGGCACACCGGCTTCCGGCGGTTCTGTCCGGAAAGTCGCATGTTAAAATGAAGGGCTGAAAACCGCTGCGGTTCCGAGGTTCTGCCGACCCGCCCGACCGCGGCCCACTCACGACCCTGGAGGAATATCGCATGCGTGACGAGCTTGGCTGCCGCGATCAGTTTGATGCCGCCGGCAAGACCTACGGCTTTTACAGCCTCGAGAAACTGGCCGAAAAGCACCCGGCAGTCGAGCGACTGCCCTACTCCCTGAAAGTCCTGCTGGAAAACCTGCTCCGTCACGAGGACGGGCTCAACATCACCGAAAGCGATGTTGCCGGCCTGGCCAACTGGGACGCCAAGGCCGAGCCGGATACCGAGATCTCCTTCACCCCGGCCCGCGTGATCCTGCAGGACTTCACCGGCGTGCCGGCCATCGTCGACCTGGCGGCCATGCGCGACGCCATGAAAAAGCTTGGCGGCGATCCGAAGCGCATCAACCCGCTCTCGCCGGCCGAACTGGTCATCGACCACTCGGTGCAGGTCGACAACTACGGCCGCGCCGACGCACTGGACCTGAACAACCGCATCGAATTCCAGCGCAACAAGGAACGCTACGCCTTCCTGCGCTGGGGCCAGGGCGCCTTCGACAACTTCAAGGTCGTACCGCCCAACACCGGCATCGTGCACCAGGTCAACCTCGAGCACCTCTCGCGCGTGGTCTTCGGCGAGAAGGTCGACGGCGAGCTGATGGCCTGGCCCGACACCGTGGTCGGCACCGACTCGCACACCACCATGATCAACGGCCTGGGCATCCTGGGCTGGGGCGTGGGCGGCATCGAGGCCGAGGCCGCCATGCTCGGCCAGCCCATTTCCATGCTGATCCCGCAGGTGATCGGCTTCAAGCTGACCGGCAAGCTGCCCGAGGGCACCACCGCCACCGACCTGGTGCTGACCATCACCCAGATGCTGCGCGAGAAAGGCGTGGTCGGCAAGTTCGTCGAGTTCTTCGGCGACGGTCTGTCGCACCTGCCGCTGGCCGATCGCGCCACCATCGGCAACATGTCGCCGGAGTTCGGCTCGACCTGCGCCATCTTCCCGATTGACGCCGAAACCATCCGCTACCTCGAACTGTCCGGCCGCGACGACGCCCGGCGCGAACTGGTCGAGAACTACGCCCGCGCCCAGGGCATGTGGCGCGAGGACGGGGCCAAGGATCCTGTCTTCACGGACGTCATCGAGCTGGACATGAGCACCGTGGTGCCCAGCCTGGCCGGACCCAAGCGCCCGCAGGACCGCGTGCTGCTGAGCAACGCCAAAAACGAGTTTCTGGCCGCCAGCGCCAAGATGACCGCCGACCGCGACGCCGCCCACAGCAAGGAGGAAGCCCGCTTTGCCGGTGAAGGCGGCAGCACCGCGGTCGGCGCCCGCCTGCCGGCCGGCGTCGCCGAGGTCACCTACAAGGACCAGACCTTCCAGCTCAAGGACGGTGCGGTGGTCATCGCCGCCATCACCTCCTGCACCAACACCTCCAACCCGGCCGTGATGCTGGGCGCAGGCCTGCTGGCCCGCAACGCGCGCGCCAGGGGACTGACCGTCAAGCCCTGGGTCAAGACCTCGCTGGCGCCCGGCTCCAAGGTGGTCACCGACTACCTGCAGTCGGCCGGCCTGGTCGAAGACCTGGAGGCGCTGGGCTTCTACACCGTCGGCTACGGCTGCACCACCTGCATCGGCAACTCCGGCCCCCTGCCCGAGCCCATCGAGGCGGCGGTCAAGGACCGCGACATGGTGGTCTGCTCTGTGCTGTCCGGCAACCGCAACTTCGAGGGCCGCATTCATCCCGAGATCAAGATGAACTACCTGGCCTCGCCGCCGCTGGTGGTCGCCTATGCCATCGCCGGGCGCATGGACGCGGATCTGGTCAACGAACCGCTGGGCGAAGACCCGGACGGTAACCCGGTGTACCTGAAGGACATCTGGCCGGACGCCAAGGAACTGCAGGAGTTCATCGCCGCCAACGTCTCATCGGAGATGTTCCGGAATTCCTACAAGAACGTGTTCGAAGGCGACGAGCGCTGGAAGAGCATGGATACGCCGACCGGCGAGATGTTCGCCTGGAACGACGACTCCACCTACGTCCAGAACCCGCCGTATTTCGAGGGCATGGACATGGATCCGCCGGGCGTTGCCGACATCCACGGGGCGCGCGTGCTGGCCAAGCTGGGCGATTCGGTCACCACCGACCACATCTCCCCGGCCGGCAGCATCAAGCCGGACTCGCCGGCCGGCGAGTACCTGCAGAAGCATGGCGTGCAGCCGGCCGACTTCAACAGCTACGGTTCGCGCCGCGGCAACCATGAGGTCATGATGCGCGGCACCTTCGCCAACGTGCGCATCCGCAACCAGGTCGCACCCGGCACCGAGGGTGGTTTCACCAAGTACCTGCCGGACGATGCCGTGATGCCGATCTACGACGCCGCGGTCAAGTACCAGGCCGACGAGACCCCGCTGATCGTCATTGCCGGCAAGGAATACGGCTCCGGCTCCTCGCGCGACTGGGCCGCCAAGGGCACCCGCCTGCTCGGCATCAAGGCCGTGATCTGCGAGAGCTTCGAGCGCATCCACCGCTCCAACCTGGTCGGCATGGGCGTGCTGCCGCTGAACTTCAGGGACGGCGAGACGCCGGAAAGCCTGGGGCTGGACGGTACGGAGACCTTCGACATCGTCGGGCTGGGTGACGGCACGGCGAAAGAGGTCGACGTGACCGCAACCAAGACCGACGGCGCCAAGGTCGAATTCAAGGCCCGCGTGCGCCTGGATACGCCCAAGGAAGTCGAGTACTACCGCCACGGCGGCATCCTGCACTACGTGCTGCGTCAGATGGCCGGCGGTGACCCGGGCGAGGCGGCGAAAGCGGCCTGAACCGCCTGTATCGCTGCACATCAAGAAAAAAGGCCCGCTTCGGCGGGCCTTTTTTCTTGCCACTGCCGAAAATGTGGCGGCGTTTGCTCGGCCGAACCCATTGCAAGGGCACTGCGTTGGATTTTGTGCCTGCCCAAGGTTTATAATTCCGGCGCTCGATGGTCCCGCGGGCTTGCGGAACGGCGTATCGATCCATCTCGCCGCTCCTGATCGGGACTCGAACCACGCGCATTCCCGAGTCCAGCCGTGCCGCCGCGCCCGGTTGAGCCCTCGCTGATGCCAATTCGCCTGAAGCCGCCCGAGCATCCTGGGCCGGAGCAGCCTCAGAAAACTGCACCGACAGAAAAAACACAAAAGGGAAAGGGCAACCATGCTCAGCTACATCCTGATTATCGGCCTCGGCCTGATGGGACTGGCCGTCGCCTTCGTCTTGACCCGCAAGATCACCGCCATCCCGGTCGATTTCGGCGCCGAGTCACCCGAAGAAGCCTCGCGCCTGAAACAGATGCACAAGGCCATCGCCGACGGCGCCATGGCCTTCCTGACCCAGGAATACCGTTACATCGCCTGGTTCATGCTGGGTTTTGCCCTGGTCATCGGATTTGCCATCAACGACCCGAGCACCGAGTACCACGAGGGCATTTATACGGCTATTGCCTTCATCTTCGGCGGCATCATTTCGCTGGCAGCCGGCTTCATCGGCATGCGCATTGCCACCGAAGGCAACGTCCGCACCGCCACCTCGGCCCGCAACTCGATTGCCGATGCGTTCAAGGTTGCCCTGAACTCCGGCGCGGTGATGGGTTTCGGCCTGGTCGGCCTGACCGTGATCGGCCTGCTGATCACCTACCTGGTCATGGCCGCGCTGCTGGATGTGTCCAACCACGTGTTGATGGAAGTCGTCGCCGGTTTCGCCCTGGGCGGCTCCACCATCGCCCTGTTCGGCCGCGTTGGCGGCGGTATCTACACCAAGGCCGCCGATGTCGGCGCTGACCTGGTCGGCAAGGTCGAGGCCGGAATTCCCGAGGATGACCCGCGCAACCCGGCCGTGATCGCCGACAACGTCGGAGACAACGTTGGCGACGTCGCCGGCATGGGGTCTGACCTGTTCGGTTCAGTGGCCGAGAGCACCTGTGCCGCAATGGTGATCGGCGCGGTCGCGTTTGCCGCGATGAGCATGGGCGGCTCCATGGGCGAGGGCGAGTCGATCATGGCCAACATGTACCCGATCCTGATCTCGGCGGTGGGCATTCCAATCAGCCTGCTGACCATCCTGCTGGTCAAGGCGCGCACCGAGCAGGAGGTAGCGCCGGCGCTGAAAAAGATGCTGATCGTGTCTTCGGTACTGATGGCCGTCGCGATCTACTTCCTGACCATGTGGGCGCTGCCCGGCAGCTTCGAGATCGAAGGCCAGGCCACGACCGCGTTCAAGGTTTACCTGTGCTTCCTGACCGGGCTGGGTGCAGGCCTGGCGATTGGCCTGTTCACCGAGTATTACACCTCGCATGACTTCAAGCCGGTTCGCGAGCTGGCCGACTCCTGCGCCACCGGATCGGCGACCAACATCATTTTCGGCCTGGCCCTGGGCTTCAAGAGCGTCGGCTGGTCGATCGCAGCCATTGCCGTGGCGGTCTACATTCCGTTCACCCTGGCCGGCATGTACGGCGTGGCCGTGGCCGCCCTCGGCATGCTCGGCACCCTGGTCGTCGGCCTGGCCATCGATGCCTACGGCCCGGTTTCGGACAACGCCGGGGGCATCGCCGAGATGGCCGAGATGGGCGAGGACATCCGCGACCGCACCGACGTGCTGGATGCCGCCGGCAACACCACCGCCGCGATCGGCAAGGGCTTTGCCATTGGTTCGGCCATCCTGACCGCCCTGGCCCTGTTTGCCGCCTTCATCACCCGCGCCATGCACCTGGACGACGAGTTCATCACGCTGAACCTGCTCGACCCGATGGTGCTGACCGGCCTGTTCGTTGGCACCATTCTGCCGTTCCTGTTCTCGGCCCAGACCATGAAGTCGGTTGGTGCCGCGGCCTTCGAGATGATCGAAGAAGTGCGGCGCCAGTTCCGCACCATTCCCGGCATCATGGAGGGCACCGGCCAGCCCGATTACAAGCGCTGCGTGGCGATCTCCACCCGCGCCGCGCTGCGCGAGATGATCGCCCCGTCGGTGCTGATCATCGGCTCGCCGCTGCTGGTCGGCTTCCTGTTCGGTATCGAGGCCCTGGCGGGGCTGCTGATCGGTTCGCTGCTGGTCGGAGGCGGCCTGGCGATCTCATCGTCCAACTCGGGCGGCGCCTGGGACAACGCCAAGAAGTACATCGAGAAAGGCCACCTGGGCGGCAAGGGCACCGAAGCCCACAAGGCCGCCGTGGTCGGTGACACCGTGGGCGACCCGCTCAAGGACACCTCCGGCCCGTCGCTGAACATCCTGATCAAGCTCATGGCGATCCTGAGCCTGGTCTTCGTGCCGTTTTTCGTCGAGCATGGCGGCGTGCTGACCCGCTTCATCGGCTGATCCGTCGTCCACACAGGAGAGATTTCAACATGAAAGAGCACTTCAAGCGCATTCTGATTCCGGTGGACGGTTCGGTCGGTTCCGGCCGCGCCGCCGCCTACGCCGGCGAGCTGGCGCAAGCCTTCAGCTGTCCGATCACCCTGCTGTATGTCTACCACCCCGATCCCAACCGGGTCATGGGCATGGTGGGTCTGCCGCGCGAACGCATCCACGAAATCAGCAAGGAAGCAGGCTCCAAGGCCTTTGCCAGCGCGCGCGAAGTCATGGGCGACCCGGGCGTCGAGATCGAGGAAAAGGTGATCTGGGGCGAGCCGCGCGAGGAAATCCTGGCCCTGGCCGACCAGACCGAGGCCATGATCGTCATGGGCCGGCGTGGACTGGGTCAGATGAAGCAGTTGATGGTCGGCAGCGTATCAGCCGGCGTGGTTCACGCCTCCAAGCGGCCGGTGACCATCGTCAACTGACGCTCGCGCGACCCGAGCCTGGAGCGCCCGACCTTCCGGGCTTGTGCGCCGTTCAGGCAAAGCCCGGCGGGCTCCACTGATCCATCATCTTGCGCTGGGCGGCGTCAAGGCGTCGGGCCATCAGCTCGGAGAAGCGCCTCAGCAAGGGGTAGCCGAATTCAGGGTCATCCTCACAGCGCTGCAGCAGCGCCTTGCCGTCGAACTCCAGCACCCGCGTCGGACCGGAGGCGCGGGCATTGAAGTGCCATTCGTACGGCGCGATCAGCCAGGACCAGCCGAACACCTCGCCCTTGGCCAGCCGGGTGATTTCCAGGCGCGGACCCGCGATGGCCGGCACTTCGATGACCAGAGCGCCCTCGAGAACCAGGTAAAAGGCCTCCGCGGCATCTCCCTGGCGCGCCAGCACTTCGTCGGCAGCCAACTCCCGCTCGGTGGCATGCTCCGCCAGAACGGCCAGATGACCCTCGGGCAGACCGGCGAAAACACCCTTGTCCGTCAATAACTGCTTGATATCGGCCTGTTGCACGGTCAACTCTCCTTGAAATCGCCAGTTTTATGAATCCGGCCGCAACTCGGATGTCACGACGCTGATTGCGTCAGATTACCACTGCAATCCATCCCTCGTCAGCCATCCAGGACCCCGGGCATGACCTTTGGCCCGTGTCACCTGCACCTCCCGGATGCCATAATGCCCAGCGGGCTTGACGACAAATTTCCGATAATAATGAATCGCTTCAATCTTGTTCTTGGGGTTTTGGCCTGTTTGCTGATGTTCAGCATGAGCGCCGCCGAAACCGTCACAACCCGCCAGTTCTTTGACAACGCCGAGGTTCGAAACATGCAGATCTCGCCGGACGGGCGGCATGTGGCGTTTACCTTCGAAACCGGCACCGAGGTGCGCCTGGCGGTCATGGAACTGGCCACCAGCAATATCACCGCGACCTTCGGCTTCGGCGATCGTCAGCACGTGCTGAGCTTCGCCTGGGGTAGCGATGAGCGCGTGTTGATGACGGTCAATGAAGTGACCGGCTTTCTTGACACCCTGCGGCTGACCCCCTCTCGCCTGTATGCCGCCAATGCCGACGGCAGCAATCGCCGCCAGATCTTCGACGATGCAAACCTGTTCGGCTGGCAGATCCTGCACACCCTGCCCGATGATCCGGACCACATTCTCATCGCCCGCTTCCACTTCGGTGATGGCGGGGAACCGCGGGCCCATCGAGTCAATATCACCCGCGGCGGATCCAGCTACCTGGGCGACCGCCCACCGACGCGCAACCTGGCCGGGCTGGGCGCCGATAACGCCGGCAACCTGCGAGTCGGCATCGAGTTCATCGATGCGGAGAATTTCGAAGACATCGAATTCAACCTGTTTCTGAAACATGATGACGAGTGGCGCAGGCTGGAAGTCGAGACCGAGCGGCGGCGTCCCAGCATCACGCCTTTGGGTTTCAGCGCGGACAATCAGCGGGTCTACTTCAGCTCCAACCACGACATGGCGGAAAATGACCGCCGCGGCGTGTTCCGCTATGACTTCGAGACCGGAGAACTGGAGTTCCTGTTCCGCCATCCCGACGTCGACGTCGCCGGCGGACTGTTCGGGCATGACGGCGAAGTTCTCGGCGTTGTCAGCCGGTTCGGTCCGATGACGTATGTCTTTTTCGACGAAAAGGTCGAGACCCACCGCGACGCGCGGCTGATGACCCAGCTGATGCGCTCCTTCCCCGATGACGATGTCAGCCTGACTTCGTTTACCCGGGATGGCCGTTACGCCATTCTGTTCGTACGCGGTGACCGCAACCCGGGCGACTTCTACCTGTTCGATACCGAGAACCTGGCGGCCCAGTTTCTCGCCTCCGTTCGCCCGGACCTGCCGCGGGAGGCTCTGTCGCCCATGCGGGCAGTGCGCGTCGAGGCGCGTGACGGGCTCGAACTGCATGCCCTGCTGACCACGCCGCAGAACGCGGAAGGCCCGCTGCCGCTGATTGTCAATGTGCATGGCGGGCCGTTCGGGGTCACCGATCTATGGGGATTCAACCGGGAGGCGCAGTTTTTCGCCCACCATGGCTTTGCCACCCTGCAGGTCAACTTTCGCGGATCCGGTGGCCGCGGCGAGGATTTCGTCCGCCGCGGCTGGCGCCAGTGGGGCCAGGCCATGCAGGACGACGTCACCGACGCCACGCGCTGGGCCATCGAGCAAGGCATCGCCGACCCGGATCGCATCTGCATTATGGGCGGCAGCTACGGCGGTTATGCCACCCTGATGGGCATGATCCGCGAGCCCGAGTTGTACCGCTGTGGCGTTGGCATCGTCGGGGTCTATGATCTGGTCTGGTTCCGCGAGGGCGATGGTTCGGATTTCTCGCGCGGGCGCGATCGCCGCTCGCGGATGAATTTCGAGCGCTTCATGTCCAGCCATGTCGCCGAAAACAGCGAAGGCCTGGAAGAATGGTCGCCGGTGCACCAGGCGCATCGTCTTCAGGGCGAGGTCTTCATCATCCACGGCGGCAACGACGTACGCGTACCGGTCGGACACGCCGAGCGCCTGCGCCAGGCCATGGGACGGCTCGGAAAGCCCTACCAGTGGATGATCAAGGAAGAGGAAGGCCACGGTTTCTTCAGTGTCGATAACCGCGTGGCGCTGTATGATGCAGCGCTTGAGTTTCTGAATCGACACATCGGAACTGATGCCGAAGCTCCCTGAACCGACCGTTCGGAATTGACAACATGAGCCAGAGTCGCTGGCGCATGCCGCATACCCTGGTCCTGATGTTCGGGATGATGATGGTGGCGCTGGTGCTGACCTGGGTGCTGCCGGCCGGCGAATTCCAGACCGAAGTCAACGAGGCCGGGCGCGAGATGGTCGTGCCCGGCACTTATGAACAGCTGGAAGAACCGCCACGCTTGAGCCCGCTGGCCCTGCTGACCGTGGTCCCGCGCGCATTGGCCGATGCCCAGGGCATCATTTTCTTTGTTTTGATCGTCGGCGGGGCCATCGCCGTGCTGCGCAGCAGCGGGGCCATCGACGCCCTGCTCTACACCATGATCCGGCGCTTCGGCGGCACGCCCTGGCTGCTGATCGGCGGCGGCATGCTGGCCTTCGGCGTCGCCTCGGCCACGCTGGGCATGGCCGAGGAATACATCCCCTTTGCCGCCATCCTGGTGGCTCTGTGCGTGGCCATGCGCATGGACACCGTCACCGCCATCGGCATCATGGTGGTCGGCTATGGCATCGGCTACGGCGTGGCGGTGATCAATCCGTTCACCCTGCATGTCGCCCAGGGCGTGGCCGGGCTGGAGCTGAGCTCGGGCTGGGAGTTCCGCCTGGCCCTGTTCCTGCCGTTCATGGCCATCGGCTTTCACCACGTCTGGTCCTACGCGCGCAAGGTCCAGGCCGACCCATCCGCCAGCCTGGTCGCCGACATACCGGCCGCGCAGCCGCCCGAGCCCGAAACACGGCCGGAATTGGACACCCGCCGCTTGCTGGTGCTGCTGGCCACGGCCGGCGCCCTCATTCTCCTGATCGTCGGCATCAGCCGCTACGGCTGGTACCTGGTCGAGCTGGGCGCGATGTTCCTCGGCCTTGCCATTCTGATCGGCCTGATCAGCGGCATGAAGCTTGACGACATCGCCATCAACTTCACGCGCGGCGCGTCCGAGCTGGCCGGCACGGCCATCCTGATCGGCTTTGCCCGCTCCATTGCCCTGCTGCTGGAAGACGGGCTGGTGCTGCACACCATCGTCCACGCCCTGGCCACGCCGCTGGCCCTGGTGCCGGCCCAGATTTCGGCGGTCGGCATGCTGTTCATCCAGAGCGTGCTGAACTTTTTCATCCCCTCCGGCAGCGGCCAGGCCTTCGTCACCATGCCGCTGATGGCGCCCATTGGTGACTTGGTCGGGGTCAGCCGACAGGTCGCCGTGCTGGCCTTCCAGTTCGGCGACGGCTTCATGAACATGATCGTGCCGACCAACGCGGTGCTGATGGGCATCATCGGCCTGGCCGGGATTCCCTACGACCGCTGGTTCCGCTTCATCTTTCCGCTGATCGTCAAGCTGCTGATCGCCGGCTCCATCGCGATGATGATCGCGGTGTGGATCGGCTACAGTTAGAAGGGATCTGGCCGTCTAGTCGACGTACAGGGAACTGACCGACTCGCCCTCGGACATGCGGCGGATGGTCTCGGCCAGCATGGGCGCGACCGACAGCTGGCGAATCCGGCCGCACTCCCGGGCCGCTTCGCTCAAGGGGATGGTGTCGGTGACCACGATTTCATCCAGCGTCGAGTTGCGGATGTTGTCGATGGCCTTGCCCGAAAGCACGGGATGCACGCAGTAGGCCACCACCCGGCTCGCACCCTTCTCCTTGAGCGCGCCCGCCGCAGCGCACAGCGTGCCGGCGGTATCGATCATGTCGTCGACCAGCACGCAGATCTTGCCTTCGACATCCCCGATCAGGTTCATCACCGTGGCCTCGTTGGCGCGCGGGCGGCGCTTGTCGATGATGGCCAGGTCAGCGTCCAGGCGCTTGGCGATGGCCCGCGCCCGCACCACGCCGCCCACGTCGGGTGAGACCACGATGATCTCGTCGGAGGTGTAGTGCTTCCAGATGTCGGCCAGCGTCAGCGGCGAGGCGTAGACGTTGTCGACCGGGATGTCGAAGAAACCCTGGATCTGGTCGGCATGCAGGTCCACGGTGACCACGCGATGCGTGCCGGCCACGCTGATCATGCGCGCAGCAACCTTGGCGGTGATCGGCACCCGCGAGGACCTGGGACGCCGATCCTGGCGCGCGTAGCCGAAATACGGGATGACGGTCGTGACCCTGGAAGCAGAAGCCCTGACCAGGGCATCGACCATGACCAGCAGTTCCATGAAATTCTCGGCGGCCGGCTGACAGGTCGGCTGGACGACGTAGGCATCGCGACCGCGAACGTTTTCCATGATTTCGACCATGGTTTCGCCGTCGCTGAACTTGCCGACATTGGCCCGCCCCAGGGACGTTCCAAGACACTCGGCGATCGAACCTGCGAGTTCCGGGTTCGCGGTCCCGGTGAACACCATGACGGAGGAGTCTTTCAACAGCGCACCCGCTTCGCTTTCGAGACTTCGGACTCGGAAGAAAATTGGCTGGGACGGCAGGATTCGAACCTGCGAATGCGGGGATCAAAACCCCGTGCCTTAACCAGCTTGGCGACGTCCCAGCAGATTGGCATCCCGTGGAAGATCTCCCTTGACCACGGTTCCGGGCGCATTATAGCGACAAATCAGGGGCCGGGGTCCGGCCAGCGCCAATCGCGCATCACCGCCCTGACCTGGTGCGGCGGGCTGCTGGCCTCGATGCGCGTCGGCATCAGCGGCCCCTGCTGGCCCTGGCCGAAACGCTGGTATTCCAGGGTCCACGGCGGCGCCAGGATTTCCGTCATGGTTCCGTCCGCGGCAAAGCGCACCATCTCGCCCGAGGGACCCTGCAGACCGCGCAGCCAGTACACCAGGTGGCTGACCGGGATGGGCCAGCCCACGACCTCGGCCACCAGGAGATCCGGATCCGGGCCGCGCAGCAGCCCAATGTCGCTGCCCTCGAGCAAGGCACCCGAATCATTGAACAGCAGCCGCCAGCGCTTGCCGGTCGCCACTGTGCGCAGTTGTACCTCGTGCTGATCGCCCTCGGCATACCAGCTGAAAGCCATCTGGCCACCGCGCTCACCGTCGGAAAGGGCCAGGCGCCCGGACACCTCCCAGTTCGGGTGCTGGGCAAACCAGGCCTCGCGCTCGTCCAGCCAGGCACCTTCCGGCCGCGGCTCCCGCACGGCGCAGGCGGCCACCAGCAGGCACAGCGCAAGCAGCGCTACCAGGCGCATCATGGCCACAACTCCAGACGTTCCATGGTGTCAGCCAGGTGGCGGTCGTCCGGATGCCTCTCCCAGGCCGAATGAAGCACCTCGCGTGCCCGCTCGG